>PPYF01653838.1_pt1 | contig 92266 bp, 114 predicted proteins | sample 1559871 | NCBI WGS metagenome assembly PPYF01 (sample SAMN08240021, study PRJNA423297) | Human gut metagenome, whole genome shotgun sequencing project.
GTGCGGGCCGTCTGAAGTTTCGTTGCGGTTGCCGCATTACCGGTTGTGCTCTGATTACCCGTTTTATTCACGCCAGGCAAGTCGATATTGGCGCTGCCATCAAATGCCACCCCGCCGATTGTGCGGGCTGTTTGCAGTTTTGTAGCGGTTGCAGCATTACCGGTTGTGTTCTGGTTACCAGCAATGTTCACACCCGGCAGGTTGATATTGGCGGTGCCATCAAATGCCACCCCGCCGATCGTTCGGGCCGTCTTGAGCTTTGTGGCAGTATCTGCGTTTCCCGTCAAATTACCTGTAATGCCACCACTAACTGTTACCCCATTACCGATGGACACCAACCCAGTTCTTAAGTTTATAGAAAATGGTCTTAATGGCCCGATGTCACCATTTTCACCCTCCCCTTCATTTGTCGGGATAAGATGAAGATATTCCTCGGATCTCCTGAAGATAAGGCCAAAGGCCTGGTTAAATATTCGAAGGGCATTTATTGTGCCAATTTTTAGCTGCCCCCCCATTGTGTCGCCAGAACGCTGAACGGCGTTACCAGCTTGAGAAGCAATATCCGTTAAGCCAAGATCTTCAGGGGTCAGAGTAATATCTGCCGAACCGTCAAATGCCACACCGTTAATCTTTCTGGCTGTTTTTAATTTCGTCGCAGTATCGGAGTTCCCGGTCAGCGTACCAGTGATCCCCGCGCTGAAAGTCTGGCGCGCACTCCAGGTATTAGCTGTGCTCAACAGAGGGATCTTTTCTCCGCTGGTTCCGAGTTCTCTTAAACCAAGGTATTGGATAACAGCCAGTGTGCTTGTTTTAGCAAGAATATCGCGACCGACTGACGTTAAATCAGTCTGGGCTACAGTGTCTGTTCCGGTAAAGTACGGTAATTTATTTGCTCCCGTCGCCAGGCCAGCGAGCGCGGTTAAGGTTGCGTCGAGAGGCTGCTTACCTGCCAGGGCATTTGTCATTGTAGTCGCAAAGTTCGGGTCATTGCCCAGTGCTGCGGCAAGCTCATTCAGGGTATCAAGAGCTTCTGGTGATGAGCCGACCAATGCAGAAATAGCGGCACGAACATAAGCGGTTGTTGCAATCTGAGTGTTGTTCGTACCTTGTGACGCCGTAGGAGCTGTTGGAATCCCCGTAAATGCCGGGCTTAATAACGGCGCTTTAAGAGCTAACGCATCATTAATCGTCTGGCTAAACTGGGGATCATTGTTTATTGCATCTGCAATTTTTTTCAGCGTATCCAACGCTGAAGGAGAACCATCAATAAGGGCGGTTATTGCGGCCTGAACAAAGGCAGTGTTTGCGATTTGTGTACTGTTTGTACCTTGTTCCGGAGTTGGAGATTTAGGTATACCAATAAACTCCGGGCTATCAACCGGAGCTTTTAGTTTGTTTAACGTGCTGATAGCAAGAGGTGTTGCGGCTTTATATTCTTCGTCACTATCCAAAGCACTGGAAAACTCAACACCTACAGCACGATTAGCACGATATTCAGTGCTAATCATATCTGCGGTAACGGCTTGAGCATTGTCAGGCACGATCACGCGGCATAGCTCAATCTGGTTAGATGCTATTTCCTCATCAACGAGAGCAATAATTCTCGCTGCGCTAATATCCGATGAACTATCTACCTGGCTGGTTTTCACTCCATGTTCGTAATTAGCTTCAAGAACGATGATTGTCGTTACACCAGCTTCTACAGGAACAAGAACATCACTGACTTGCTGCACGGATATCTGACATTTACCCACGTCAATTGAAGCCGCCCCTCTTCCCTCTGTTTTCTCGGATGTAATCCGCACAAACAGACCACCCCCTGGCACCGGGTCAAACCCACAGTACACTCCGGGCAGAACGATATTTTTCATCTTCCTGTTTAGAGCTTCGGTGCTATACAGCTCAAAGTATTGCATGTCTGCAATTAGTGGAGCGGAAATGTCCGAAGATAAGGTGACAATATTCTTTACTTTATCTGCGCACATAATTATCCCTCGACCTGTTCAATGGTCATGAGCAAGCTGTATCGCTTACCTTTGAATAAGGTGTCCTGTTGAGTGCAAACAACCCCAAAAGCCTGATCCTCTGCATCTACGAGAACCAGCGTATTGAAATCGTAAGGTGTATCGTCCGGCATCGTTTCTTGTGGAAAAGCGGCATTAATCGTAATGACACCATCGAGGCTGGAAAGAATGAGATTGGATTCAGCAAAATGCTGTGCATCACTTAACTTGAAGTCGAGCGGAATATCAGAAATAGTCCAGCCACCAGCACTATTTACCGTCACAAGATCTGACTTGCACCAATAAGCCTTTGTCATAACAAAACGCTCACCCCTGCCGATTGCAGACTCTGCACGGCGAGAGTAGTAGTAAGAAAGGAGTTGCGCCTTGTAAATACTTGAATCGCTTTGAGATTTTAAAGTTTCAGCCATAAGAACATAGCCCCTTTAACAAGCAATAAATCGAAGGGCAGTATGTTCAGTTTGTGATTTCCGGTGGTCTTCTATTTTAAGAAATGGCCCCACCCAGTTTGGCGGGGCCTGGTTTGCTAAGGTGCAAAATTATAATCCAGCGCCCAGGCGTCGAGCGGAAGTTCATCGAGATGAAGCACTCTTTCCGTCGTCCGGTCTGGCCTTCCAGCGAACTGGATGCCGTCTAATTGAATGATCGTATCGCTAATAGATAGTTCATCGACCATCTCTTGCGTCGTGTACACCCCCTCAATAAAGGACACTTCCGCAGATAAGCAATTCAGGATCTCCGCCATTTCCGGCAATGTTGCGCTCAACTGGAAAGAAACACCATCAAACACGATATGCAATGGCAATAGCGGCGCTATAACCGTATCAAAATCAGCAAGTAGCTTCTGTACAGCAACGTCTCTGTCATCGCTATCATAAGCTCGATACAGCTTATTTTGGTTGACGACAACCAGCCCTCTGGATGTCAGGAAAAACTCACCATATTGTGCCTGAGCGGTCGGTATTTCATTTGCGGTCGCGAAGAATGAACCATAGGGATGTTTTTCTGTATCGACAGGCGCATACAAAGGTTCCCATGAGACGGGGATTGTGCCAAATTCACGCCAGAACGTTTGCTCTATCGGCCTTACTGTTCCTTTGAAGTGCACCTCATCCAGTCGTTGAGCTAATAGCATTGGCCTGCGTGTTTTGTCCGTTTCTGTGATAACAAAGAAACGACCATATTCAGCAATGCGAGTGTCCATATCCTCGCTTGCCATTGTGAAAAACGATTTACGGTTGCTTATTCGCGTGAGAATAGGTTCAACCGATTCATTCCACACGTCCTGAATCGTATCAACAAAGGCGGCCCACAATTTAGAATCCTGTTTAAATTGCGTCAGACGCTCTTTTAGCCAGTTATTCTGCATTGTGACCTCTTACGGATAAGTTATGCTGAACGTTGATGATTCCACGTCCAGATAAACAAAATCATTAAAGTACACAGCTTCTTTCATGTTCTGCGTAGCCACGTCATAAGACAGGAACATATCCAGCGATTCGATTACTCGCCAGATATCTTTTACTTTGACCTGTGCATAACATTGCTGTGAGTCGTCATCACTCTGCAATAGCTGGCTAAATGACATGGAGTCTTTACCGAAGTTCTCCTCCAGTGCCGCTTTAATTGCAGTTAGCGCGTCATCCACCAGCACACTCTTTTTTACGATACCGGTAAATTTGATGTTGAACGGCTGTTCATTGGTGGCGACGTATTCGAACTTCTTATTCAGCTCATTAGGGATACTCTCAAGGGCTGATAATATCTCTGTTTTCAGAGCTTCCTGTGTTACGCCGGGCTTATGCCCACAAAAGAAAATTTTGTTGATATTACGCACATCAAAGCCCGTTATTTTCTCCTGTAGCGCCTCCCCCCACACGTTAAGCCATGACGTGCCACTGACCACGTTCTGAATGAACTGGCGGTAATCACCGCCCCAAACAACCTGCTCATCGTAGGCCACATAATACTGCGCCCTGTTTCGGGTTTCCTCGGTAGTTTCCATGCCACCACCGCCAGAAATGATCGAATCGGTTTTTACTTCCAGTGATTCGACATACCCGGAGATGTTCCCTGCTGGTTCAAGTTTCTGGCCTTCAGCCAGCGTGTAATCACCGAGGCTGGCCATAATATCAATGCGTACCTGACTCCCTGCCGCTGGCATCATCCCCATTGATCCATCACCGAAGCGCACGCCGATCTGTTCTGTCGGCTTATAAACCAACACATAATGTTTACTGTTATCCCTGGACATGCGGAATAGGGGGTTATGTGTCCATTTTTCCTCGACACCATTAGTTATCACGACAACTTCCAGGCTGGCGACTTCTGCTGTTAACTCACGGGAAAGTAACAACGTCAGGAATGGTGTTTCTTGCACCACGTCGAACGTTATGCTGACTGCTTCATGCTGTTTTACTTCTATGCCGGATACTGTTTCACCAGCAGGGATAACAACACTACTGCTTGTTGCAATTGGTGTCTGGTCACTTGTCAGTAATTCAGCCCCTCCGGGTAGCGTAATATCCCTGTCGGTTTTGTTGGTGATGGAAACAGTGCCGTATGACGCATCGACCAAACGACCGACATAGCCACGGTCTTCCGCTGCCGCGAGAATACTTGCTCTGCGCGTCGCGGTGGAAATGAATCCTTCTGTAAGTGCACGGCTTGCAAATGTACGCGCAATATAAACAATCTGCGCGCCAAAAACGGACTGCATTTGAATAAACTGGCTGTTTACAAATCGCGCCCACCAGGGGTTTTCGTTCAGCTTGGCATTAAACTTGTCCAGTAATTCGGTAATACTCACGCTGTATCTCCGCTATCTTTCTGCATAACAACATTCACGGTGCCTCCTTTTGCCTGGAAGCTAATTAGTAACTGGTCTTCAGAGACAGTCGCGCAGCGGATCGCCTGGAGTCCAAGCCCTGGTAAGTCCTGCTGTAGCTTCGTCATCATTCGCGCTTCAATCGCCACTTCAACAATGTGTGACGTATCAGAACCGAAGGGTTCGTGTTTGAACTCCTCCATCGGATTCCCCCATGACGGCAATCCGTAAACGCTGCCATTTGGTGTCCGTAGCCATTCATCGAGTCGGGCTATCCAGGCGTTTGTGTCGCCTTCAGCGATCACCACCCCGCTCTCGTTTGTCTGAAGGCGGGCATCAATCTCATAAAGCATCGGTCTTAATCCTCCAGTAATTTGTCAAGAGATGGGTCATTGATAGTCGTGCTGGCACGCTGACGAGGTTGTGGTTGTGATGTGTTCACAACTTTGTCCTGATCGCCTTTGCGGTTGTCTTTGCTTACGCCAAGAATCTCTTTGAGAACGGAATAAACGTTCTCCAGTGCTTTCAACATAGCCGGATCGTTATTTGCGGTATCTGTTGTTAGCATCTGCCTTATTCCGCTTCGTGCGAGGTCCGTGACGGTTGGTAGCTGAGGAGGCATTGCAAGGAACGGTTCTTTAGCAGCCACGCCCGAAGCAAACAGGCTTTGATTGATTGCACCAGTCGTGTCCCTGATCGTATCCGCCGTTTTCTGTATGCCACCATTCAGCCAGCCGCCAACACTTCTTGTTAACGGACTAATAGCGCGAGCAACATCGGTATTCTGTCCAGAGGACTGCAATACAAAGTCATTTAACATTCCGGTGCTATCGATACCGCCAACAAGTCGCGAGAGGTTATCTCCAACGGCGGGGAGGACGGCGGAGCCTACCTGTTTAAGCCCTGACACCGTTGAATCAAATAGCGAGCCAAAGAAGCCCCTGTCCTCACCTTCAACCACCTTGTAGCCGTTGTCGTAAATCTGCACACCCGCCGGTGTCGATGTGGCACGCTTCCCGCTGATGGTTGCCGGACTCTCCGGAAGCAGGTCAATGGTTTCTGTATCGCGGTTAACGTTGCGCTTTTGCTGTATAGCCGTAGTGATATCGGCGATCTGTTCCGCCTTCTGGAAACTAAAGTTTTTGCCCGTTGCTCTGGATATTTTTTCAACAAGGAACTTATCCAATTGCTTGGCTTTTGCTGCTAACGAGGACATCTCTTCCGGAGAACTGACAGGGCCGAGATTTAGCCCCATATTGGGATCTCCCCCAACTATCCCGGCGATGACGCCCCCAACACCGTCTGCACTCATTAACCGATCCGTCAATTCGGCTGCGGCGGAAGATTTGCCACTAGCTTTCGCGTGGCTGATCGCCTGGGCATTTTCCTGTTGAGCCGCCTTCGGTTTTTTAGCTGCCTGTGCGTGTTGAACCACATCAGTAGGGGTAGGCATTACAGCCTGGGCTACGCTTGACGCAGGAATAGCAGAAGATGAGCCGTTGGCGTATTTGACTTTGCTACCGACACTATATTGGGAGTTGCGAGCGATTAGAGGACCGCCCTTTTCCTTCTGGATTTTATTAATGTGTTCCAGTGTTTCATCATTGAATTGCCCTTCCCAACGCCCAGTTTTAGCGTTGAATGAACCAAGAGCTGTTTTGATGAAATTGTTGTTAACCGCCGGGTTCCCCCCCTCCTTCGTCGCAATAGCGCGAACAAGGTGCGTCATAACTTCAGGGTTACTAACGTCTATTTTATCGTTGGGGGATACCCCTAGATATTTGCTGACGTTTTCAATGTACTGATTGGTGTTGTTCTCTGTTGGTGGTGCCCATTTTGAAATGATGCTGGATACTGTTTGCAGCTTCTGATACCCGGCGGCAGCACTTGTACCGTTGTAATAACTCGATACCTGGTTTGCCAATGCCCGAATCCCTTCTTCGGGCGTATTAAACCGCGCAAAACGCTGTTCGCCTTTCGCGTTCGGCGCTTCCAGCACCGCCCCCTCCTGATTTGCAAAAACCAGGTTCCCCAGGTTGTTATTCCGGTAATTCCTGTTCTTGGCGTTGCTTCCGCCTATATTCAGATCAGCCGTTATTGTATTTTTTTCAGGCGCTTTAAATTCGTCTGGCGATTTGTAGCCGTGTTCACCCACGCCATCCTCACCTCTGCGCCCGCCCTGTAGCTGTCGGGCCAGATCATTAATTGCGGCTACCGTTTGCTTGGTGCCATCTTCAACGGCTTTCTTAACCTGCGCAGTGCCTTCGCTGCTTGATGAGAACGATTCTTTTAGGCTGCTGAATGCGTTCTTCGACGCGTCGATAGAACTATTTATGCCGCGAGCGATATTGCTGGTATCAAGACTCTGAAGTTTTTGTCCGACACCTTCAAAGCCTAGCGCGGACATCCCCTCGCCAATGAGGTTAGCCGCTCCCGTCACCAGACCGCCCATATCCAGGACGTTAGCAGCGGCGTAGGCGCTCTTTTGCTGTGTTGTAACGTCCTGCCCTTCCTTCAGGTTATAAGTCGCCCTCTGCGCTTCTGTGTCGCTGTAGCCGTCTACGGCATCATAACCAACCATAGCCACCTGGCCGATGACTGGAATCGCCCTGAATCCGGCCCTTGCGGCAACACCTCCGGCAGCTTTGAGAGCCACTTTTCCAGCTTCTTTTTTCGCGATGTTTTCACCAGTGGCAACGGCAACCTTACCCGCCTCTTTCCTGGTAAGGCTTTCCCCAGCGGAAGTTGCCGCTTTACCAGCGTCTTTCCCTGCCGCTCCACCAGCCGCCGTTTTGGCTACGCTTTCTTCAGTGACCTTACCTGCTCTGGTTTTAACTGAAGATTTATCACCCGATGATTTTGGTGAGGTACTACCCTCGTTCCCACCAGCATTTTTTGTCCGATTTTTTTCCTCGCCCGCACTGTTGTTTTTGCCTGGCTGATTTTTTTTCCCCTCTTTGCCTTCCTGACTCCTGCCCGTCTCAGTAGGTTTGCTGGTGTTTTTTCCCTTCTTGCCCTTGTTTTCTTTACTGTCTCCAGTGCGGCCCGTGTTGCCACCACGTGCACTGCTACGACCGCGTGTAGGGGATATTTTGGAACGTAATCTGCCACCGCCGAGGAGGTCGCTCAGTTTTAGCCCACTCTCCTGCGACTTTCGTAGTTTCCGGATCTCTTCGGATACAGTTTCCAGCTCATCAATTATCTGGCTGTCGTTGCGTTGAAGAACTTTCGTTTGTTCTTCGATCGCACGTACAGATTTTTCTTTAACGGCTTCAGTAAATGCCTTTGCTGAACCGGGCGCGTTATCTGGAGTCTTCCTTTCATTGTCAGGTGCCGGGTAAGTAATGGCGGGGGCTTTTGCGACCACCGGTGCGCCAGCCGCCTTGTCGTTGCCATTATCTATCCATTCTTTCAATGATTTAGCCTTACCAGTAATCTCGCGGCTGATATCAAATACGCCCCGTGCTGCCATCCATAGTGGACCACCAGCCCCTACCCCGGCAGCATCGGTTACAGCTCCATCGTCGGCTTTCCCTGAACCATCAACCCCCATAATGGAACCGAGTTTTCGCAGGAACCCAACCTGTAGTTTTGCCTGTGCGCGTAGCTCATTCTGGCGTGCGAGATCCTCGTTTTTTTTCTGAGAGGCAAATCGTCCGTTGCTATCCCGTAACGGTGCACCAGAGGTGCTCTGGCTTTCTCTAACTGGTTGTTCTTGCCTTGCAGGCTGAATGTCAGGAGTGAGCAACTGAATGCGCTCTGGCGATGACTTCGTGGCTTTGCCTTCAGCCAGTGGTGCTGTTTTTGATTCCGAATGAGCGGTGCGGTGATCTGCTGCTGCTTTTTGCGGATTATCTATCTCGCTAGTGTTGTTTATACGTAATCTCTGTTTCCTGGTAGGGAGCCGGTCTTTATACGGCCCCTGTGTGAAACTGTTGCGTTGCGCCCCTGCTTTTCCTGTTCGGGCCAAGCGACGACTTACGCGTCCTTGTGGTGCGTCGCTGGTATCAGGATTGCGTCCGTAAGACTCAAGTGCTTTTTTTATTTCTGAAAGCGCAGCTAGCTCTTTCGCGTTTGCCGTTTGTATTGCGTCGATTATCGCTATTCGGTCTTTTTTATCGTTCAAAATAACCTCACTTACATCGGCGGTGATCACCCTGTTTTTTTGGCGTGGGCTTTGTATTTCTCTTCCAGTGCTTTTTCCATATGGAGTGCCCGCCACTGCGGTAATTGTTCAACGTCACTAACTGGCTGGTAGCCGTATAACGTCAGGTTATTAATAATGGTTAGCCATCCATTCAGATCTAATTGATGGGATAAACTCTCTATTGAGAAATGGGGCGTACAGCGTGGTAGTCACGTCTGCACCCTCCTTAGCGTTTTTGCAGCGTTGTGGCGGTAGGATCAGGCGGCTTGTGCCTCGTTCAATAGCCATTTTTAAGCCGTGGCGAAGGTCTTTCTGCATGAGCTGAATGCGAGCTACCAGAGGGGTAAACTCGGTTTCCAGTGCCATGTTTTCAATGATATCGAATCGTCTGTTTGCAGCTTGTGTGAAGTCTTCTGGATCGTCGTTCAGAGATGTACACAAGGCCAACTCAGCTATGCGGAGACGAGCAACCTCAGCACTGTACTCTGGAGTTTTCATATCAGGCAAAGTGGCGCGCATACGCTCAAGCAATTCAGCGCCTTTCCCTGTTAGTGGTTTAAGCGTCCACTCGGTTGGTACTCCGTTTATAGGGACCATAGTTTTAATAAACGGCGGGACTGTCAGGATTTCTACCGTTTCGGCAAGGTCTGAAAGGTTAATATCTGCGTGATGAACGTTTCCACAGTGACCACACTCGTATGAGTAAGTCATTACGGCATCTGGTCTGGAATTGACAAAGATCCACCAAAGCGCGGTTCTGCGATCCTGAACTGTCCAGTTTGAGCTGTCGTTAATTTCGCCATCTTGCATGGCGTTGAGGTATTCTGTTGTGGTTGCCTCGTCTTCTGCCGGATTGATGTCTGAATATTTCAGGGCATCTTTCACAGTAGGTGCATGAAACTGAATTTCTATTTCAGGCTGTGAAGGTAATGGGAATTTGGGAATGTTCAAGGATTCCTCCAGAAAAGTCGGTACTCGTTTGGCTGGAGGATAGGGAGTGTGTGATTTTGACTTTAACCTATTTATCCACAGGGTAGATCCAATAAATAGATCCCAAAGAGAACCAGTAAGATCCAAAGAAGATCCCGGATCGCTGCGAGCCGCGCCATCACTGGCCTAAATGGAGATCAACATTGACTATGTGCGATTTAATGTTGACTATGTGCGATTTAATGTTGACTGTACGCGATTTAATGTTGACTATATGCGATATAAACATTGACTGTATGCGATAATTCTCTCAGCCCTCAGACGGCTGTGGATAAGTATCTTTCATTTGGCTATAAAGCCCCGTCAATCAAGGAAATAACAGGATGGTAGATGACAAAAAAGGCTTTCTGAACGTTGAGGAAATATCAGGGAATACCGGAGAAATCCACAGCTTAAAGCCTAACAATAATAGCACTATTCAGCCGATAGCTTTGTTGCGGCTTGGGGTGTTTGTTCCCACATTGAAATCTACCAGTGTTGCTTTACGTCGCAAGAACGCCGGTTTAACTAACTCCACTGATGCGACAGAAGAACTGTCCAGCCTGAAGATTGTAGAGCAGGAAGGGTATCAGGGTATTGAGATTCATGGGCCACGGCTGGATATGGATACTGATTTTAAGGTGTGGATAGGCATTACATCTGCATTGTTTGACTATAAACCAGATAATGATGGTGTGATCACCCTGACATTCTCTGAATTTGTGGATCGTTGCGGTTATCCAAGGAAGCGGCTGTCCAAGGCTTTTCGCAAGAGCATTGGCGACTCTCTAACGCGTATTCAGCAGACGTTGCTGAAGTTCAACTTGCCCACCAGCAAAGAACATGTTCGTTATATCCAGATGAATTTATTGGCATTTAGTGAACTTGATACTGAAAATGACATTATAAGAATCCAACCGCAGAAGCAGTTGTCTGAGTTGTATTACGTTGACTATAAGCGAATATTGAAGCTCAAAATGCTCGATAAACTTGGCAGGAAAGAGACAGCCAAGGTGCTTTATACGTTTTTCGAAGCGTTACCTTCAAACCCTGCGCCAGTGAGTATTGAGCGCCTTCGCGCCAGATTGAACCTCAAATCATCGGTTAGCGTTCAGAACAGTGTGATTCGTAAAGCCATGAAAGACTTGGAAGCTGTTGAATATCTTAAATTTTCAGAGATAAAGAATGGTCGGAAAATAGGTTTCCAGATCCATAAACGAAATCCATAACATTGACTGTGTGCGATTCCAAGCGTTGACTATACGCGACAAACATTGATGCTGGCGGATTTAGTTATTAACTTTTTCACATGATCAATGGATAAACCAGCTATTTCATTGAGTATTTGTCGCTTATAGTCAATCTTTCCTCATTTCTTGTCGTGTGTAGTCAATGTTTTGTGATCGGGATCGAGTACAGTCAACATTAGTTGTAAGCCATTTCGCCTATAGTCAACATTTCTCCATCAGCAGTCTTAAGGGCAATTTCTACACCTCTCTGTAGGTGTAGGATTTGCCCTTAAAGATGGGAGATTGAGGGCAATTCTTACACCATTAGTGAGTTGGTTGGAGCTTTAACGGCTAACATCATTTGTAATTTATTGATTAATAAGTAATGTGTAAAAATCACCCTCAGATAGCATCGTATGTTATAGCTATTTTTATAGCACACCTGTTAAGTGTTTTTTGAATGTAACTCATTGATTTTGTTGTGATGTGTAAAAATGCCATCATTGACGTAAACAGCAGGTGTAGAAATTGCCCTCAAGTTTGCCCCTTCCCCACCTTCTCGCACTTTAATATTGCATTTCAAAACTTGATCACGTTGCTGGCGGCGCTTTTAAGTGCGCTTGTTGCTAAACCAGCAGCTCCATTGACTAATGCGGACAGGCCGGAACCAGCAGATGTGTATCGCTGGAACGTGATCGGATAGGACAAGAATTCGGACACCTGATCACGTGAGCGGCTGATCTCTCCTATTTGAGTAGGAAATACACGCATTTCCTCTTCCAGCTCTTTCCCGCCTTCCTGTGTAACGCGGTATAGCCTGATATTCATGAGATAATCTGGCGGCAGGTTTAGCGTACCATCGCTATTGGTTACACGGGCGCGGCGCTCCTTGAACCAATTCATTATTTTGCCGTCTTCTGTGTCTCTGACCGTCATTGTTACCGGTCCGGCGGTTACGTGCGTTGGCTTATTGAACTCGACGCTACCAATGATTTTGCTTTCTGTTTCAATATTCCCGCTACTGTAAGTTATGTCCTTAACGAACATATCAAAGCCGCTTAATCCGTCTACATCTACCGTCCACTGCCAGCCCTGGGCATAGCGGATACGCATAGCCGTAGCAACTACGTTCTTTCCGTAAGCGATGTCATTGCCATAGCTCCCACTAACGCCACTGCCAGACACCGCTCTATCCAGAATGTCGCTGATAAGGTTGCTGGTGAACGATTTCGCGCTAAACGATACCGCACTGGCTAGCGTTTGCGTTGCAGCACTAAAAATACTCACGTAGCCCTCCGTGTTAAAAAATGGTAGCACCAGGGATAATGGCCCGGTTGGCTGCCATTTTTTCTTCTATCTCCTGAACACGCGCGTAGAGCGTCGCCTCATCAGGAAGATCGGAGTAATCAAACTTGCCATCAATTGACGCCCTTCGCTGGCGGGCAACGTTGCGGACATTGATAAGTGCTTCAAGATATTCCTCAAGCATTCCGATAATCGCAGGTGGAACTTGCCACTCATCCAGGTTGCGATCGCGGAGATTTACAAGGTATTGCATCTTGAAAGGCCAGCGTTCAGAACCGGTAAGCTCAAGTTCGACAAAACCGGCAATCTCGTCGGCGTAAACCAGAAGTCCGTTGTGGTCAGTGACGTGGATCAGAGACAGATAATCATCCGGAACAGGGATCGCCGTACCGTCTGCTTTCTCCAGCTTTAATGCCTTCACTACTCCCGCTCTGTCCTGGTAAGTAGTCAATGCTTTGATCAGGAATGCTTTCAGTGTCTCCTCTTCCCGTACAAGAAGAGGATTGAATCGCGCTTTAACGCTTTCTAATAGTTCAGAAGGTGTCATAGATGCTCCGGACGGAAGGGGATAACCCCGCTCTTTTGAGCGGGATCGGTATTACTCAACCCAGTTGTACACAATACGCAGGGTCGGTCTGACAACCGCCGTTACATCTTCTGATGAGAAATCAACGGCATCGGAATACACTTTGCAGTGTGAGTAAGTACGTGACAGACCTTTGCTGTCACCGCTGTTAGATTCAGCGGCAGCCTGGAAAGAGATATCCAGATATTTCTTCTCATAAACCATCTCTTTGACGGCAGCGAGTACAACACCTTCAATCGTCTCCGCACAGGTAACCTGAAATTCACCTGAGTTACGCAGCGGGCCGTGTTGGTTGAACTTCATACCGCCTGGAGCGTAATCTTCTACGTCTTCACGCGTCATTTCCGGTAACTGCGCAGTGCGGATCAGCACTGACAGATTTTCGTATCCCTTAATGGTCATCCAGTATTCAGTGCCTATTAATTTTTCGCCTGCTGCCAGGTTCTTGTTGAATCTGGATTTCAGGAAGGCGAGATCGGCTTTTGTGTTTGAAAAACCGGCCATAATTACTCCTAAACAAAAACAGATGAGATATTGCTGCGGTTAATAGATGTGTTACCACTGCATTGCAGAGTGACCGTGTTGTGGGTGAAATAGCCTTCCGATGTGCGTGGGGCGTCAAGCTGATAGCTCACGCTTTTGATCACAACGTTCGTTAACATCACGTTTCTGCCGATATTTATCGTTACGGCTTCCGGGATTCGACCAAAAAGAGCAACGTCGTTTAGTTCTGGCGATGCCATTTTCAGCAACGTCGTTATGGCGTCGTTTACCTCAGTTTTTGCGTTGGACATCGCTAAAAAATCCAGCACCAGGGTAAACTCCGGCGGCTGCTGCCCTTCCCACACAAGGGTGGAGTTGAGGCGGCTTTTGGTTGTGCGCCCGCTTATCACCTGTGCCACGCCAGTAAGAGCTGACGTCGCCTCGCTGATAGCGCCTAACACACTGCCCATTGCCTTATCTTCGAACGGCGACTGCCACAGAGACGTTAATTCGGCAGAGGAACCTTCTCCGATATATCCGATGACCATATCCTCGCTTGATATGATGTATGCTTTCATTAGCGGACTGATTCCGTCCGCAACGTTAGCGCCGCAAATCACTGCTATTTCTCCCAAACAGGCCACCATTACAGGTGGCTTACATCATTACAGACCGCGTTTTTTGCGAATGCGGATAGACTTACGGCGGCGAGTGTTAGCTATCGACGTATGTGCCTTACGGCGAGCTTTTTTCAGCGCCTGCTTTTGTAAGGACGTCATGCGACGCGGGCGCGGGCGTTTGCGGATGATAGTAACCTTGCCATCACGAACGACTTTTTTGCTGACAGCTTCGAGCATTGCGGCATTGCCACCAGCAACGGTGTAAATCGCAATGGCTTCTTCCATCATTTCACTATCGCTTTCTGACAGTGCGTCAAATACGCGTTCTGCTGCCGCGTCATCTTCGTCATCGATCATCTCGGTGACGTCGTCCTGATCAGCGCCCAGGGCCACAGCCGCGTTAGCCAACGCCGCGAGTGCGTCGTTATATGCGTCAACCTGTTCGTCGGTCAGTTCCGTGTCTTCGTCAATGTCGGCCAGGCCAGCCATTGTGATTGCCAGCGCATCAAATGAATCCGCTTCAGGGTCGCCATCTTCTACCCAGCTCGCCAGCATTGAAGCTGCCAGACTGCGGATGTCACTTTGTGCACGGGATTCCACCGCTTCCATCATTGCGGCTTCGATATCCGCGCCATCGGTTCCATTCTTGGCACTTTCCAGGATGGCGTTATCGCCACTTTCAAAACAACCAGAATCTTTGGCGCTTTCCAGTATGGCTGTATCTGCGTTACCGGCTGTTTTGCCTGCAAATAGCGCGCGCATGAATGGATCAACAACAGAATAGTTTTTCATTAGGAAACCTCATTCATCCCCGCGTTTCAGCGGGGAAGATAAATCAACGCATCAGGATTGGTTTGCCGAGGATTCGACGAGCAGTGCCTGTTGGACACACGGACCATTCCACTTCCCACAAGTCGATGTCTTTTTGAGTTACCTTGACCACATAAGGGTCAGAACCTTGAGATTCATCGCGTGGTGTAACCAGCGCACCAGCCGCATAAAAACGGTCCAGAAGATCTGTCAGTGCGTTAGTCAGACTTTCCTGCGTTACGCCATCAGGTTCATGCTTGATTGCCTGAGCAACTTCATAGAAATTGCGGGCAATTGCATTCATCAGTGATGAAACGTGCTGGAATCGCAGATAGTTATTTTTGCTGTATGTCGTCAGGGAGTCGTCGATGTAGACAGAACCATCCGCTGCAACGCTTACAGGGTTAATACGAGCGGTCACATACGCTTCACGATCGATTGTGCCAATCCCGGAGAGTCTGGTGATGTTCTGGCGATCAATGATTGCGCGAGACAGACCAGCCGGGGCGTAATGCCAGCCGCCTACATCAGACACAAGCGCAACGCCTTTAGCTTTTGCCACAAATGCGTCGCAACTGATTCCGTAAACCACATTCATACCGCTGAAAGTGTCACGGCATGAGTACGGGAAGTGATAACGTGCAGCCTGGTGGGATTTGCCGAAACCATGTGATTTAGCTTCCGCGATAGCGTTATCACCAGTCTGAGCACATTTCAGGTCGTAGAACATATCCACGCGAACGTCTTCTGCCAGCGAATTAATTTTTGCCAGCACGGATGCGTCGTAGCAGCCCATAGAAAGCAGCGCGGTATAATTAACTTCTGACGCTTCGAGAACCTCTAACGCTTTCAGATAATCATCAGTGTCAATTGAGGACAGATCGCCATCTGTACCGCCTTCAAACGCTACATCTTCGAAAGTCAGCAAGTGAGCGGAGTCTTCGGCACCATCAGCCAGTACAGCTCCAAGCCTGGTGGACTGACTTTCTAACAATGCAGGAATCCATGCTGGCTGGCCCATATCGTTCGTTGCATCCGGATCGAAAGAAACCTGGTAGCTTTCCAGCGTTTCTACAGAACCATCGGTCTGTGTCTCTTTCAGTTCCAGAGTGAACAGGTCATTTTCTTCGTCCTCACGGGTCAGTGATAACGTGCGGTTTGTCGAAGCATCACCGTCCTTTATGTAGAAAATAGCCAATTCACTGCCGGAAATTTCAGGTGTTTCGCTTGCAGCGAAAGTTACCGGAGAAGTGGCTCCAGAAACGGCACGAACGGTCAGTGTATCGCCGATATTTACCGTTGCTTCGGTCGGAGCAATTTGCAGAGTTTTTGCTGACTTGGTGCTTTTCGACCTGGCCTGAACAGAAACGGCAATACCCGGTACTTTCATGTCTTTTGCGCATACGCGAACCACATAACCGGTGCCGCCTTTTACTGCGCGTTCAACGTGGCGATATGGTTCAAATGCGGCCCCGGTGCGCGGGTGAAGAGGTGAACCTAACACGCTCTGATAGTTGGCTGCTGTAACCTGCAAAACCTTGCCTGGTGCTCCTCTGCGGGAAATCACCAGCCCGGCAAAGACGGAAGTACCGCCAGATGTGTTGGACAGAGTAGCATCGGCATTTACGTCCGCTACCGCAACGCCCGCCGCCTGACCAACAGAAAAACCAATTTTATTCATGCTGCTCTTTTCCTCTTTATCGAGCGGATTAGAGAAGTCTCCCCATTTGCATGGGGAGACTTTTATCAGGCTTCGCCGACCGTGAAGCTGTCACCTACCGTCACTTCTTTGGTTGACGGATCAACGCTGACAGAACTGACACTTACTGCGGCTTCATTAACCGTTACAGTGCACGTTGCAGTTTTATTTCCATCTGTAGTTTTGATGGTTAGTACCGCCGTGCCTGCGGATACTGCGGTGCATGTGGTTCCGTCGACACGCACAATTTCCGGGTGGTCTGATTCGACAGTGAAGGTTTTATCTGTCGCATTTGATGGGGTAATAGTTACTTGGATATCAGCCATTTTTTCCTCCATATAGCCCCCTATTCAGGGGCTTGTCTTACTTCTTTTTGGGTGTTTTTCGTGTCTTTGAAGTGCTCGCGGCGATAGTTTCACCTTCGTTTACTTCAATTGCCGTTGGTGAAACTGACACGTTCGCCACTGCTACTTTTTTTCGTTGATTTGCCCGCTCAACATGTCAATCGCACCTTCTTTCGAACGTGTCAGGCGAAGGCGAGTGAAATAGTTCTCACCGTTGCGCGGATGCACATCGTTGATTGCTTTGCCCCAAAAAGTGGTGCGGTTCACCAGGGCTGGATTTGTTTCGTGGACATACGGAATAGCAGGCACAGCATCACCTGCGACCAGGCCTGCTTTACCAATGCCTTCGCCACGACCATAGAAATAGATGTCGTCCAGGCCGAAGTCGTAGCCATATTTCTGGAATTGTTTGCAGATAGGCTTCGGCACTTCGTAGATACGAATGGAACCAAACAGGGTGCCGATGTATTGAATGTACGGCGACTGTACATAGCCCGGTGCCAACTGGAAGTGCTGCGGCGGTAAGGAACGCAGGAAGTTAGCAGCATCGCCACCAGCAAAGCCACCACGGATACCGGTGGTCAGGGTGCGGTCAGCCATCTCCTGTGACAGCGCGTTCACAACATGGCGAATTAAACCAACCCACGACTCGTAGTTCTGCGCTTCTGGCAGTGCCACATCAAATTCACGACCGTAAACGGTGTGGAATACCAGAGTGCGCAGGCGCATCATATCGATTTCGTGGGAAATCCAGTTGCGCATTGCAGAGAATTGCAATGCTGCCAGTTCGAGTCCGTGTTCACGGCTCAGGTCAGATGCAGCCATAACCGTATGTTCGGATGCGATCACGTACTCCGACGGGCGCAGGGCGTAATTGCGCATGGACTGGTTAATGACTGGTATCAGGTTCGGATTGCGTTCAATGTTGATTTCAACCTGAACAGCGATTTCAGTGCCTTCTGCTGGTGCTTCATTAAAGGTGATATCGATAACGCCGGTATCGTATCGAACCTTTGCCGTCACAGAGAAAGAGTTGCCGTTGACGTCTTTGTCGTTGAAATACAGGTTGCCATCACCATCATCTACTTTGGACGGTTTGCGGTTAATCAGCAGTTTGTTGTAGCCCTGGCGCAGCGGGCAGGCCTGGCCTTCGAAGTTCTGGATATCAAACTGGAAGGTGGTTTTGCTGCCATCGCCTTTTTCGGTCAGGATGTACAGGCGTTTCATCTGCGAATACACGCCAGCAGACTGCATGTTCAGTTCATCGCCCTGCTCGAATGTACCGAATTTTGTACCAGCAACGTTGGTCAGCTCGTAAATATTGGTTTCATCACGATCACAAGGGATAAACGTACATGCGTCGCTGGTGGCTGCGCCGAGAGAAGCAGGCAGGATCAGTGCGGCATATTGTGCAACCTTCATTACACCATCGGAGGTGCGCATGTCCTTGGCTACTGATTCAAACATGGCTTTGCCAGCGCCTTCATGCGTCTCTTTAGCGGACTCCATCATCAGGCGCTCAAGTGCCACATGGGCGTTGGCTAATACATCGCTTGCCGGATAATGCCCATACTGGCGTTTGTATTCATGAATAGACATGGCCCAGCTACCAATGATCTGGCGAGCTGCTTCTGGTTCAACGCCTTCAAACATAGGCTCTTTCTGGATAGCTTTTTCCAGGTTAGCCATCATCACTTCGTTGTCGGCAATCATGTTACCGGCAGCATCAGTGGTTGGATCGACGGTCATAGCCATGACGCTTGCCGCCCGATTCATAATCTCGCGCTCGCGCTTACGAGCTGGCTCAATGTTCTTGTTCACGGTTAAACCCTAAATTCGGGCGCGGCGTGAAGATTCTTTTGACGAGGTGACAATACTCACTTTGTTATTTAGTCAATAGCATTAGAAAAATAATTTTCGTTAACAATCTTGTGTTAGTATGGTTTAATCTTAATTTTCTAACATAAAACATTAGAACAATGGCGTACAAGATCTTCGTTTCATACAAAAATGGTGCTAAAAGCCATTCTCTGAACACAAGCAGCAGATGCCTTGTAGAAGCTCAACTGTCATCAATCCTTACTGAAAGAGACATTCTTTCCTTGGCTGAACGAATCGTGATTCTCCATTCAGGTAAGGCTATTCTTAATGTTCCTGCGCTTACCCCGCCTTCTGACGTTTTGGCATCTGTTAAGTGGCCTCAAATCGGCACACCTGTAAGAGTGGAAGATCCTGTAACCACCACTCTTTATATGCCGAAGTCAGTAAGGGATTGGCTTGCTGCGGTTGGTAATGGGAAGGTCAGCGCGGGGCTTCGGAAGTTAGTGGAAATGGCTGATATTCCGGAGCTGAAAAATGCATGGAGACAGTGAGCAGAGGACACATGAGTCACGCGAACCCATCGAAAACACAATATCGTTTAATGCTGGCTATCGCGTCAGCTATACCAACCAGCCTGAATCCACCCGCTGGCTATCCCGCTATTGTTGATGATTGTTTTCAGTATTACGGAGAAGACATCCTGAGCCAGTCCAAAGCGCTCAAGCAGTTATGTAAGGCAGGTATTCTTCACTGTATCGGAGATCCGGACGATTTTGTTGTTATGCTGGCGGATCGTGACTCTTTTCTGCTGTCATGGAAAGCCGGGGCGCGCGAAGCGCGTTTGGGCAATGGTATTGGCTACATCGACTATAGCGATTGTCCGCTGGCATTTGCTGGTGGATATATGCATTGGCATGAGCGAAATAGAGGCCGTCAGCGCCAGTATCGCTTGAGTGACTTTAACGTCTGTCACGGTTTCGAAGAAGCTGACAGCCAGGACATCTGGCTTCAGGAGCCTTAACCCCCCTTCCCTTCCCAAATCTCCCTATTCCTTTGGTTATTCAGTACGTTTCGTTGGTTGCATTCATCGATAGTGCTGAATAACTGTTCAGTGTATGCCGGATACTTGTTTAACAGCACAGGCGTGTCCTCTGGCACTATGCAAGGGGTATAATCAATCAGATTTCCCTGCGGTTTGCTGGTGGCTTCTACGGTAATTTGCATTGGCACGCTGATTGATTTCTTTTGCCCGTTCCCGCTGCATCCTGATAACGTCATCAGGCACACGCACATCATTAACCCCAGCATTGCGTAAAGCAGTTTCAAGACGAGTAATTTCATTCTGGCTTTCCTCCCGTTGTTTGATCAGGCTGGTATTCAGTTCTGCTGTTTTGCGCTGGTACTCCTTCTCCAGTGTTTTAATTCTTTCGTTTTCAGCCATCATGGCAGATCGCGATTTTTCACTTAACTGCAATGCGGTAGAAAGCGTGTTGTTCTCGCTTTCAAGTTGTGATTTTGAGTCTTCCAGGGAACGGATATACCTGATGTGATCGATAACTGCCGCCGTAGTACGGTAAATTCCATAAATGGCTAAAAGCGCAACTACTATCAAAATTATCTTTTTCAAAACCATCCTCTTCAGATTTTTTGTTGGTGTGATATGTGTACCAATTTGTAACCATTTATGGGCTTAAATGGTGTGGTTATGGTTCCTTTTTAGTGTTGCTTTGGAGCGCATCGATTACACCTTGTGGCATGATCAAACTGATTGCCGGACTCATTACTTCATCGCCCAGTAGAGAACCGGTTAACGTAATAGCTACAGCATTTTCCAGTCCCTGTTTGGCTTTTCCGGTAGAGTCCTTAACTTGCTGTGCAAGTGTTGAGAGACTACTGCTCGTGTTGTTTATTGCATTTATTTGTTCTGTTGCTGCTTCCACAGCGTCTTTTAGTGCTTTGATCTCTTCTTCTGTTAGTGCTGGTTGCTGTGTTGTTCCGGTGGAACTTCCGTTGCCTGAAGCCTCCCCGCTTGACGCCTGAACTTTTGCATTTATAGCGGTCATAGCTGAAGTGATTGGCACCAGTTCAAATGCTGCCAACGCGTCAATAAGCGATTGCGGATGCAGGGTATCTCCCATAACTGTTACGAGAGCAAATTCTGGCGCAGGAGATAACTCATTACCTTTGACGTAACATTCCCAGCCAATTTTCATCTGAAGTAATTCAGTTGGCGAAGTATACGGAGACAGCGAGTCGGCTAAATTGGTTGCTTCTGCACTGACAGTTTTCAGTTGTTCTGAAAAGACAGAAAGCTGATTGACCCATGAAACCACCGACGCCGGGTATGCTTTATCCTTCAGGATAAGAGCCTGGATATTCTCTTCCAGAGAACTGGCATTGGATGACGCTGTTTTACTTAGCGTGATAGATGCAGGCGTAGTTGTGCCTGATGCATTTAGAATTTTGAATGCGTTAACTTCAGCGATTGAATCAAGCATTATGACACCTGAAAAATTGCCTCACCATTAGCGATGACTGAGCCACAAGAAAGGGGATCTCCCACACAAACAACTCCTTTCCCGCCTATTGCAAACCATGAGCGCGTCGATACGGCTGATCCGGGGTGCGCGCTATTTCCGTCTGTATGGCTGGGGAACGCTCCCCCATCTACAACCACTGGCTTTCCATTTACGGTAAACCAGGAAACTGTTTCTGCTACAGGTCGCGGAGGGAATCCTCCATGACCAGAACAAACTGTGTCACTGGTCGCAATTGCACTCATCTAACACCTCCTTTTTCTTAAATCTTCTCCACTTTGTGATTTTCACTCTTCAGATTTCTTACTTCTCATATTTGTCTCTGATTTGTCTCAAAAGGGTATCATTGGTACATCATGTATCATCTAAGTCTCTTTTGTGTCTCTTTTGTGTCTCTAGTTTGATGCTTTTTACGCTATCTAACTTCTGGTCTTATTTTGTTTTCTCATATAAAATTCAATTCTTTCTCAAATGTGTCTCAGAAGTGGAGCAATATGATGCGCATTTTTATCGACGATGGTTCTACCAATATCAAAATGCTGTGGGAACAAGACGGGGAAACTCGAACCCATATCTGTCCGAACAGTTTTAAACGTGGATGGTCCGCCACATTTGGCGCAGGAAAGCCGTTTAACTACATCATTGATGACGAAAAATATTCATATGACTTGATCTCGCCGGATGTGCTGCCGACGAATAACGTTGAATGGCAATACAGCCCGCTTAATGTGCTTGCTGTTCATCATGCCCTGCTTACAAGTGGCATTGAGCCTCAAGAAGTGGAAATAGTTGTCACGTTGCCACTGGCAGAGTTTTATGACGACGACGCACAATACAACATGAAAAATATTGAGCGGAAAAAGGCCAGCCTGATGCGACCAGTCACCCTTAACAAAGGTCAGGTTTTTACTATCAAAAAAGTGACTGTGCGCCCGGAGTCAATACCCGCAGGGATCGGTCTGTGCGACAGCCTTGTGCCAGCGCATTCTGTGCTTATTGTTGATCTTGGTGGGACTACTCTGGATGTGTCGATGGTCGCCGGGCAAATGACCGCCGTTTCTCGCGTATTTGGCGATTCTAATCTCGGCGTTTCGCTGGTAACTAAAGAGGTCAGACAGGCACTTGCAAAAGCGAATACCGAAACCTCTAATTATAATGTCGATCAATTAATCATTAATCGTGATGATGAGGATTATTTGACCGACAATATTAACGATCCGTCTGCTATTGATGATGTTAAGAAAGCCATTTCGTCAAGCATAGAACGACTCCGTACACGCGTACTGGATGTGATCAGTGATTTCAAAGGATACACGCATGTTATGGTCATTGGTGGCGGCGCGCCGCTTGTTGCTGATGCTATCCGTGAGCAGGTAAACATTCGTGACGATAGGTTTTTCGTTGCTGATGATCCACAACTTGCTCTTGTCTATGGTCTAAAATCTATCGGTTGATGAGGTTGCCATGTCTCAGGAACGTCGAAAAGTATTGTTTTATCTTCGTCCTGGTCTTAACGCCAGTGAGCAATATGCTGATGCAAAACTTGAGGGCCATCCATTAAGAGATCGCAATGATATGGCGCGCACAGCGATGCTTGCAGGTATCGCTCTTGGCGAGGTTGATAGCAGATTACCTCCCATGTTGGCATCGCTTTTATCCGGTGATAATAGCCCTGAAGTGATCAGAAAAATGCTGGTTTCATTTCTTGAAATTTCGCCTGAAGTTCGGGAAGCCTCTGAAGGAAACACCTCTGTCTCAGAGGATGTAAAAAAACCAGGCGTTCCGAAAAGCCGCTCTGCACAGAATTTGGCAAACTCACTCCCTGATTAACCAATCTACATCTTCAAAGGCTGCAATTTGCAGCCTTTTTTATACCGTTATGGTTCTGGTTTGGTGCTCTTTTAGTACCAAAACGGTGTTGTTATGGTGCTGCTTTGTATCTGGTTCCACTTTGGGGCTGATTTCGTGTTAAACAGGATGCAACAGAGGGCAAATTTAGAGTGTTTAGTGTTATACTTTTGCAAAGCATAGTGACTCCACTATAGAGCCAAAACCGCATCAATAAGGCTTCTGTTTGGAACCAGTTTGATACCAAAATAACACCGAGGAACGGATATGATTATATTGGTAGTCAGCCAAAAAGGTGGCTGTGGAAAATCAACCACAAGCGTAAACATCTGTGCGGAGCTTGCCCGCGAAAATAAGGATGTAGTGTTACTAGATGCAGACAAGCAAGGAACAGCTGCCCGCTGGGCAGCTGACCGTAACACGGCAGAGGTTTCTCCTGTAATTCATTGTGTCCAGAAGTTTGGTAATATTCGAGAAACACTTCTCGATCTGGATAAGCGTTATGAATTTGTAGTTGTTGATACAGCCGGGCGCGATAGCAAAGAGATGCGTACAGGCATAACCGCTGCAGATATTGTGTTGGTCCCATTCAGACCATCTCAACCAGATTTAGACACGCTGGCACACTTTGTTGAAGTGTTTGAAGAGGCTTTGGACCTGATGCCTAATCCTAGCATTAAGGCGTTCGCAGTCTTAACAATGGCCCCATCCAATCCGGTTGTGAATGAAACCAATGAGGCCAAAGAGTACCTAGCTGAATATCCGCAACTGAAGTTGCTGAAAACCATCATTCGTGATCGTAAGGTTTACCGCGATTGCATGGCTGAAGGGAAGGGCGTTGTTGAGATGGACAACGGGAAAGCTAAAGGTGAAATCCAGATGTTGGTTAAGGAGTTATTAAGTGATTAAGCCTCGTAAATCGGTAAAAGCCCCCGAAGTAAAAGACCCCGATCTTGAACGCCGAATTGAGGATTTTGCCAGTAAGGCTGATTTGGTGCCGGGTGAGCAACCAGAAGACAACAAAGTGCTCGATAAGGACGCCCCACGTGATTTTAAATCCATTCGTGTTGGCTTCAATGAATACGAGTACCAGGTACTTGATGCGTTAAGCAAAAAGCATAATCGCAGCAAATTGAATATGATCCGCCATGCTATTCTCATGCTTGCAGAGTCTGAGGATACAAAATGACGCCGGAATAACACCGTTTTGGTTCCATGTGTTATTTTGAAGCTATTTTGATGCCTTTTTAGTACCAGAATGGTGTTATTAGTGTACCGTAACGGTGCTTGTTTGATGTTATAAAAGCCCCATATGGGGCTTTTCTTAATTAAGCGTGGCTATAATGTCGTTAGCTATCATTCGCGTTGATGCTTTACAGGATACAGAGCGACGGGATGGCATAGGATACACCTTGAAGCCATTGCCAACGTAAAGTTCGCGAATGTTAGGCGCTCCACTGTTTGTTATCACAATTTTCGCCCCGCGTCTGTGAGCATCTACCAGCAGCGACACCAGCCGTTGTTGATCTTCAAACCTAAAGCTATGCCCTGAGTAATTTGTAAATCCGGTAGTGTCGGGCAATGGTTCATAGGGGGGATCGCAGAAAATCACATCATCATTCCCGGCAGCCTCAATTACACCAGCAAAATCGCCGGACACAAATTCCGAATACTTTGAAATATCGTCAGCCAGGAACGCCTCCATTTCCGCGAGAGGGAAGTAGGGAGATTTCTGCTTTCCATATCCGACGTTGAACTCTCCTTTACGGTTATAGCGAGTGACGCCATTAAAACAATGACGATTGAGATACAGGAACGCCGCTGCATGGTGAAGAGAATCATAAGCACCATTGTTGAATGCATTGCGAACATTCAAAAATGCATCAGCAGAGTTGTAATCCTGAAAATAACGATATGCCAGTGTGATAAGAGAATACCCTTCACGCTGCAATGTCTGATAGAAGTTAATCAGGTCACCGTTAATATCATTAAGCAGGTTGTGGCGAAAACCTGCATTCGTAAATACGGAACCGCCACCAACGAATGGTTCTATTAACCGCTTGCCGTGTGGCAGATGCTCAAGCACTGTAGGCAACCCTGAGAATTTACCGCCTACCCATTTGAATATTGGGCGCTCATATTCATCCGGAGTCCGGAGTTTTCTAGTGTAGGTAATGGTATTTATTGTTTTTTGCTGTTTATCCGCCACGGTCGCAAGAATGCGACACCCAATCCATTGCATAACAGGAACTGCCATGCTGTTGCCGATCGCTTTGTAACGCGGTCCGTCAGCTGCAAGCATCGCGGCCTCTTCTTCGCTTAAATCTGGATAGTGATTGCGCAGATATGCCAGTTCATCTGAATTAACTTTTTTACGCTTTTCCGTAGGGATCAACGTATGCCCATCAGGAAAACCTTGAAGTCTCTCACATTCGACAGGGGTAAGACGGCGGACAGCTACTTCTTCGTTTCTTACTTCATAGCAAACAGCAGTTGGATTTTGAGCCATTAGAGATGGTGAAGTATTCTTAGTTGCTGCATGTTGTGTACCACTCATACGCTCAGGAAAAGCCAATGTAACAAGATGCCCATGGCTTTCTTGCTCACGCGCCCGCAATGTACCATGCCCTTCTGACCAAAAACCTGCTCCAGTGCTGCTAAAAACGGCAAGGTCAGTGGCATCTTTAAAGTCTCTTGCCTTTACTGTCGATGCGGTTTCATCGTCAATATATTCCCCAAATGCCGCCATCCTGAAACCGTTTACGGCTTTCGTCGATTTCATATCGGGGGACATGCCAGCGTGTAGGCATGGATTTAGGCTTTCGCCACTGATTGCAGCGCCATTTGCAGTAATGGCGGAAGCGATTTCCTTCTTTTTTCGGCTCGGCGCAATATTCCGGCGCACGCCTTCGAACTCAAAAAGTACCGTTGCGGGATCGAGGTCTGTTCGAGCACTTGCGACAACAAACACGCGTCGGCGTCGTTGTGCCACTCCGAAGTATTGGGCATCAAGGATTCTCCAGGCCACTTTTCGCTGCGGTCCATAAATACAACCACACTGCGGCCACTTTGGAGCATGGCTACCGGTTTTGGCATCCCACCGCCAGAACGCGTTACTTTTTCGTGATTCAGGTCGATCACCAGGTTCGAATGGCGCATTTTCTCCAGCCAATCCGGCAAGGAAACATCCGAATGCGTTATCTGCTGATGACAGGACTCCTGGGACATTTTCCCATACGATGACGGCTGGTTTGAGAAAGGACTCGGCCCGTTTGTCGTCAATTGCATTTGCAAGCTCCACATATTTTAAAGTTAGCGCGCCGCGCTCATCATCAAGCCCACCACGCAAGCCCGCGATACTGAATGCCTGACAAGGGGTTCCTCCGACGAGAACATCCGGGGCTTCAATTTTTCCAGCCCGGATCTTCTTAGCAAGTTTTGTCATGTCGCCAAGGTTGGTGACATGAGGCCAGTGGTGCGCAAGAACGGCAGACGGAAAAGGCTCGATTTCAGCAAACCAAGCCGGACGCATACCCAACGGTTCCCAGGCAATGCTTGCGGCTTCAATTCCACTGCAAACCGAACCATATCGAAGATTAATGCTCTGCTTCACCGCCAATGGCCTCCACCAGCGAGCTAAACATCGCGGATAATTCGCTTGTGAACAGAATGAAGTCAGCATCAAACCGCTGGGCAACATCTTCACGGTCGATGTCATCGTTCTGGTCATAGAGATCATCGCAAAACGTCAGTGCTTTGATGCTCATGTCATCGTTTAACCTGAAGGTCGCGCGGTCCTGCCAGTTGATTGCAACTGTTGTTGCAACTTTTCCGGCTTCAATATGAGTCATTATTTCCTCTGACTGTAGGTCTACTTTCTTGCAACGAACTGCGCCGCCGTCATCGAACAGAGATTTCAATATGGCTTCTTCGCCTGCTTTAAAGCCTTGAGGAAATGTTGACTTGAACCATTCGGTCATAGTCATTTCGAGCGGTTCTATCGGCGTGAATGGAATCACCGGAAGGCTGCCAAGTGATTTACGTAAGAGCGCCAGCATTTCTTCTGCTTTTCTGGCGCTGGAAGCTTCTACGAAGACCAGATAGTTGTCGCGATCAATAAGGATTCGCGACAATGATTTGCGAGTGAATGCGCGAGGCAACAAAGAGTGGAGAACTTCATCCTTCAGGGTGTTTTTTTCCGACTTCTTCAGCTTACGGGATTGCTCATTTTCGAGCTTTTCCACTTTTTTCTGCACTTCCTCCTTAATGACATGAGAGGGCAGGAGCTTAATTTCTCGCTGTTGCTGGAGAAGTAGAAAACCGTGGTATTCATGGATCAGGTTGTCAGCCAGAACCGGCACCCATCCGACTTTTGCCATTTCTTGTGATGCGCATGGAGTGAATGTGAATTGGCTTAAGGCATCACTAACGGTGGTTGAGTCCAGTTTAATTTCGCGGGCAAGGCGATAGACGTATATGTTTTTAAATGCGACCAATCTCATATTTCGTAAAACTGTGTTAGAAAATAAAACTCAATTATCTAACACAGTTTTGTGTTTTGCTATCCCTTCACAAAGGAGAAATTGCTCGCTGTTGCTTTTAGCGCGCCACCAGCGTTCAGGGCTATATCACCATCAGCGGCGACGGTTACATTGCTGCCTTTTACATTAACGTCTCCATCGGAGGATACATTGGTTTTGCTGCTTGATTTGACGTTAACCTCACCTCCAGCATTAAGCACTATATTCGCCGGGCCGATTATGTAAATCTGGCCGGATTCGTTCATCCCTATCCTTGATCCTGCGGCGGTGTTTGCTATTTCATAGCCACCGCCAGCCGTTCTGACCTCAAGGATATTGTTTCGGTGAATAACAAAATCTTCAGTCGCCGAAAACTGGGGGCGGGCAGGAGCACCATCAACTTCTTCTGGCGACCATCCGTTTCCTTGTCCGGAGGCTTCCGGAGGCACATTTGGTACGCCTCCTGGGGCATCCTGCGCCGCGCCAACGATTAAAGGTCGGCGCGTGTCTATCCTGCCTTTAGCATCCAGATAAGGAAATTCGACCCAGACTAAATCGCCGCTGACTGTAGGTGTAAAGGCGTTACCGATAGGCATTTGATACTCTGCCCATGGGAGGTCTTCATCCGGTACACCGTTCCAGTCAGGCAGTATGCGGACCTGCGCTCGCATAAGTCCGGCAGGGTGTTTGGTCCCTACGATTTGCGCTCTGCGTTTCACTGGTTGGGTACTCCTAATATCATTCGTGTTGTATAGCCGATCCGGTCTTCAAAATGGGCTACGTTTTTCACCAGCAGCTTACGAGGCAACGATTCGTCCAGCTTATTTTCCTGGTCGTAACGATACACGAGGATCTCAATAACCATTCCCGGCGTGATGTCGGGATTACCCGCGACCTCAATATCCATTTTGGGTACGAGCGACAATTGCATATTGCGCAGAGTTTCCATATCCGGATCGGATATATAGCGTATTGGAAGTGAGCTATCGCCATATTCGACATAGCCTTCAGTCATTGAATAGCCGGTAAATCGATACTGAGTATTTGCCGTAACGGCATACTCTTGCTGTATAAGCCTCATTTTTGAAATCGTGTATTCTGCCCTGGGGTTGTTCCCTTCATAGGTGAATGATGATTTAGCTTTCATAAGGTCAGCTAATGTATAAAAGTTAAACTGACCACGGCAGGCCCAGCATAAAGCGCCTTTGTCGCGGGCCATTTCAGATAGCATTTTGGAGGGTTTTTCCCCGGCGGAAAGATGGTACGTACAGCTTCGTTTCAATGCGCTGGAGGAAACTTTCAGTGTACCGGTATACGTCTTGAAAATGGTATCAGGCGTTTTGTTTGTATGCAGGTTAGCCCGTAGAGCGGGGATCTTAAATATCCGAACGTCTTCACTGACTGCAATGACCGTAATGACATCACCAGCCAGCACCGCAGATGTTACGAAAAAAGTTGTTTTAAACGTGCCTGAATTGCCTTGTGGATCACCCATCTCTGCAACCAGTGCTGCGCCGTATTTTGTTTTCCAGTCATCAATTATGGTGCCGGTAATATCGTGAATTTCCAGTTTCAGCAATGGTGCACGCAGGTTTGCCTTTTCCACATATACGGCAGTGAATATCCACTCCCTGGGCACTTTGTTTCCGTTGATGGTAACGGACTGTAGAAAGTATTGCTGTAGCTCCTGGGACATGGCTTACCCCATTCTCAGAGAGGTTTCAGTAATAATTCGTTTCGCGTCCAGCTCCCAGGCCGTGATCACGTCTGCTATAACACTAATTGCCGTTTGTGCAGCATAAATACGCTCTTCCCCAATTGGGGCTGAAACATCAGTAAAACTGATGTCTTTAGCATCCTGAATCGCGCAAATTAGCGGGACGGGTACTCGTACCAGCGGGGTTGTTGCTGCAAACTGCGTTCCTGCCATCAAGCGAAGACGTGCTCCTAGCGAATTACACATCAGACTCATGGTCGCCTTATCCGTCGCCATTAACGTAACGTCATACGTCAGATTTGCCTGGGTGTATTCCAGGGCTACTAAAGGCATACCGCTGCCAGGTTCGCAGAAGTGATCACAGCTTTTGCGGTCTATCTGCTGGTCATTGTTGATATAGCTGATATCCATTGAGCGCGAGATATTAATCAGAGGGAGCGCATCGCGATTAATGTTCGGATTCTCTGGCTTTCTCCCTTGCCCGGCATTAGCACGGCGAACCGCTTTAAGGAACTCGACCGCGTTATCAAAACGGGCAACATAAACACGTTCTGCTGGTGGGCGACTCAGGAATGATGCAAAGCGCCTTTCTTCTTTTGCTGGTTCCACCAGCGTTACGTCAGAAAAAATGTCGCTGATTAGCGTAGCAAAAGCGTTATCCACTCTTTCCAGACCAGTTGTCTGGAATTTTCCAGTACGCGTTGTCTGCCACTCGCCAATGCGGGACAGTAGAGTTTTGTTAGGTGTCATTCGATCACTCCGTTTTGAGTGGTATCAAAGTTCCTGGCCGGGATGCAGTAATAAAGGGAACCAACGTGTTGTGTTCCGTAGCTGAAGATTCGATGCACGTACCACCAGCGGCGGGCGAGGCCATTCGCCATTTCTTCGTTCCATTCCAGGATTGAACCAACAGGTACGTTGTTTGCAGCAATACGCAGGATTAGCACTTCATCAGCAAGACCATCCTGTTCTCCATCGGCATCAATGGCATGAAACGAATCCCTTCCGTCCGGGTTATCCAGGACGTATACGATTTCCGGTTCCAGATAGGTAAGCTCACGCTGGTTGTTGTCCAGTTGCGTGAAAGACTCTTCACCTGTTTCATCGTTTACGACGCCATAGGTGCCATCAGCCGGGCGATATAAAAGCGCCTCGAATGCGTCAGGGCTTGATTCAATAATGAGCATCCAATCGGCGCGGATCTGGTCGTTGAACGCTTTGTGTCCGTTATATCGGGTTTTAAGCTGCTGGTTTGGTTGTCTGTTAGCGAGCGATGCCGGTAGGGGGGCGATGTCAGGTTCAATCACTTCCGTAACAGAGTCACCAGCATTATCAGGCCAATTATCATGGCGGCTATCTGCTTCGGTGGCAGCGTGTTCTTCCAGAATACTGAATGGCCCTGTACTGACCTTCCCATTTTCCGTTGTGCTTCCTTCATTCGCTTCAACCGTCGTTGTCTCTTCTCTCTGCGTGCTGTCATGTTCTGTTCCCTTTCTCATCAGGCTTGCATCATCAGCAAACCATTCATCAAAACGGCCCATAAGCGTCCTCAAAGGTCGATTTATCAGGTATCGAGGGGCATTGTCAGGAGATTGTGATTTCAATTCATATCCCAGCATGGGACTAAAGTGCTTTACATTGTCCCATATTGGGACTACTATACTTTCAGAGAGAAGGAATCTGTGATGAAAATAATTTCGGTAAAAACACTAAGGGATTTCTGGGCGAAGAATCCCGATGCAGAACAGCCATTAAAGGCATGGGTTGATGAAGCAACAAAGGCTGACTGGAAAAATCCGGCTGAGATCAAAGAACAGTACCGGACAGCCAGCATCCTTAAAAACAGGCGCGTGGTGTTCAATATTAAGGGAAATGATTACAGGTTAATTGTCGCAATTGCTTATCAGCGAGGATGGATGTTCGTTAAGTTTATTGGAACACATAAGGAATACGATGCCATTGACGCGGATACAATAGAACTGGAGTAAATCATGAACATTAAACCTATCCGTACAGAACAAGATTATGAGGCCGCACTGCGTGCGGTCGAACCGATGTTCGATAACGAACCGGAAATGAACACCCCGGAAGGTGATTTCTTTGAGGTCATGTGTCTTCTCATTGAGGAGTACGAGAAAAAACATTACCCAATTGAGCCACCATCACCTATTGAAGCCATTAAATTCCGCATGGAACAGCAAGGGCTGACCGTGAAGGATCTGGAACCGGCAATTGGTAAGTCAAACCGTGTTTACGAAGTGCTAAATGGAACACGAAATTTAACGTTACCTATGATTCGTCGTTTACATTCCCAGTTTGGCATTCCTCTTGAAAGTTTGGTTGGTGTATGAGTTCGGCGGTCTGTATGACCGCCTTTGTTGTCAATCAAGAACCTTTCTTCACGTACTCCATAAACATTTTTTCAGCTTGCTCAGGTGACGTTCCTGTCATGACCAGCGCATCAATGAACGCTTGCTTCTTCAGTGCGAATTGATCGGCAAGGCGTTGCTGAAGCTCCTTGTTTTTCTGTTTCTCACGTTGCAAGGCTGCTTCTTTTGCTGCTGCCCGTTTTTTTTGTGCATCGGACAACTTTCTGGCCCTGGTCAGCTGGTCACGTAGCTTGTCAATCTTGCCGTTGTCCTTTGCCAGTTTTGTGCTTAAAGCGGCCTGGCGTTTCTGATAGAGCTTCCATTCACGTTTAGCTGCCTCAACATTCGTTTTGCTGCTACGGTTTCGATTGAACGCCTTCTCGTCTTCTTTTGTGAAGTGTTTTGTCGTGCGGCGGCGATCGTCACCAAAGGCAACTTGCGTTGCAGCTTTTTGCAGGGCGCGAGCAATACTCATCTGCCAACTGGCAGACTGTAGTCGTGTCATTGAGTGGATCACATGTTTACAGGCGACGCCTTGCAGCTTAGGGTTGCGAACTTTTGGATAGGCGTATTCTTTTGGCGGGGCCAGGGCAAAGTTACCCGCAGTGGCGATGTAGCGATACCAGTATTGATGGCGACCGCAGTCACAGTCGAAAGACACTCGCCCGGCACACAGTGATTTTGTGACTTTCAGGGCTGATTTATCATCTTCTGCGATGTCATCGACCATCTGATCCCATTCTTCAAAACGTACCCGGACAATGTGGTGCTGGTGAACGGATATATCGGACGCTTCCACTCGGATATTAATCACATTGTGACGAAGAGATACGGGCGTAGCTCTTTTGATACCAGAACCGTCGTCTACGGCGTTATTTGCTCGCTTAATATCGATAGCCTGGCTGGACGCTACCAGTTGTGCGTATGTGATGCCAGCCGTCTTGCTGTCATATTTTTCGCGTGCTTTGCTTCGCAGCTTTTCGAAGCCTTTCAGATCGTCACGCGTAAAGAACGTGCCGCCTTTCTTTTTCCCCAGCTTAAGAATGTCTTCGGCTGATTTATTCCTAAGCCTGCCCGGCGTGAGTGTCCTGTGCGCCTGGCGGCGTTTGCGGTTTTGCTCTTTCCTGATGAGTTCAAATACGCGTGTGAAATCCTTAGAGGACAGACCGTTAGTGATATATCGCCCGTCCTGATTTTTCAGGAAGTCAGGCATTTTCTATCTCCGGTGCCGAGCCAGCGTAATCGCGAATCTTGTTTCTTAGCCATGCTGCGTCAGGAAGAGTTAACGTTGTCCCTACCGGCATTTCTTCCATTTCTGACTCATGGCCCACCAGCACGCGAAATACCCAGCGCAAATCAGCATTGCCATAGGCGCGATAGGCCGCCAGGTCTGAGCGATAAACCTCATCAATTTTTATCGTGTACTGGAAATTATCGGAGTGATACTCCGATACCCGCTTGATCATCTCCTGATGGAATAGTGCGCGCAGCACATCGTCTTCAATGCATCGATCGTCGAGCCTGCTGTAACTCATAACAGTTCCTCACAGTCATAACCTGTGGGGAACTGTATGCAGGGTGTGAAATGCGGGAAAGCAGCGTCACCTGGCCTGGTGACGCTGTAAAATTATGCGTGGGAAAATAATGGACGGATGTTTGGGCGAGCGGTTTGCGAAGCAACCCAAAGCTCATACTGGGATTGCATACCGGTCCACATTTCGGCACTGGTTCCAAGAGCGGACTCCAGACGAAGTGCCATATCAGCAGAAATACCTGTTTTTTCGTTCAGAATTCGGGAAAGTGCCGTGCGAGTAATGCCTAATGCAGCAGCTGCGTCTGTGACTGACATGTCTCCCAAATATTCACGAAGAACCGCGCCTGGATGCGCGGGATTATGCATACGACTCATATGTGGAAAGCAACCCGTTTACCGGTTGGCAATTCAACGTCCAGACTCAACTTTCCACCCATAGCCTCAACGTAACGTTTAAGCGTTGCTACTTTCAAGTCATTGCCTCGTTGTTCAAGTTTTGTGATGGCTGGTTGACTAATTCCCATCGCATCGGCAACTGTTTTTTGTGATAACTGAAGCTCCTCTCTCAACATCTGCAATCCGACTTCCAGAATCATTTCATCAGCCTGCTCTTTGATACGAGCTTGGCTTTCAGGGGATTGCGCAGCAATAACTTCTCTTAGAGTTCTCATTATTTTTTCTCAAGTTCTGCAAGATGGTTGGAAAATTCGTCGTCTGCAATCCGTATCATTCTTTCGTAGAACTTTTTATCGTTACTCTTATCTCCGGCGCACAGGATTATGGCTTGCCTTACCGGATCAAATGCGAAGAATGCTCTGATAGGGCGACCAGCGTACTGAATCCGTAACTCCTTCATGTTTTTATGGCGTGAGCCTTTAACTGTGTCGGCATATGGCCTTGATAATGAAGGGCCATATGTTTCCAGATTGATCAGGTCAACCAGGATTTTTTCTTTTAATGCAGGTTCCTGTTCCTGGAACCATTCATCAAAAATTTTTCCAAAATAAATTTGCCACATAGTTATTCAAAATCCTTTTTAATAAACTACATGTTATAAACTACAGGTTATATCATATAACCTGTAGTTTATATTTTCAAGGCCATTTTTTATTCGATTTAGCATTTAAAGTATCACGGTATCCTCATCAACTTCTTTCCCTGCCAGTGACTTTGGCTGGGAGGCTGCTGCTTTAACCTTCTCATGCCCAATAATGGACAGGAACGAGGCCATTATCCCTGCTTTGTTTTCTTTCTCTACCGCTCCTGTCATTTGTTTCAGGTAATCCGCGCTGGCAACATTGTGGTATACCGTTGCATAGCAGCACAGAATCATCAGGATGTGCTCTGGTCGGATATCTTGCCAGTTAACTCGATAAACCTCTTCACCGTTGCCGTTGTATTCGGTATCGACGATAGAGTCGGGGATCTCAAATGCCCCTTTGTTCTTGTCAGGCAGGGATAGCAGCCTTTGTAGTTTCAGCTCCCGGTATCTTTCCATGCCGACAATGATCGCCGCTCTGCCGTCGGCGTGCCGTGTTTTTAATGTTACCTGACTGGCACCTGTACCGGCTGAAATGGTTGGCGTGATTTCGTCAACCAGCACCTTAAATTCACTTTTACGCAGCTCGGCAATTGCTGGTGGAATTTTTCGTTTTTGTTCAATAGCAGATGCAGGGAGCGGCTTTACTTTGTCAATTACAAGCGCGCCGTCTTTCAGGACTGCCGTAGCCATCAGCGGCTTGTTAGTCGAAAGGCTGAATATTGCGATCTTTTGCATGGCTTTTACTCCACGATAGCAGGCACAAAAAAAGGCCGCACATGGCGGCCTGCTTTGGCGTTATGACTCCCTACCGCGCATCGGCTGAAAGTTAGTCGTCAAAAGAACCTTCAACGGGAGCCGTTTGCGTAATGGATTTTGTCCAGATTGTGATTTCCAGAATAGTGTCAACAATTTTTTTGAATTTTTTATTCGCTCTGAATTTGGCCTAGGTCATTTTGGCGTAGATGTTTGCTTTTGTAACATAAAGCTTCAGTTTGTTTACATGAAGGATGGTTTTGTGAAGTTAAGGGTTTTGGGAGCAGTGCTCGCGGTTATATTGGGGGGAGTTTCTCTTAATGCTGCCTATGCAGGCGCGTTACCTGCAAAGTATGAGGCTGGGCTGAAGGTGTTACGAAACGCCAAAACAAACTATACGCCTGATGAAGTTTCAAACTATTGCCAGAAAGAAAATATCCCACTGAAACCTGTAGAGCCATTCTTTAAAAGCAACATAGAGTTCTGTGTATTTGCGTATGCAGCAGATGAAACAGGAAAGGCCATACAAAAGACAGGGTATTCCACCAAAGACACAATGTCAGTGTTAAGTAACGGCGTGTTGCAGTTTGAGCTTTATCGTCAGCAAGGAATGGGAGATCTATTGCAGCCTTTGTATGGTCTAGCATTGGTGCCGGAAGGTCAGCAGTTTCTGATCAAAAAAGGCCTCATGAGGCAGGAAGATGTAGCTGGTTTCGATGCCATCGTTGCCTATGAAAAACAACTCAAGGAACAGCGCAATAAAAAACCATCTGCCTCATGCGTGCAAAGCAAAACAGCAGAATACAGCGCAGTGGCTGGGCCTTTAGCCCCACAAATGGCAGAGCAATGGTGTAAACAATACGGGCAATAAGTTACGCAGCGGAGGCAGAATTGAAAAGATTAGCTATTGCTTTATTGGCAGCTTTCCCTTTGATCGCTCACGCCGGGAATTTACAAGTGAAGTGCGGTAGGTTTGATATAAAAATCTATCCGAACGCCATATTTCTGAATGGGAATAAGGTCGATAACGCGCACCGGAAAACTGAATCTGACGTAATGAGCTATGTGTTCCAGGAGTATGCCGAGATGGGGGGAACTTACACGTTGTACTCGCTGGATGTTCCATCTCGCGGTGATATGACGTTATCTCATCAATGGCAGAACGCCGATGGCGAAGCTCTGCGCGAGGTTAAAACAGAAAAATGTGGCACTTTCCATTCTTTTAAAGGGAAAGCGCCCAATGTTAAATCTACGCTTGAAAAACAGCGTGCTGGTGAGCTTTAAACCCCTTTAATCACGGAGATTTCGTTTCCCGCACGATAGCGGCGGGGAACGGAACTCTCCATCAGGTCACGAATTACTCCCGCTTCACGCAGTTCCTCTGTCTCCCAGTATCTGTTTGTCACCAGGTCAAGGCTGGCAATGACTTTATGCCGGTCATTCGGCATTGCTTCTTTTTCAGCCATTATCATCAGTGAGAACTCTTCATCCAGTAGAATTTGATACCAGACTTTTGACAGTTCCAACTCTCTAATGAGGGTGAAGCGCCGCTCAATTGTGGCAGCAGAATAAGTGAAATCTATTTTTTTGGTGGCATACATTTTGCTGTGTCCGGTCACTTAGTAGTTAAAGCCCCGGCATGACCGGGGCAAAAGCTATTAACTAATAATCCAGTCGGTTGCTGCTACATCTTCTGGCTGCAAATCAATCGCACAGATCTTACCGTCGCGAATGGTGCGCCAGTTTTTCCGTGAGCCTCTTTCGGGCCATACCCAGACACTTTCAGGCCAGGATGCTCGACGGCATACGGTTGCATACCCTGTTTTAATCTTCTCTCTGGCGGTATGCAACGACAGGTTTGCCTTTGGACTTTCAGGCACAGGATGGTGAATGGCCTGAAATAGCCCCATCCTGGGATGATACCAGCGTTTGTTACGTGGTTCTGCCTCCGACATAACCTGCTTAAAGGCTTTCCGGAAGGGGGCCAGGGCCACAATGGAACGTCGCGCAAGCAAACCGTCGGGAGTTAAAAACTCATGCGTATCAGTGGGTATCCGGTAAGCGTTGACCAGGTTACGGCATTTGGCTTCAGTCAGGCCACATTTCGCCGCCAACTGGCGGTAGCCAATGTAGCCTTCCGGAATATTGCCTTTCTTGATCTGCTCGACGGTTTCAGCGACTTTGGACACTTGTGCCGATACTTCGGCTACCTGGGCATTAACAGCGTTGATCCGGCGTTCATGCTCAAGATGCATTTGCGCCATTTCAGCCAGGATTTCGGCTTTTGATTTTAACGGTCCCCTGGCATTCTCCAGTTCGCGCCAGCGGTCCACCAGCCGGGCGGTGAATTCCGGAGAGAGCTGTGCGACGACAATGATACTATCGCGCTTGCCTTGCTCGCCTTCGAAGACGTAATAGCTCGCCGGGCGGCCTGCGGTGGGCTTTTCCTCAATTTGAGGAAAAGATATTACGCCCCGTTCCGCCAGGTGTTCAATGGTGCGTTTAACGTTATCAGGGCGCTTACCTACCAGTTCCGCGATCTCAATGCTGGTCATTGTCGCTTTTTGAGAGATGGACAGATTCATCAGTGCACCTCCACGCAGTTCATCGGCAGATTCCAGTAATTGAGGATCTCCATCGCATCAAGAGTGAAGCGAGCAGCAAAAATGCAGGGTTCTTCGGGAAGGTATGAGCGCGCTTCTGCTTCGGTAGCTGCCATGACGCAGATGTAGAGGTGTTTTTGGCAGGAATAGAAACGCCAGATAAATTCAGAATGAGTTGGGGTAGGGATAGTAGCCATATTGGCAGCCTCCTTTGACTAAGTTAAGGAGCTACCGCGTGAGGTTCCAATCTCAATGGCGGTAGCACTGACTGGGTTGGAACTACCGGCGTCAAAGGGAACCGGCCTGCCTTTCGGCAGCCCAGCCAGCACTACCATTGATCTCTGAGCTAAACGCTAAGTATGGCTGTGCGATGGCATGACACAAAAAAAGACGCTTTCGGCGTCTGTGTCGCCTTTGACATTATCCGGGGTTCCAATCCCGGCACCCGTTTTTCTAAGGTGCCGTAGAAATATACCCCACGATAATGCCTGGGCGCAACAGTCTGTATTTTTATGCTTTGGAGGATTTCTTCCGGGCTTGTTTGCAAGCGTAGGCCATTGCTTTAGCTTTCACTTCATCCAGCTTTCCGGTGATCACTTCTTTTCCGAGAGTGACAAACCAGTCATAGCAACCGCCAGTGATGTTCTGGATTTGAAAGTTGAGGTAGCGAACGGTCATTTTGACACCCCCAGCGCGAGTAAAGAATGCAGATTATCGCGTGAGTGGCGGACAATGAGTGATGGGGAAAGACAGTAGTTGTTCATAGTGTAGTGACTCCTTGCTTTCGGAGCCGCCATCGACTGTTCCACGGTCTGGTGGCGGCGCAATAAAGGCTGGAACACCGTGAGTCAACGGGGGCTTTTCAGCCACCTATATTGCACCGCCATTGGTATGGCGGCGGCAATCATACGAAAAACCAAACGGTTTGTCTCAAAAAGTTGACCGGTGTACCAATCGGTTGTGAATGTACAACGGTGAATTTCACAATTCAACTTAAAATGTTAGAAAACTAATTTATTAATTCAGTCACCATCTGATACAACGTCATTTCATCAGCATTGTGCCGCCTGAAATCTGCTTTGCCGCCTATTTTTCCATCAGCATGAACAGGGACCAACCAGGGGTATTGCTCGCGTATCTCTGCTGGCGCTGCGTGTTGATGGTGCCATTTACACAAAGGGAGAACGTATTTATGCGCGTTCTCTGCCGTTCTCCCGAAGATGTGGTGCAGGGATACCACAGGGCTATGCTGTCCGTGCATATGGCAGGCAATGCAGGGGAGGGCACCGATGGCAGTTTGTATCCGGCGCTCATCTGCTGTGAGTGTTCTGCCTTTCAGGCCGCGTGACGCGCGAGTTTTTTTGACAGGAGCAGAAGCGGCCTTCTCTTTTCTTCGCTGTTCATATTGCTTCGCTTTTTCAATTTTCTTTTGCCGATATTCAGGCGATGCGGCTTTTTCTCGCGCACGCTGCTGCTGGCGTTGAGCTTGCTGAAGACGTTTTGCCCTTTGTTCCTCCCGCCATTTCGGATCAGCCAGTTTTTGCAGGGCTTTTTGTGTCTGTTTCTCCCAATAGCTTTGCTTCATAGAAATACCCGGTTTGTCTACATCGCCGCTATGGTTGATCAAATGTGTTAGAAAATCAAAATTGATTTTCTAACACAAAATGAAGATACTTTTTTTCATACGCTATATCAGGAGGTCATGATGCTTGTCGCAATAAGTGCAATCCACCAGCAATCCGGTACAGAAATTGGGTTGCTATATGCCCTGTTTTTCACTGTCCTGGCGTTGTTTGAGCTGGGCATTGAACTCTTTGCTCTCATCAACTTTTGCGTAACGTTCCTGGGGAAACTTTGATGGCTATACGCATTATGAAAATTTACATCGCGGGTCCGATGACTGGTTATCCCGACTACAACCGCACAGCGTTTTTTTCGAAAGCAAAAGAGCTGATGGAGGCAGGGCATATTGTTCTGAATCCGGCGCTGTTACCTGCTGGCCTCTGCCAGAGCGAATATATGGATATTTGCCTTGCTATGGTGCGTTCGGCTAATGCGGTCTATTTGCTCAAGGGGTGGGAGGAATCAGTTGGCGCTCGTGCAGAGCACGAGCTGGCTCAAAAGCTGGGGCTGAATGTAATTTATGAGTCACCAACCAACATTGAATGCCAGGTTGCTCCGCATATTTACCGGGAACTGGTCAATGCACTGCGTGATATCGCTGCTGTATATCACGGCACAGAACAGCTTCGTGAGCGTTTAGCCCATACCATTTCCTATTACCTGTCTGCATCTCATGAGCACAAGCTCCGTCAGAAGGTAATGATCAAATTTATCATGAGGTTATCGAAATCCCTGGCAAACGCCGATCCAAAGAATCCATTACCGAAAGAGGCAATGAATTACCTGAAGTCCTGCAACATTGTTTCTGAAGATGGCGTTCTTTTGGTTAGAAGGAGTTCTGCGTGAGCTGGCGGGGATGGGGAAGGGCAGAAATCATGATACTCCGCCAGTGCGCCGGGACTATGACAGTCGAGGGTATTGGGAGACTGATCGGGCGTACCGGTGGTGCTGTCAGGACTAAAGCGCGGCAATTGCGGATCAGCATGATTCTGAAAGGTGACTTTCACCAGTCAGCCAAATACCGGCAGAGCGATATAGAGCTGGCGCGGCAGCTTCATCAGTGTGGCGTTCCCCGCCGTGAGATCGCAGAAAAACTCGAAATGCCCCTGGGCATGATTAATCAGTACGTTTATTTCGAAAGGAGAGTGCATGAAGTCTGAAGGTTTAACGCCCGCACAACTGGCAGAGCGTAACGCTGAGTATGTAACGGAAATTTCCCGACTTGAGAAAGAGCGCGCGGCGCTGGCGGCGGAGAATGCACTTGCTCGTAAAGCTGTTCAGGCATTCTGTGATGTTGTTGGCGACAACACTGAGATTATCTCCGAGTTGGTTGGGCGAGATGGCGTTCTGGTTATTTTGGAGGCCATGAAAGTAACAGGAAATATGCCAGCCACCGACGCTTTCCTGGCTGAAATACGTGCGGAGGCACGCAACGAGGGGATTAACTACACCGCAAGCCGCCTTGCTGCCGCTTTCAACCACGGATTTATCAATAAGTCTTTACGTGAAGTTTTCGACGTTACACGCATGATTCTGTCAGCGAAAGAAGAGTTGGCTAATGAACTGCACCCAATTGATGGCCTGTCCGGTGAATATGCGGAGAAATCCCTTGAAGAATGGGCGGAACAGATTCGCAAAGGAGTTCAGTCATGAGCATCCGAACTGAACATGGATTTGGTCCGTCAACGGTCGAAGTCGAATGGCTTGATGATTGCCCTAAGTGCCAGCACGGCAAAGCCAAGGTAACAGGATGGTCGGTAACCAAAGATTCTTTGTGGGCGGGTGATGAGGCCGTCTGTTCCAAATGCGGTCACAAAGGTGAAATCGATGCTGATGGAGAGAATGCCTGGGTGGAATGGGACGAAATCGAGGAGGCACAATGAGCAACATCGACATCGATACACTGGCGCTGCGTGAGGCGGCAGAAGCAATAAAAATAGCAGCCACACCACAAAAATTGCTGGCATTTCGTATGAAAGTCACACCTCAGGTTGTGCTGGCACTGCTGGATGAACGGGAAAGAAACCAGCAATACATCAAACGCCGTGACCAGGAGAACGAGGATATTGCGCTAACGGTAGGGAAGCTGCGCGTTGAGCTTGAAGCAGAAAAACAGCGGGCAAAGGTTCTATTTATGGAAAATGCTCGGCTTAAGTCAGGCATAGCCGGTCTGATACACCTCGGTATTCGATATGCAGATGTTGAGGTCATGAAAATTGCTGGAGATGCCCAGCTTTCTACCCCATGCACTGACAGCATCATAAACAGCATTGCAACAGGCATTCGCATCAAAGGAGAGTGAGATGACCACATCGCATTCTGCAATCACCCAGGAAAAAGTATTTCGCTTGCTCGAACGTCTGGAGGCGCTCGCCACGGAGGAGGATATATCCCCGGAGATGCTGGTCGAGTGCAGCCGTGTGATATTGCGTCGCAAGAACGACATCGCGCGGCTGACATCTGGCGCACCATCCGTATCAGCCAGTCCAACGCTTTATTGCAGCTTCTGCAACAAATCCCAGCACACCGTTAAAAAGTTAATTGCCGGGGACAACGTTTTCATCTGCAACGAGTGCGTGAAAGATTGCAACAACATTATCCAGGAAGAGCAAAGGGAATCAGCATGAAATTTTCCAAATTTTCTGAGTTGGTGAATCGTATTTTGTCCAACAACCACAGCCATCGTCGCGATATGGATGTAACGATCGTTGTTCATTCGCCTGGCAGCATTGGTTCAACACCTTCAGTTGAGGTTCAGTCAATTCACGCTGGTTTTGATTGGGATTCCGGGAAAGTGCTGATTTTCCCAGCACAGCCACTGACCACGCTAACACCAGAACAGATTACTGATATCACGGATAGTGTGCGCAAAGGTCAGTCTTGGCACGCATACCAGGAATACAAGAAGCATAAAGAGCAGTTGGAAAAATTGTCGATTGAACTGGATGCTGCAAGACGGCGCATTACAGAACTGGAGAGCGAACGCGCGGTGCTGGCGGCGGAGAATGCGGAGCTGAAGTCTGTGCACCCTCAACCATTCGGAGCTGAGATGATGAAGGCTCTTGATGCGTATGAGAAGCATCAGGATGAAGTGCCAGAGACTGGAATGCTCAATGCATTTTTCATCTTGCGCGACAGCATCCGTGTTGAAACCCCAGCCACCGACTCTTTCCTGTCTGAAGTGCGGGCGCAGGGGGTGGAAATGTTTGCACAGAAATGTAACTCAAAATCCGCACAGTCGCTTGCATCTGATATACGCGATAACTGGAAACTACTCGGTGAACATGCAACTGACTTTGCCGATGAGCTTCGAAGAGGAAGCAGCAAGTGAATATCGACACGACAATAACGATCGATACGCTCCTAAATTCCGGTCTGGCACTTCTCGGTTGGCTTTACATCATGTCCCGTACATGGCGATGGCTGGGTTCCATTTTCCTGAAACAGTGGAAAAAACGGCGCAAACAGGAACTACGCCAGAAGGCATTAGAAGCGTTCTATGACGCATTTGAACTTGGCAGCATTGAACCAGGCACAACAGCGAGGATAGCGACAAAAGGCGACCTGATGATAGTGATGTTCAGACAGGAGAAAACAAAATGACAGAACAGACGATGACAAATCGCGAACTTGTTGATGCCGCGATTGAACTTGCTGGCGATTTTTATTCCATGATGGGTTACGAGCATCGACCTGGTTTTAAGTATTGGGAGTCACCGCATCCCCAAGAACAACAGGTGTTTGAAATGGCCTGCCGTGCTTTTGAGGTTATTCGCGGTTCTGATGTGATGGACGCCGTTGCCGACTTGGAGGATGAAGAGTGAGCATCATTGTAGAAATGCCGGTAGAACGTGATGAATATGGCTGCTGGACACATCCGGAGTATGAAAAGTTTTGTGCAGGGCGTGAATATATTTCAACGGAAGAATTTGACGCATGGTTGAAGGCAAATAATCTTCAGTGGACCATCCAAACTATGGATGAAGATGATTTTAATCTGGACGCAGATGGTCCCGATATTGCCGCCTGGGAACCGGAGCGACCAGAGGGCGAAGGCTGGTTTGTTGGCTCTATTCATGACACTGAAGATGGTCCGGTTTGTGTCTGGCTGCGGGAGAAGGTTGCCGCATGACCCAGGTGCTGCATGAAGTGAATTTATATAGCCGTATTGATGGTTCAGGCTACAGAAACATATGGGTTGTTGGTGATTTGCACGGTTGCTACACCCTACTTATGAATGAACTCCATCGTGTGGATTTTGACCCTACACAGGATTTACTGATATCGGTTGGCGACCTTATCGATCGCGGCACCGAAAATGTTGAATGCCTGGAGCTATTGCAGATGCCCTGGTTTCGGTCGGTTATGGGAAACCACGAGCGATTAATGATCGATGCGTTAAGTCCCGCAGGCAACGTGAATAACTGGCTAATGAATGGTGGTCAATGGTTCTTCATGCTGGACGCTGATCGGGAAATATTAGCCAGGGCGCTGGTGGAGCTGGTAAGACGTTTGCCCTATATCATTGAGTTGAACACCGGGCATGAAACTATCGTTATAGCCCATGCCGACTATCCTGATAACGAATACCAGTTTGGTAAACCTGTTAGCGATCTCAATGTTACCTGGCGGCGTGAGCGATTTTATGACGCGGTTGATGGTGTTGGTGGAATGATCACTGGCGCAGATAGCTTTATTTTCGGGCATACGCCAGTAAACAGCCCGAAATCTTTCTGGAACCAGCACTACATAGACACTGGCGCGGTTTTTTGCGGAAATCTGACGCTAAAGCAGGTGAAGGGAGGGCAGTTGTAATCCTGAACACATCGTTTATGCACTCAAAATGATGTTAGAATATTGATTTTAATTTTCTAACAGATTATTTTACCGCTCGGAACAAAACAGAGTCGGTATACATTATGAGTGCAATAATCACACCTCATTTCGTAAACGGAGCTGGTGTGGCTGTCTTTCCGGTAGACAAGCCCACCAGTAACTACATTGGCGCAGGTCGCCGTTTCATTATCTCTCCACTTCCGCGTGAACAGGCTGAAAACACGCCAGATGGCGTAGTGGATCTGAATTATTCGCTGGTTGCCAACCAGTCTCTGAAACCGTTTTTTCAAAGCGAGCGCGTATTTAACGCGTTGGGCGGTGAAGATTCGCTTGTTCATTGGGTAAGTTCCAATATCCACGATTGCCAGGCGCACGATAAGCGCGATTGCAGCCACCAGCTAACCACTCATTTCTATAACGGCTCTGCCGTTCGCCTGTGCTGGAAGCATGATGCGGAATACATGATGAAGGGGTACGGCAAGCTGGACGACCAGTTATCCCTGAATCGTGCCAACTGGGTTATGAACTGGGCTGCGAGCGAGTTAAAACTACCGCCAGAACGCGATCTGAGCATGGTTGAACTCACTTTTTGGGCCATTCGCCGGAATCTGAAAGACGAGCTGCCAGATGAAGCCGGTCGCATTGCATTTTGTCAGCCAAAACAGGAAATCCCTACCGGCACACTGAAAGAATCGGATATCACCTGGGAGCACAGCACCCGTGAGCTGGTGGACATAACCGCAGAGCAGATCGTCAACCTGTCTGTAGATGAGGATTCCGGCCTGCTGTATATGCGCCGACCAAAAGCGGTTCTCGGTAAAAGCCCGGCTTATCTCCGGTTTGTGATTTCTCGTCCGTGCATCGGATGCGGTGGCAAAGTTAATCACCCGTTCATGTACCGCGCCCGCTCGTTAAACGAACACGATCGCTGGGCCGTTCCTCTTTGCGATGAATGCGCCAGAAGCGCAGAAAACGATGTCCGGGCATGGGAAAAAACACATGGCATACGCCTTTACGTAGCCGCTAACCAGCTTTTCGACTTCGCCATCGAGCGCGGAGTGATCACGTTCAATAACTGATGGAGTGGATCAAAAAATGAAAGAACGCGGGATGATTTTTAACGATGAAATGGTCCGGGCCATCCTCGAAGGAAGAAAAACGCAGACTCGCCGACCTGTAAAAAATGTCAGGGCCGATAACTGCCTAGTTATCCGTAAACCGACAAAGAAACGCAATGGTGTCTATACCCACGTTATGGATGCACCTGAACATGGTTTATGCCCGTTCGGTAACGTTGGTGATCGCATATGGGTCCGTGAAGCGTGGGCGATATTAGGCAATGAGGATGGTTGCAGTGTGGACTGGAACGACAACCTTTGTCGTGGCGATGAGAAGAACGCAGCAAGGATTTATCGGGCCAGTTGCGAGCAAAAGCCTGGTGATTACGGCTTATGGTCGATACCCGATGATGCCGACTGGAAACCTCACACTGTGAATGAAAAGTTTGATGGCGGGTGGTGTCCATCAATTCACATGCCGCGATGGGCATCACGCATTCTGTTGGAGATTACCAACGTGCGCGTTGAGCGGTTGAACGATATCAGCGAATGCGATGCAGGGGCTGAGGGCGTTCCGCCTGCTGGAAGTTTGCTTCCTGATTACCCGGAAACATTCCTTACTCCCAAGGGGGATTTCGCAATGGCCAAGGTTGCGTTCCAGCGTCTGTGGGAATCCATCTATGGTGAAGAAAGCTGGAACACTAATCCCTGGGTATGGGTAATCGAGTTTAAGCGTATTCAGGGGGCAACCTGTGAGTGAGTCAAAATGCCAAATTAATGGCAACAAGATAGAACCGTGCGCGGCGTTGGCACAATCCCTGGAGCATGACGCTGAATACACGACGCGAAAAGGTCTGCTGAAATACAAAATCTATAACCATGCATTAATTCATTCACAAGACCTGATCATGCTGCGGTCAGGCGAGTTTTCTAAATCGCCGATTCGAATTTCATTTTGCCCGTTCTGTGGTGAAAGTCTGAAAACGTGGGAAGCGGAGGCAACCAGTGAGCAAAATTAACTATCAAGAACTGCGCGAGGCGGCGGAACAGGCAACGCAAGATGAATGGGTAGCATATATTTTGCCGGGTCATAACGGCATTTATCCTGCGCGCACGTCTGAGGGTAGGCATTGCGGATACTTTATTGACTGGCCTGGCATTGATGGACAAAGGAATGCTGGTGCTAATGCCCGTTATATCGCGGCTATCCCACCAAAAGTTGCGCTGGCACTCCTGGGCGAAATTAAGCGCCTGGAAGACACAAATATTGATGCCATGTGCCGAATTGCAGAACTGGAGAGCAATCGCGCGACGCTGGCGGCGGAGCAGCGTATTCAGATTGCAATAAATGAACTGGTTGCTCTGGCCCCGTGCCTGGATAAAAGAGCGATGGATGCACTCTCTGTGACTGTGGTGCACCTGTATAAACTGATTAATAAGGAGGCAACCAGTGAGCGAAATTAATTACCAGGCACTGCGTGAGGCGGCAGTGAAAGCAACGTGGGGAGACTGGGACTCATATAAACCACACCGTGGCGCACGTGGTTATGAGGTCCGACTAAGTAGTCAGGCCATTGCGCAACACGTTCTGAAAAACAACGCTGAATTTATTGCTGCCTTTAATCCAAAGGTTGCTTTGGCACTACTGGATGAGATCAACGCATTAGAGGAAACGCGTATCAACGATGTTTGCCGTATTGCGGAACTAACAAAACAACTGGAGTCGGCAAAATCAAAACTCAACGAGCAGCGCGAGCTTTACGAGGGAGTAATCGCGGATGGAGGTAAGCGCATAGCAGAACTGGAAAAACAATGCGCTGAATCGGAGCGAAAAGCATTAAGCAACTTTGAAGAGTGTGCTGCGATGGCTGAACGTATCGAAGAGTTGGAGCAGGCCAACACAAGACAGGACGCCAATATAAACCACCAGCAGGAGGGCGTGACTCAATCAGTCACCCGATACATATATCACTACAACGCAGTGAATGGTTCTGACTCTATGTCTGGAATTGCGCGGTTAAGTTTCATGATCAAATCACAATCTGACCTTGAAGAACTTAAAAGCGCGCTTAGGAATATTGGTGGTTTCCGTGCGAAAGCAATTAACTCTCTTTCATATCTTGGATGTGAGGAAGAATAGCAAACGATGAAAAAAGGATTTAAAGATAATTTCGGTGCAGCGCAAAACACTGGAGAAATCATTGACGCATTTAATGGGGAGGAAATGCCCACTTTATTCAGAAAAGAATATCCGCGAAAGAGTAGAGCAATAGAATTGCTGTTTATCATTCTGTTTTTCGTGTTGCTGATACCAATAGCCTCAATATTAGTGACTGTTCTAATGGGAAGAGTATTTGAACCGTTAGTTGAACTGTATATCGATATAGTGTGGACCCCATTCAGGAAGCTACACAATAAAATTAACCCACATAAGGAAACAGATATGGCAACTTTGACAAAAGAAGATCGTTTTACCAAAAAACAAATCGCCGAGGCAAAAATCCTCGATAACAACGGAACCTACTTCATCAACGGTTCTATTCTTCCTGTTTATATCAATGAGGATGGAGACACTTACCTTATTGAAGAGTACGAAAAAGGCGAGCCGAGCGAACACCTCATTAAAGATTTGTTCGCGGATGGCGTTATTGTTGCGGTTAATCCAATCGGATACAACTGAGGCATAATTTATGACCACTTTAACCGACAAAGAACTGATTAAAGAAATCAAAGAGCGCATAGGCAGTCTGGACGTGCGAGACGATATTGAGCGCCGTGCTTATGAAATTGCTCTGGCATCACTGGAAGCAGAGCCGGTGGCGTGGCTTCATTCAGACAATGGCTTAGGTATTCCGGCAATAACGAGGAGTAAAAACATTGCTGACAGTTGGTTATCAAAGGGTTGGTATGTTCAGCCGCTATATATAGCCAAGCCAGTGCCAGTTGTACCGGAAGAAAAACCAATGCCTAACCCTCTTAGCAGGTACGCGGTTGATGCTGTTGCCGCTATTGCAGAGGTGAGAGGCTGGAACGCCTGTCGTGCCGCCATGCTTCATGGTAAAGGAGAGTGATATGGCTATTGCCGCAAGTTACACCATGCATCTCTATTGTGACTGCCGCCAGTGTACGGAAGGTGTATATCCAGTGCCAGACTTCGGTGAGTATATCGGTACGTCATGGTCTGGCTGTGCAAAAGAGGCACGTAAGGATGGCTGGCGAATAAGCAAAGACAAAACACGTGCTTTTGCGCCAGGGCATAAAGTTTTAAGGATTAACAAATGACCACTATTACCAAAGAGTTCACCAAAGAGCAGTTGATTGAGCAGGCTAAGAAGAATATTGAGGTTCTTCGAGTTGCGGTGGAAAGAGTCCCAGGCGCTTATGATGCGGCGGTTATTCATCTCAAGCTGGCTGAAATTACGCTGGCATCGCTGGAAGCAGAGCCTGTTCTGTATCAGTCCTGCACACGCCCCACCTGGAATAGCGGAGTTCCGTGGACGGAATGGAAAGAACGTAGTCGTGAGGGCTACGAAGACGATTTGCGCTTTACAGACACGCCTGACCATGCCGGTTGGATAAACAAATGTCGAAAACTATATACCACTCCGCCAGCACCGATAGCGTTAGAGGCCATTGAAAACGCAATTGAATATATCCGCAGTATCGCTTTTCACATCGATGAAGACGATTACCACGGCAAGCATATTGCGTATTTCATGCGACAAGCACTGGTCTGGCTGGAAGGGCATTCATGCAGCAACGACAGACAGGGTAAAGCCGAGAATCAACCAGTACGCGGCAACCAGACTGCCGAATCCAATCGCGGTAATGAGTGGACCGGCAATCCTGATATTGATAACGCCATCATCATGCTCGATCGCATAGATACGCTGGAAAGTTGCGATGATGACCGTATTGAGGCGGTTAAGGCTGTTTTGCGTAGACTGGCTGGCAACTATCCGGTAACTCCGGATGGTTGGATAAGCTGTAGTGAGCGAATGCCAGAAATGGGAGAGCGACAATGCTATGTGTTAGCAGCTGACTTTAAAAACAACTACCCACCAAACATCCCCAACACTCAGGTCGGCGTATATGGCGACTGGTTTAATGATGGCAATCCCACTTGGGATGACGGTGATGGCGAAGACCTGTATCTCAAAGAGGTAACCCACTGGATGCGGCTACCGGAACCGCCGCAGGAGGTTAACCGTGGCTAACCTGCAACTTATCCTCAAAGGTGAAAAGATTTGAGGATTCGCATCATTAATAACACCGACAAGCATCCGGAAGATTATTTGGATTGCTCGTTAGCAGAGCGCGTGGAATTGATATAAGAAAATCTCCGCACATCGGCAACACACAGCTAAATATGTTCGCAATAAAGGGTAAATCAATGGCTAAATTTCGGAGAACTATTATTTTTCTGGCAATGTTATCTGCCTGCCATTTATCACATGCATCGGTTATTGTTGCAACCGCCGCAACAACGGCAGCAATTAGCGCCTCAGCCGCAAGCGAGCAGGAGCAACGCACTGCAATCAATGCATCCGCAAATACTACCACTGTAGCAGTCACGCAAGATAAGCCAAATATAGGCTTTGTTACTTGCGGAAAACGGTATGGAGAGACGGTCGGTTCTCTTGGTTGCGCAGTGTGGCATGACGAACGAGCAGAAATTCCGTGGAAATCATGGCCTGGTTACATTCTTGGCGAAAAGATACCCACCAGCTATGAAGTAAATGCTATTTCGTTCGATCAATATAACAGAGTCGCAACGGTCTACTTTTCTTATTAACACGGAGTGATTATGTGGCGCGGTAATAATCATGGCAGAAGCCATATGATACTTACCGAATATAAGCTAGACCACAAAACCAATAAATCACGCTCAGTATATTTGCTTCGGCACAATAGCCGCGTAAGGAATACCGTGCTGGAGCAAAATCTGACCGTTGAAATGGATAATTTCGGGAATTTCAGGCCAACAATATCGCTTGATGATTTCCCACGTGGTTTAAGCGAAAGAGAAGCAATGCTGAAATTAGCAGAATGGCTACAAAGATTGAGTATTGTTATTGAAGATAACTGGAGTCAACCATAATGAAAAACAGAAAGAAATTTTGGATTACTTTTTTGTTTGTATGCCTTTGTGGTTTATTTATTTTATTAGCTGGTGGTGTTAAATGGGGTACGGTGGGGTGTGGTTTTTGGAGCGGGGTTACTCTTTTCGCAGCCTGGCTTATTGCCAACTTTGAGTCAGGCGGAGGGTATTGGTAAGTGGTCTTATTCCCCACTTCATAACGGATATCACTCTCGTGATAACGGATATTCCAATTTTGATAACGGATAAGGCCAAATGAAGCATTTTTTAAGACTGGCATTTGTTCTGGCGCTATTTGCTCCTCCGGCTGCAATGGCTGGAGAACAGCAACATTGCACAAAAGAGAATGAACACCCTTTCATCGTTATTCAATGTGATGACGGAACGGTGACAGTAGTTAATGTAAGGGATAAACGTGCAGCCGTATGCCGTAAAGGCGAACCATGCAAGGAAATAAAACTATGACTAAAATCACTAAATTTCGCATATCAGAGATTATTGCACGCATCGAAATGTATGGACACGGCGCTGGATACACGGCAGATGAGGTATTGGAGCTTGCCCAAATAGCGTTAGCAACCTGCAAAGACGGTGAGAGTATAAAGCTGATTGACTTGTTGGTGCTGGAGCTGCCAAAGCGTGGAGGGTGGCCTGATGATGTGCTCGATTGTCGCATGGTTAGAGAGGACTGCTGTGAACCATCATATGGTTTCTTTGCTTTTGGCTCTGATCCAGCGAAAAGCCCGCGTGGGCGCAATTTTTGCCTTGAGGTCAGGCTTCCGATAAGTAACCTTGATCGCGAGGAATACACGGAAATAATTTCGCGCAAACAATACGAAGAGGCTCTTGAAGCATCCAATAAGTTAAATTTTGAGCAATGGCTGGGGCAACAACGCGAAAAAATCGACCTGGACTGCGGTTGTGTGTCTACTGAAACATTCATGCACTGGCTGCGAGTAGCCTATGAATCTGGCAACCGTCTGGATACTCATCCACAAGAGGTGCCGAAGCCAAGAGTAAGCACAACTCTGGAAAGGAGCTATCTTGAAACTGCATTAAAGATTAAGGCAGGCCATACGCTAGGCGTCATTGATGCCATGTTGGTTCATGAAATGGCGAAGGCTTTACTACCAGAAATTCCCGCGAATACGCCTACGCAAGTTCTGGCGCTAATGAACCAACACAATCTGCCCAGGGAAGCATTCTGGTGCTTTGACCATGAACAGTGGAGATACTCATGCTATGAATGCCGGTATTAATGATGACTGGTGAGCTTGTAGTTCTGGCTACCCGCAGTACCCCTGGTTACTACAAATCATTGTAGTGGGTGGCATTTAACGAAATCGATCACCCTATCCTGAACTTCAGAAAGAAGGGCTTTTTCACGCGCCAGGACGTCAGGATATTGACGTTCTGGCCTTACCAGATGCCGGAGCTTCCCATTAAGCAGAATGGCCTCAGAAAACACTTTTACGCTGTGCTTTATCCCCTCTGTTTCACTTTTCAGCGTCAAAATAAAGCGCAATTGCTTATTAGCCTGATTCAGATTCAATACACGAATTTGCAGTTCGTCTATGCTGTTTCGCAATGGGATTGATGCCACCACACTGGTGCAGTCTCTGATTGTCTGAATTGAACGGCTAACATTGAGAACGTTATTGTGCATGTGCCTGATCCACTAACTCCTGGAGGTTTCTTGTGTCAGATCGAAATATAGCAGCTAAAAGCCAGGAAGAGCGAGACAAGGTGAACGTAGACCTTGCCGCCAGCGGCGTTGCTTACAAAGAACGGCTGAATATACCTGTGATTGCAGAGCAGGTGGCCCGTGAGCAACCGGAAAACCTGCGCGCATATTTCATGGAACGGCTACGGCACTACCGGCAGTTAAGCCTCCAGTTGCCAAAAGGGAGCGATCCGGTGTATCAGAACGAGGATGCACCAAAAAAATAACGGCAAGATGGGGGAGACATTAAACATGCTTAACTATCACGACAACACGCGTTCTATGCAGACAATCCGCACCAATACAGCGGTGGTTGATAGCTTTCCTGTACATACCCAAGGCCGTGAAGATACCGTGGAAGTGCGACGCATGTTGTGTCGCCGGTCACCAGGCCACCAGCACTTCATCGTAACGTTTAAAAGCGATGTAGAGCGCGCCGAAAAAATCTCTAACTCCACATCTCTGGTTAAGCCGTTGGCGGAGGTTATTGTGCGCAACAATAAGGCGCGCTTTGTCCTTGAGGAGCATCATTCTGATTTTAATGAAAAAATCGAGTCAAGCATTTTGCAATATATGAATGGCACGTTCACGCCACCAATGTGATTAGCCCCCAGCGTGGCGCGCGTACAAACCCCGCTTTCACAAACTATGCCTTTTCAATGTATACTGTATGAATAAACAGTATTATTGAGGTAAAACGCTATGGGCTTCCCTTCTCCTGCGGCGGATTATGCAGAGAGCCGTATTTCTCTTGATCAGCAACTAATCAGACATCCTTCAGCAACCTACTTCATGCGGGCGGCAGACAGCCATCACCGTGAGGGAATATTGCAGGGTGCTTTGCTGGTGGTTGATTCCTCACTTACTCCGGTTGATGGTTCACTGCTTATATGCGCTATGGAGGGGGAATATCGCGTAAAAAGATACCGGAAGTATCCGCGCCAGCACCTGGAGGATTTAAGAACCGGGAAGAAAGAGGCGTTACCAGTAGATGACGATGGATACACGGGCAGTAATGCTGTTTTTGGTGTGATCACTCATGTCATCAATGATGCCCGAAGTGGGGAATTTGATGATTGTCCGGTGATTTAAGCTGCAAAGTGCTGGTGCTTTATGCCTGTGAAGTTTATAGTTGTGTACACATAACGAGTACACGAGGTGTTTATGCAATCCATTAACTTCCGTACCGCGCGCGGCAACCTTTCTGAAGTGCTCAACAATGTTGAAGCCGGGGAAGAGGTTGAAATCACCCGCAGAGGCCGTGAGCCAGCAGTAATTGTCAACAAGGCTACTTTTGAAGCCTACAAAAAAGCGGCGCTGGATGCCGAATTTGCATCCCTGTTTGACACTCTGGACTCCACCAACAAGGAACTGGTTAACCGATAATGAGGCATATATCACCGGAAGAACTTATTGCGCTTCATGATGCGAATATAAACCGCTACGGCGGCCTGCCGGGAATGTCAGATCCGGGTAGGGCAGAGGCCATTATCGGGAGAGTTCAGGCCAGAGTTGCCTACGAAGAGATCACCGACCTTTTCGAAGTCTCCGCCACCTACCTGGTGGCTACTGCGAGAGGGCATATATTCAATGATGCCAATAAGCGTACCGCGCTAAACAGTGCGCTGCTATTTCTACGCCGTAACGGTATACAGGTATATGATTCTCCCGTGCTGGTGGAACTTGCGGTTGGGGCTGCAACTGGTGAAATCCCCGTATCTTCAGTAGCGGAGAAACTACGTGAACTATATGGTTCCAATATTTGAAAAGAAGCCCGCTCAACCAGGCGGGCTTCCTACTATCACTCAATGATTTTTTCTGCTGTCAGCCAGCTAATTTCTTGCCTGTCTTTCGGCGGTTTTAGCATGTGGGCGTATTCAGCGACATTCTCCCACGGAATTGTTTTTGCCCACTCAACGATAGCATTGTGATCTGCAGTGAAGAGTGGAATGGTGTGCGATTTCAACCACTCTAATGTTGTAACGCCATGTTTTTTTGCGTGGTGCTGTGCATGATGCCGGGCTATCACTTGTAATGGCATTGTCCATTCACTACCATCAGGCATCGAAAAGCGCATTGTTTTCGGCATATCTGATTCAAGAACAGCCTCCCGAATACCCGGGAACTCACCAAGAACCATGCGACGGTAATCATCGCCGATTTTACCACCATACATTTCTGCAATCCCATCAAGATAATCTTGAGTAAGCAGAGGTGATTCTTCTGCGTTCAGCTTGATGGCTGTATAAATACCACATGGATTTTCTTCAGTTTTTGCACGACCATGATGGGAATCGTAAAAGTGTCCATGTTCCTCCTCTGGAGGAGCGGACATTAAAAGTATACGTGAATCGTCACTCACTAAAGATGCTCTTAACATCCCGAATAGCCGATAGCTTACAAGAGCCGCGTCCATAACAATGATCAAAAGATGTTCAGCATAATATCCGGCTACATCTTCCTCATAATTTAGGCGATATGGTTTAATTTCGCAGCCCCAAGATTTTTGGTAACGATGATTGAGGCCATTTTGGTCGATTTGAAAATACTCTCCCAGTAATGGCGCTTTTGTATTAGCTTTCTCCCAATACATATTCATGAGTGAGAGAGTTACCATTCCATTACGCTCAAAGTCTGGAGCGACCATGACCGTTTTAGACTCAGGCATCAGGATCGTATAAAGGATACAAATGATAGCCAGAGCAGACTTATGTCCTATCCCAGTCGGTGTGGTAACGCTGACTGCTGAACCTTTTTGTTGAATCGCTTCAACAATTAATTTTTGCTGGTGGGTTAACTTAACCCCCATCAACTCTTCTGCTGCTAATGCCCAGTCATGGCTATATTTGCTTACCAGCTCTCTCCACTCTGGTAATTCGGTGATGTTTTTAGGCGTCAGCATCAGCATCCTCCGCTACCTCTGCCTCCACATCTGCCGCGACTTCATCGGACTGTTCTTCTTTGGCCTGTTCTGCAATCGCCGCACGGCATTTCGCCCTGGCTGTAGCGATAGCCTCAACTTTCACGTCATTAGGAATACTTGAGGTGACATACATATCCAGTTCTTCAGCACGGAATACTGTTTTGCCCAGGAATTCATCAAGCATCCAGGTTAAGGAAAAGTCGCAGGAAATCAGGTCTACTTCGCCTTCCGCGCCGTTTGGGAAATGGATAAATATCTGTTTGCCCAGGCCAAGCACGCGACAAGCAGCCATCATTACTGCAAGTTCCAGGTCTTTGTTTTCACCTGCTACTGGTTGATCCACACCAGTAATAGTGCCGTTCAAATGGATATTATATGGCTGATATTTAGAGATACGTTCTACACGCCATGTGCCGGTTAAGGTTCCCTGGCGGAAGATTATCGGCGTGACCGAAAGCGACAGCTCTCGAATGAGTTGTTGCGCTATGGCTGGGTCATACAGGGGATCTAACGCGATGCATCCATAAGACTGCGCCAGTTCAAACAATTCTTCCTGTGTGCACTGAATGCCTCTTGCCGTAATAAAACGTCTGACTCCCGTTTTTCCGTCACGCCAGATAGCAATGCCATTCTCACTATCTAACTCTTCGTCTAAGCCCAGGTATGTAAGGATGGTTCGCTCAATGGTGGCAAAGGGCAGGGACATATCATCGTTTACATCCACCAGCAGGCCGTTACGCAGGCGATATTGAATGTTTTTGGTATTTTCCACGTTAAATCACTCCACAACAAACCAGTCACAGGCCAGCAGGTCGCCAACTGAAGGCACCCACGGAACAACTACACCTTGTGCATTTTTTAAGGCGAAATAAGCACCATACGGAACGAGGTCGCCGGGGAAATATCCCTTAATGGCTTCCATTCGTGCCGGGTACTGTCCTTCAGGAACCAGCCAGCAGAATTGGTTTTCGCCGTTCCACCCGCGTCGAGCAACTTTCTTGCCATCCTTCAGCCACATCAGCGCGTCAGAAAAGTCGGCTGCTTCAAGGTCGATTTCTTCTTGTAGAGTAGCGATACCGCCAGCAGAAATAGTTACGTCCCTGGCTGTAATGAATGTCACCCCATTGTGACCTTCAATGCTGAGCAATGTCCCATTTTCGAAGGCGTCGTTAACCCGGCTATAGCATTTTTCAAATGCTTTCTCTGGCACATAGACCAGATAGCCATTTTCAGCAGTGACGAGATATCCTCCTATTTGCGGGCGGAATTTTTCCAAGAACACACCATCAACACGAAGCGTCATTCCTTTTGGCTCAACGACTTCGATACTGCCAAAAATGGGCGCATAATCTTCGCCGACAATAACAATATCTTTGATTTTCGATGCCCGAATGATGCTGTGGCATTTGTATTTGGGGAACACCTGAAAAGTGCTGACCATAATCCTTCCTCTACTTAAAACTTTTCGTACTGAAGCGGTGTACGCTTGATTTCAACGCGGCCTTCCGATGTGCTACCAAAACCACCAGCACCTCGCTCTGTTTCATCGAGTTCATCAACTTCTACCAGCGATACCGGTTCAACACGCTCAAAAATGCCTTGCATGACCGCCATTCCAGGCTTGAGGCAAACACCTTCACCACCGGGATCTGTAATCAGTTTTGCCATGATTTCACCGCGATAATCGGCGTCGATAATTCCTACGCAGTTAGCCAGGCGCGTATGCTTTTTGCAGCCCAATCCGGAACGAGGATAAAGTTTCAGACACCAACCAGGAGGGATCGCCATAGCGAGGCCGGTATGCACCCACCAGCTTGAGGAAATAGCGCCATTGCTATCGATACCAGGCGTTATTTCAACAGCAACAAAATCCATCGCCGCCGATCCGGCGGTGGCGTAAACGGGGAGTTTTGCCGCCGGATGAAGGCGTTTCACTTTCACGTTAATCATTGCTTTTTAGCTCTCCGGGTAAATGTATAAATCCGGCGTTTGATATGCGGAGCGGTCGGAACGGAGACGCAGGTATTCTCGATAACACCTTGCTCCTCCAGCGATCGCACAGCACGCAAGAACTGTGATGCATCGCCACCGCCAGATAGCCAGAATTTGCGGGCATAGACGCTGCCATTACGGATAATTTCTGCGATCACCCGCGCTTGCGTCTGGCTTTCTCGATAGCCAAAGAGTTCTCTTGCCTCTCCTTGTGGGATAGCCAACTGATAGCCTTTCCCGCTACGGTGACGGACAAAACCGTGAGCAATGAGGTTCTTCAGCTCATTTCGGGTGCGGATACACCCGTACTCAGGGAACTGTGTGTTGATATCACCAGGCTTATGCCATTCATCAGGGCTATCAGCCAGGAGGGACAGAAGTTTCCCTGACAGCTCAGGATTAGTGGTTGGATAGCAGTTCAGGGATGGGTAGTAAGTTTTCATTTGCGCCCCCTTGCCGGATAGCGCCCGGCATTTGCATCAGGGGCAATGAAGCCGCTGGTGGGGCGAGTGAAAACATGGTTAATTTTCTCGGTCATAGCGCGATAATTTTCCTGATAGTGGGCCAGGAGTTTTTCAGCAGCAATGACGGTTACTTTCCGGACGTAGCGTTCAGCTTCCTCCAGATTTCGCCAGTTTTTTTCGAGGGTAAACACGGGAACGGCATCAAGTCCGGTCATAACACCGAACACCACGACCGCCTGGTCGCGCTTAACGCCCGCAGTGAAGGTTATGGTGTAACCGTCAACAGTGAAGCGTTTTGATTCCGTAATACGATTGTGCAAAGTACCCTCCGCAATAGGCGAGGGTACTTTACATTAAAATGCACTGTCTAAAAAGATTGTTAGAAAATTAATTCAGGAATCCATCAGGCGACTATTTGCACCAACGGATGCCCCGCTACGGCGCAAATATCGCATAAGTGTTTCGGGCTTTTTCCATGTGCCTTCCTGCATGATCTCGACCATTGACACCTGTTTCTCAGCCATATCAATTGCCGCACCAACACGCGCACTATGACCTGTCCACGTCCGGTATCTTCCTTTGTTCGGCGTGGCATCTCGCTTATTCAGCAATCCCCAGGCATCGCTGAATATTTTCTCCATCGCAGGAGCAGTAAGAGGCGTTGTCGTGATTCTGGCTTTATTACTGCGGTGTATTGGCGGGAATAGCACCGCGTCCGGATGTTCACGAAGTCCGGACACCTCCAGCCAGTCGTTTAGCACGGCGGTAGTGCAACGAGAAAGCACCTTATCAAGTCCGGCGGCGGTCGTGATGGTCTTCGTGTGTGAAATATGCAGCGTTACAGTGTCACCTGTTTGGTCCAGATCTCCGACACGGATGCGCGAGATTTCTGACATACGCATCAGGGTATTGTATGCCACGAAGAGAAACGCCCGATTGCGCAGGTCCACCAGCCGCTCGGAACGGGACAGCAATACGTCGAGCAATTTCAGATCATCCCACCGCAACGGTATAGCCTGGCCTGTACGCTCGCCTTTTTCCGTTGCCGCTTCGCGCCGGATGCGCCGCATGGCCAGAGATACACTTTTATCGTCTGACAGCGGCGGTAGGCCGCATTGCGAAAGCAGCATGTTAAGCATGGCATAGTGCTTATCAATGGTGGTCGAAGCCAGATCGGCTTCATGCAACTGGAGAAGATACTCGCGGGCCATTTCCGGCGTAATCGGGAACCAGGGGCGCTGGCGCGAATTACACCACCGCGCCCAGGAATGAAAGACCAGACGGAGATCACGAAGTGTATTTGGGGCATAAGCTCCCTGGTCGTTCATGAACTGCATAAAGTTTTTTGCAGCTTCCTGGTATTCGGTGCCAATATCGCGCAGAAAACCGCCAGAACCGCCGGAGATAACTAGTTCACCCATGAAACTATTAAACCTCTATATACAGATGACGCTACGTGAAAAATAGAAAACTGACAGGGTAGTTATAAGTTAATTTTCAAAATTCAAGCCTTTGATTCGAGGCATGATTTTTCATCCTTGTCAATACTACCTGTTTACTGGAGATTATAGCCTAACTTTAAATAATGCCAATTATTTAAAGTTAGAAATCGGGACTTTTTTCCCAAAAAAACACCGGCAAGATCACTTCGCAAATCTGTCAGCCATGCGGTAGCCGTTTCCTGGTTACATTTTCTAATAGGAACAATCAAAAAAAAGCGGTTTTATCCTTTACTCACCTTGTTATTCAGCATAAATTTGTCACAGGACTTTTATGTTAGAAAACTAAATCGAGTAGGAATAATGAGTAAGAAGTCGATCGAGAATGAGTACAAACGGTTCCTGCAAACCGCTGAACGGTGGAAAGAGCTGGTGGTCGCAAACTCTGTTTTCCATGATACCAGTTACGTTGGCGAGGAATTTCGCCATGTTGCATTAACACATGATCCGGCTGTATTAGAAGAAGCTGAAAAATGCATAGCCGAATGGAAAGCCTTTGTTGATCTGTGTCGCAAGGATGATGACAAAGCCTCAAACATTGTTGAGTCGGTTTATTTACCGATCCCATTCATTGTTGAGGATACTAATCAGAGTACGCATATCGTTATGCAAAGCGCAACCACAACGAGAACATTTACGCGCGAAGACCTGCTGAAAAAATACGATAAAACTATAAAGAAAAGCATGAAAAACAGGATCTTTTCACAGGTTGTCGGTGCGCTTGAAGAAGAACGCAGATTCTTCGCCGCAGAACGTGAGGGCGAGGTATACCGCGCAAGAAAAGAAGGTTATACCGATGTGGTGATTACCACCAATATCGAGGGCAACAATGGACTTTCACGCTTCAGAGTGGGTACGCACGGTGCGCTGATCTTTGCAAAAAAAGCAAACACAGAGATTCCCGTTGTTAACAACGTTGGTGAGCGCCGCACCCTTACCATTTACACTGGCATTAAACCGCTTCCGTGCGGACTTCTCGGCGAATTTGACCTTTATCGGGTTCGTGACCTGGAAAAGCAGCAGCCAAGCTATGTCGTGAAGTCATATATCCTGAGAAACATTGATATCCGCAATCAGAGTTTAAAAAACAAATCAGAGAAAATGCTGTCCGAAGCCGATCCAGCCATACACCAGATCGTTAGCCGGAAAATTCAAGAAGCTAAAGATGCAATGGCAAGGCTGGATAAAATGGACCTGGAACTACTGGAAGTTATGATTGCCTCCGGCGATGACCTGACAGGCATCCGCCTTACTGAAGCCAGGAAAAAATACGGTAAAAGCGTTGAAGAACGCTATGGGTACACATTCACACAAACGATGTACGCGGCAAAACTCTGGTAATCGCAAGCCACCCACAAGCCCCGAATCGCCGGGGCTTTTAAATGTCAATATCAGGAATATCCACTTCTGCCAACACCTGATCGCGGAATGTTGCTAGTTCTGCGCCAATGTCTTCATTAGCAGGCACGTAATCCACCAGCATAGTGAAGCAGTAGGTATCCCATCTGTCCGGCGACTTGATGTTTAACTTCTGCCGCATGTGCTCCTTGCGCATCATCGCCACCTTCCCTTCTTCGTTAAGCATATACGGGATTTTTGATGCCTGATCGGCAGTTTTGGGGTCACTATCGATACGCATACGCCCTGATTTAATGGCATCCCCTGCCATAATATTGGCGTAAGCACGCTGATTGACAAAGCGTTCTCTGTCTCTTAGCGCAAACATAGGTTTACCCCAACGGATGCGAACGGGATTAGCACCACGGCGGACAAGCTGCGCACACGTATCTGAACCAAAGCCATCAGCATCCACAGCAATGGTGATGTTCGGGTATTTATCAGGAGTGCATTCGTTATAGATAAAGTCGGCAAAAGCCAACGGGTCCATAGTGCCTGGCATCTCCAGTATCTTAAAGTTCACAACACGTCGTTTCTCACGATAACCGGATACTTTGCATATATTGAGCACCGATTTGTCGCGACCATTACCGACGTCAGCGGTCGCTACCCAGCCCCAATCTTTCTCCAGCAACACTTTACGCCGTGCGGCGCGGTCGCACTCATCACGACCAAGCAAATACCCGTTAATTGCACGCGGGAACTGGCCCAGCACCTTAACCATGTACTCCAGCGAATCCCTGCCGCCGTACTCCAGCAATTTCTCACGAATAAAGCTCGGTTCAACGAATGGAGATTCTTCAGAGTTAAGGACTATTGCCGTCCAGACTCCTTCCGGATTGCCTTCTGCCTTTGCCCTTGAATGGTGGGATTCATAAAAGTAACCGCTTGGACGCGTAGGCTGGGAAAGCATGAGCATACGGTTATCTTTCTGCGTTAACGCCCCCGTCATGACGTTAATCGCCTTATCTGATATGCCCGATGCTTCATCAAGGATTAGCAGTAAATGCTCCGCGTGCTCCCCCGCCAGTGCCTCTTCGTTACCGAGTCGATAACCTTTACAGAGCACTTCCCATATCCCTTTACGGGAACGCTCATAAAACATGGTGTCAGACAGGACAAAATAGGTCTGTAACCAGCCGTGGCGCTTAACAGCATTCGCCCAAAACTGTTTCACGTATTTGAATACGCCTGTTTTTACCTGGCCTATTTTGTTCGCAACAATAATGACGCGGGCGTCGGGGAACAGGATCATAAAAATTAGTAGCAACATCGCGGTAAGGGACGACTTACCCGTTCCGTGTCCGGACGTAACGGTCGTCCTGCTCCCCGTCTCCTGCACTGACTGAATGATCTGCTGCTGCTGGTGGGAGGGGAACATCCCAAAAATATCGACAACCGCCTGGGTAAAGTTGTATCGATACCTGATAACCATATCGCGCCAACGTGGATCACTGGTGACGCACTTAATCTTACGACCACCAGCCATTAGTCATCCTCCGGCTGGTCTATCGCAATCTCGTCATCTACAGCATCAAAACCGGTATCCCCCGCGTCATAATCACCGTAGATATCAGCCGTGGCGGAAGGGTCTATATTCAGGTCTTCATCATTGGCCTCAAATTCACCGGCTTTACGTTCTCCGTTCCGGTCGTAATCCCCCATCCCAAGCCTATCAACGATTTTCGCTACTTCAGCCCGGCGTTGTGCAAGCCATTGTGGGAGTCCAGCTTGTTGCTCGGCAAACTGCTTCGCCTCTTTATCCAGTTGCTCATCATCAACATCGTTAACGTCAGAAACCGGAGGCTCCAGAAGTGAGATCGCTTTTGCCGCTCGTGCCGCCAGGATAGCCGGGACACTGACGCCCTGCCGCTCGATATATTCAGCAACGCCTATATCGTCCAGCTCCTCGCGCTCACGCATACGTATAGCGGCGGCGATAACTCTGGCGGCGCGTGCGTCAGCGCCAATGCGATACTCAATCTCTTTGCCACGCTGCTCGGCTTGCAGGCGAGTAATCGCCAGTTTTTCTCTGGCCTCAGCCTCTCTGAATGCCTGCTGGCGCGCGCCCTGCGCAAGTTTTTCATCCCCCTGGCGTAGCTTCTGCTCGGTCTGGTAGATGGCAGCCAACCTACTGATAAAGTCATTCATGTAGTAGGCCGCATCGCTTATTAGGCCGAGAAGACGCTGCCCTGGGTGCATTCCCTCTGGCTGTGTATCGCCGAGGGCGTCAATCTCTTCCTGTAGTCGTTCCGCTTCCTGGTCAACGATGGCCTGATACTGAATTGCTCGTTCCTGCGCCATCTGTATCGCAAGTCGTAAATGTTCAGTCGCGCCGTTCTTCATCATCTCACGGGCGACGTTGGTGGCAGGCAAAGTGGCGCTTTGAGCTGATGAGTCAGGGATCATTTGCAATGATCCCTTGTTTCGTTGGGCTTTTTCGCTGCTTTTAGGGATCATTTCCCCCATTTCATCACAAAATGATCCCCTTACATCCTTGTGTATCTTATTGTTATTACTTGGCTTTTCTTTGTGATCCGCATTTTGTTTTTGCGGCATGGCGCGGAATCGTCCACCAGCTAACGATTTGTCAGTTTTTGTAAATTCTGTGCTTTTATCAGCCTTTTTTTGCTCTTTTTTTGGGCTTGTGGCGCTACTTTTTGCGCGCTGTTTTGTACTTTTCCCGGCAGCCTTAGCTTTCGCTTTAACCTCGTTTTTTTTCATATTGAGATGCTTTCTGGCGGTGTTAAAGCTGAGGTCATGCTGCTCGCAATATTCTTTTATGGTGATCCCGGTTTCTTCTCTTAACTCCAGGAACTTAGCTCGATGCGCTTCCCAGTTAATTAACGTCATAGGGAAGCCTCACGTTTTTTCACAGCGGCGTTCCATAGCTGGTTAGTCATCGCCACCAACTGACGCTGCTCCTTTCGTAATTGAGCTTCTATCTTTCGGTTGGTGTTTTTCACCAACAGCCGACCGAATTCAGGAGTGCGCCCGCGCACCTTGAACTGGTATCCATTCAGGCCATGTAGCCAATATTTCCGGGGGTATACGCGGTCGTCTATTTCGCAAATGGCACGACTGGAACGAACAAAAAAACGTATGATGTTATTTACGTTTACGCGCGACACATGAAGGTGAGGATATTGTGCTTTTGCACGGCTGGTGATTTCGGTGACCGTCAGATAGCAGTCAGCCCTGATCATGATATCCGCTATTTCGGCGCTACTGATTTGCTCCATTTATCCCCCGGATAGAAAAAGACCGAGGGGATGATAATCAGCTTGTTAATACTGAGAAGACTGTCAAAAACATGATGTATTAGAAAATTAATATTAACTTACTAACACTACCAGCGGGATAAACGAACAACATGCTTAACTTTTGCCTCCCACTTCCCTTTATGTTTGTTGATCACCGCCTGCGCCATCTTCAGACTGGCTTCAAAATCGGCTTTTCGACCACTATTGCCCACCAGCAACGCTCCGTCTATTTCGGGTAAGCATAAGTAATCCTGCTCGACGGTAAGCGGCATTGATGATGTAACCTGGCAGGCTTTCCATCTGAAGCGTATGCGCACACTCCTGACTGACATCACGACATAACCTGATATTGTGCTCTTGTGTCCGGCGTCTGTGCGTGTAGCCTTGCATGATGTTATCTTGCAGGTGATGATGTCCCAACCAATGTGCATCGCATCCTCAATGCGTAATTTAGTAGCCTCGTACATCAAAAAACCTCCCAGTCAGTAGCGATAATATCGACACCAGTTGCAAACCAGTCTGTCTGCGCCTGTAAATCCCCATTCATCATTACCAGGCGAGGCATAACCATCACATCACAACCTTCAACAATATCGAATGCCTCTTCCGGCAGGAATTCGACGAGCTTTTCTTTGCTGCCAACACTGCCACGGAGCATCGATATATAGCTCCCTTTAGGCCATGATGTTCGCCGGGCATCAAGCCCCTTCATCATCCAGTAAAAGGCCGATGAGAACGGGATGTTCTTTTTGGCGATGAGCACGTTATTCGCTTCTGTGTACTTCAGGAACTTAACTAACCTTACCATCGACTCGGATAACGCAATGTACGGCTCATGATTGATTGCTGACACGCTTACGCCGTGCAGTCCAACACTTACCACTGTCATATCACCGTTCTGTGCGGTTTCGATGTTGACGCCTTTACGAACTAACGCTGCATAAAGCTCCTCGCGCTTTTGCGTCCAGCATTCTCGTCGCCCTATAAAGTCACTCAAAACGAGATCATCTTCTGAATACGCGTTATCGTTCGCCGTTAACATAACGTCTCCTTTTTTACACGCGCGACTATCCCCCGGCTGAACCGGTAGTGACGTCGTAAATTCGTATTAATTAAGGGTTACAGCCTGAGCGGCTATATGATGAATTGAAAGGAGTTGTGGCGGTGGTGCCTCCACCTGCCAGGTTAGCCACGCCCGGCGACGACACTTATCAGAACGTAGTGAATGAAAATGGCTTCGTCACGAGCGCATAGCCGCAATTACCACAACGGAGAAGGCGCTCGTATTAATTAAACACCTTTTCCTGTTGTACGCCGTGCTATTCCGGCTGTCACACCGAATCGCCAGGATGGTGAGTCCCTGAGTCCGCTACCCTACCAACGGTGACTTGCACATTCCGGCTACCTGATGTGCCCATGCAGTGTTAGTAAGGCACCTAACAGCTACACCAGACCGCTAACGACGCATGTGCCATACGCCGTGTTACAACCAAATGTGGTGGCCCCTACCGGACTTGAACCGGTGACCGTGCGATTATGAGTCGCCCGCTCTAACCACTGAGCTAAAGGGCCAGATTACTGTTAATTACGCTTACGCTTTTTGCCAGAACCGCGTAAGGCTTTTGCCGCTTGCTCTACCCCGTATGCAACCACCAGCAGAAACAATAATGTCCACTCCGGGTTTTTATCGGCAAACGCCCAAAAATCCATCACTTGCAGCCACCTTTTAAGACAAACGCCATTGCTGTTAGGTTGCGGTGCCGGGTGCCTCCCGGTGACGTTAACCAGTTAACAATTAACGCCGGATCACTTATGGATTCTCGTTACGCCAGTAAAAAGACCACCTTTACTGTTTTAACTGTTCCGCGTGCGCTTAGCCGCATTCACCGCAATGGTAAGAGCATTTGGCTGACTGGGCGGCGATGACGCCTGTACGCATTTGGTGATCCGGTTCTGCTTCCGGCATTCGCTTAATTAGCCAAATACTCTTAACGTTGCGATGGCGGAGAGTAATGGAATCGAACCATCATCGCTTGGGCGACGGGACGGTTTTCAAGACCGCTTGAGCACCATGCTCCCTACTCTCCAGTGATTGTGGTGGTCGGTGCTGATCTCCGACTGCGCCTCTTTTTTTCATAGCCCATAAGGCCGGTCAGTGCGCTTGATGACTGAGGCATCGATATTTACTACGCCGCCTCGTTGCCATAGGGCGGACTTGCGCGCCAGCAACGCGCATTCACCACAACGGTAAGGGTACTTCGTAGGGATTCGAACCCTCTGCCAAGCACGGCGATCTCCGACGTCGCAAAATACCCTTACCTGTTGTGTTGGTGCCGGTTAACGGACTCGAACCGCTGACATCCTGCTTACAAGGCAGGCGCTCTACCAACTGAGCTAAACCGGCAATTTGGTGGGGAGTGATGGAGTCGAACCATCCGAGTCGCAATGACAGTAGATTTACAGTCTACCCCGCTACCCCTACGGACTAACTCCCCTAAATTGGCGATGGTGGGTGGATTCGAACCACCGACCGACAGCTTAGAAGGCTGCTGCTCTATCCTACTGAGCTACACCATCACTTGCCGGGTACGTCTCCGGCGAGGGCTTCCACCTCCGTATGCTTTTCGGCGCACCGCGCCCTGGCTGCAATTCGGTAACAGGGGATACACAACCCTGGCTTCCAGCGTGATTAGCGCCTTCAGCATGACGGGATATACCCGTTACAAGACATTATTCCAGAAAGCCATTAACCAATGGCTGTTACGCGGGAAGGACGTAACAGGTAAGGGCGCTGACCAGAAAGACCTGACCCTTCTCATTCATCTGGTTAATCACACCGGCGCCCTTGCCTGTTATGCCTCCCCGTTCCCTAATACACAGACGGGGACACTCTGCGGTCGATTTTTTGACGGGGGACGACTCATACCCCGTGGCGTCAGGCTTCTTAGGCCGCTACCATCATCAGATCATCGTTTGCATTTACTTTAATGGTCGGGTTCTAAACCGCCGCAAAGTCGCTAACCATGACGAAAACACTGAAAAAACACCCACCCGAAGGTGGGCAAATATCCCACTCGCGGTATTGCCACTTAGGCGTATGGTCAACCTGGCAACTCGGTGTCCTCAACGGGGAAGGAATAACCCCGCCATACTTACCGCCGCGCCTGTCGCGGTTATCGCTACGTATCAACATAAAAGCCGACTGCCTGAGCAAGATTCACTTTCAAAGGCCCGCAGAAAGGAATCCATAGTCGGCTTTTATCTTGAAGCGGCTCTCTCTCCGCCCGTCACCGTCCTATCCCGGTTGTCGCGTTTGCCACGCCAGCCGTAACGAGGTTTAAAGTCTTTTCACGTTTTCATCACTCGACTGCCGTCTATGGCTGTTCGTTGCAGCGGGGGTGCCTCCCCCTGGGGATATCCCCGGCCTTACCCCCATTCTTTCAAAACACAATGCAAGGCCACATCCGCATAGGTGCATTACCGCAACGTTAAGGAGACTCAGAGTCAGCAAAATAAGAGGAAAACCCAACTCTGCGCCTCCTTAACGTTGAGGATGTGCACTGATGATGACCCGATGCAGCCTGGCCCACTTAACATACTCACTGCCAGATCATCATCAATGAACACCTTAAAAAGACCTTCCGTGGCTCAAGTCACTGTCGTTTACTCCGTAAAATGCTCTCGCTGAAACCACTTTACGCACTAAACCTGCCGGGCATGTATTTGCACGGTGCCGGAGCTTTCCCTTACCTTAAAATTTACTTTCTAACACTTAAGTTTGTTTGATGCTGGTGGGGGAAGACAATGAAGTGACTATCAAACCCGCAAGCGACATGGGAAGCTCCCCACCAGCACGAAAAATTCTATGTTAAGTTAATTCCATAATCAACATGTTAGAAAGATAATTTTAGTTTTCTAACACATTATTTCCCGTAAAGATTTTCAACTCCACCGTTCTTCTTATCCCACTCGTTCGCCCATACCCGGCAAGCATCAATTATTTCCTGACGTCGATCGCCCTGCATGAACGGAATGCTTTCATGAAAGCTGCTTGGAATGCAGGCCACACTGAACACTGTATCAAACTCAGTCTGCTTGATTGCCTCCAACGTCTCTGGACGCATTTTCAATTCGTCGATCGGTGCATCCTTAGAGTCCATAATCCGGCGATGTAAGCGTGGAAAATCCGTTTCAAGGTACGCCATAATTTTATCTGCCAGACATTCGTCTATGTCGGTATTCCAGTCAGTTTCGAAGCCAGGAATTCGGTAGTAAAGCGGCGCTCCCCATACTGACGGGATCACATCCATCGTCAGCAGGCGGCTGGTTCTGATTTGCTGATGGTAATTTGCCGTCAGCAACGCTTCGCCACGTTGCCCAGTCTCCGCGACCAGACCATGCGGAAACTCATGGATATAGGCAATAGCTTCTCTTCCGTCATACATTAGCGGGAATGTCTCTGGCCTTTGCCCCATGCCACAGGCGCGATTCAGATCATGACCAAGCTCTGAGCACTCTCGTTTCAATGTTTCAATAATGCTCTGCGCCGCTGCTAACTTTTTACGCAGTGTGACGAGTTCGCCTTGATACTCAACGCATTGCTGATTTAGCTTGGTTAAACGCTCTTTTAGTTCCCGACGCTCTCTTTTCAGCGTGCGGTTATCTTTCTCCGCAACATCCAGTCGTTTTGTCAGGCTTGGCGGATAGTCTTTTTTGTAACGACTCAAATCGACTTCAGCAGATTTGCGCAGTGTATTTGCCTGCTCAAGACGCGCCTCCAGATTGCCGATCTCATTACGCATATTCGCGGCAAATTGATTAACAGCATCCCCCAGGCTTTCAACTGTCGCTGATACACCAGTGACTTGAGAAAAACGGATCAAGCCATCATTAACGGCTTGCTGATATTCCTCAAACTGATCCACCAGCTTATTGTAATCAACTGCCCCATCATCAAGGAGCTGGTTGATTTCCGCCACCAGGTTATCTGTAGTGGCAATGACGCTCTCATGCAGTCGCTTTGACAGGTCATCGCCCGGATTTCGTTTCTGTATAAGCGCGATTTGTGTCCGCAGCGTTTCAATTGCGGTTGAGATGATCTCCAGGCTTGATGATTCTACTTGCTGACTCATGTTTGTTCCCTTTCTTGAAATTAGTTTTCTAACATATTTTATTAGTATGCAATTTCAATAAAAAGACTCAGGCAACAAAAAACCCGCCAACTGGCGGGTTTATGACCGTTTAGACGTGTTGGAGTAGCATGTATGCCATATAAATCAAAGCTATCAGTACGACAACTACCTCTGAAATTCTAAGCGCGCGCTTTACTATCTGCCGCTCACCGTGGGGTATACCATCCGAGTATTCCTGATCCGTCATTTTCCCCAGCCAGCTTACCGATAACAGAGCTGCATTCTCACTCATCTCAAGTTCACTTACGGCCTCTCGTATAAGTGGAGCGGTTACTTTCCTGGAAGCAACTTTCATAGTTATGCTTCTGGTTCTTCCGGCGTCATCAGCAAACGTCAGATTTACGTGGTGTTTTCTGCTCAATGAACAAACTCCCAATCATTGGCTTTCGCGCTTTCCGGGGTAATGCATACCTTGTCGCCGGTAACTATGTTTCGAGCCTCTAATGCCCCATCATCCATCTTTTTAAGCTCTATACAGAAAGAATGAGGCCATGAGCAGCGACGAGCAACAACGTTAGCACCGGCAGGGATAAGTTCAGCCACGTTAAGTAAACGCAAAACGATTTCTCCGTTTAATCAAGATTTACATATTCCGTGATAGCTTTTATGGCTTCATCGGCACTGCGCGCCTCAAAGCAGTAATAGCCTGCTTCCGTGAGGCGGGTCATCCAGACGAGCTGTTCGGGAGTCAGACGGTTTCTCCCGTGCTTCATCTCAATGCGCATTCCGTGATACCCACCACGAGCAAGGTCAATAGAAAGGTCCGGATAGCCCTTCTTCTGACCTTCTGCCACCATCTTAATGGCTGTCCTTTTGCCTCTCAGGCCGCCGTTCGGTGTTGAGTGTGTGTGTTCATACACGTATCGCATGTTGCGATACAGCCAATCCAGAACGCGAACCTGTTCGTAATGTTCGTAATTCCTTTTTAGTAAGTCAGGATTTCTTTCTAACTCTCTTAGTGCAGCAGCGTGCGGGGATATTTCAGAATACGCACTATGATGCCTGCGTCTTCGCATCAAATTTCTAACACAAACTTCCTGAAATCATGATCACGATAATAACAAGAGCGTTAGTTTTATCAAAACCGGGTGAAATACTACTAAAGAGATAGGCGGATGCAACAGGTCGGACTTGTTTTTAGAGTAAATGGTGATGCGGGTCAACAAGCCGGGTAAATTGTATGTCATTTACCCAACTTGTTATTTTTAATGGTTTATTTTATCCGGTTCGTTAATTTCTGTAACCGCCTTGTCGATAGCGATCATCCATCCTTCATAGGATAAATCATCAACAAGGCCCACCAGCTTATCGTCAGTGTGCGGAAAATAAATCCATCCCCATTTCGAAGGGTTTTCTATATGCCGCAGGGTAAATACCCGCTTATAACGGTGGTATTCAAGGGCGTATCCCTTCCCTTGTGAGTACGCTTTTAAGTCGTCGATCGTAAACCTACGATTCTTTCGCATAGCTACCCCATGATTCGATATTTCTCTATCGACTCGTCGTAACTTGTGTACACGTATGGCTCTGTATCATCAGCATAAGGCGCGACTTCCAGAGCATGAACGGGATTGTATACCGCGTCATTTTCCAGGCGATCGCTCGAATACAGATGCCCGGCTAAAACCGTAAGCGCCGGGCGACTCATTTTGTAGATCTCTGCCACATCACTATCTACAACTTGTCCAAATGATATGTCGCCGCGCTCCAGCAATAACGTTTTAAGCGCAGGCCACCACGGGCCATAAAGGTGATAAAGCTGTGGATCTCGTTTCAGCCTTTCCACCATACCATCCAGATATGCATCCAGAAACGCCTCTTCACTCCTGCCATTGAGCGCCTGCGGCAAAATATCCTCAAGGTAGGATTCCGTCGGTTTTACAGTGTCAATTAATGTCGTCATTCAAATCCGGCCCCGGCTGGGGCCGCTCCTTATCTGTTAAGCCGCATCGGCGATTATTTTACGCAATTCATCTACCGAGTAACGCGTAGATACCATCCACGCCGGACGGTCAAAGTCCACATCCGCGACCGGATTCACTTCAAAATTCCAGAAACGCCCGCCAATCTTCTTAATCGCGTCTTTGGCGTTCCGTATTGTCGAGGAACCTGGTTGGTCGGCAATGAGATAAACCGCGCCAACGTCCTCGCTGACGCTCCACCAGCGCCCGCGAACACGCGCCTTAGCGCGAATAGGCTTATCATTAACCACAATGATATAGTCATCATTCGCCGCTTCATCAGCTCTGGCTTCAGCCTCTGCCGCCTGCTCTTCTCTTTTGCTTTCAGCCTGTTCAAGCCTTTCCGCGATCTCTGATTCGGTGGCCCCGCCGTTTTTCAGCGATACAAAGTCTTGCCACGTTGCTGATTTGAGCGCATCCGGCAACTCATTCACATAGTCACCGTCTTTCAACTCACGGGCGCGGCGGGTAGCCATTTCTACCAGGCGATTAACAGAAACAGCATCAGCAAAATCGTCCTTACTAATGTGTTTTTCATCAAATGCATTGATGACAGCCCCCACCTTAATCCACTGTGCTGCCGGTGATTCCAGGGGGTTATCAGCCTGGACAATGGCGAGTTTCGCTCCATCTACCCCATTATTCGCCAACTGTTCCAGTGCCGCCCATCCATCTGCATCACTGAGTGATTTATATTGCTCAAACAATGCATCGCGCCAGGCCACCAGCGCAGAACGTGTTTTTTCGATCTTCGTCTTAATTTTCGCGATCTTGACCTGATTAAACATCCGTTCAATATCATCGATATTGCTAAAGGCTTTCATCCTGCCCTTGAATAAACGGTATGCCAGCACGGTCCTCCAGAATGATTCCAGACCTTCTCCGGACGGTTTGCGGAACAAGCTAAGAATATCTTCAGAAGTGACTTTATTAAGCGAACGACCTGACAGACCACGCCCAGCCATCCAGTTTTCGAACTCCTGGGCAACATCATCCATCGTTGCCTGTGCGCCCCATGCCTGCATTCCCTGGATGTAATCATACCCATACAATGCCTGGAGGAATCCCTCACCGTCCACGATATTCAGCGGGTTATCACTGGCTTGTATTTTTGCCACTTCACGCTTCAGCGCCTCATCGTTGCCATCTGGATATATCCATCGTTCAGGTGCTATATCCGATGCTCGCCCGATTTTTTGGCCTATCACGCCATCATAGGCCGATGACAGCGCGATCTGACCATCATCTGTGCGATATGCCCAGTATTTAATAGCTGACCCACCGCCCCATGCATTACCAGGTTTACCAGCAATAACATTCATTACCCCATTGCGAATAGCATCATAGAACTGATCGCGAGTAAGTATTGTTGATAGCTGGTGGCACTGAACACCACGCGCAGCCGTTGCGCGCGATTCAGCTACCCCCTCTTCAAAAGTTACCGCTTCAATCACAGAGTCAAACGGCAATGTAACGATTGACCCTGGTGATCGAGCGTAACGACTTGCTCTATCCAGCCAGGCGATACGGCAGATGTACTGTGCTTTTTCACCGTCAATTTTTTCCACCCGGACAATCGCTGTTGTTTCGCGATCATCAATGACTGCACGGTAATAACTACCTTTATGCAACAGGATATTCTTGTCAGTGCGCATATATTCCTGTGGGTTCTGAATAACATCGATACTGATATCCAGCACACCAGACTTAATAGCGCGCTCCACATCACCACGAGAGCGTTTCATTATGGTATCCGCGTCTTTTGCCCTGGTGATCGCAAACCGCAGCACCCGCGCACGTTTTCTGTAGCTACTCAACTGCTCAAGCGCGTATTTTTGCCCATTCCTGTTCGTGCCCGCTTTTATCAGGTCGTCAAGATTGCGCTGGTAATACTCTATCTGTTCCATCGCGCTTTTCAGTTCTGTCTCCATCATGCCGATATCTTTTCCAGCGGCGTTTGCCGCTTTCAGGTAGATATCGAGAGCATTGTTGGCCTCGCGCTGTGCTTTCAGTTTCAGACGTTCTTCACGCTCTTGCGCCTGGCGAGCCATGATTGCGCGGCGTTCTTCCGGGTTTGCCGCCAGCATAATGGCGCGTTCATCAGCATCATCCGCATCACCATTGGCGATCTCTGACATGTCGGAGGTCATCACCATCTTGATCCAGTCTTTCTTACGTTTCAGCGTATCCAGACGGAAGTCGTCGAATGTGCCTTTGCCACAATAGTAGTGAACATTGACCTTCTCTTGCGGTGAACCTACGCGCGCACCGCGCCCATTTCGTTGGTCGATACTGGCTGGTGTCCAGGGTAGTGTCAGGTGGTGGATATCGGTTGTCCCGATATGCAGGTTAATACCTACTTCAGCCTTCTTGTTACAGATAATGATGCGCGTGCGCCCTTCGTTATAGTCGGCGGCAATGCCTTCCATACCCTCAAGGCCAGCATCATTTTTAGCTGAGAGATAATCCTCATATTGGGCAAGTTTGCTGTAGTAGGTTTCCCATGCCCCTTCTTTGTATTCACCGTTTTTATTCGGAGTAGGTTCAGTCGGCTTATTCACCTTCTTCAGCTTGATGCCGCCAGCCTGGCTAACGGTCGTCGCATTGATAATGCCTATCTCCTGCTCCGGCATTTGCAGTGCACTGGCGATAATACGGCGCAGCTTCTGGTGCTGGGCTTTTTCATCAATGAAGACAATTTGTTTACCGTTCTTCAGACCTTCACGAAGGTTTTCGATCAGCGCGGCATACTTCGGCGGGATGGGGTGTGATACCTGCTGCAGATCAATCCCGGCGGCAGCAATGGCCTTCAGTATTTCAGCTTCCAGTTCAATGCTGGCACGTATTTCAACATGCGCCGGATGTTCACTAAAGGTGGTCTTCACTACCTTACTGGTGCGCGTACTAACCAGCCCACCAGCGCCGTCTTCTTCGGCCTCGTCTGCATCATCTGCCACTTTACCGCCAGCTACTTTTGGCAGGGCATCAGCAATAGCTTTTACCTTGTCTGCAAGCTCAACGGGGAACTGGAATGTAATCGCACTGGCATACAGATCCGGATCTATAGCAACCTTATCCATGTCGCGGATGATGGAGAAGATGAAATCATCCGGTTTTTCGTTTGTGATATGCCCGTTTTCATCAACCGTCAGCGCATCTTTACTACTTAACTCCTGTGCACGCTTACGAAGCTCTTCATAAGCAGCCTCCTGCTCCCCTGTCATCGGGATCTGCAAGGTATTCTCGACAATATCAGGGATTTTAACCGTCGCCCCGACGTCCGCAGCAGTCTTCAGAGTAGTCCAGCGATGGAAAATACCACGCAGGCCATCAAGGTTCTGGAAGCCAACCAGCCCCTGCTTCTCTTCCACTTCCCCGGAAATTTTCTGGACCTGAACTGTGGCTGTTTTGCCAAACACACGAACGAAATCATCAGGCGTAATGATGCCCATGCGCATCCACTCTTCCTGCGGAATGACAGTAGACAGCATGTTGAAGGCATCAATCGGACTGTTCACCAGCGGAGTTGCCGTCAGCATGACTACACCACGCCCGTTGTTGCGTTTCATCATGTACGCAGCTTTTACAGCCATGTCGCGGGCCATCTTGGATACTGCCGGGTTAGGCAAATATGCCAGTTGTCCCGCTTCACGCCCGGCATTAAAGGAGTTGCGGTAGTTATGCCCCTCGTCGGCAATCACGCTATCGAAGTTCATATCCTCAAAGTACGGGATATTCTGCTTCTTCGTTGTACCGGTATTCGCGGCCTGATCCTTAATCTTGTTCTTCTTCTGCGCATCACGGTGTTTACCAGACGCCAGGTCAAGACGCCCCATTTCCACAGCATTAAAGACAGCTTGCTGTGAGTTCTCCTCGATGGTTTTTTCTCGTAGCGGGATAGACGCGAATTGTTCTTTTGTCATGATGACCGTTCGCCAATTTGACGACGGGATCATGTTCATGCGCTGAACGATAACGGCGCTGGCGGACTCTTTCACAACATTTCTGGTAAGAGGCTGCCCGTTACTGTCGAGGCGGGGTTCGCCATTTTCATCAAGCACCGGCGCGGTCAGAATATTGCCGTCTTCATCACGAACTTCATCCAGACCGATAAACATCATATTGGCGAAGGCATCAGCACTGTAGAAGCTCTGTGCCTCGTGATACCAGTTCTGATAAACCGCCTTCGGAACAACAATACACGTGCGTTTAGTGCGGCCTGTTTCGAAGTTATACGCCTCAAGCGCAAGCGCGGTCGTGGTTTTACCCAGCCCGGTACCAAATCCCATGATGCCGCGCCCATCTTCTGACAAGCGCCGAACTTCTTCATTCTGATAAGTCAGAGGAATGCGCTTTCCACTAATCCCTTCCAGGCCAAGCGGTGCGTTAGAGTGCGTGAACGGAATGAAGCCATTGAATGCGTCGTTATACTCGCGGGCTATCTGATCCGCCTGCGGGTGGGTGCGTAACCAGTCGTTAAAACTAACTTCCAGTTGAGCAATTTTATCCAGGTACTCGTTAGCGTTCTGCCCACGCGGTTTAACACCGTTCAGGTAGTTTTCTAACTGGTTCAGGAAGCCGTCTTTATTGTTGGCCTTCTTGAACTCATTCCCGTTTTTGCCGTTTACGGTTCGTAGCTGATAGCCGGTAAATACCCCGTCCTTACCTTCGTAATCGTCCGGAGATACCAGAATGCCATCGACGACCTTCAGATCAGGTTCAGTGTACTTAAACTCGTCATAGCCCTGCTCTGCCAGGAACTCTTTTATCAAGCGGCGATCCAGCCAGCGGGCGTTCAGATTAACGGTGACTTTATTTAGTGGCGTGAAAATGCGTTTCTCTTCGATTTTCGCCAACTGACGCTCAAAGTTCGATTTCTGCTCACCTGTTGACGCATCACGCCAGCCCATCAGCAATGCTGTTTTGGTTGCAATATCGCCGCTGGTGGCGCGGTCCATCGGCAGCAGGCAGCCATACCCATCAATAGCGATATCATCAAATTTCGCCAGGTATTCAAGGGCCGCGTCGTCGTCCTCTGGCAGTTCACCAGCAAACGCCTCACGAAAGTCGCCCAGCGTTATAGGATTAAGGGCTACATCACTGAAAAGATGTGCTATCACTTGTTCCGGACGTGTAAAGTCAATACCGGCAGCACCATCCGTTACATCAAGTCGCCCTGCCAGAAGGTCAGAAGTGGAACCATCCTGTTTCACGTTGCCAGTGAACGTCATCCAGTTTTTAGCTCCAGCTTCTGCAAGCCCATTCAGCTTAATCGCGTGCGGTGGTCCATACTTCGCAACTTCTGCTGCCGCCAGGCGGGATGCATCTGCCAGTTTGTCATCAACGTTCACCCCCAGGTTACGCAAATCAAGTGCCTTGTTGATCAACTGCCCTATCAACGCACCGCGCATAACGCGCTCCCTATCTTTTTCTCGCTGTTTGCCAGCAAAGCGAATCATTGCTGCCACTTCATCACTGACAACCGATGGATAGTCGGACGCGATCGCCGATATCTGGTCCCATGACAAAGCCAGAATCCCGTTTGTTGACTGGAACGCGATCTGCAGATCGCCAAACGTCGAAACACCATATCGACTTACATCAAGCGCGGAGGATTTGGTTGTCGTGTCCTTAACCCATTTCAGGCCATCAAACTCATGCCAGATACCGCCTACAAGGCGCTTATCCCCTACTTTTGCGCCCTGCCATGCCTGGGTAGTTACTCCGAGCAAATCCCAATTAATACGGCTTTCAAAGCGGCGTGATAGAGCGGTTTTCATCGACTCATTGGATACACGGCCATCCTTTTTCACCACCAGGGTATTGCGGAAGCTGGTGCGTTCCATGTCGCCATAAACAAATCGCTTCCCTTCGGTTGTAAACCATTTCCCTTTGAGGAAGGAATCCCAAAGGACGTTTGCCGATTTGAGCGTTGCATCATCCGTGTCGGGGATCATCTCCAGGAAGGTTTCCGGGTGTTTACGCAATACCCATACGTCCACCACGGTATCTGTACCGGATTCGCTGAACGTACCAGAAGGCATACGATGCGCGCCCAAAAATTCCGCCTTACGGCTGACTTTATCGCGCAATTTTTTGTATTTCGTACCATCGGTCATGCCATTCGGCACCACCAATACAATTAGTCCACCAGGCTTAACCTTGTCGATCGTGCGCAGCACAAAGTAATTGCCAACGTTCTTCTCGTTTGCATATGCCGGATCAAGCCCGGCGACACCGGAACGCCCTTCACCAAACGGTACGTTACCAACAGCGTGATCATACATTGCGTCTTTCGCCGCCAGCGCCTCAAACGCCCCGATATTCACATCGTCTTCCGGGTGCAAAAGCTGGTTTATTCGACCGGAAATCGGAGACAGTTCGGCGCTGGTCATTATCATGCCCTGCCGTTTTGTCTCCTGGAAAATACCTGTGCCTGCTGACGGTTCCAGTACGTGACCGCTATCAATACCGTAGTCGCCGAAGAGATCCCATATACCTTCTGCCATAAACTGTGGCGTATAGTATTCGTATTGGCTGCCCTCACCATCTGTCAGGCCGCCTTCACCGGTATACCCGGCAAGAATCTGGCGCTGTTCGTCAGTTAATTTCGCCCCATCGAAGCCGGGCGGAAGGGAATTAAGAAGATCTACTGCGGCGTTGTTTGCTGCCCGGCGTGTTTTCTGAATACTGACGCCATCGACTTTCTTAACGCCAAAGGTCACTACAGCTCGCGGTTTATGCAACCGACTAACAATTTCAATCAGCGCCCCAATGCTGGTGGCCTGGCTAATTGAATCAATTATTTTGTCCAAAGGAAGCCCCCTCAAAACCGTTAAATCCGCCTTAAGCGGTTCGGTTTGAGAGGGTATGGAGAATGTTATTTTCAGGGATGAACGACACTACCGTCAAAATCACATACTCACCATAGTTTGCCTACTTATTAACCCATGAGCGGGAGAAATATATGGCAAACATTGAACCTCGCTGGCTTATTGAGGCCCGTAAAAATATTGGAGTCACCGAAATAAAAGGAGCGAAACACAATCCTGAGATCGTTCAGTTCTGGCGGGATATTAAGCGCAGCGGAATTAAAGACGACGAAACGCCGTGGTGCGCTGCATTTGTTGGTGCAATGCTGGAACGTGTAGGTATCCGCTCAACAAGATTTGAGTCGGCAAAATCCTATCTGGATTGGGGCGAGAAATTAGATACACCGGCATACGGATGTATCGTTGTATTTACTCGCGCAGGCGGTGGGCATGTAGGCTTTGTTGTCGGACGCCGCGCCAATGGCGATCTGCTTGTCTTGGGTGGGAACCAGGGGGATGCTGTTAATATTCGCGCATTCCCAACATCAAGAGTGTCTGGCTATCGCTGGCCTGCTGGCGAACCACGCAATACAGCTCTGTTACCAGTCGGAGACGCAGCAACCTCAACTAATGAGGCATAAAAAAGCCCCGGCCTGGCCGGGGCATCACACTTCAAGTTACGATCCAATCATTACCGACTGCATCCGCCGTCGATAAATCGACTTCCCGGATCTGGTATCCATTAACACAAAACCATCCAGTAGTAGAGCTATTATCAGGCCAGACCCATACACCAACACTCCATGCTTTACGGCGGCACACTTCAGCCTGTCCTTCCCTGATTTTTTTTACCGCCTGCATGATGTCCATCACTCGCCTCCCCAACCGATCACCTGGAATTGTCCCATCCTTGGGTGATACCAGCGTTTTCCTCGGTGTTCAGCCTCCGACATCATCAGGTTAAAGGCATTCATGAAGGGAGATAAGGCCACAATAGTACGACGCGACAATACCCCCTCTGGCGTCAAAAACTCATGCGTATCAGTGGGTATCCGGTAAGCGTTGACCAGGTTGCGGCATTTGGCTTCAGTCAGGCCGCATTTTGCCGCCAACTGGCGGTAGCCAATGTAGCCTTCCGGAATATTGCCTTTCTTGATCTGCTCGACGGTTTCAGCAACCTGGCTAACCTTTGACTCAACAACATGAAGCCGCTTTTGCTGCTGAACTGCATTTGCAGCCATTGCAGCGATCATCTCTATTTCGGTCAACGGCTGGCGTACTTGTTCTTCCAGTTCGCGCCAGCGGTCCACCAGCCGGGCGGTGAATTCGGGAGAGAGCTGCGCGACGACGATAATGCTATCGCGCTTGCCTTGCTCGCCTTCGAAGACGTAAGCCTCAACACTACGTCGTAGTCCTAAGTTATTGATTTTTTCGAAAACCTCAATTTGAGGACGAACAATAACGCCACCTTTGGCTAATGTCTCAATAGTGCGTTTCACATTGTCATGACGTTTTCCCACCAGCTCCGCAATCTCAATGCTGGTCATTGATGGTTTTTCGAGAATGCAGATATCCATCAGTGAGCCTCCGCAATGCAGGGATTAGTAATATTGCGATACCAGGGGTTAGTGTTTGGTTGTGGGGAAGTAGAGAAACGACCAGTGAGCACGCCATACTGATCAGGGATCAGAGAACGGGCTTCTTTTTCAGTTGCGGCAATTGCGAAGTGATCGCAGTGTTTTTGCAGGGAGTGAAAACGCCAGATGAATTCTGGACGTGAGCAAGGATTGGCATTAACCATAGTTACGGCCTCACTAACAGGTTTAACAACCTGCTACCCGCTGCTAAACAGGTGGCAGGACGTGACGGGGTTAGCAGACTGGCGTTAGTGAAACCAGCAGGCCGAAGCCTCCCCATCACGCCCCACCATAATTTGGGCGTAACGCGGTTTTACGGACACAAAAATACCGCAATATCGGATATCTGCGGTTGTCCGCACTAACATTCAGGCTGCTAAACCCGGTCGCAGAATTTGCTACGACGGCATGAATATAAGCCTGAACATTAGAAAGATCAACAGAATTTTTATCAGATGCTGTTTTTTAGTGACGATATAAATCATACATTCTTGATTAGAAACATCAATTTAATTTTCTAACATACATTTTCGAGCGATGAAATTCCCGCCGCACGGTTATTGTACAGTCAATCGCAACATCATCCCCGAAAGCCCTCCGGAATTGACCAGTCTTCCCGGTCAAATTCAGACCGATAGCCACGCTGTTTCATCAGGTCAAATGCTTCATTGATGGTTGCACATCCCTGGGAAGCAGAATAATCCATAGAGAAATCCAGGGCGCTGGATCGTTTGGGCTTATTCACTGTGGTAGCACTACGTAACCATGCAAATTTTTTTGCCAGTTTTTCAGCGGTACGATACAGAGCCTGCCGTTTTGCGAACCCCTCGTCTGAACGACGCTTTGCAGCTCTCGCTTTTGCCGCCGCCAAACAGTGGTTGGTATGTTCTTCCCTGATTACTGTTTTTTTATCCAGCAAGCCATTATCCGCTTGAGAACTATCTGCTGGTGAAGCCTTTGGCTGAACCGCGCATGATCTTTCTCTTCTTTTGGCTATAGAGTGACTCTTATTTTCTATTGGCTGTTCATTTTGAACATGGGGGGACTTGTTCAATTTGAACAGGGGGTGCCCAGTTTCAAAAAAATAACGAACCTTTGAAATCAACTGCTTAACCAGTTTTGTGGCGTTGGCAAATTTGATGCCCTGCTTACTCCCTATCTCCATTGCTACATGAATGAAGTGGAGAAATTGTGTTGTAAACCGGTACACGTTACACACCTGAGCATTGTTATTCGCTACCTGATGCTGCTTAACAAGCATTCCGCACTTCGTCGCTTCAGTAAATGCCCGGCGCACAGTAGAAATACTGCGTCCTGTAATCTCGGACATATCAGCATATGAGCGACGGATCATGTATTCATCGGTAGCTCCTGCCAGGTTGGCGAACTCGGCAATAATGGCGCTATGTGAAGGGGAAAGAAAACCGCTATGACGAGCAAAAAAACTCAACTGATGACCTTTGATTTTTTTGTGGTATTCAGTGTTGTTTTTATACTCAGAAGTGTTGAAAGTAACTGAAACTGAATTTAAAATACTCACCAGATAGTTCCGTGAAAAATCTATCTACCGTATAAATCTATGCCAGTGGATTTATACACCCAAAAGCCGCTACTCAGCGGCTTTTGCTTTTTTTGGCAGTCGCTACCGGAGCAGTGACCGCGATCCTACTCGATCACGTGCCGTCGGATCAACAGTGTATAAAAACACACTGTGTTAGAAAATTAAGCTAGCTTTTAGCTCACATCCTCTTAGACACAAAGATCAGCGGAGTCACCGTCTTGTTCTCTTTCACCGGTATTTCTTGTTGTTTATTGGCTGATATTGGCAGACCATAAGTGGCATTAGCCCCCAGGGATTCAAGCATCGCTGCGACAATGCGTGCATCATCCTCTGACTGCATACGGCAGAGCGCCCGGCGCTGTTCTGCGCTGATAAAAACAGGCATTTCCTGGATAGCATCACGCAAAATACGGCGGCATTTCTTCGCGTTCTCCCCCTGGCTTTCCATCATCGCGGCCTGGTCGCGTAGTTTGTCGCGAAGCTGCATATTTTCCACTTCAAGATGTATCAGTTCCGACTCCAGAACTTCACGTTGTGCTGATTCGAGTATGGCTTGCTGACTCTTCATTGCTGAAAAGTGGTGAACCAGATCCGTAGCAGCATTATCGGTAAAACCTTGTTCGATAAGTGCCGCATGAATCGCCGCGTCGCGTTCTTCTGCTGATTCAAGCATCAGGCTTTTCTTGTCGAGGCTGATATAGTTAGGCACAGTTACGTAATCAAAACCGTGAAAAGACTTTACCAGGGATACAGAGTAATCTGGACCAGATGTAGCCCATGACCAACCACCTGCGCCAGAATTAATCATACCCTGAACAATACGTCCGGTGTCCGTATCCAGTATTTCCTGTGTATGGGTAACAATGCCGTTGTCGTCAATTGAAATATCGATAGTCCTGTTTGACGGCACGTTCTCCAATACAACAGGCTTCCCATCTACCATCACAACAGAGACTTCCGGCAAGTCCAGGCTTTTCGTTTTGTTATAGTGCATCGCCCGGCGACCATGACCGTAATAACCATACATCTCACCCAGTGCGATACGCTCTTTTGTTTCTGGCGAGTTGAATGTGTCTCGTACCGACTGGATAACGTAATTGCGATTGTTCTGAGGTGTGTGTTTGCGGATTTTCTCTACCAGGGAGAAGCGATCCGTAACGGTATTCAGTGATTGCATTATTTCCCTCCGGTTAATTATTGCTCATCACAAATTTTGCAAAGTTGATTAATTGTTCTTGCGTCCAGTTTTCCGGATCGTCACCGGACGACAACGGCGCGGATTCGTACATACCATGCTCGTTGTTTTGCTCTGATTCATTCGCCTTAAACTCTTTGATCATTACGTTGAGAGTGTCATCGTCGATACGAAGCTGTTCGGTGAACAGATAACGCATAAACGCGTCGCTACCCGCCAGTTTCGGGTTGTTCTGGATCTGGTCCATTATTTGCGAGATGACAGCTACGAAGTTGGCGCGCGCATCCAGCTCTCGGTTTTCCTCTTCCTGGATAGCTGTGTTCATTGAGTTGAATTGCACGTCATAAGGACGGTTTTTTTCGGTGTAAACCTTCCCGTATTTATAAGCGAGGTGAATGTCATGAAGCCGATAAATAGTCCGCTGGGCGGCCTGTCTGATCCAGTTCGCGCGTAATGCGGCCTGGATAGCTGTTTGCTGCCAACCGCCTTCTCCAAGTCCACCACTCATCTGATCAGCCCAGCCAAGCATTGTTGCGTCAATACCGAGGCTTGCCGCGAGCTGTCGGAGATGAAACATAACGTCTTCGATACCACTGATATCTGCGGGTATAGATTGCGTATCAATGGTGATCCCGTTCTTCCCATCCCCCATGACAGGTATCAGATGGTTAAGTACAGATGGGAGAGCATTAGAATTAATCGACCGTTGCGCTACGAGGTCGCTATGACGCTTCAGTGCCTGGCTGACCCCGCGCGTATAATTCGCCGCGTTTACCGGATCTATCGTGTTCGTTGTGAGTGCAATCAGGCGATCAATTTTTGCAGCGTTGTTTCGCGTTGCTTTCAGCGCAGCAAGCGCGGCACATAAATTCAGGTAGGGTTCATAACTGTATTCAAGAAACGACGTACCGTAGTTCTGCGTCTCCATTAACGGCTTGTCCTGCTGTTCACTAAGCAAGGAATAGCCGTTAGTGCCGTAAGTTACTGGCATTACTTTATGCTGAGGCGTCCAGTACGGGTTTTTCATGGAAACCAGATTCCACGGTTCGGTTATAACTCTGCGCAAAGTATGCGTATCCAGAATGTAATCGCCGCTGAATCCGACAAGTTGGCTACCGCGATAAAACTCCTGAACGAAATGAGGGAGCGTGTAATAGCTCGACTCAATTCCAGTTATCCCCTTCCCTTGCTCTGCATATGGACGGATATACGACACACCGAAAATAGCCATGATCATGGCCCACGATGGAAGGCCATCATTAATCATTGAGCTTAAATCAGCGGTCAATTCCTCACATCGACTTACAGCCTCCTTATCCGCCCCATTTTTCGGAGCGAGAATAAATGCGAGGCCTGTTTTTTTTGATGGAGCCAGAGAATGCGCAATGTGAATGTTTAATGCTGTGGAGATAGTCGGACTTTTCGCCATCGTCTCCAGTATGTTGTATTTTTGCAGGCGGTCACTCGGTAATTCTGCCGATATAGATACTGTATCCGCCGCGCTTGTCATGCCATCGCTATTGCTCCCCAGGATGCCAGGACGCAAGGCGGACAGGCCAGAACGAGCAACGACGCTATGCCCGCTCGCAAATACGACCGGATCGGCAGGCGTAACATCACCACCGCTGAAGGCTTTCTTCAATGCCGACAGAAAGCCCTTGTTTTTGTCTTTCGTTGCCATGATTCACCGCAAAAGGTTTCCGATTTCGTGGCAGCTTATCCAGTGTGTGATTTCATCAGTAATTTTTCGTTGTTTTCACCATATGCTGATGTTTTTTCATATGCGGAAATGCTTTTCCAAAAACGCAACAACCAAACAAAGAAGTCATGTTTATAAACATTTTTGTTGTGTTTTATATCTTTCGTGTTACTATTCTTGCCGCCCATGATGGATAAATTGCATAAGGAAACTTGTGAAGTATTCAGAGTTCAAACGCTGGTTAATCCAGCAAGGGGCAGAGTTCAGGAAAGCGCCTGGTGGCGGCAGTCATCAGAAAGTGAACCTGAACGGAAAGCGGTCGGTTTTCCCGGACCACGGTTCAAAGGAAATGCCTGAACCGCTACGCAAGAAAATAATGAAGGACCTGGGGCTTTAAGCCCCAGCCTTTTTCACTAGGAGCTTCTCTATGTTTAACTATCCGGTAAAACTGGAGCGCGACGACAAAACCGGCGCGTATGTCGTATCATGCCGCGACCTACCATTGTTTAATTCCGTGGGTGACTCAGTTGAAGAAGCGTTGCTTGAGGCTGGTTATGGATTGGTCGCAGCGGTTGCGATTGAGATTGAAGAACGCCGACCTGTTCCCACTGGTAGCGAGCCAAAAGAAGGTGAGTACGTTGTCTCTTTGCCAGTGCTACCAGCAATGAAGGCTGCACTCCACAACGCGATGATAGAAACCGGCACACGCAAAGCAGAGTTGGCGCGCAAACTCGGCAAAAATGGAACACAGATTGATCGGCTTCTCGACGTCGAACATTCATCGAAAGTTGAAACTGTCGAGCTGGCACTGCATCAACTGAATAAAAATATCGCCGTATCTGTCACACCAATGCGGTGACTGCTCCCCGCCCTGGCTGGGCGAGGATTTACGGGGTATTTGTTAAAAACGCTCTATTCAAAGAAGAAATACCGAATCCCCCGGAGGTTATCCGGGGTGTCCGGTCGCCAGGTCAGGTTTCCAGCCCAAAATCGCTTTGTTCTGTTTTGGCTTCGAACATCGTGAAGTTAAGCCCTTTCCCCTCTCCATGTTCCAGTTCAATCTCATTAGAAACAGCGGTCAAAATACTACGTAGATCGACATCTCCACCGCCGAACATATCGCCCAACGCCTGCTGTTTATGAATCAGTTCGTCGTTGATTTTTTGTGCCATTTTTTTGAATGCAGCCCCCATGCGCTTCGCGCTTCGATTATTTGCCACGATGAATAGCGCCAACGCCTCAGCTTCCGGCGTGCTATCACCGAAGAGTCCGCGCTGGGCTATCACCTCTTCCACCGCCTGACCGTTATCTTTGGCTTCACGAACAAGGTTAATCGCATCCTGGAGTGCTGCTATAGCCTGTTTATCCAGGCCGTTCACCTGCTCTATACCATCAACCAGACCAGTTACAGCATCATGATGTGCATCGCCAGAAATCGACTGCATTTGCGCAAAGTCACTGGCTGCTGTATTAAGCGCGGTCAGGATATTGCGCATTTCCGGATCCGGTTCTTCCGCCACAAGCCGAACAAGTCGCTCATCCTTATAGGCTTTGGCAAAAATCGCATTCTGAATGCGATCGATAAGCTGTTTCGTTGGACGTCCATCGGCTGTAAGCAAACCTGCCGTCGCGGTATCGCCTATTTCGTGCAAAAACGCACGAATAAACGCATCATTGGACCGCGCCAGTAGATTGCCATCATCTGAAGGATTAAATAGCGCCATGACGCTCTCAGTGAGAAATTGCGCATCCGCATACGCTTTCTCACTTGCAGCCATCTCTTGCAGATCGCTGATGTTTGAGTCGCGTGCAAATTGAGCACGATCAACGTCAGTGAGGCGCTCGCGAACCAGTACAGGCATCACCATTGCCCTGACGTCTTCGGGATTAAGGCCAAACTCTTTAGCGTGATCGATAAGATATTGTCGGTAATCTTCAGCCTGCCCTTGTTCATAAGCACGCCAGATTCCCATGCTTCGACCATTACCAGACTCAACGACATTATCCGGACCAACAATCGGGGAACCATGACTACTCATACCCGAATCAGTGAGTTGTGCCGGGCGTAAATTGGCGGCGATACGGTTAACCTGGAGCTTACTTGACAGTCGGGTGCGATCGCGAGGCTGGAGTTCCTCCGGAAATGACGGATTTATACTTCCGTCCAGGTTGTTAGAAATGATGAGCTTTTTGGCATCAATAACCTTGAACGCTGTTTTAACTTCGTCGCCTTTGCTGGTGACGACATAGCTGCTACGCCCCAACTTCGTCTCTTGCTTTTCAAGAGATGACACCACAGCGATAACCCCCTCAATGTTCGCTGCGGCTAGAAGTGCTGATGTTACGTTTTGAGTCACAATTAACCACCTTTCTGTAAAAAAGGCAGTGTAAAAAGTGTGTTATTTCGCTGACTATTTTAAGAAGAAAGGGGCATTCTGCCCCTCTCTTTTACGCTGCATACCCGTTAGCTGAAACCCAGTTTACGGTCTGTTCTTTGGCCTGGTCGAGTGTCAAAAATTCACCAATATATTGAGATATGCCTCTCAAAGCATCGATGAACTCCATTTGTGATGATTTAGTAAATGCACCACTAAGGAAGTCAACAACAATTTTAGGCGTTTCTTGTGCCGCCGGTTGCACTTCCTCTTCTTGCTGTTGCGCTGGATTATTCGATGAACCAAGCCCCAGCTTCATCATCACTTCAACTATCCGCACGCCAATAGTGACACGTTGTACCGCAGTCGCGCTTTTTTGCGCTGACATCAGCTCAGACAGTTCTTTGCCTAAGCTAAGGCGCTCCGTTACTGATATTTTCACCACACGCCCCCTTGTTGTATCTCTGCCAAAATGTTGATCAGGTGATCGGCTGCCGCACCAACAAGTGACTCGTTCTCATCATATCGACCTGCGTTGATAAGAACATTAGCTGCCTCCTGAATGCGATCAAACTCCGCTCTAATCACCGTCAAATCACGGGACGTAAACTGCAACGGCACGGATTTCAGATATTCCAGCGCACTGTCCGCCTCCTGATCAGCCTCACTAACGACTGGCCCATCTGAACCTGTATCAGATTCTTGGGGGGATTCAGGTTCAGACTCAGGTACTGGTACTGGTTCTGGTACTGCTTCCGGTGCCTGATCTAATGTCTGTTCAGCTTCGACTACTTCTGATTGATTCTGAAGCGCGTCATAGATATCCATTATAAAAAGGTTCTCCCCATCTCCAAGTGGATAAGCGACGTTAGGAAATGCTTTGCGGAAGAGGATTTTTATCTGCGCCTTAAAGGTTTTCAAGTCGCTTCCAAACAGATCAACATAGCCATCAATATGGTTCGACATACTGGACGCAACCAATTCGCCTGCAATCTCTTTCAATTCATCGTCACCAGGGAGATATAGCAACTCGTACTGACTGACTTCTTCGTCTGTCAGTTTGCGGTCATACGTAATGATTCCGTGACGAGCATATTCGTAATACGGATCAGCCTGATCAGGACGGTCAAGTACAGCTTTATTTCCTTCAGGAACCGCACCAACACCCGCCGGGCGAGATTGGAGCGCATAGCGATATTTACCAACCTCCAGGGGATCAGGATGTGATTCTGGTTGTGGCTCCTGTTCAGGCTGCGGCTGATCAGTTGGCTCAGGCTGGCCCGGCAACACATCCACTTTGTATTGATCAGCATTATGTTCACGATAGGCTTTAAGTAATTTGGTTGCAGCGTCCGCTGAACTCCCACCTTTAACAGCACTGACATCAATACTGAAATTGCCTTCTGGTGCCTCAATCGTGACAAAGCTATCACTGCCTGACGTGACATACTTAACTACAGCACCATTATCCAGCGTTGTTTGGCCTTCTGTAGCAAGATTATGTTTTATGTGTCGCAGTTGATCATTGAAGGCACGCTCTTTAGTTCCTTGGCTCTTAGCTGACAATAAATTATCGCGTTTAGCCTGCAATTCCGCGTTAAGGGCTTTTTGTGCGTCTAATTTATTCTGCATATCATTGAGTGTTGAGCGTTTCTCTGCCAGCCTCCGCTGTGCGTCTTCAACCTGCTCAATCAGCACAGAACGTTCTTCTGCCAGCTTGTCGGCTTCATTGAGATACCCCTCAATATCAGCCTTCATTTTGTCCTGGCGCTCCTTTGCTTTTTTGAATTTTGCACTATTACGCTCAATGAGGTTAGAAAGCGCCTGGCATACCTGGCTCAGAGATACATCACGCCCACCGATTGGCGCAACAACATGCGTAACGTTTCTTTTGTTAAGAAGAAACTGAAACGCAACCAGCTCGTCATCCCCTTTAATTCTTGTGCCGTCTGCGGTTGGAGAATGGAAAATTATGCTTGTCGTTTGCCCATCGGTTAGAGGTATTTGTGCTGTTACAACAGGGATATTTGCAACCCGGCGCACGCGCCCAATGATTGCCCCACCGATACTATTACGTCCGTCTTCATATTCACCTGCCTCATCCGTACCCGCAGCAATGTCAGTGCCATTCAGGCCGCGATTAAGCGCCCGGACGAATGCTCGCATTGTTTGCGCTAACCGCAATTTTGTTGTGGTTATAGCTTCGAACATTGCCTCATTGGTAGTTACCAAAATTTCGTTGCCCATATAGGCCAGCTCGATATCCTCCAGAGTCGCAGGCTCGATAAGTAAATCATCCTCGGTGATATCTTCCGCCACCCAACGATTAGGCGTATATCCAGTGAGCGTATCTGCAAAAGTGGACTGGATATTTATTCGAATAGGTTTCTTTATCATGCATCTTCCTCCAGGCGCGCTATTTCTTCTTTCAATACGCGAGTTTTCGCCAGTTCCTGCGCCATCTCGGTTCTAATGATTTCAGTTTCTCTTGTTGCGCGGTCTGAATTACCTTGCACCTGATTTAATTTTTCTTTGGCCCTTTCAATATCCTCGCGGATCGCATCGCGAGATTCCTTTGCCTCTGCTAGTTTCTGCGCATTGGACTTAACGCCTTTTATTTTCTTATTCCCATCATCAATATCTTTCGCCGCACGAGCTAACTTACGCGCCAATGATTTCTGAAATGATGATGCGCCTTTATTAAATAAAGCAGCCAGTGATTGCCCTAAAGCCGTCAGCGTTTTAACAGGCTTGAAAGGAACAATTTTTCCGTTCAGTTTTACACCAGAAATATCACCAGTATCATTAACCTGAACGTCCATCGTCTGCTCATCGATTCCGATAAGGGTAAACGTGCGCGTCATGATCCCGTCTTTCTTCCTGCCATTACTGGCGGGGATCACCCTCGCTATCTTGTAGCCTCCTTTACCGATTTCTTTGACGAGTTTTGCCAGCCCCTTTTCGTTTAACTCATCATAATTAAGAAGAACATAATTAGACTTATTTGACATTCCAGTCTCCTTCACACTTTTCAATCATAAACTGGCGTTCTATGCAGTCATTGATAGGGAAAATGCGATAAAGCGGATTCAGGCGGCAATTACCGTTAGTCAATGTGACCTTAAGATCCCACTTCGCTGGCTCAAGATATTTCGTGTCGATGAGCAAATATTCTTCTCTCTCACCACGTTTTGATGCGTCAACTGGTCTTGTTTTCCCCGAAATAACCACAGATGGATTTTTCAAGTCCTGCAACCAATATTCGATTTGTGCATTGCTTACCCAGCTTCGCTTAACGCGAAGCGACACAGGAAACGCTATAGCAGACTCTTTCACTACAGCTTCGCCAATGCTCAAAATATCAACACTTTTGCGACGAAATAAGAAACGGTCAATAACGGCAACAAATGCCATGATAAAAATGAAATAATTTCCAAAGTCACCCATTACTTCTCTCCACCTTTTCCCCCACTCGCTATTACGCTCAAGAGATTCAAGACGTTACTAGCTCTGGACTTCAAGCCCTGTAAAATTTCACTTCCGTTGTTACTGGCAATCAGAACAACGCAGTAAATGATGCCTTCCGGCCATTCATAGCTATCAGCCACCCAAAACCCCGCAAGCCCGGCAGTTACCGCAGTAAACAATTCACTCGCGAGGTTGAGCAGTGACGCAGAAATGCGCCCGTCTCTAACTCCGAGAAGGAATACGCCGGTTCCACTCAGCAGGGATGTTATGACTGCTACAGCCAGATTTTCATAATCTGCAAACATACCCCTCCAGAAATGACGTTTAACGCGGCTTCAACTTATCCAGTTTGTTATTTCCCGACTAAATGCCATTCACACAAAATGGATGCATATGATGGCCCGGTGGTCCGTAAACCTCGTCACTCAGAGCGTGGAGGATGCCAAACTCGCGTATCAACAAAATGGTCCAAACACGGCTTTAAAGAGAAATACGCTTGAATGCGCAAGATGTGAGCTGATTCTTGAGGACAAAATGATGACATGTGAGTCTTCACAAGCGTCATTCAGTGAATATAATGCCCCCCTCTCAGATACTACTAACTGGGTGTTCATTATGCCCGCCGTCATTGACTAGACGGCGGGCTTTTTTTGTGTCGAAGGACAGCATTGCTCAAAAAAATCACAAAACTGCACGCTAATGAAGCCCTCAACAAAAGAGGGCTTGAAATATCAAAAAAACAGTGCTGATTGGATTGTTATGATTGTTTATGCAGGCATCTCAGGCCATGAGATATCTGCATCAACAGAAGTGTCAACTCTATTAAGAAGAACTCTATACCTCTTTAACTTTGTCAACATTTCTATTTCCTCATCAGTGGCAATATCCATATCAACAGCATCCTGAAGCGTTGATATTTTTATGCTCACATCATTAATAAGACTACTTTTGGTGTTTTCAGCAATGCTGACTCTATCCTCTAAGCTCATAGGTTGTGGGTCAGATAACATTGGATAACCATCGCCATTTGCAATTATTATTTTCCCATTGCCATACCCTGATAACAATTCATCATATAAGTCATCAGGTATATGTACAGCATCGGACGGCCATGAACCGTTTTTATCGTAATCTTCTTTTAGTCTATCGTCGTAGAAACCACCAGTATCTTTGCTGTAATACTTTGCCATTTAAAAACCTTCATTCTAATTAACTATATTTTTAATACCCATAAGCAACATACTGTGCATATACTTTATCAGTGGAGCTACTTTTTACTGTAAAACCAGTGGCTGAGTTGTTGTATGTATAAAGAATTGCATTAACAGCATTCCCGCTATTAGGTGAAATCACAACTACCGCACACGCCTCAGGAAAAGCAGTCGGAAATTTAACTACGCTTCCTGGAGTAACAGCCGCTATAATCCCCCACTGCATCATCACCTTAGTTGATGTATCCTTATGCCATCCATGAATGTTAGCATATGCAGTGTTTTTAGCCTGATATTTTGTGTTGAAATTACTATAGTTACCAGGGGTAATCTGACCAACGGCAGATAAATTCCCCATAACCCTTACATGACCATCAGCACGTCCTAATTCTACGCGACCATCACCGCCATCTATCTTTAATGGAGTGTAAACGACATCACCATTAACATTTTGCCCAGTGGTTGATATCTGGAAACTATATCCAGTATTAGTTATTAGGAATCCATAGTTATTATTATAAGTTAGGCGTATAGCATTTTGGCTGCTGGATATAATTTCACCGGTAACAGTACCACCTGTTGTTGGTAACGCACCAACATGACTTGCCGTTAATGTGATATCTGCAGAACCATCAAAAGCCACGCCACTTATTTTTCTGGCAGTTTTTAACTTTGTAGCTGTAGCTGCATTGCCACTTGTATTTTGATTCCCGGCAATATTAACGCCCGGAAGATTGATGTTTGCTGAACCATCAAACGAAACCCCGCCTATTGTGCGTGCTGTTTGCAGTTTTGTGGCAGTTGCAGCATTACCGGTAGTGCTCTGATTGCCTGTTTTATTCACGCCCGGCAGGTCGATGTTTGCGGTGCCATTAAATGAAACACCACCAATAGTTCTTGCCGTTTGTAATTTCGTTGCAGACGCCGCGTTTCCGGTTGTGTTCTGGTTGCCCGTGGTATTTACACCAGGGATGGAATCTTTCGATGTGTAGACCTGCGCCCACTCAGACCAACTAGCTGTATCAGTATCTCGTCGCGAACGTACATGTACAGGCGCATGAGCACCACTTGTACCGCTCCAACCTATGAACAACTCGCCTTCACCAGCGGCTGTTGCGCCCTTAAGATGAAGCACATTCCCGTAAGCAGAAGGATAGCCGTTGTTGTACGCCTCATACATCTGCAATCCAGTGGTAGCACCTTGCGTTGTACTGGTGAGCGCAGTAACACGCCCTCTGGACGTAATTGTTGGTATCGAAATGTTCGCAGAACCATCAAAGTTAACACCGTTGATTGTGCGGGCTGTTTGCAGTTTTGTAGCGGTTGCAGCATTACCTGTTGTGTTCTGGTTACCAGCAATGTTCACACCCGGCAGGTTGATATTGGCGCTGCCATCAAATGCCACCCCGCCGATTGTGCGGGCCGTCTGAAGTTTCGTTGCGGTTGCCGCATTACCGGTTGTGCTCTGATTACCCGTTTTATTCACGC
>PPYF01188083.1_pt1 | contig 92237 bp, 91 predicted proteins | sample 1559871 | NCBI WGS metagenome assembly PPYF01 (sample SAMN08240021, study PRJNA423297) | Human gut metagenome, whole genome shotgun sequencing project.
CTTCTCTTCTCTTCTCTTTACTCTTGTTTTCGGGCCCGCTAAACGGTGGGCTGGCGTGGGCGCAGAACTGCGGTCAGAACCGCAGACGCCAGCGCATAAGGCGCTATGTGGCCTTACTAAATGATGCTGATGAGTGATTTATGCAGCGTTAGGTAGGCTGTGCTGTTGTTTGCGGTGCTTGGTGTTTCCCCGTATTGTTCTTATCTCTTATCTCTTATCTCTTATCTCTTATCTTGGTATCCCTTTTAGAGGGGTTTGTGGCTGAGCATGGAGTATGCGAATCAGACGAGGTGCAGGTTATACCTCCGCGTAGGCATAGCAATTATGGATGAGGCGTGTATGCCGTAAAGTACATCAATAAACGCGCGGGAAAGGCGCTGTGGCGAGAGTTTGTCTGTTGGAATATAAAGTGCTGCGTAGTGAATCGGAAGGCGTGTATTGGCGTGCTTGAGCGTGTGTGATGATGGGGCAATGACGAGGCAAAGAAGAGGGAATGTAGGGATAAAATAAAAGCCACCTGAAAGGCGGCTTTTATTCGTAAACCATAGGATAGAGGAGTCCTATTAGTTCATACCGTATTTCTTCAGCTTCTTGCGCAGAGTGCCACGGTTGATACCCATCATCAGTGCTGCACGGGTTTGGTTGCCGCGAGTGTACTGCATGACCATATCGAGAAGAGGCTGTTCAACTTCAGCCAGTACTAATTCGTACAGCTCATTAACGTCTTGGCCGTTTAACTGAGCGAAGTAGTTCTTCAGCGACTGTTTTACGGAGTCACGCAGTGGTTTGTGAGTGACCTGATCCTGAGCATTAATAGTAGCAACAGTCAGTACGTCAGAATTAACGCGTTGTTCGAACATGGTTCTTTCAGCTCTTTTTTATTTTTACGCAAGATTATCAAAATAAGCATCTAACGCTTCCAGCTGTTCGCTGGCATCCTCTATCGCGTTAAATGCACGCCGAAACTGGTCGTCGGGCGCATGTGCCTGTAAATACCAGGAAACATGCTTGCGGGCGATCCGATATCCTTTGCCGTGACCGTAAAAGTCATGCAGTGCTCGGATATGCCCGAGGAGTAACTGCCGAACCTCAGTCAGTGAGGGTGGCGGTAACTCTTCCCCCGTTTCCAGATAGTGCTGGATTTCCCGAAAGATCCAGGGTCTTCCCTGAGCGGCACGGCCTATCATCAGTGCGTCGGCACCGGTGTAGTCCAGAACCTCTCTGGCTTTGTGCGGGTCGGTAATATCGCCATTGGCAATCACCGGAATGGAAACCGCTTGTTTGACTGTCCGGATACTGTGGTATTCGGCATGGCCGTTAAACAGACATGCACGGGTTCGACCGTGTATGGCTAAGGCTTGTATGCCGCATTGTTCCGCGATCTGGGCAATCTGAACACAGTTACGGTTGTCCGTGTCCCATCCAGTACGAATTTTTAGGGTTACTGGCACATCCACCGCGTTCACGACGGCTTTTAAGATGCGCTCAACCAGCTCAGGATGTTGCAAGAGAGCGGAGCCCGCTAACTTACGGTTAATCTTCTTTGCTGGGCACCCCATATTGATATCGATGATCTGAGCGCCGTATTGCACGTTCGCTTTGGCTGCTCCTGCCATATCGTCAGGATCAGACCCCGCGATTTGTACACTGCGGATCCCAGGTTCATCAGTATGTACCATGCGCAGGCGCGACTTATCAGTATGCCATACCTCCGGATTGGAGGACATCATCTCTGATACAGCCATGCCGGCACCCATCTCATGACAGAGCATCCGAAATGGTCGGTCAGTAATCCCGGCCATTGGCGCTACAATCAGACGATTTTTAAGTTGATAAGGGCCGATACGCATTGACTGGAAGGTAACCATACTGTGCCTGTAAGGGCGCGTATATTACGCATTTTTTTAGCTGGAGGAAAGGCCAAACTTTGAACACTTTGCTGAACTTTTATAGTCAAGGTTTTTTTACTGTAAACGCGCCTAGCCGCTGCTGAAAAAATGCGCATAATTAGACGAGACGCAGGATTGGAGCATTTGCTCTAGTGTGCTAACTCATTACAATGGACGACAAAATACACTAAGGATTACAACGAGTATGCGGTTAATGCACTGGAAACGGAAGTTGTCAGCCCTGTCACTGGCAGTTTCTTTGTTACCTGTGGCCTCGGAGGTGGCGGCAGCACCTTTGAATTTTGATCAGGCTTGGCAGACTCTGCAGCAGGTCAATGACGGCTTAAAAGCGGAGATGAGCGCGGCTGAGCGAGCACAAAAAATGGCGCAAGCGTCGGATGGGCTGAATCTGCCAAAGGTCGATTTGAATGCGCAGGTCACTCGGTTAAGTGATCCGCTGTCGATGGATTTAAAAGAGATCCAGCCGTTTCCTTCTCTGGTTAACAACCCGCAATTGCAGCAGGCGCTTGCTGTGTTACTCCATCAGCGCCCTGAGTTAATTCCGGTATTGGATAAATTAAAAGGTATTCCTACCGAAACCGATTTATCGAATCAAACGGTGAAAACCGCAGGGATTAATGCGCTGTGGGTGATTTACTCCGGTGGCCGCATTAGCGCCGCGCAAAGCGCCGCCTATGCGCAAGCCTCAGAAGCGCAGCAGCAGTTTGCGTTAAAGCGCTTGCAGGCGTTTTCCGATTTGACCCGCTTCTATTATGGCGTGACGCTGGCGCAAAACGTCTACCAGACTCGCACCCAAGTGGCGCAGGCATTGGCGCAGCATCTGATGCACGCGCAAAAGCTCGAACAGCATGGCCAGATAGCGAAGGTAGAACGTCTATCGGCACAGGTGGCGTACGATCGCGCTAAGGTAGAGGCAGAAAATGCCCGTCGTGAACTGGAAATCGCGCAGTTGGTCTTGGATGAGTTGCTGCATCAAAACGATGTACAGCCTAGTTCGCCACTGGTTACCAAGCTGACCCTGCCGTCACTCTCTACGCTGGTGCGTGATGCGCTGAATGCGAACCCCGCGATGTCACTGCTGGATGCCAAAGATAAGCAAGCACAAAGCTTGGAAAAAGCCGAGCGTGGCCGTTATCTGCCGAATGTGGCGGCATTTGGTAACTATAACTTGTATCACGATGACAGCATTCTGGGCGAGCGCGCTCCTGATTGGATGGTCGGCGTGGGAGTCAGCGTGCCGCTGGTTGATAATAGTGGACGTAATGATTTGCTGGCTGCCGCACACATGGCGCGCAAAGAGGTGGGCTACCGCCGCGCCGAGTTGCAGCGCCAATTAAAGGTAGGGGTTGAGCAAGCGTACCGAGAGCTGGAGCAGGCGAAGACCGAATACGATTCCCTGCAATCGAGTCAGGCATTGGCCAAAGAGAACTTTTTGCTGCGCAGTAAAGCCTTTGAGCAAGGGCTGGCGACCTCTTTAGATGTGGTGGATGCGCGTATGACCGAAGCGGCCATTGATACCCAGCGATTAGCTGCCAGCTATCGGATGACCAATGCGTTGGCCAAATTGCTGACCTTAACCGGTCAACCGGATGCATTTAACCGCTACCAGCGATAACAGTTTTAGGTGATGGGATGAACAAGAAAATGAAAACCGCGGCAGTGGTTGCCGCCGCGGGTGTGGCTGCAGCGCTGGTGATTACCTATTTTGCGGCCTATTCCTCGCACAGTGAATTGATGCAAGGACAGATTGAAGCGCAGCAGTATTTTGTATCGGCCAAGGTGCCGGGGCGCATTGAGCAAGTGCTGGTGCAAAAAGGGCAAAACGTCAAGGTCGGCGATCGGATCTTTGTGCTGTCGACGCCAGAGTTGGATGCCAAATTAAATCAGGCGAAAGCCGGTGAAGCGGCGGCAGGGGCGGTTAAACAGGAAGTGGATAACGGCGCGCGTACCCAGCAGATTGCTGCCGCCAAAGATGTGTGGATGAAAGCCAAAGCGGCGGCCATGTTGGCCGAGAAAACCTATCAGCGCGTGAATGCGTTGTACCGTGATGGCGTGATGGCTGAGCAAAAGCGTGATGAAGCCAAAACCGGATGGGAAGCGGCCAAATACACCGAGCAGGCGGCCTTCCAGCAATATCAGCTGGCGGTAGAGGGCTCACGTAAGGGCGAGAAACTGGCGGCTGCCGAGAAAGAAAAAATGGCCGCCGCTGCCGTACAAGAAGTGCAGGCCTACCTGACGGATGCAGAGCTGACCGCATATCACGATGGCGTGGTGGATCAGGTATTGTTGCACCCGGGCGAGCTGGCGCCGGCCGGATTCCCTGTGGTAACGCTGGTGGATTTGCAAGATGCGTGGGCACTGTTTCAAGTGCGGGAAGATAAGCTGGCTCAGTTCAAGCAAGGGAGCGAGTTTGACGTGCGTATTCCGGCGTTAGACCCAGACAAAACTTTCCGCTTCAAAGTCACCTATATCAATGTGATGGGCGATTATGCCACGTGGCGTACCACTCAACCGGGACGTGGCTATGACATGCGCACTTTCCAGATTGAAATGCGCCCAGTGGCGCCGATTGACGGGCTGCGCGTTGGGATGAGTGTGCTGCTGGAGGCCAAGTGAAACCGGGCATCTGGTTAACGGCTCAGCGTGAATGGCAACGCATTCGGCAAGACCGTTGGGTTTTCGCGCTGACGGTCTGGCTGCCGCCGCTGTTTTTTGTCCTGATATGGGGGATTTTCCATGTGGGGATCCCGCAAGATTTGCCGATTGCAGTGTTGGATCAGGATCACAGTCCGCTATCGCGCGATTTGACGCGGCGTTTAGATGCCGCGCCTTCGTTGCAGGTGGCGTATCAGGCCGATGATTTGGCGCAAGGTATGCATCTGGTGCGTAGCGGCAAAGCCTATGCGCTGGTGGTTTTACCCTATCGTTTGGATACGGACGTCAAATTACACTTAAGCCCGAGCGTGATGGGCTATTACAACAGCCAATATGTGCTGATTGGTAAGGTGATCAATACCGCCTTGCAAACCACCATCGTCACCAAGGCGACCGAGCTTAATGCTCAGATCCACGTTGCGCGTGGGGAAAACCCTTATCAGGCGATTGGGCAGGCGTTGCCTCTGCGCAATCAGCTGACGCCGCTGTATAACATCGGGCTTAACTATGTGCCGTTTTTAGTGACGGCCGTGGTTCCGGCGCTGTGGCAGATTTTCCTGATCACCGTGGTGATTGCCGCATTAGGCTTAGAGCTGCGCGACAGTAATGGCCGAGCGTGGTTGCAAAGTGCGGATGGTTGTTTAGGCGTGGCGTTGGCGGGGAAAATGCTGCCGTATGGCTTGTGGTTTGCGTTACATGGCGCGCTGTTTTTATGGGGGATGGATGTCCTGCTCGGTTGGCGTATTGCCGGCAGTATCCCGCTGCTTTTGCTGGCGCAGTGGCTGACCATTGGCGCGTATGTGGCGATGGGCACCTTACTGTACTGTACTAGCTTTCATTATGGTCGGGCAGCCAGTGCGGGGGCGGCATATACCGCGCCGGCGTTTGCCTTCATGGGGATCACCTTCCCGTTGGCGGATATGCCGGGCTTTGCCCGTTTTTGGTCGGATATTATTCCGATCTCCCACTATATGCAGGTGCAGATCCAGCAGATGAATTATGCCGCCAGCTGGCGTATCTCGTGGCAGGCGATGCTGCCATTGTTGGCTTTCTGGCTGATGATCCCGCCGGCTTTATGGTTGTTGCGGGTGAAGCTGCGTAAAACCGGAGGAATGCCGGTATGAACCTCAAACAGGTATGGTGGCAAGAGCTGCAGGCGCTGGGAAAAAACAGCGCCATCTTGATGACGGTATTTGCTGGGTTGCTGTTCTATTCGGTGCTCTATCCGCTGCCGTACTCACAGCAAGTGGTGACGCATATGCCGGTGGCAGTGTGGGACAACGATCACTCGCCATTGAGCCGCGAGTTTATTCGCCGCGTAGAGTCGACCCCACAGGTCACGGTCAGCGCAGTGGTGACTTCGCGCCAAGAAGCCGATGCCCTGATGCAGCAAGGCGAGGTGCATGGTTTGCTGGTGCTGCCTTTGCATTTTGAGCGCGATGTACTGCTGGGGAAAAGTCCGGTAGTGGCGGTGGAAGGGGATGCCAGCTATTTTCTGATTTACTCTTCTATCGCTGAAGCGATCGCCAAAGTCAGTGGCACCTTGGGCGCGCAGGTGAAAGTGACCAAGGAGTTATCGCAAGGTACCCCGTATTTGGGCGCGCTCAGTACCGCGCTGCCGCTGCAATCGGATACGCAGGCCCTGTTTAACCCAACCATAGGTTATGTGGCGTATGTGGTACCGGCGGTGTTTGTGCTGATTTTGCACCAAACCTTGCTGATTGCGGCCGGGATCCAAACTGCCGAGTGTAAAGAACGTACCTTGGGCGGAGAGCGTGGTTACTGGCTACAGGCCTCACCGTGGACGGTGCTGGTGGCGCGCGGTTTGGTGTTTGTGCCCTTGTATCTGCTGGCGGCGATGTATTATCTCGGCGGATGTTTTGAGCATTACAACATCGTTCGGCAAGCCAACCCGTGGTTGCTTTTGTTGTTGTGTACCCTATTGTTTTGGACCACTTACTGCTTTGCGGTGATGCTGACCTTTTTCATGACGCGGCGTGAAACCCCGACCCAAGCGGTGCTGATTTCATCGCTGCCGATTGTGTTTACTGCTGGTTTTGTCTGGCCGTCGATGGCGATCCCGTGGCCAATTTTGTGGCTGGCGCGCACTATCCCGGGGGTGAACGGTATCGAGCTGATGGTCAAATACAACCAGATGGGCGCGTCACTCACTGAAGTGGGCGGGCCGTTGTGGCGTTTGCTGGCTCAAGCGGTGGTGTACACCGTCTTGGCTTGGTGGGTACTGCGACATAGCCAAGCGTTAGCCGCTAACGAGAAGGCGGCTAGCAGCAAGATCAGCGCAGTTAAAGGCTAACTGAGCGGGATGCCGAGGATTCTCCACGTCAGTGCTCTCGATATGGCATGTAGCGCGTTATAGAAACCGGAACATTAACGTAGATATCGTAGATATAAACTGCGCAGAAAGAAAAGTAGAAAGAAAAAAGGGCATCCATGCGGATGCCCTTTTGTTTAGGCTTTCGTTAAGCGCAATCGCTCACTGAATTAGCGCGCGATACCGGTAATGCGGCACCACTCTTCGCGCTCGGCGATAGGATCGAGCACAAACTTCTCGCGGTACGCATCAGCCACCGATTCGGCTTGCGATTCTAAAATACCGGATAGACCCAGATGGCCACCGGATTTTGGCAGTACGCTGATGAGCGGTGCCAGCTCGCGCAGTGGGCCGGCCAGAATGTTGGCCACCACCACATCACCCAGTAAATCTTGTGGCTGATCTTTTGGCAGATACAGCTCCAGACGATCAGACACGCCGTTACGCTCGGCGTTATCACGGCTGGCGGTGATGGCTTGTGGATCGATATCGATACCCACGGCGCGCGCAGCGCCCAGCTTCAGCGCGGCAATGGCCAGAATGCCGGAGCCACAACCAAAGTCGACCACAGTTTTACCCACCAGATCCAGACCGTCTAACCACTCCAGACACAAGGCGGTGGTCGGGTGGGTACCGGTACCGAACGCCAGACCAGGGTCTAGCATCACGTTCACCGCCTCAGGCTCCGGCACTTCACGCCAGCTTGGGCAGATCCACAGACGCTGACCAAAGCGCATTGGGTGGAAGTTATCCATCCACTCACGCTCCCAGTCTTTATCTTCCAGCTGCTCGATTTTGTGCACAAAATCGTTACCCAGCAGTGGTGATTGCTGCAGCTGCGCTATGACGGCGGCCATATCGGTTTCGGCGTCATACAGCGCCATCACGTCGGTGTCACCCCACAGGCGAGTTTCACCTGGCAGCGGTTCAAATACTGGGGTGTCGTGTGAGTCCATGAAGGTGATGGAGACAGAGCCGCTTTCCATCAGTACATCGCCGATAGCTTCGGCTTGGGCACCGGTGGTGTTCAGTTTCAGTTGGATCCAAGGCATGATAAACACTCAGTCAGTAAAAGGGCGCGGCCAGGCCGCGCTCTGTTGTCAGTCAGATTGCCGCTAAATATAGCACGCGGCAGGGGGAGTTTCAGGCTTCGCCTCTGGGCAGTGGCAACGCCGGTTCGCGCGCTGGCTGGTGGCGCTCGCCAAATTTATTGCCAATTAAGAAGGCCAACAGCCCAATCAGCAAGGTCGGCACAATGGCGTGCAGGCCGAGCGGCTTCATGCCGTAGATGTTGAGCAGCAGGTAGCTGCTGCCACCACACAGCATCGAGCTTAACGCGCCCCATGCGTTGGCGCGCTCCCAGTACAAACCCAGCACCAGCGGCCATAAGAACACGGCTTGCAGGCCACCAAAGGCCATCAAGTTCAACCAGATGATCATCTCCGGCGGTTGCCATGCGGCCAGAATCAACAGCACACCCAAAATCAACGTGCTCAACGTCGACAGGCGTGAGATCCGCTTTTCGTTGTGCTCGTCTTGCGGACGCAGGCGCAGATACAGATCTTTGACCAAGGTGGCGGAGGATTGGATCAGCTGCGCATCGATGGTGGACATGATGGCGGCCATCGGCGCGGCCAAGAAAATCCCTGCCGCCAGTGGGGGCAGCACTTGGATCATCAAGGTCGGGATTACCTGATCGGGAATGGCCAAATCGGGCAGTACCGCGCGACCGAGCGCACCGGTTAAGTGCATGCCGAGCATCAAGACGGCCACAATCAAGGTGCTGACAATCATACCAAAATGCAGCGCTTTGCTGTCTTTATAGGCCATGCAGCGCACCGCTGTATGCGGCAAGCCAATGACGCCAAAGCAGACCAGCACCCAGAACGAGGCCATAAACGGCAGATCTAGCATGCCATCAGGGCCACGCGCGCTGAGCAAATCCGGATCGATATCGTGCAGGGTGTGAATAGCTGCTGGCAGACCACCGGCGGCATGGATCACCGCAAACAGCAGGATCAAGGTGCCGACCATCATCACGATGCCTTGCAGGGCATCGGTCATCGCTACCGCCCGAAAACCACCGAACATGGTGTACAGACCCACGGTCAGACCAAAAATCAGCAAGCCATCCAGATACGGAATGCCCACCGCAGTCTGCAACAGACGTGCGCCGCCGATAAACTGCACGGTCATCGCGGCAAAAAAGGCGATCAACATGCTGGCGCACGAGACCCACACCACGGTGCGGTTACGGTAACGGGCGTACAGCAGATCGTTGAGAGTCAGGGCATTGTAACGGCGCGATAAAATCGCGAATTTTTTCCCCAGCACCCCTAGTGATAGCCACGCCGCAGGCAGTTGGATCATCGCCAGCAGCACCCAACCTAAGCCGTACTTGTACGCCGCACCCGGTCCGCCGATAAACGAACTGGCGCTGGTGTAAGTGGCGGTGAGCGTCATGGCCAGCAAAAAGCCGCCCATTGAGCGGTTGCCGACATAGTACTCGTTCAGGAAGCTGCCTTTGCCGCGCTTGTAATAGGCATAGATGGCGACCACAAACACCAAGGCCAAATAGCCGACCAGTGGCAGTAAAATCTCACTTTTCATCATCGCTCTCCAGTGAGATGTCGCGGTATACGTATTTGACCATCAGTGCACACAGGAAAATAAAAACCAGCGGCAGCAGCAGGCAGGCCAGCTCGAACCAGCGTGGCAAGCCGGTGAAACCGGTGCTGCTGTCCGGCAAGTAGGCGGCAACCGCCCAGCAAACCAGATAGGCCAGCGTCAGCCAGAAGGCCCAGCGCGCTTCACGGTGCGCCTGTTTGAAACGGTGATCATGCATGATCCGCCACGTCCCCCTTACAGCCAGAACAGAAAAAAGGCGGCAATTGTAGCGCAGATCCGGCAGAGGATAAAAAAAAAGCCAGCGCGAGGCTGGCTTGATGTGCAAACTGCGGCTTACTGCAGGCCGAGTTTCTTTTCCAGATAGTGGATATTGGTGCCACCTTGCTGGAAGTTTGGATCATCCATGATCTGCTCTTGCAGAGGGATGTTGGTTTTGATCCCATCAATAATGGTTTCGGACAGCGCATTACGCATGCGAGCAATGGCCACGTCACGGGTTTCGCCGTAGGTGATCAGTTTGCCGATCATGGAGTCGTAATGTGGCGGTACGGTATAACCACTGTAGATGTGAGATTCCCAGCGCACGCCGAAACCACCCGGTGAGTGGAAATGGGTGATCTTGCCCGGTGATGGCAGGAAAGTTTCCGGATCTTCGGCGTTGATACGGCACTCAATGGCGTGGCCACGAACCTGTACATCGCTTTGCTTGATAGACAGTGGCATGCCAGCGGCAATGCGCAGCTGCTCTTTGATCAAGTCGATACCGGTGATCATCTCGGTCACTGGGTGCTCTACCTGAATACGGGTGTTCATCTCGATAAAGTAGAACTCACCGTTTTCATACAGGAACTCAAACGTGCCCGCGCCGCGGTAGCCGATTTCGATACAGGCGTTGGTACAACGCTCACCGATATGGCGACGCATTTCCGGGGTAATGCCCGGTGCTGGCGCTTCTTCTACCACTTTCTGGTGGCGGCGCTGCATAGAGCAGTCACGCTCGGCCAGATAAATGGCATGACCTTGGCCATCGGCCAGTACCTGGATCTCGATATGACGAGGATTTTCCAGATACTTTTCCATGTAGACCATGTCATTGTTGAACGCCGCTTTGGCTTCAGCACGGGTCATGGTGATGGATTGCGCCAGCTCTTTTTCGCTGCGCACCACACGCATACCACGGCCACCGCCGCCGCCGGAGGCTTTCACGATGATTGGATAGCCGATGCGCTTGGCAATCGCCTTGTTTTTTTCCATATCATCACCCAGCGGACCATCAGAGCCCGGTACGCAAGGCACGCCTGCTGCTTTCATCGCGGTGATCGCGGACACTTTGTCCCCCATCAGACGGATGGTTTCTGCGCGTGGGCCGATAAAGATAAAGCCGGAGTTCTCGACTTGTTCGGCAAAATCGGCATTTTCAGACAGGAAGCCGTAACCTGGGTGGATGGCCACTGCGCCGGTAATTTCTGCCGCCGCAATGATCGCTGGGATGTTCAGGTAGCTTTTAGTGGATGGCGCCGGACCGATACATACGGTTTCGTCGGCCAGTCGCACATGCTTCAGCTCACGATCCGCGGTAGAGTGTACCGCGACAGTCTTGATCCCCAGCTCTTTACAGGCACGCAAAATACGCAGTGCAATTTCACCGCGGTTTGCGATAACAACTTTATCCAGCATGGTTATTCCCCGTTATTCGATGATAACCAGCGGCTCATCAAACTCTACTGGCTGGCCGTTTTCCAGCAGGATGGCTTTCACCACACCGGCTTTGTCGGCTTCAATCTGGTTCATCATTTTCATGGCTTCGACGATGCACAGTGGATCGCCAACGGATACGGTTTGACCCACTTCCACGAAGGCTTTCGCATCAGGGCTTGGGGTGCGGTAGAACGTACCCACCATTGGGGAGCGCACGATATGGCCAGTCATGGCTTCGCTCGCCGGCTTCACGTCAGCTGGCGCTGCAGCGGCAGCGGGGGCAGCAGCGACCGCAGCCGCAGGGGCTTGGGCAACATACTGCACGGCTGGCGCCGCGGTCATGACACGGCTGATACGAACAGACTCTTCACCTTCTGAAATTTCCAGCTCAGAAATACCAGATTCTTCAACCAGTTCGATCAGTTTTTTAATTTTACGAATATCCATTAGCGTGGTTCCGTAGAGTTGTTAGTTTTATGACAGACGGCGCAGTGCCGCCTGTAGAGCAAATTCATACCCGTCAGCACCCAGACCACAGATCACCCCGACGGCAACATCCGACAGATACGAGTGATGGCGGAACGGCTCACGGGCATGGACGTTCGATAAGTGAATTTCAATAAACGGAATGCCGACCCCAAGCAGTGCATCACGCAGTGCCACACTGGTGTGGGTGAAGGCGGCCGGATTAATCAGGATAAAATCACACAGGCCATAGGCCTGATGGATAGTGGTGATTAACTCCGCTTCCGAATTGGATTGAAAATGGGTCAGTTCGACGCCGGCTGCCTCGGCCTGAGCCGTCAAGCGGGCAATAATCTGGGGCAGAGTCTGTGAGCCGTAGTGTTTTGGCTCGCGCAGACCGAGCAAGTTCAGATTCGGACCATTGAGGACCAGAATGCGAAGATTTTGCGCCATTATGCTGACTTCTCCGGCGAACGTGAGGCTATAAAGGGAAAATACCCTGATTTGCTTTGTTATACCAGCGATGCGGTTTAAGAAAGCCAATCTATCACAAGGATTTTGATCATTATAATGATATCGGCTCAGTTGGCAGCAAAATACTGGTCTTATCAGCGAAGATGCGCTCAATGAAATTAGAGTCCAAACTCTAAAAAACATCGTCAAGGCACGGCTGGCGCGGTCAGGGCCGGTAGACAGTTTGACGGGGTGAAGGGCGATAACATAGCAGGAAATGGGGCTGAAAACGTGCGGATCACGCCAATATCGACACTTGGCAACGGCAACACGGCGTTCAGTACGTCACCGAAGAAATAGGAAAGCGTGAAGGAAACAGCTCTGAGGGAAACGGAAAAACCAGGTAAAAGCGTTCTACGCCCAAGACCGCAATAACGCGCGCAGCACAAAAGCAGAACAACCGATATGGCTGACAGCGGCAGAAAAAAGATAAAAAAAAGGAGGCAAAGAATGCCTCCAGAAAAAACTAAACTGACCTAATGAGAATTATTGTAAGTATTTCTCTTGGTCGGGTGTTGATGTAGCGCAAGTTACGGAGCAAAAAAACAACATTCCCGGAGTGATGCGCACAACTGGCCACTTCACGGCATGTTTTGATGTTTTTTTACTACAAACGCCCTTGCGTAGGTTTAACCTGATATCTATGCCATACACGGTATGCTCGCCATGCGTGCCGTGTTGATTACTTACATTCGCTAAATCGCGATTTAGACAGACGGTGCATCAGTCGTCAGGCGAACCAAGGTGCGGCCAGTGACCTGATTATCCAGCAGGCGTGCGGCATACTCTGGCGCTTGGGCTAGCGTGATCTCTTGCGCGGCTTGTTGATAGAAGCTCTCTGGCAGCAAGGTCGCCAGACGTGACCACGCCTGTTGGCGCACGGCATACGGCGCTTGTACCGAATCGACCCCTTGTAGGCGCACGTTACGCAGAATAAACGGCATCACGGTGGTCGGCAGGCCAGCGCCGCCGGCCAGACCGCAAGCCGCGACTGTGCCGCCATAGGTGGTTTGCGCCAGCACATTGGCCAGCATCTGGCCACCCACGGTGTCGATAGCGCCTGCCCAGTGCTGTTTATCCAGCGGACGGCCTGGCTCACTCAGGGCTGCGCGCTCAATAATACGGCTGGCGCCCAGCGCTTGCAGGTAGGCATGATTTTCCGCGCGGCCGGTTACGGCAGCTACGCGATAGCCTAATTGGCTAAGCAGCGAGACCGCAACACTGCCTACGCCGCCACCGGCGCCAGTGACCAGCACTTCGCCTTGCTCTGGGGTGACGCCGCCGGCTTCCAGCGCCATCACACACAACATAGCGGTTAAACCGGCAGTACCAATAATCATGCTCTGGCGCAGGCTCAAACCCGCCGGCAGCGGTAGCAGCCAGTCTGCATTCACGCGCGCTTGCTCGGCCAGACCGCCAAAGTAGGTTTCGCCCACGCCCCAGCCGGTCAGGATCACCGCATCGCCCGCCTGATAACGTGGATCGGCAGATTCCAGCACCGTACCGGCAAAATCAATGCCGGGGATCATCGGAAATTGTCGGATGATCTTACCGCGCCCCGTGATCGCCAGTGCATCTTTGTAGTTCAGTCCCGACCACTGTACGGCCACCGTGACATTGTTTTCCGGTAATTGCTGTGGCGAGATTTCACGGACGTTAGCGAGGGTGTGTTGATCGGCGGATTGTTCGAGAATGAGGGCTTGCATGATGCTCTCCTTGGGCAGTACCGGATAATAAAGAAAAAATCAGATGACAAAATAAAGCGTAAACAAAATCAAATATGTGCGCTGACGCCGCAGTGTAAGCCTAGAGAAAAGCTATTATTTACTGCACAATATTGGGAAGTTTGGCGATTTTAGTGCTCGCAGCCGCAAATGCGGTGTTTTTGATGATACGCGGCCATCGTCAGTAAATTACCTGTTAACGCGCCATTTGTCATATATTCCTGCCCGGAGTTCGATGTCATAGTCCGAACTCCGCCGCAGCCATATTGCCATGCTTGCATGACGAGCCCCACGACGGCTCATTATTGGTATGTGGGCAAGCTTTGAGGCAAGGCGCATGTACTGGTGTTATGACTGGATTCGGCTTACGTAGCCGGTTTGGTCGAGCGAAGGCCTGCTAGCAAGGTCATCGAGCAGCGCCATATAGACACCGCGCCGGTATCAATACGGATATCACAGACCCGAAGTACCAATCTGCGTGCTCAACTGATGGGATAACAACAAGGATGCGTTTTACCACCCGATTTGTGGCGTTTGTCACGTCATTTGTAGGGCTGGCGATGGTAGTGATGCTGATTGGCGGCACACTGGGTTTTCGTCAGCTGGCCGAAGATCAGGTCTCTCACCGCTGGCTGACCGTGGTGACGGTGATCGATCAGGCGCTGCAAAAAGATGAGCCAAACAAGCTGGATGACTGGCTACCGCCGATTTTGGCGGCGGCAGAAGTGCAGACGCTGACAATCCGCAATGCCGCACGCGAGATTTATCACTATCAAGCACCAAAAAATGTCGAAATCAACGACAAAATGCTGGTGCATTATCAGTATCCGTTGCTGCTCAATCCAGGCGATCAGGTGCAGATTAGCGCCGTTGATCCGCTGCTGCGCTACACCTATTCCATCACCTCGATGTCTTCGATTTCACTGGCTTCTGGTCTGGTGATCATTGGTTTGATCTTTGGTCTCAACTGGTTGCGTGAACAGTTGCTGGGGGCCGAGATGCTCGAAGATCGCGCGCGATTGATCTTGAAAAAAGGCATTGAAGATATTCCGCAGCGTGACCCGCGCGAATGGCCGCAATCGGCCAGTGTGGTGCTAGATCGGCTAATGAGCGAGCTGCATGATGCGCGGCAAGAGCGTAGCCGTTTCGATACCTTTATTCGTTCGCATACCTTTTTGGATCAGCTGACCGGGGTGTCGAACCGGATGTTCTTTGATAATCAGCTGTCGGCTTTACTGGATGAGCCGGAAAGTCATGGCTGCGTGATGGTGATCCGGTTGGCGGATATCGATGTCCTGCGCCATGACATGGGCGACAAGGTAGCCGATGCTCTGATTCAGGATCTGGTTTCGCAACTGTCGACCTTTGTGCTGCGTGTACCAAATGGCCTATTGGCGCGTTATTTCGATGGTGATTTTGCCGCCTTGCTGCCGCAGTTGGGGATTAAGGAAGCCGGGCATCTGGCCGAACAAATTCTGAAGATGACTCAGCAATTACCGCTGCCTTCCGGTATTGATGCCAGCGCCTTTGTGTTTATCGGTTTGGTCAGCTTTAGACAAAATGACATTCTGGAGAATGTCATGGATGAAGCGGAGATGGCAGTGCGTTCGGCGTCACTGCAAGGCAGCAATAGCTGGTTTGCCAGCAGCAAAGAGCGGCCAGACGATGCACCAGTGCGTGGTTCGGTTCGTTGGCGCACGCTGCTGGAAAATGCCCTGAATAAAAAAGAGCTGTATCCATTTACCCAAGCGATCTTAAGTCGCGATGGAGTTACGGAACAGGTTGAAATGTTTATTCGGATTAAAGACGAACAGGGCAACTGGTTACGCTCGGTTGAATTTATGCCGATGGTCAAGCAGTTAGGTTTAGCTGAGCGATTTGATCGCGAAATTATGTTGATGGCAATCCGTTTGCTAGAGAAAATACCGGGGCATGAGGGGATCGCGGTCAATTTAACCGTGGACGCATTACTGCGTAAATCTTTTCAGTATTGGTTACGGGATCTGCTGATGCAGCAGCCAAGAAATATCCGGCAGCGATTATTTTTGGAACTTGCAGAGGCAGATCTGTGTCAACACATCGACAGATTGCGTACACTGGCCCGTTTCCTCAAAGGAATGGATTGTAAATTGGTGGTCGTGCAGGCTGGGCTGACGGTAGTAAATACTTTTTATATCAAACTGCTGCAGATTGATATTATCAAGTTACACCCGAGTCTGGTGCATAATATTGATCAGCGTCCGGAAAACCAATTATTTGTACGTAGCCTGATTGGTGCGTGTGCAGGAACCACCGCGCGTTTGTATGCTGTTGGTGTACAATCCACGCAGGAATGGACAAAATTACGAAAATTAGGGGTCTATGCCGGTCAGGGCACATTGTTTGCGCCGGTAAAACCTGTCACTCAGCGTCGACAGTTATCCTTTCGTCGTCCCCGGGTCTGATTCGCGTGGTGTTGTCACCTTGAGTGCGAGCTGACACGCGCTGATGTCTTGTGTTGCAGAGAAATTTAAAAAATACGTGGTGAGAATAACGTCTTTATTCCCATCAGAATTGCGTTGCCAGCCTTATAGCGCCTTGAGCGGGGCGATAGGGGTTGGTAGAGTAGCCCGAGTTTTCCGGGCAGAGTTTTCAGGATTGGCCGTTAGTTATGTTTAAAAAGTTTCGTGGCATGTTTTCCAATGACTTGTCCATCGATTTGGGTACCGCAAACACCCTGATCTATGTGAAAGGACAAGGCATTGTTCTGAATGAACCTTCCGTGGTGGCGATCCGTCAGGATCGTTCCGGTTCATCCAAGAGTGTGGCAGCGGTCGGGCATGAAGCCAAACAGATGTTGGGCCGTACTCCGGGCAACATCGCGGCCATCCGTCCGATGAAAGATGGTGTGATTGCAGACTTCTTCGTGACTGAGAAGATGCTGCAGCACTTCATCAAACAAGTGCACAGCAACAGCATGATGCGCCCGAGCCCACGCGTTCTGGTGTGTGTGCCTGTGGGTGCGACGCAAGTTGAGCGTCGTGCCATCCGTGAGTCCGCACTGGGTGCTGGCGCGCGTGAAGTGTTCCTGATTGAAGAGCCTATGGCGGCGGCGATCGGTGCAGGTCTGCCGGTATCGGAAGCGACCGGCTCCATGGTGATCGATATCGGTGGTGGTACTACCGAAGTCGCGGTGATCTCCTTGAACGGCGTGGTGTACTCCTCGTCTGTGCGTATCGGTGGTGACCGTTTCGATGAAGCCATCATCAACTATGTGCGCCGTAACTACGGCTCGCTGATTGGTGAAGCGACAGCTGAGCGCATCAAGCACGAAATCGGCTCGGCCTATCCGGGCGACGAAGTGCGTGAAATCGAAGTGCGTGGCCGTAACTTGGCTGAAGGGGTACCGCGTAGCTTTACCCTGAACTCCAATGAAATTCTGGAAGCACTGCAAGAGCCGTTGACCGGTATCGTGTCGGCGGTGATGGTGGCACTGGAGCAGTGTCCGCCAGAGCTGGCTTCTGACATTTCCGAGCGCGGCATGGTGCTGACCGGTGGTGGTGCACTGCTGCGTAACTTGGAGCGCTTGCTGACCGAAGAAACCGGTATTCCGGTGGTGGTCGCCGAAGATCCACTGACCTGTGTGGCTCGCGGTGGCGGTAAAGCGCTGGAAATGATCGATATGCACGGCGGCGATCTGTTCAGCGAAGATTAAGCCGAATGATCGGGTGACGGCGTTTGCGTCGTCACCCTCTGCATACCGAGGGTTAGAACAACATTATGAAGCCGATTTTTGGCCGTGGCCCATCCCTGCAATTGCGTCTGTTTCTGGCCGTGGTCACTTCTGTTAGCTTGCTGATCATGGACAGTCGGCTGATTACTTTCAACAGTGTACGATCGTCATTAGACACGCTGATAAGCCCGCTGCACTATCTCGCCAATTCCCCGCGTCAGTTGCTGGATTCCGCCTCCGAGCGTTTAGAAAGTCAGGATCGTTTAATTCTGGAAAACCGTGCTTTGCGTCAGGAGTTACTGACTAAAAACAGTGATTTGTTGATGCTCGAGCAGCTTAAACATGAAAATGACCGGTTACGTGAGTTGCTTGGTTCGCCGCTGCGTAGCGACGAGCGCAAGATGGTGGCGCAGGTACTGACCGCCGATACGGATCCTTACACCCATCAGGTGGTGATCGATAAAGGCTCGGATCAGGGCGTGTACATTGGCCAGCCGGTGATCAGTGATAAAGGTGTGGTTGGACAGGTGATTTCGGTTGGCAAGGTGTCGAGCCGAGTGCTGCTGATCTCCGATGCAACCCATGCGATTCCGGTACAGGTACTGCGCAACGATATCCGCGTGATAGCCAGCGGTACTGGACGCCGCGATGAGTTGCAACTGGAGCATATTCCAAGCTCTACCGATATTCGCCCCGGTGACATGTTAGTGACCTCTGGGCTTGGCGGCCGTTTCCCTGAAGGGTATCCGGTCGGGATTATCAAATCGTTTGATGTTGATAGCCAAAACGCGTTTGCCGTGGTGTCGGTAACGCCGACCGCCCAATTGGAGCGTTTGCGTTATCTGCTGCTGCTGTGGCCGAACAAGAGTGAGACCACGCCGCCGCCAACCGCCGATGAAGTGCGCGAAGCGGCACGTGAGCGGATCCCGGATGCACTGCCGCCGCTGGAAACCACGCCGGATGTCGAAGGTGCCGTGCCCGCGAGTGCTACGCCTACGAGTGCCAAACCAGCAGGTGCTGCTAGCGGTAATGGCGCGGCTAAGCCTTCGGCCTCGACTGCGCCGGCAGCGAAACCGGCGGCGAACAAGCCGAGCGCGACACGTACACCGGCTACGCCGCCTGCCGCAAAACCGGTTCAGGGAGCAAGACAGTGAGTTTTTATCGAGCCCGTGGACGAGTCATGATTGCTCTGTCTTTTTTGATTGCGTTGGTGCTGCAGATGATGCCGTGGCCGGTGGAGCTGGATGCACTGCGTCCCTCATGGCTGGCCTTGGTGCTGATTTACTGGGTGGTGGCGTTGCCGCATCGGGTGAATGTCGGCACCGCCTTTGTCATCGGGATCATCTGGGATCTGGCGCAGGGCGCCACGCTGGGGGTACATGCGTTGGCGCTGTCCCTGCTGGCGTATGTAGTGGCATTCAATTTTCAGTTATTACGTAATTTGGCACTCTGGCAACAAGGGGTGGTGGTGCTGGTGTTATCGCTGGCCTGCAAACTGATCGTCTTTTGGGCTGAGTTTTTGGTCTCAACGGTGCAGTTCCACCCCGACATGCTGTGGGGCAGTTTGATCAGCGGTCTGTTGTGGCCATGGCTGTTTTTGCTGCTGCGTAAAGTACGACGCCAGTTTGCCATCCGTTAAGGACGGGTATGATTTATTTAGCATCCACCTCCCCGCGTCGGCGTGAGCTGCTGGCCTTGCTGGACGCGGAGTTTGCCGTTTTACCGATCAATGTACCGGAAATTTACGATCCGTCAGAATCACCGCAGCAATATGTGTTACGGTTAGCGCAGGATAAGGCCCTGGCCGGGGTGAGTGTGGCGCCGCAGGATCATCCGGTGGTGGCTGCCGATACCATTGTGGTGTTAGACGGGCAGGTGATGGAAAAGCCGCGTGATGAAGCGCATGCCGCTACCATGTTGCAAGCGCTGTCTGGGCGTACTCATCAGGTGTTTACCGCCGTGGCAGTGGCCGATCGCCAGCAGATGCATTGCGATTGCGTGGTCACGGATGTGACCTTCCGCCCGTTAACGGCGGCGGATATTGCTCACTATATTCAGTCTGGTGAACCGGCGGATAAAGCCGGTGCCTATGGCATTCAGGGTGCAGGTGGCCGTTTCGTGGCGCACCTGTCAGGCAGTTACCATGCTGTGATGGGCTTACCCTTAATGGAAACCGATCAGCTGCTGGCTCGTTTTACCCGAACCGCGTAAACGGCAGGGTGCGCCGGCAGAACAGAGAAGAGTTGAGGAATTACCATGACGGCTGAGCTATTAATCAACGTTACTCCGAGTGAAACCCGGATCGCGATGGTCGAGGGCGGGGTATTACAGGAAGTCCATATTGAGCGCGAGGCCAAACGCGGGATCGTCGGCAATATTTATAAGGGAAAAGTCAGCCGGGTATTGCCGGGGATGCAAGCCGCTTTTGTCGATATTGGTCTGGAAAAGGCCGCGTTCTTGCACGCTTCTGACATCGTTCCGCATACCGAGTGCGTAGCGGACACCGAGCAACAACAGTTTCGCGTGCGCGATATTGCCGAGTTGGTGCGCCAAGGGCAAGACATCATGGTGCAGGTGGTTAAAGATCCGCTTGGCACCAAAGGGGCGCGCCTGACCACGGATATCACGCTGCCTTCACGCTATCTGGTGTTTATGCCTGGGGCGAGCCATGTCGGCGTATCTCAGCGGATCGAGAGCGAAGTTGAACGCGAGCGTTTGAAAAGCATTGTCTCGCAGCAGTGCGACGAGCTGGGCGGTTTTATTATTCGCACCGCCGCCGAAGGCGTGGGCGAAGCGGAGTTGGCGCAAGATGCGGCGTTTTTAAAACGTCTGTGGAGTAAAGTGCTGCAGCGTAAAACCCGTCAGGGCAGCCGAACCACCTTGTACGGTGAGTTGGCGATTGGCCAGCGCATTTTGCGCGACTTTGTTGGTACTGAGTTAGCGCGTATTCGTGTGGACTCGCGGCAGATGTTTGAAGTGCTGACCGAATTTACTCGCGAATATGTGCCAGAGCTGACGGACAAGTTCGAGCTGTATACCGGTCGCCAACCGATTTTCGACCTGTTTGATATCGAAAATGAGATCCAGCGGGTGCTGGATCGGAAAGTGGAGCTCAAATCGGGCGGTTATTTGATTATCGACCAGACCGAAGCGATGACCACCATCGATATCAACACGGGCGCTTTTGTTGGGCATCGCAATTTAGAAGAGACTATCTTCAATACCAACATCGAAGCGACTCAAGCTATCGCTCGTCAGCTGCGCTTGCGTAATTTGGGCGGCATCATCATTATCGATTTTATCGATATGCTGAGTGAAGAGCACCGTCGGCGCGTACTGCACTCGCTAGAGCAAGCGCTGGGCAAAGATCGGGTCAAAACCAACATCAACGGGTTTACCCAGTTGGGGCTGGTGGAAATGACACGTAAGCGCACCCGCGAGAGCTTAGAGCACGTGTTGTGTGGCGAATGCCCGACCTGCCAAGGACGCGGTACGGTCAAGACCGTAGAAAGTGTCTGTTATGAGATCCTGCGCGAAATCGTGCGGGTGCATCATGCCTATGACGCCGATCAGTTTTTGGTGTATGCCTCGGCGGCAGTGGCGGATGCGCTACGCGGCGAGGAGTCGCATGCACTGGCCGAGCTGGAGCTGTTCATCGGAAAACAGGTTAAAATTCAAACTGAACCGCTCTATCAACAAGAGCAGTTTGATGTCGTCATGATGTGACGGAGCCGATTGTGGGGCAATCACCGCACGTAGCCTGGGGGCTACGTATTTTCGCCGGAATTCTGGTGCTGATTGCCCTGCTAATCAGCGGATTACGTCTGGCGTTACCGCACCTGAATCAGTGGCGTGAGCCGCTGCTGACTCAGGTGCGCAGTTGGACCGGCGTACCGCTGGATATCGGTATGCTGCAAGGGCGCTGGCTGGCGGCCGGTCCACAGCTAACGCTGGAAAATGTCACCTTAAACCTGCCGAAATTGCAGGTTCAGGTTGCTCGTGTCGAAGGGCGGCTCAATCTCTGGCAATCCTTACTGCAGCGTCGCTGGCAGTTTTCCTCCCTGATTTTTTCTGGTGTCCGTCTGGATAGCCGCTATCCGTGGCGCGCCAGTGAGCCGGCCGGTAATGATAATGATCGGCAAGCGCTGCGGCGGCTGGATGAGCTGGTGTTCGACCAACTCAGTCAATTTGAGCTACAAGATAGCCAATTTCGTTTCAGCACGCCTTCGGGTGAACCTTTACTGCTGACCGTCAACCGACTGGGTTGGCATAACGGCCAGCGTCGTCATCAGGCGCAAGGCAGTATTGCGCTGGCGGGCGGTGGGCAAAATTATGGCGCGCTGGATCTGCGTTTTGATCTTTATGATGGCGTGCGTCGTTTAGAGCGTGGGCAGATTTATCTGCACGGTGAGCAGCTGGATCTGACGCCGTGGTTGACGCAGCGTGGCGCTCGTTTGAGTGGTTTGCAATCAGCGCAGCTGAGTGTTAGCGCGTGGCTAACGATTGCCGATAACCGCATGCAACAAGGCTTGTTGCAGCTGGAAAATGGTCGCAGTCTTTGGGGCCAGGGGAGCGATACTCACAGCCTGAGCTTTCGCCGTTTACAGGTGCAGTTACAGCGCTCCGATGACATTTTGACGGCGCGAGTGCCGCAGCTGGCACTGCAAACCGATCAACAACCTTGGCCGCTTAGCGCATTGCAAGCGACCTATCAGCAAGATCAGCTGCAGATCCAAAGCTCTGCGTTAGATTTGGCTTTGATCTCTCCATTGTTACCTGCGGCAGTACCGGAGATCCCGGCGTTGCGGGTGTTGCAACAAATGCAGCCGCACGGGGAGCTCAGCGCTCTTAACCTCACGTTACCGCTGACCAAACTGGAAAACACCACGCTAAACGCCCGTTTTGCCCATGTGGGGATCCGCGGCGGTGAGCAGTGGCCCGCCCTGACCGATGTCACCGGTAATCTGCAAGGCTCGTTAGCGGCGGCGCGCTTACAGGTGCGCGCTGGCCCACACAGTGTCTTGACCTATCCGCAGCAGTTTCCTGAGCCGATTACACTGGCTGGCAGTGAAGTGGACTTGCAGGCCACCTTTGGCGAGCAAGGCTGGCAGCTGAGCAGTGAGCGGGTGGATTTGCGTTCGCCGTATTTGCAGTTTAATGGCCGTTTTCGCTTAGATTGGCCGCGGGCACAAGCGCCATGGCTGGGCATTTTGGGCGGCATTAATTTGAATCAGGCGGCGCAGGCGTGGCGTTATTATCCTCGTGGTCTGATGGGCAATGCGCTGACCGATTACCTAACACCGACGCTGCAAGCCGGCCATGTGCAGGGCGCGACCTTGGTGTGGGCCGGCGATCCGCTGCAATTTCCTTATCAGGGCAATGATGGGGTGTTTCAGGTGGCGGTGCCGGTACGACAGGCCGTATTCCAGTTTGACCCTAACTGGTTGCCGCTGCGCGATTTGGATCTCGACTTGCTGTTTGAAGACGATCGCTTGTTGATGCACAGCACCCAAGCGCGTTTGGGCGCGGCGCGCGCAACCCGCATTGAGGCCAGCATTGATCCACTGCACGCCGACGCCAACTTGAACATTGATGCCAGCGTACAAGGACGCGCGCCGGAGGTGCAATATTATCTGACGCACTCGCCACTGCGTGACTCGGTGGGCGCGGCGCTGCAAGAGATCCAACTGCAAGGGCCGGTGAAAGGGCAGTTACAGCTGTCGATTCCGTTGTCTGGTGCACAGGCCGATGCTAAAGGCCGTGTGTGGTTAGACAATAACGCCCTGCGCTTGAAATCGTTGGATTTGGTATTGTCGGGGGTCAAAGGTGATTTTCGCTTTGATAACGGCAACCTACGTAGTCGGCTGTTACAGGCCCGCTTGTGGCAGCAACCGGTCACGCTCGATTTTACCACCCGTCAGCAACAGCAAAATTACACTATTGATGTCGGCCTGAAAGGCAATTGGCAGGTCAGCCAACTGCCGCAGGCGTGGAACACTCCACTGTGGCAACAACTCAGTGGCCGCTTGCCTTGGCAAGGCAAAGTCGCGGTGCAATTGCCGGCGAGCGGTGGGGCCCGTTATCAGGTGAGTTTGGACGGCGGGCTCGGCGCCGTACGCAGCCGCTTACCGGCACCGCTGGATAGTGCCGCTTGGCAGGGACAGCGTTGGCAGGCGATGGCCAAAGGCGATCTGAAACGCTTTACCGTACAGGCGAACTGGGGGGCGTTAGCGCGCTTCCAAGGCGCTTGGCAAGTGGGGGCACAGGCTAGCTTGCTGCGTGCATGGTTGGATGTGGGGCCGGTCAATTCGAAGGCACGTCCAGCTGGCGCTATGGTGCTGACCGCCAACTTACCGAGCCTGAATCTGGATGCGTGGCAAGACATGCTGGTGCCGGCAGTGAGTAATTTAAGTCGCAGTACCCCAACGCCTGCCGGCTGGTTAGGTTATCTACCCGACTATCTGCAGCTGGATACCGGTACGCTACAGCTCGGTGGTCAGCGCTGGGATAACCTAGCGCTCAATGGCCGCCTGCAAGGTGACAGTTATCAGCTCAAGGCGTTAGGTCAGCAAATTCGCGGTACCGCGACGCTGCATCGTCAGGCGCCGTGGCGCATTGATCTGGCCTACCTCAATTGGCGCTCCCCGGACTCCAGTGCTGTCTCTAGCCCGGCTTTAGCTAGCGCGGCCAGCCGCCCGATACCGGCGATGAGTAACCGTTCCAGCTCATCGTCAGCGGCGCAAACTACCGATTTTCGCCGTTGGCCAGCGCTGCGCCTGCGGTGTAATGACTGCCAGATTGATGGTCAGGCGTTCAAGCGGGTGCAGGCCGATTTGACCCCGTCGGCACAGGCGTTGACCCTCAGCAACGGCTTGATTGATACCGGCCTCGGTACTTTAACCTTTGATGGCGCATGGCGTGGCGGACGTGGGCAAGCGGTGCTCACGACCGTCGGTGGCCGGTTGCAAACTCCGAATCTGGCAGCATTGCTGACCCACTTTGGCGTGGCCACCTCACTGCGCGATACGCCAACCGATCTGACCTTTACTCTGCGCTGGCCGGGTGCGCCGTGGCAGCTGGATTTATCCCAGCTCGGTGGCTCGTTGTCGCTAAAAGCGCGCAAAGGGATGATCTCTGAAGTCGGAGGCCGAACCGGACAGGTTCTGCGGTTAGTGAGTACTGACTCGTTGCTGCGTAAGCTGCGGCTGGACTTCAGTGATGCGTTTGAAGAAGGTTTCTTTTACGACAAGATAACCGGCACGGCATCGATTACCCGCGGTATACTGCGTACCGATAACCTGTTGATTGACGGATTGCTGGCCGATATCGCCCTGCGCGGGGATATGAATTTATACCGCCGCACCATTAACATGGATGCCGTGATAGCGCCTGAACTGGGCGCCGGTTTGTCGGTGGCCACGGCCTTTATGGTCAATCCGGTGGCGGGACTCGCGGTATTTGCCGCCTCGCAGGCCTTGTCACCGCTGTGGAGCAAGCTTTCCCTGCTGCGCTATCATATTGAAGGTAGCATGGATAATCCGCAGGTTCAGGAAACGCAGCGTATAGAAAAAGGAGATTTCTGATGGATGCTCGCAGACCGAATATCGCCCTTTTGCAGTTATGCAGCGGAGCTGATGTGCAGCTGAATTTGCTGCAAATTGAAGGGCAATTGCGCCAACTGGATGCCAGCGTGCAGCTGGTAGTGTTGCCGGAAAATGCGTTGTTATTTGCCGATGCGGTGGCCTACCGCGGCTGGGCGGAGCGCGAAGGTGAAGGTCGGTTACAAGAAACGCTGGCCACCTTGGCTCGCCGTTATGGCAAGTGGTTACTGGTTGGCTCGATGCCGCTGTATCACCGTACCGATGACCAGCGTTTGACCAGCAGCTGTCTGCTGTTTGATGCCAGCGGTCAGATCCGCGCGCGTTACGATAAAATCCACCTGTTTGATGTGGAAGTGGCCGACTCGCAAGGACACTATTGCGAGTCGCAAACTTACTGCGGCGGACAGCAAGTGGTGGTGGTGGACTCACCGGTTGGCCGTTTGGGGTTATCCATCTGTTATGATTTACGTTTCCCCGGCTTGTATCAGCAGCTACGCCAGCAGGGCGCTGAAATTTTGGTGGTGCCTGCGGCCTTTACCACGGTAACCGGTGAAGCGCACTGGGAAGTGCTGCTGCGCGCACGGGCAATCGAAAACCAATGCTGGGTGGTGGCGGCGGCGCAAGTGGGTGGGCACTCACCTAAGCGCCACACCTGGGGACACAGCATGGTAGTGGACCCCTGGGGCAGCGTAGTGGCAGAGCAGCCCGATCGGATCGCCCCGTTACAAGCTTGCGTGGATGTATCTGCGCTTCCTATACTGCGCAATCAAATGCCGGTCTTACAGCATAACCGGTTTGATGCACAATTTTTGAAGTGATGGGCTGCTATGGCGCATCACAGGATTAGATAAAGAGTACCCCCGATGAGTCTGAACGCTGTCAGTGAGCAGTTACTATCCCCGACCGGTCTTGATATTTCTGATCTCGAGACAACGTTGAGTCTGCTGGCCGAGCGCCATGTGGATTACGCCGACCTCTATTTTCAGTCCAGTTACCACGAAGCGTGGGTGCTGGAAGATCGCATTATTAAAGACGCCTCGTACAACATCGATAAAGGGGTGGGTGTGCGTGCGGTCAGTGGCGAAAAGACCGGTTTTGCGTATGCCGATCAGATCACCCGTCATAGCTTGCAGCAAAGTGCGCTGGCCGCACGTGGCATTGCCGCCGCAGGGCAATCGGGCGTATGTCGCCCGTTGATGGCGCAAAACGCCAGCGGGATTTATCTGCCAGTCGATCCGCTCGGTAGCTTGTCGCGGGAAGATAAAATTGCCCTGCTGCATCAGGTCGATAAAGCGGCGCGTGCGGCGGATCCGCGCGTGACTGAAGTGACCGCCAGCTTAACCGGCGTTTACGAAGAAGTGCTGGTAGCCGCCACCGATGGCACGCTGGCGGCGGATATCCGCCCGCTGGTGCGCTTGTCAGTCAGTGTGCTGGTGGAAGAGGATGGCTTGCGGGAACGTGGCTCTGCCGGTGGTGGCGCGCGTACCGGTTATGCCTATTTCCAAGCCGAAGAAAATGGCGAAATTCGCGCCGAAGCCTTTGCCCGTGAAGCGGTGCGTCAGGCGTTGGTGAACCTGCACGCCACGCCAGCGCCTGCCGGTACCATGCCGGTGGTGTTAGGGGCTGGTTGGCCGGGCGTGTTGTTGCACGAAGCGGTTGGTCATGGTCTGGAAGGTGATTTTAACCGTAAGGAAGCGTCGGTGTTCTCCGGTCGTATCGGTGAGCAGGTGACCTCGCCGCTGTGTACCATTGTTGATGACGGCACCTTGGCTCATCGCCGCGGTTCATTGAATATCGATGATGAAGGGGTACCGGGTCAGTACAACGTGCTGATTGAAAACGGTATTCTGAAAGGCTACATGCAAGATAAGCTCAACGCGCGCCTGATGGGCGTAGCGCCGACCGGTAATGGTCGCCGTGAGTCGTATGCGCACCTACCGATGCCGCGTATGACTAATACCTACATGCTGGCCGGTCAACACACACCGCAAGAGATTATCAGCAGCGTGGAATATGGCCTGTACGCGCCTAACTTTGGTGGCGGTCAGGTGGATATCACCTCCGGTAAGTTCGTATTCTCCGCCTCCGAGGCCTATCTGATTGAAAACGGTCAGATTACTCGTCCGGTCAAAGGCGCGACCTTGGTTGGCTCTGGTATCGAAGCGATGCAGCAGGTGTCGATGGTGGGTAACGATCTGGCGTTGGATAAGGGCGTCGGGGTATGCGGTAAAGAAGGGCAAAGCGTGCCGGTGGGCGTTGGTCAGCCAACCCTGAAGCTGGATGCGATGACTGTGGGTGGTACTGCCTAAGTTAAGCGCCTGCGCGTTAGGTGCGTGGTAGCGGTGTCTGTATAGAGACCGCTACCGGGTTACTGTCCTTGTAACCTGCGGTAGACGTTTTTATCGCTAGCAACAGAGCGCTTATTCGCCTGATTCCTCGTTCTCGCGCTGCTCGGCCAGCTCTTTCAGATACTGGAAGATTTCGCGATATGCTTTTGGCGGCTTGTTGTCGGCTTTTTCTTTCAGGGCACTGCGCACCAGATTACGCAAATGCTGACGGTCAGCTTGCGGATAATCGTGCAATACCATCGCCAGCGCATCATCGCCTTTTTCCAGCAGTTGATCGCGAATACGCTCAAACTTGTGGAACAGGGCAATTTGCTGATTATGCTTGTTTTTCATCTTGTCGAGTGCAGTGACAATCGGCGTCACATCCCGTGAGCGCAGCATTTTACCGATGAACTGTACCTGACGGCGCAAGCCTTCCTTGCTGATTTTTTGTGCCAGCTCGATTTCAGCGCGCAGCTCATCATCCAGCGGTACGCGGTTCAGTGCCTGACGACCCAGAGCAATCAGCTCCTGTCCCAAGGCTTTGAGGGCTTCAGCATCGCGTTTGATTTCGCTCTTACTGACCCAGATGATCTCTTCTTCTTCCTCATCCTGCCAGTGCAGGTCATCATTACGTTTTCTCATTGCGAGTACTCACGGCATGTCAATTTAATTGCTGATTCTATCAGGTTAGTGCGATGGCTGCGAAATTGCTGCCTATTCCTGATATGCTTGCATGAGAAGAATGTTCAATTTAAGCATGGCAGACAGAATTTATGGATGCAGTGACTCAGGTAACCAAACAGCGTCAAGAGCTGGAAAATGCGGTGGCACGTGCGCTGGAGCTGGCCGCAACCGCAAGCGATGCCGCGGAAGTGGCGATCACCAAGACCACCGGGATCAGTGTCAGCACCCGTTTGGGTGACGTTGAGAACGTTGAATTTAACAGTGATGGTGCCTTGGGGATCACGGTCTACCGGGGTCAGTGCAAAGGCAGCGCATCGACGACCGATCTGAGCGAGAGCGCGATCCGCCAGACGGTGGAAGCGGCGCTGGAAATTGCTCGTCATACCTCACCGGATCCGTATGCCGGGCCCGCCGATAAAGAGCTGATGGCCTTTGAGATCCCGGATCTTGATTTGTTCCATCCGATGCAAATAGATCCCGATATGGCGGCGCGTTACGCCATTGAAGCGGAAAATACCGCGCTGGCGGCCGATGCGCGGATCACCAACAGTGATGGCGCGGCGTTTAACAGCCATTACGGCGTTAAAGTGTACGGAAACAGCCACGGTTTGCTGCACAGCTACCCGTCTAGCCGACATTCACTGTCATGCAGCATGATTGGTGAGCACAATGGCGAGATGGAGCGCGATTACAGCTATACCATCGCCCGTGATGCGGCCGATTTGATGAGCCCACAGTGGGTTGGTGAAGAGTGTGCGCGCCGTACTTTAAGCCGCTTAGGGGCGCGTAAAATTGCCACCACGCAAGCGCCGGTGCTGTTTAGCGCGGAAGTGGCCACTGGTTTGATTGGCCATCTGGTCGGCGCGATCAGCGGTGGCAATCTGTATCGTAAGTCATCGTTCTTATTAGATAAATTAGGCCATCAAATCCTGCCGGAGTGGTTCAACATTGTTGAACGGCCACATCTGCTCAAAGGGCTGGCGTCGACGCCGTTTGATAGCGAAGGGGTACGGACGCGCGATCTGCAGATCATTGAGCAGGGCGTGTTGCAGACTTATTTGCTGACCAGCTATGCCGCGCGCAAGCTGGGTATGCAAACCACCGGTCATGCCGGCGGGATCCACAACTGGCAAGTACAACACACCGGCCAAGATTTCAATCAGCTGCTGCGCCAGATGGATAGGGGTTTGCTGGTGACTGAATTGATGGGCCAAGGCGTGAATGCGGTTACGGGCGACTACTCCCGCGGCGCGGCCGGTTTTTGGGTGGAAAATGGCGAGATCCAGTATCCGGTCTCTGAGATCACCATCGCCGGTAATCTCAAAGAGATGTTCACGAATATGGTGGCGGTTGGCAGTGATCTTGAGCTGCGCTCTAGCATCCAGACCGGTTCGATTTTGCTCGATACCATGAAGATTGCCGGTAGCTGATGCTGGCGACATTATCCTGTTAGTGTCTTCTAGTACCTATCGTCCGTGGCGCGTTTGTGGCGGGCGATAGGTGATTAGGGATAGTGGTTATTGCTTTGCTTTAGCTTCCCAGTGTTTTCCTTCCTTTTCCCTTTTTCTCTTTTCTTTCTTTCCTGTCCTTTATCTAGGCAGTGCTTTTGCCGTGATGTTTTTCACATTCTGCGTTTCGCGCTCGTGTTGTGCGTTTTTTCAGCGCAAGAGTGACTTGAGATCAGGAAAAAGCATTTCCCCCACTTTGTGTGAGCCGATATACTCGTTTGTGTACAAAGTGTATGTTTTTTGTAGAGCAAAAGGAGTGTGCAATGGCGAAACTATTAACCCTGATGGTCAGCGTGTGTCTGGCGGCAACCTTAGCGAGTGCTCCGCTGCGGGCGGAAGAAAAAATTGCCGATGTCGAGCAGGCAATGAAGATCATCGCGCGCAACTACCGGGCGATTAGCAAAAGTGATGATCCGGCGCTGCTGACGCGCGATCTGCAGGCGATCCGCTCTGCCGCGCAGCAAGCGCAGGGAATGATCCCAAACAAACCTAAAGGGATGACCGAACACAGTGAGGCACACAAAACGTACCTGACAGGCTTGAGCAAACTCGAAGATCAAACCGACCAAGCGCTCGCGTTACTGGCTGACGGTAAGGTGCCTGAGGCGAAAAAAGTGATCGGCGAGATGAAAACCGTGCGCGATCATTACCATAAAGAATTGAAAGTGAAAGATTAACCGATGGCCGAGGCAAATAAACACCATTTGCCAGCAGATCGTTGGGATGCTGTGGTGATTGCGACTCATTGGCTGGTGGCCGGCGGTTTTGTGTGTAACCGCCTGCTCAATGAGGCCGGTGGTGTGTGGCATGAACGTATCGGCCTGACGGTGGCAGCGTTAGTGTTATTGCGCTTGTTGTGGGGGCTAACGTTAGCACGTGGGCCGGCTCGCTTAAGTCAGTTTTTACCGAGCTGGACGCGGGTACGTCATCATGTGGCGCAGATCCGCTCCGGTGAGTTGCCCAATCAGTTGGAGCATAATCCGTTAGGCGCGCTGGCGATTTGGCTGTTCTGGTTAGGGTTATTGGCCGTGGCGGCCACTGGTTGGGGCCAAGATCAGAGCTGGGGCGATGCCTGGCCGTTAGCGGATATCCACGTTTGGTTGGTGGACGGGCTGACGGTGCTGGTGATGGTACATGTGTTGGCGGTGATTTTGATGTCGCATCGCATGGGGCAGAATCTGTTACGACGAATGTTGCCGCTACCTTAAGCATTTACCGCATTTCGTTTGGGTATATAACCTTAGAGAGTGCTTATAACGGTAGTCTGTGGTGATCCATGCAGTCGCTAAAAGAAAATACCCAAACAAAAAACAGCGGCTTTTGGCCGCTGTTTTTTTATTGAATGCGTGGGTGAACGCCAGATGTGAGCAATCGCGCATGCTCGCCGTATTATGCGGGTTACGCTGGGTTTTGGGCGTCTTTCGGGCGCTTTTCTAGTGTTCGGTGGCGCGATTGCACATTCTTGCCACGGGAGCGGAAATAGTCCGCCAGCTGTTCGGCAATGTACACCGAGCGGTGCTTACCGCCGGTACAACCAATGGCCACGGTCAGGTAACTACGGTTATTGGTTTCCAGCATCGGCAACCACTGTTCCAGATAGCTGCGCGTCTGGTAGATAAAGTTATGCACTTCGGTATGACGGGCTAAAAACGCCGCTACGGGCTTATCCAAACCGGTCATCGGACGCAGTTTTGGATCCCAGTGCGGGTTAGGCAAGAAGCGCACATCAAACACATAGTCCGCATCAATCGGAATACCGTGCTTAAAGCCAAACGACTCAAACACCATGGTCAGTTCGCGTTCGCGTTTACCGAGCAGGCGCGAGCGCAGCATTTCGGCCAGCTCATGCACCGACATCTCGCTGGTATCAATCACCAAGTCAGCGCGTGAGCGCAGTGGCTCTAGCAGCTCATTTTCGGTATCGATGGCGCTTTCCAGTGACAAACTCTGGCTAGAGAGCGGGTGCAGACGACGTGTGTCGCTGTAGCGGCGGATCAGGGTATTGCGATCCGCATCTAAAAACAGAAGCTGCGGGACAAAGCCTTCCGGCAGATCGTTCAGCGCTTTATCCAACTCCGCCGGGGAGTTGGGCAGGTTACGCACGTCGATACTGACCGCCGCCGAGGTTTGCCGATCCATTAAGGAGCGGGCCAGTTCGGGCAGCAGCGTCACAGGAAGGTTATCGACACAGTAAAAACCCATATCTTCAATGGCCCGTAGGGCGACGGATTTTCCTGAACCTGAACGTCCGCTGACGATCATTAACACCATGATCGCGACTCCATTATTCCTCAGTCAATATCTGATACAGCTCTTCATCAGAAAGTGCTGTTCTTAAACGCCGGCAAACACTCTTGTCGGCGAGGCGTTTGGCCACGGCGGACAAGGTTTGCAGGTGTTGCTGGCACTGATCTTCGGGTACCAGCAGGGCAAACAGCAGATCGACCGGTTGATTGTCTACCGCGTCAAAGGGGATCGGCTGTTCGGTACGGATAAACACCGCCACCGTAGTGGTGCCTGGCTCCATTTTCCCGTGTGGAATAGCAATCCCATTGCCGATACCGGTACTGCCCATTTTTTCGCGGGCCAGCATGGCTTCAAACAGGGTTTGCGGAGCGACAGTGAGCCGACTGGCGGCCAGCTCACTGATGATTTCCAGAGCACGTTTTTTGCTGGAGCAATGGACCGCACTACGGGTACAGTCCAGAGACAGCACTGAGCTAAGTTGCATAATTACTGCTTGTTTAATTTGTCTTTATGTTTAGTGAGCTGACGCGCAAGCTTGTCAATCAGCAGGTCAATGGCCGCGTACATAGTTTCATGCTCGGCGGATGCATGCAGCTCACCGGCATTCACGTGGAGTGTCGCTTCGGCAATCTGAACGGTTTTTTCCACTGTCAGTACGACATGAACATTGTTGATATGTTCAAAAAAACGTTCCAGTTTACTGAATTTGTTGGTGACGTAGTCACGTAACGCTTCTGTAATTTCTACATTATGACCTGACAGATTAATTTGCATAAGCGTCTTCCTCATCCTGTTGTCTTTAAACCAAGCGTTTACGCTGATTCGACGGGGGTATCGCGAGTGATTCACGGTATTTGGCGATGGTTCGTCGCGCCACCATGATCCCCTGGTCTGCGAGCATTGAGGCGATTTTGCTATCGCTCAGCGGCTTCGCAGGATTTTCCGCCGCGACCATTTTCTTGACTAATGCTCGAATGGCCGTGGATGAACATTCGCCACCATCTTCCGTGCTAACGTGGCTTGAAAAGAAATACTTAAGCTCAAAAATGCCGCGTGGGCTATGTAAATATTTTTGGGTTGTGACGCGTGATATGGTTGATTCGTGCATTTCCACCGTTTGGGCGACATCGGCCAGCACCATCGGCTTCATCGATTCTTCACCATACTCAAAGAAGTCTTGCTGATGATCGACAATACAGCGAGCCACTTTGAGTAAAGTATCATTACGGCTTTCAAGACTTTTGATCAACCACTTTGCATCTTGCAAATTACTGCGGATAAATTGCACGTCACTGCTGTTGCTGATTTGGCGTGATAAGGCTGCGTAGTGCTGGTTGATAGACAGACGCGGCGTGGCATCGCCATTGAGCTCCACCACCCATTCACCGGCAATTTTGCGCACTGCCACATCAGGGATCACGTATTCGGTCTCGCTTTGCGAGATGCTGTGCCCTGGACGTGGATTGAGGGTCTGGATCAAGGCGATCGCCGCTTTCAGCTCGTCCTCTTTCAGGCGCGTTTCTCGCGTCAGGCTGCGAAAATCACGATTAGCCAGCAGATCGATATGTTCGCTGATAATCAGCCGTGCTTGCGGTAATGACGGCGTATCGGCGGCGAGCTGGTTTAACTGGATCAGCAGGCATTCGCGTAAGTCGCGCGCCGCGGAGCCTATCGGGTCAAAGTGCTGGACGCGGGTCAGTACCGCTTGCACTTCGTCCAGCTCAATCTGCTCATTGCCAAGGCTGGCTAAGATGTCGTCTAAAGAGACCGTGAGGTAACCGGCATCGTCTACCGCATCGATGATGGCGATGGCGATGGCATGGTCGGTTTCACTTAAGCGCGACAATTCAGCCTGCCACAGCAGGTAATCTTGCAGGGTTTCGTTGGTTTCCCCTTGATACTGTGGGGTATCGCTGTCAGAGGTACTACCGGAGCCACCAGTAAGGTTATTACCGGCGGTATAGAGATCATCCCAGGTCGCGTCCACCGGCAATTCCTGTGGCAGCTCCTGTTGTTCCAGTGCATCGCGGCTGTCTAGCAACGGCTCGGCGTCGGTGGCATCTTGATGCTCGGCGCTGGCAGATTGGCTCGGCGTTTCCGCCGTGTGGGCCAGCGCTTGAGCATCCAGTGGCATCTCTTCCAGATCGTCGGCCAGCTCTAGCAGAGGGTTGCTTTCCAGCGCCTGTTGGATCTCTTGCTGCAGCTCAAGCGTTGACAGTTGCAACAGACGGATCGCCTGTTGCAGTTGCGGTGTCATCGCTAATTGCTGACTCAGCTTGAGTTGTAAACTTGGCTTCATGCAACCTCGGTATCCGTACTTCCCGGCTAAGCCGGGAGCTCATCGCTTTTCAGTATGATATTACGTTATAAACGGAACTGGTCACCCAGATATACCCGCTTAACATGTTCATTTTCCAGAATCTCTGCCGGAGTCCCATGTGCGATCATATGTCCTTGACTTACGATGTAGGCATGCTCGCATACATCCAGCGTTTCCCGCACATTGTGGTCGGTGATCAGAACGCCCAGCCCGCTATCACGCAGGTGTTTAATGATGTTCTTAATGTCGATAACCGAAATCGGGTCTACGCCGGCAAAAGGTTCATCCAGCAGGATAAATTTAGGATTGGCCGCTAGGGCGCGGGCAATTTCTACTCGGCGACGTTCACCGCCGGACAGTGCTTGCCCTAAGCTGTCTCGGATGTGCTGGATATGGAACTCATCCAGCAGCTCTTCGGCGCGCGCTTCACGGCCTTGCTGATCCAGATCGCTACGGGTTTCCAGTACCGCCATCAGGTTGTTGTACACCGTCAGGCGACGGAAGATAGACGCTTCCTGAGGCAGATAGCCAATGCCACGGCGAGCACGGGCATGCATCGGCAGTAAGCTGATATCATCGCCATCAATGCTGATGCTACCGTTATCACGGGCCACCAGGCCGACCACCATGTAAAAGGTGGTGGTTTTTCCGGCACCGTTAGGGCCGAGCAAACCAACAATTTCACCGGATTTGACGGTCAAACTGACGTCGACCACCACTTTGCGGCCTTTATAGCTTTTGGCCAGATTTTCTGCGCTCAGGACTGCCATTTAGTTGCTACTTTTCTTGTTGGAGTTATTCAATTGTGACGGCTGCAATACGGTGACCACGCGCTGGCCTTTGTTGCTGAAGGCATCCATCTGTTGCTTTTGGATCAAGTAGGTAATGCGATCGGCTTTTACGCTGCTATCTAATTGTTTGAGCTCAGCATTTCCGATCAGTTCCACAAAGTCTTTACCCAAGTCGTAACGAATCTTATCGGCATGGCCTTCAACGGGCTTGCCGTTGTCCTGCATCTGATAAAAGGTAGCCGGTTTACCGAAGCCTTCGATGATCTCTTTGCCTTTCTCATCTTTCGGGCGGATCACCACCACTTTATCGGCTTTCACATCAATCGTACCTTGGGTCAGCACCACGTTGCCGGTGAACACCACGGTATTGGTCGCCAGATCCAGCGATTGCTGCTCTGAGTTGATGTTAATCGGCTGATCGGTATCCCCTTTGACCGCCAAGGCCGGCCGGCTCAGCGCCAGCAGCACACACACTGCCAGTAAGTTACGGTTTTTTAATTTCATAGTAGGATTTTACCTGTTCCTGCAGCTCGGCCGTGCGGTTACGTAGGTTCCCGCGCATTTTCAGTCCGACTGAGGTGAAGTTGGCACCGTAAACGGTCACCTTGGCATCGGACGTAATATCCTGAGTGGTCAGATTAATCGTGGCCTGCGTGGTTTCCAGTTTTTCCAACTGGGAGTCCGGCGTCAGACTGTTAACTTCGACATCGCCTTTCAGGTATAGCATTTTATCTTTGGTCAGCACGGCATCTTTGGCCTGTACCATCCAGATGGGTATTCCTTCTGCGGAATACAAGGTCATCAGCGGTTGGCTGAAATCGGTGTTCCCGTTTTCAGCATAATATTTAACCTTGGTGGAGACCAATTTATAGTGCAATTTCCCGGTCGGGTCGTAAACCACGGTCAGCATGTTATTGCCCCAGAACGACGGATCGCCTTGCACTGGGGCGGGCACTGTCGGCTCATTACCACCATTGGTGGCCAGCCAGCCGAGCAATACCAACGCTATCGCGCCGAGGAACAGACTCCAGCGGATATTCATATAGAGTGCCCTTGCGCCTGTTCCAGCTTGCCCTGTGCCAGCAAGATCAGATCGCACAGTTCACGTACCGCGCCATGACCGCCACGCAAGTGGGTGGTGTAGTGAGCCCGCGGCAGCAGCATTGGGTGCGCATCGGCCACACAGACCGATAATCCCACTTGTTGCATTACCGGCCAGTCAATCAGGTCATCGCCGATATAGGCCACTTGTTCTGGACGCAGTTGCAACTTGGCCAGCAGCGCATTGAAGGCGACGATTTTATCTAGCTGTCCTTGGTACAGGTGGTTGATGCCCAAGGTTTTGGCGCGATCGGCCACCAGTTGTGAGGAGCGACCGGTGATGATGCCGACTTCGATATCGGAAGTCAGCAGGCAACGGATCCCGTAGCCATCACGCACGTGGAAGGCTTTGAGCTCTTCGCCTTGGTTGCCCATGTAAATCAGCCCGTCAGACAGTACACCGTCAACATCACAGATTAGCAGTTTAATCTGTGCCGCGCGCTCAACGACGCGGCGCTCAACGGCACCGTAACAGGTTTCTATCAGCATTATACCACTCCGGCCTTTAACAAATCGTGCATGTGGATCACCCCGACCAGGGTGTCATTGTGTGTGACCAACAGACAAGAGACGCTGCGCTGTTGCATCAGATTCAGGGCTTCGACCGCCAATGCGTCTGGCGAAATACGCAGTCCGCCCGGGGTCATGACATGTTGAATGATGATATTGTGCAGGTCATGGTGCAAATCGAACACCCGGCGCAGGTCACCGTCGGTGAAAATGCCCTGAATATGCATCATGTCGTCGCAGATTACTACCATACCCAGTTTTTTGCGCGAAATTTCCAGCACGGTATCGCGCAGACTGGCGTTTGGCGCGACATGCGGTAATTCATCGCCGGTGTGCATGATGTCTTGTACTTTGAGCAGCAGTTTACGCCCTAAAGCGCCGCCTGGGTGAGACAAGGCAAAGTCATCCGCGGTAAAGCCGCGCGCTTTGAGTAAGGCGACAGCCAGGGCATCACCCATCACCAAGGTCGCGGTGGTGCTGGAGGTTGGCGCTAAGCCGAGCGGGCAAGCTTCTTGCGGGACATGGATACACAGGTGCACATCGGCATTTTGCGCCATGCTGCTGTCTGGCTTGCCGGTCATGCAGATCATGCGGTTGCCAAGGCGTTTGATGACGGGGATCAAGGCCAGAATTTCATGGGCTTCACCGGAGTTGGAAATCGCCAGTACGACATCGTCTTTACTCAGCATCCCCAGATCGCCATGGCTGGCTTCGCCCGGATGGACAAAAAAAGCCGGCGTACCGGTACTGGCCAAGGTGGCGGCAATTTTACGGCCGATATGGCCGGATTTGCCCATCCCCATCACCACCACTTTACCGCTGGCGGCGTAGATCAGTTGGCACGCACGGGCAAAGTCATCATTAATATACTGCTCGAGCTGGGCAATACTGTCCCGTTCGGTGGCGACCACATGGCGTCCCCAGTGCTGAAAATCAAACGCGTTTGGCATAATTATTCTCATCGTTCCGTGTGATGCTGAACTGCGGTAGTAAGCCGAGCCAGCGCAGGCTGGCGGGCAGCGAAATTAAACCCTTCACCAACGAGGCGGCGGCTGACCGCATTAACTGAAAACCGCGCGCACAATCTATGGTTTAATATCGGTATCTGATTTTATGGTGCTAATTTTGACTGTCGCGGCGACAAAAGTAAAACGGCAAACCAAGCTCGGTTATTGAGATATGTATGGTTAATGCCTATTATGCCCGGCTACTTTATTATCGCTTTCAACCTATAGAGAATGTTATGACTCAGGCGGAAACGAACTTAGTCGAAGTTCGTCATATGAGCTTCTACCGGGGAGAACGTCCGATCTTTGAGGATATTAACCTCGTCGTGCCGCAAGGCAAAGTGACGGCGATCATGGGCCCGTCCGGGATCGGTAAAACCACGTTGCTGCGCTTGATCGCGGGTCAGTTGCAGCCCTCTGCGGGCGAGATCTGGTTTGATGGGGAGAATATCCCTGCGTTGTCGCGTCGCCGTTTATATGACGTGCGGAAAAAGATGAGCATGCTGTTTCAGTCTGGGGCGTTATTCACCGATCTGAACGTGTTTGAAAACGTGGCCTTTGCGCTACGCGAGCATACCCGCTTGCCAGAAGAGTTACTGCGTCAAGTGGTGCTGATGAAGCTGGAGTCGGTTGGGCTGCGCGGCGCAGCGCAGTTGATGCCATCGGAGCTGTCCGGCGGGATGGCGCGGCGTGCGGCGTTGGCACGGGCGATCGCGCTCGACCCGCAGTTGATTATGTTTGATGAGCCGTTTGCTGGCCAAGACCCGATCAACATGGGCGTGCTGGTGACGTTAATTCGTCAGCTCAATCAGTCACTGGGCCTCACCTGTATCGTGGTGTCGCATGATGTGCCGGAGGTGCTCAGCATTTCTGACTATGCTTACATCGTGGCAGAGCAGCATGTGATAGCGCAGGGATCCCCAGATACGCTGCGCGCGCATACCGATCCGCGGGTGCGTCAGTTCCTGGATGGTAAAGCCGACGGCCCCGTGCCGTTCCGCTTCCCGGCACAGGATTATCGTACGGAGTTATTCGGTTAATGGTGTTAGATTCTTTGGCTGCGCTCGGACGGCGTGGCATGCATGTATGTGGGGCGTTTGGCCGTGCCGGCTTGATGCTATTTGGCGCGCTAGTTGGGCGCCCGCAACTGGCTAAGCAATTCCCGCTGTTGCTGCGTCAGCTGTATAGCGTGGGCGTGCAATCGCTGCTGATTATTATCGTGTCTGGCCTTTTTATCGGGATGGTGCTGGCGCTGCAGGGCTACATCATTTTGGTGGATTTCGGCGCTGAAACCAGCCTTGGTCAGATGGTGGCGTTATCGTTGTTCCGTGAGCTTGGGCCGGTGGTTACGGCCCTGCTGTTTGCTGGCCGCGCGGGCTCGGCGCTAACGGCAGAAATTGGCTTGATGAAGGCCACCGAGCAGCTTTCTAGCTTGGAGATGATGGCGGTCGATCCGCTGCGCCGAGTGATTGCGCCGCGTTTTTGGGCCGGGGTGATCAGCATGCCAATTTTGTCGATGATTTTTGTCGCCGTTGGTATTTGGGGCGGCGGCGTGGTGGGTGTCGATTGGAAAGGCATCGATCACGGCAGCTTCTGGGCGGTGATGCAGTCATCGGTTAGCTGGTCGTATGATTTACTCAACGGCCTGTTAAAGAGCGTGGTGTTTGCCATTACGGTGACCTGGATTGCGCTCTTCAATGGTTATGATGCGGTGCCGACTTCGGAAGGTATCAGTCAGGCGACCACCCGTACTGTGGTACATGCTTCGTTAGCCGTATTGGCGTTAGATTTTGTGCTTACTGCACTGATGTTTGGGAATTGATCCACATGCAGCAGAATAAACGACAAGAAATCGGGGTAGGCATTTTCATGCTTATCGGTTTGGCCGCGCTGGTATTTTTAGCCTTAAAAGTGGCCGATATTAAATCGTTGGGCAATGAGTCGACCTATCGTCTGACCGCGACATTCGATAATATCGGCAGCCTTAAAGTGCGCTCACCGGTCAAAATTGGCGGTGTGGTGGTTGGACGGGTTACCAATATTACGTTGGATACCAAAACCTATCTGCCGAAAGTCGAATTAGCGATCTTGAGCCGTTATAACGAAATTCCGGAAACCAGCTCGCTCTCTATTCGCACCGCCGGTTTATTGGGCGAACAGTATCTGTCGCTGATCCCTGGCTTTGTGGATACCGATACTGCGATGCTTAAAGATGGCGATCGTATCGAAGACACCAAGTCAGCCATGGTATTAGAAGACCTGATTGGTCAGTTCTTGTATAACAGCGGCAGCAACAGCTCCGGCTCCGGTAATACTTCCGGCGCGCACAGCGAATAATGCAGCAAAGAGCAATCTAAGAGGAGAACTCTGATGTGGAAACGATTTGTAATGCTGGCGATGTTGATCGTCGCGCCTTGGGTTCAAGCGCAGGCTGCGGATGCCACTAATCCTTATACGCTGATGAATCAGGTGGCAGATGAACTGTTTGCCAATTTGAAAAGTGCACAGCCACAGATTAAGCAAAACCCGAATCTGCTCAAAGATATCGTGCGCAAAGATCTGATGCCGCATGTGCATGTGCGTTATGCCGGCTCATTAGTGCTGGGGCGTTATTTTAAAGAAGCCAGCGAAGCGCAGCGTACCGCTTACTTTGCGGCTTTCGAGCGTTATTTAGTGCAGTCTTATGCGCAAGTACTGACCTTGTACAGCAACCAGAAAGTACAAATTGAACCCGCTAAGCCACTGGGTGACAGCAACATCATCTCGATTCGGGTGGATGTGTTGGAGCCGGGCAAACCGGCTACCCGTTTGGATTTCAAATGGCGTAAAAACACCAAGACCGGTGAATGGCAAGCCTATGACATGATTGCCGAAGGCGTCAGCATGATCACCACCAAACAAGGTGAGTGGGCGGGCATTTTGCGCACCGGTGGTATTGAAGCCCTGACCAAGCAACTGGATCAGGCGGCCGCGACGCCGATTACCCTGAAATAAAGGCGGTAAGATGGCAGAACGTCTTCTCTGGCGCAGCGAGGCTGCGCCACATTTCGCGTTGGAAGGTGAGCTAGATCGGGAAACCCTGCTTTCCCTGTGGCCGCAACGCGAAAAACTGCTACCGGCGGGTGAGTCGGTACTCGACCTGAGCCGGTTGAGTCGGATAGACTCTGCCGGCCTTGCTTTTTTAATGACCCTGCTGGTGGACGCCGAGCGCCGTGGTAGCCAGTGCCGCTTGGTACAGGTTCCGCTGGCGATGCAAACGCTGATTAGCTTGTCCAACCTGACTGAGATAATGGCACCGTACATGCCATCCGGCACTAACTGAGAGCTTGCTATGGATACCAACGAGATTAAACAAGTATTGATGTCCGCTTTGGCACTGGATGACGCTTATGTCACCGGCGATGGCAGTCATTTCCAAGTGATTGCGGTCAGTGCCCAGTTTGCCGATATGAGCCGGGTCAAAAAACAACAAACCGTCTATGGCCCCTTAATGGACTACATTGCGGATAACCGCATTCATGCGCTGTCGATTAAGGCATTAACCCCTGATGAATGGCAGCGTGAGCGCAAATTCTTGCTGCCGAGCTAGCTGACTGAGAGCTGTCTGAATGGATAAATTTCGAGTAAAAGGGCCGACCCGCCTGAGCGGCGAGGTTAACATCTCTGGTGCCAAGAATGCGGCGCTGCCAATCCTGTTCGCGGCCCTGCTGGCCGAAGAGCCGGTAGAGATCCAAAACGTGCCTCACCTGCGTGACATTGACACCACCATGAAGCTGCTGCGTCAGCTGGGGGCGAAAGTCGAGCGTAATGGTTCGGTGCACGTTGATGCGAGCCAAGTAAACGAGTTTTGTGCACCGTACGATCTGGTGAAAACCATGCGAGCTTCTATTTGGGCATTAGGCCCATTGGTTGCGCGTTTCGGTCGTGGTCAGGTTTCTTTACCGGGCGGCTGCGCGATTGGTGCGCGTCCGGTGGATCTGCACATCGCGGGCTTGCAACAGCTGGGCGCGGAGATCCGTCTGGAAGAAGGCTATGTGAAAGCGTCGGTAAACGGTCGTCTGACCGGTGCCCACATCGTGATGGACAAAGTCAGTGTCGGTGCCACCGTGACCATCATGAGCGCCGCAACGCTGGCCACCGGTACCACAGTGATTGAAAACGCCGCGCGTGAGCCGGAAATTGTCGATACTGCTGATTTCCTCAATACCTTGGGCGCGAAAATCACCGGAGCCGGTACTGATCGCATCACCATCGAAGGGGTTGAGCGTCTGGGTGGCGGTGTACACCGCGTGGTGCCTGATCGTATTGAAACCGGTACTTTCTTGATTGCCGCGGCTATTTCTGGCGGTAAAGTGATCTGCCGTCATGCTAAGCCTGATACGCTGGATGCCGTACTGGCCAAACTGCGTGAAGCTGGCGCTAAGATTGAAACTGGGGCTGATTGGATCAGCATCGATACCGAAGGCCGTCGTCTGAAAGCGGTGAATATCCGCACCGCGCCACACCCAGGTTTCCCGACCGACATGCAAGCACAGTTTACCTTGCTGAACATGGTCGCCGAAGGCACTGGTGTTATCACCGAAACTATCTTCGAAAACCGCTTTATGCACGTTCCTGAACTGATGCGAATGGGCGCGCATGCCGAGATTGAAGGTAACACCGTGATTAGCCAAGGCGTTGAGACATTGAGCCCGGCGCAAGTGATGGCGACCGATCTGCGCGCGTCAGCCAGTTTAGTACTGGCCGGTTGTATCGCCTCTGGGGTGACCGAGGTGGATCGGATTTATCACATCGACCGCGGCTATGAGCGTATCGAAGATAAATTGCGCGGTTTAGGCGCCAATATTGAGCGCGTGAAAGTCGACGCGTAATGACTGCGTTATGGCGTCGGAGGTTCAATACCGAGCCACTCAAAGCCAATAAAAAAGCCACCGCTGCGGTGGCTTTTTTTATGCTGTCGTTTTATGGCGTTTACGTTCGATGGCCGTGAGGGCTAGCGTGCGCTTAATGAATTGGGTATTCGGTGATGGTGACCGGTAAGGTCATCTCTTTACCGTCACGGATAATGCTCACCGGTACTTCTGAGCCGGGGCGGATCTCCGCAACCTGATCCATCACGCCCACGGCACTGACGGCCGGTTTGCCATCAATGGCCGTGACGATATCGCGCACATGCAAGCCGGCTTTGGCGCCGGGGCCATTTTCATCCAGCCCAGCAATCATGATGCCCTGAATGCGCTCCATGCTAAAACTCTGGGTAGTCGAAGGCACAATTTCACGCCCTTGCACGCCGATATAGCCGCGGATCACCCGACCATCACGGATCAGCTTATGCATGATTTTGGTGGCCAGCGCGACCGGAATAGCAAAACCAATCCCTTCGGCGGCCTCACCGGAGTTGCTCTTATCGAGGCTCAAGGTGTTAATTCCGACCAGTTCACCAAGGCTGTTGACCAACGCGCCGCCGGAGTTACCGCGGTTAATTGAGGCATCGGTCTGCAAAAAGTTTTGGCGGCCAAAGGTGCTCAAACCAATCCGACCGGTGGCACTGATAATGCCTTGGGTGATGGTTTGGCCGAGGTTGTAGGGGTTGCCTATCGCCAGCACCACATCGCCAATGCGTGCTGGACGCTCAGCATTCAGTGGAATTTGCGGCAAGTTAGTGGCGTCGATTTTCAGTACCGCCAGATCAGTCATGGTATCGGAGCCCACTAACATGGCTTCATACACGCGGCCATCTTGTAAGGCGACAATGATTTGATCGGCGCTACTGATCACGTGTTGGTTAGTCAGGATATAACCGCGCGGATCCATGATAACCCCAGAGCCTAAGTTGCGGATTCCGAGAGTTTGATCTTGGGTATTTTGTCCCATGCTGCGGTTATACACATTGACCACTGCTGGCGCTGCTGCGCGTACCGCCGAGTTAAAACTCATGGGCTCTGCACCCATCGAAAGATGCGGTGAGGGCAAGGGTATGGCACTTTTACGCAGCTCAGGATAGAGCCAGAGGATCAGCAGGGCAGCGAGCACACCCAGAACTATTGCTTTTAGCAGCTTTGCAACCATAGGGGCCGTGATGATGTCGTGTGAGATGAGAATAAGTGTCAGGATACCACGCGGGTATCCTGACACGGGAGGAGATTAACGCAGCAGAATATACAAAGAGGCATCGCCACGCTGAATATTCATGGCAATCACAGGCGGTTTGCTGTCTAGGATCTTACGCAGTTCGCCTAAGTTCTTCACTTGCTGACGGTTAATACCGATGATGATATCGCCATCTTGCAAGCCGATCCGCGCCGCAGGTGAACCTTTGGCTACTTTGGTGATCTGCACGCCGTGTACATCGCCTTTGCTGTAATTCAGCAAATCAGCGCCTTCCAGACCCGGATACAGGTTAGACGCGTTGGTCTGCTCCTGATCGTTTTGCGCCAGTGTCACATTGGTATCAATGTTCTTACCGTCACGCATCAGGCCCAGTTTCACGGTCTTGCCCGCACCCATGGTGGCGATCTTAGCGCGCATTTCGGCAAAGCTAGTGATGGGTTGACCATCCATCGCCACAATCACGTCACCGGCTTTGATACCGGCTTTGGCCGCAGCTGAGTTCGGTACCACTTCGCTGACGAATGCACCTTTTTGCGCGTTAACGTCAAATGCTTGGGCCAGATCTGGGTTTAACTCACCGCCTTTGATTCCCAGCATGCCACGACGAACGCCGCCGAACTGGATGATCTGATCAACCAAGTTTTTGGCCATGGTGCTTGGAATGGCAAAGCCAATACCAACGTTACCGCCGCTTGGCGCTAAGATCGCGGTGTTAATCCCGATCAACTCACCGTTCAAGTTCAGCAGCGCACCACCGGAGTTACCTTGGTTGATGGCAGCATCGGTCTGGATGAAGTTTTCAAAGTTCTCCAGATTCAGACCAGTTCGGCCAAGCGCAGAGATAATCCCTGAGGTTACTGTCTGCCCTAAACCAAACGGGTTACCGACGGCCACGGCAAAGTCACCGACGCGCAGATTGTCAGAGTTAGCAATCTTAATCGCAGTCAGATTTTTTGGATTTTCCACTTGCAGCAGCGCAATGTCAGACTGCTTGTCTGCACCAATCAGCTTGGCCTTCAGCTCGCGGCCATCTTTCAGTTGTACGCTGATTTTATCCGCACCATTAATGACATGGTTGTTGGTGATGATATAGCCTTTGGCGGCATCAATGATCACCCCTGAGCCCAAACCACGAAACGGTTTCTGGCTGGATTGCTCGGTCGGAAAATCCGGTCCGAAGAAGAATTTGAACTCTTCTGGCAGACGTTGGCGTTGTACTTGAGTCCCTTCCACTGAAATACCGACCACGGCCGGCAGTACTTTTTCCAGCATCGGCGCCAGACTGGGTACTGCTTGTCCATCTACGGTAGCCGGTAGAGCGGCCAAGGCCGGCGCCGGACTCATGGATAAGCCTAAACTTAATGTTAAAGCACTCAGTAACAGCACGGGTTTTTTCATACACACACTCAATTAAAACGAAAACAGGGAAAAATACATACAATCGCTAGTATGACTGTCTGCTTCCAATTTAGTTCAATTAGTGACCTACGCTTTTTTTCCGCTTAGCAAACCGGAGTGCTCATCGGAGTAATCCCGCGGCATGCTGATAGGCGCTTGATCATTATCGGCTTCGGTCAGACGATAACGAAATGGATTATCTTGCTTTGGCTGCTCAGGCAGCAATTGATTGGAGGTCTTGGCCATGTGCTGGTACAGCTTGCGGTAATCGTTAGCCATGTTGTCCAGCAGCTCGGCGCTATGGGCAAAGTGATCGGTCAGCTCCTGACGGTACTGCTCCAATTCATACTTATTTTTTTCCAATTCGGATTGCATTTTCTTTTGCTTACGCAGATCCGTTTGGGTCAGACGGGCCAGTACAAAACCAGCAGCCAGGCCGAGGATAAAAATCAGCGCACTCATCCAAGTCATAATTACTCCTAGTGAAAACCGAGCTTAATCAGCAGGGTGGTAATGGTGTCACTATACCTGCTCTTACCTGCAGCGTGGTACTATAAGTGACATCTTTTAGTGTGACGGATAGCACGCTAAGGACTATAACCAAAATAAATCAGGAAGTGGTCAGACATATGGATGTGACTAAGCCCAGCGCCCTGTTTCAGCAGGCGCTTACTCGCCATCATTATCAGGCTGACAGTGCGCAATTGCAGGCCATCGCGGCACTGGATCGGCTTTTCATGCAATTACAACAGCGTCAGCATCATCCGGTACACCCCGAGCGGATTTCGTGGCTGCGGCGCTGGTTACCGGGGCGCGGCCAGCACTCTGCACCGGTCGTCAATCGGCTGCGAGGGGTCTATTTATGGGGCGGTGTCGGGCGCGGTAAGACGTGGCTGATGGAAGTGTTCTATCAAGCGCTGCCCGGTGAACGTAAGCTGCGTCAGCATTTCCATCGCTTCATGTATGATTTACACCATGAGCTGACATTAAAAAAAGGCCAAGAAGACCCACTGCACAAAATTGCCCAAAGTTTAGCGGCGCGCTATGACGTTATTTGCTTTGATGAGTGCATGGTGACTGACATCACCGATGCCATGCTGCTGGGGCGTCTGTTTACCTATCTGTTTGCCGAAGGGGTGGTGCTGGTTACCACCTCGAATGTCGCGCCGGATGATCTGTACCGTAACGGTCTGCAGCGTGCGCGCTTTTTACCGGCCATCGCGCAAATTAAACAGCATTGCGAAGTCTTGAATGTGGATGCGGGGTTGGATTATCGCCTGCGCACCTTACAGCAAGCCTCCATTTATCACTGGCCACTTAGCCATAACGCCAGTGCGCAGATGCAACAGTGCTTTATGCAGTTGACTGGAGAAAACGCGCCAGTCAGTGAGCACTCACTGCATGTGCTGCACATTCATCATCGTCCATTGCCGGTGTTGGCGGCGCAGGCTGGCGTGGTGATGGTGGAATTTGCCGAACTGTGTCAAAAAGCGCGCAGTCCGGCTGATTATATTGAGCTAGCGCGCCAGTTTCATACCGTGCTGTTGGTCAATGTGCGCACGATGAATAGTGAGCAAGAAGATACCGCGCGCCGATTTTTAGCATTGGTCGATGAATTTTATGCACATCGCGTAAAATTAATTATTTCGGCAGAAACAGCGCAAAATCAGCTCTATCAGGGAAATTTATTAACTTTTGAGTACCAACGATGCTATTCCCGCTTGCAGGAGATGCAGAGCTTAGATTATCTTGCGCAGCCTCATGGGGTTTAACTGGCAAAGTGATGTAAAAAATAGTCGATTTTATCGGCGCTCTTCACTATAATCCTCCGACCCCACGTTACATTGGTAGTCCCCGCCAATACGGTGCTAGCAAACGCAACTCGAAGGGGTTGTTGTGCAGCATGTGAGCGTGAATCTTCATCATTCCCGACGTTGATTCACCGGGTGTAACTTTTTTATTGGGTAAGCTATTTCATGAAAACTTTTGTAGCTAAACCAGAAACCGTTAAGCGCGACTGGTATGTAGTAGACGCAAACGGCAAGACTCTGGGTCGTCTGGCGACCGAGCTGGCTCGTCGTCTGCGCGGCAAGCACAAGGCGGAATACACTCCGCACGTTGATACTGGTGATTACATCATCGTTCTGAACGCTGACAAAGTTGCCGTAACTGGTAACAAGCGTTCTGATAAGATCTATTACCGTCACAGCGGTTATGTTGGTGGCATGAAGTCCGCTACCTTCGAAGAAATGATCGCCAAGCATCCAGAGCGCGTGATCGAAATCGCTGTTAAGGGCATGCTGCCAAAAGGTCCTCTGGGCCGTGCCATGTTCCGTAAGCTGAAAGTGTACGCTGGCGCTGAGCACAACCACGCAGCACAGCAACCACAAGTTCTGGACATCTAATACGGGATCAAGGCAATGGCAGAGAATCAATACTACGGCACTGGCCGTCGCAAAAGCTCTTCCGCACGCGTCTTTATCAAGCCGGGTAGCGGTAAAATCGTAATCAACCAGCGTAGTCTGGATCAGTACTTCGGCCGTCCAACTGCCCGCATGGTAGTTCGTCAGCCGCTGGAACTGGTTGAGATGAGCGAGAAGCTGGACCTGTACATCACCGTTGTTGGTGGTGGTATTTCTGGTCAAGCGGGCGCCATCCGTCACGGTATCACCCGTGCTCTGATGCAATACGACGAGACTCTTCGTCCTGCTCTGCGTGCAGCTGGCTTCGTTACACGTGACGCTCGTCGCGTTGAACGTAAGAAAGTGGGTCTGCGCAAAGCACGTCGTCGTCCACAGTTCTCCAAGCGTTAATCCATACTGCTTCGGCAGTTACGATTATCCTCAAAAAGCTCGACTTCGGTCGGGCTTTTTTGTATCCATAAATGTTGCAAAAAGGTTTTAATAACTTGTCAAAAAGTGTTGTTTTTCTTATTATCTGCCTGACTTTTGCAATTATGAGAAACACATGCTAGTCGATTGTTAAAATCAGGCCGGCAGCGTTTCTTCATCAGGCAGCAATGATACCGCAGGGATAGATAACAATAACCAAGCGGGAGCGATGGGAGATAGAGGGATGAACAATGCGCCTGTAAACAGCAGTCGCCGGCGTTTTCTTACCGTGGCCACGGGCGTTGTCGGTGGTGTCGGTGCGGTTTTTGCGGCAGTCCCCTTCATCAAATCCTGGAATCCCAGTGCCAAGGCTAAAGCGGCTGGCGCACCGGTACAGGTCGATATCAGTAAACTGGAAGAAGGCCAGCTGATTCGGGTGGAATGGCGCGGTAAGCCAGTATGGCTGGTTCGCCGCCCGCAGGCAGTACTGCAAGAGCTGGCCAGCCATGATGGCAAACTGCGCGATCCGGCGTCTGCCGAACCTCAGCAACCTGACTATGCACAAAATGCGTACCGCTCGGTAAAACCGGATATTTTTGTCGCGGTGGGGATCTGTACGCACTTAGGCTGTTCACCGAGCTATGTGCCGGAGGGATTTGGCGTACAGGTGGAAGGGGTGCAGTCCGGCTTTTTGTGCCCGTGCCACGGCTCGAAATTTGATATGGCCGGACGGGTCTTTCAGGGCGTTCCCGCGCCACTGAATCTGATGATCCCGCCGTATAAGTTTGTGGATGACAACACCATCCTCATTGGCGTAGATGACAATGGAGTGGCTGCGTAAATGAATAAGTTGCTCGACTGGATCAACGCGCGGATCCCGCTCACCGCCACTTATAACAAGCATGTGGGTGAGTATCCGGCGCCGAAAAACTTCAACTTCTGGTACTTCTTCGGCTCACTGGCGATGTTGGTATTGGTCAATCAGATTATCACTGGGATCTGGCTGACCATGAACTACAACCCGTCGGCCGAAGGGGCGTTTGCCTCCATTGAATACATCATGCGTGATGTGGAATATGGCTGGCTGCTGCGTTACATGCACTCTACCGGGGCCTCGTTTTTCTTTATCGTGGTCTATCTACACATGTTCCGTGGCCTGATTTATGGCTCGTACCAAAAGCCACGTGAGCTGCTGTGGATCTTCGGCATGCTGCTGTTTTTGGTGTTGATGGCGGAAGCCTTCATGGGCTATCTGTTGCCGTGGGGCCAGATGTCGTTCTGGGGCGCGCAGGTGATCATTTCGCTGTTCGGTGCGATCCCGGGGATCGGCGATGCCCTAACTTTGTGGATCCGCGGTGATTACGTGATCTCGGGCGTGACCTTGAACCGCTTTTTTGCGCTGCACGTGATAGCGCTGCCTTTGGTGTTGGTGCTGCTGGTGTTCCTGCACATCGTGGCGCTGCATGAGGTAGGGTCGAACAACCCTGATGGTATTGAGATCAAGAAAAACAAAGATGAAAACGGCTGGCCAAAAGATGCCATTCCTTTCCATCCGTACTACACCGTCAAAGATATTATGGGTGTTGCTGGCTTCTTGTTCTTCTTTTGCTACGTGATTTTCTTCAACCCAGAGATGGGCGGTTATTTCCTTGAGCCGCCTAACTTTGAAGCTGCTAACGGCCTGAAAACGCCTCCGCACATTGCGCCGGTGTGGTACTTCACCCCGTTCTACGCCATCTTGCGGGCAATCCCCGATAAATTATTAGGGGTCGTGATGATGGGGCTGTCGATTGCGGTGCTGTTCTTGCTGCCGTGGATCGATCGCGGCAAGGTGCGCTCATTCCGTTACCGTAGCCGTTTCCATACACTGAATATCGGGATGTTTGTGATTAGTTTTATCGCCCTTGGCATTCTCGGTACGTTACCGGCGACACCGCTGTATACCCTGTTATCGCAGATTTTTACCCTGTGTTATTTCATGTTCTTTGTCTTGCTGTTCTTCTACAGCAAAAATGAACGGACTAAACCGCTGCCAGAACGGGTGACTTTCAAATGAAAACATGGATTGTGATGTGTCTGGCCTTATTCTGCGCGGCTCCGCTCTCGGCGGCGGAGACCGGTGTGGCGTTAATGCGGGCCAATAATGATTTAACTGATAAAGCCTCGCTACAAAATGGCGCGCGCCTGTTTATGAATTATTGCGCGGGGTGTCACTCCACCAAATATCAGCGTTATGAACGGGTCGCGACTGACTTGGGGATCCCGCCGGAGCTGATGAAGCAAAACCTGATCTTTGATAATCAGGCCAAAATAGGCGATCTGATGACCAATGCCATGCCGGAGAAAAATGCCGCCGGTTGGTTTGGTGCGCCGCCACCGGATTTAACCTTGGAAGCGCGTTTACGTAGCCCCGATTGGATTTATACCTATTTGCATTCGTTCTATGCTGACCCGGCTCGGCCATTTGGGGTGAATAACACCTTGTTCCCGAACGTGGGAATGCCGCATGTACTGGAAGAGCTGCAAGGTACGCCGGAAGCGGTGGTCGAGATGCATGAAGTGGGCGGTCAACCGCACGCGGTGGTGATTGGTACTAAGATCGTGCGCCAAGGCGAAATGAACGCCGAAGAGTATGATCAAGCGGTGCGGGATATTACCAATTTCTTGGAATATTCCGGCGAACCCATGAAGCAACAGCGTAAGCAAATTGGCTACTGGGTGTTTGCATTTTTGGTGGTATTTTTTATCCTCGCCTACTTGCTGAAAAAGGAATACTGGCGCGACGTACACTAATTATGCGAAACTGGTGCCTGTTTTTCGGTTTATCCGATCGGCATGGGGGCTTGAGCCCCCTTTTGCCGTTTGTGTATTTGAGTTAAGTGGAGGGTTGAATGGCTATCGCAGCTAACAAACGCTCGGTGATGACGCTATTTTCTGGTGCAACCGATATTTTCAGTCATCAAGTTCGCATTGTTCTGGCCGAGAAAGGCGTGAGCGTGGAAATTGAGCAGGTTGATGCCGAGCATCTGCCAGAAGACTTGCTGGATCTGAATCCGTACAACTCCGTACCGACACTGGTTGATCGTGAATTGGTGCTGTATAACGCACGCATCATCATGGAATACCTGGACGAGCGCTTCCCGCATCCTCCACTGATGCCGGTTTACCCGGTAGCGCGTGGCCAGAGCCGTCAGATGATGTACCGTATCGAACAAGATTGGTACAGTCTGCTGGACAAGATTGAGCAGGGAACTCCGGTAGAAGCTGACGCAGCGCGTAAGCAACTGCGTGAAGAGCTGCTGGCAATTGCGCCGGTATTCAATGAATTCCCATACTTCATGAGCGAAGAGTTCAGTCTGGTGGATTGCTATCTGGCTCCGCTGTTGTGGCGTTTGCCGGTACTGGGTATCGACCTGATTGGTCCGGGTTCAAAAGAAATTAAAGGCTACATGACTCGCGTTTTCGAGCGTGATGCGTTTTTGGCCGCCCTGACCGAGTCTGAGCGTGAGATGCGTTTGCACGGTAAGGTGTAACAGATGGAGTTAACCCAGATGAAACCTCGCCGACCGTATCTGGTGCGGGCGTATTATGACTGGCTGCTGGACAATAATTTAACCCCGCATCTGGTGGTGGATGCCATGTTGCCGGGAGTACAGGTGCCGATGGACTTTGTCCGTGATGGGCAGATCGTACTGAACATTGCTCCGCGGGCGGTAGGAAATCTGGAACTGGGCAACGACGCTATTCGCTTCAATGCCCGTTTTGGCGGTATTCCGCAACAAGTCGATGTGCCGATGGCGGCTGTACTGGCGCTGTATGCGCGTGAAAACGGCGCTGGCACACTGTTTGAGCCGGAAGTTGCCTATGATCTTCCGGATGAAGACGAGTTTGCGGCGGCGGCAGAAGAAGAAGCGTCGGCCAATGCCGAGCCGAATCTGGTGCTGGTCGAAGAGCTGGCCGGTGATAATAACGGGCCAGATGATGAGCCGCCACGTCCGCGTGGTCGTCCGACTCTACGCGTAGTGAAATAACCCACTGCGTGATAAACCGAAACCGTCCGGTGCCGGTTGTGCGCTGTTATCTGCGCATGCAACAAGAAATCCGGACAATAAAAAATGCAGCCTAATGGGCTGCATTTTTTTTAGGTCGGAGCGCTGACGTTAACTCAATTGGTTCGTACTTAATGAATTTGCGCTTAATTCACTTGTACTTAATTCACCTTAATTCACATAGTCGAACACTTTCACTACCCGCTTCACGCCACTGACGTTACGGGCAATATTGGTGGCCGCGTCGGCTTCTGCGCGGGTCAGTTTACCAATCAAGAACACTTCCCCGTTTTCGGTGGTGACCTTCACATTGCTGGCTTTGACCTTGTCACTGCCGAGCAGCTGAGAGCGCACTTTGGTGGTGATCCACGTATCGTTAGAGATGGTGCCGAAGCTGATTGGCTTACCAACACGGATCTCGTTATACACTGCCGTTACCCCTTGAACGCCGGCCGCAATCTGGCCGGCGTGTTTGGCCAGCTCCGCAGTTGGCGTTTCGCCGACTAACAGTACGCGGCCTTCATAGGCCGTTGGGAGTACGCGGGCTTCTTTTTTCAACTGGGCATCTTTGCTCAGGGCATCGCCGACGCGCAGCTCCAGTGTTTCATCGTCAATCTGACCGCCGACGCTGCGTGGATCGGTGGCCACTTTGCCGGCCACTGCCGCGCCGCCGACGATAACGGCGCCGACACAACCTTGCAAGGCAAAGGCCAGCAGTACAATGGCCAGTTTAGCGGTGATGCGCATGGAGGCTCTCCTTGAAATGGGCTGAAATTAATCGTCCTGATGCGGGAACAAGGTCCGGTCAATCAGATCGCACAGGCAGTTCAGGGTCAACATATGCATCTCCTGAATGCGAGACTGGCGGTGGGATGGAATGCGGATCTCCACATCCTGCTCACCCAATAAACCGGCCAGAATACCGCCGTCATAGCCGGTCAGGGCAATGATGGTCATATCACGGGTGACCGCAGCTTCCACCGCTTTGACGATATCTTTGCTGTTCCCCTTGGTGGAGATGGCCAGCAGAATATCGCCGTTTTGACCTAACGCGCGCACTTGCTTGGAGTAGATCTCGGTTTGCAAGTCATCATTGCCAATGGCGGTCAGCATGATGCTGTCCGCCGTCAGGGCGATCGCCGGTAAGCTTGGACGCTCGGTTTCATAGCGATTCACCAGACATGCGGTAAAGTGCTGGGCATTGGCCGCTGAGGCACCATTGCCGCAGCAAAGAATTTTATTGCCGTTTAACAGGCACTGCGCCATCACCAGAGCGGCGCGGGCAATGGCATCTGGCAGAGCTTCAGCCGCGGCTATTTGGGTTTGAATGCTTTCGGTAAAGCAGGCTTTGATTTGTTCTAACATAGTGTCTGTTAATGGTAGTGTAAGATGTTCTGATACCAGCTAATACGGGCATCTGGCCCATCAAATGCCACAATATCAAAGCGGCAATTGGCGGTATCGATACTTTGTCCGCGTTGATGCAACCAAACTGACGCGCTGTGATACAAGCGACGTTGTTTGGTTGGCGTGACGCTGTCGACGGCAGAGCCTAAATGAGCATGGCGACGGTAGCGGACTTCGACGAAAACCCAATCATACCCATCAAGCATGATCAGATCCAATTCACCGCCGCGCAGCGTGACGTTGGCGGCGATGAATTGCAGCCCCTGCTGTTCGAGATACAGGCGCGCACGTTGTTCAAACTGCGCGCCTAAAGCCCGGCGGGAGAGGCTCACTGAGCCAGACGATCGGCCACGGTGGTGGCCGCAGGAGGCGTGGTGCTATCGAGCGGCGCGTTCACCGGCAGTTCACCGGTTGGTGCGTTGGCGGCGGCGTTAGGATCGACACTCATCGATACTGGCAGCAGCCCTCCGTTCTGATAGCGCAGCCAGTTCAGCTGACGGTGCACGGTGCAGTTTTCACTGGCACTGAGCAGACCGGTCTGACCGGCAACCTGATAGCCACTGACCTGACGTAGCTCATTGAAGTGGCTGGCCAGAGTCCAAGCATCCATCCCCATGGCGTACAGGCGGGACAGCGAGTAGTCCGGATTGCTCCAGATCTGGCTGACACGCTGCGCGGCCGGTGAGTTTGGAATGGTCAGCATCGGGATATCGCTGAATTGCACGCCATCCATCTCCAGACGAAAATCTGGGCCATTACCGGCCTGATTGCTGCGTGAGCTGGTGTACAGCGCCGGACGCTGCTGACCGCTTAGCAGTGAGGCATCGATAAACGGCTTGAGCAGTGACAGCTCATCAGGGGTAGTGACCAGATAGATAGCATCGATGGCGCCGCGGTTGGCATCAGCGCTTAAGGATACCCCCAGCACTTGGCGCAGGATGTCAGCTTTGCCTTGGCTACGCAGGCTTTGGTTGATGCTCTGGCGCAGTGCGACGGTATCACCAAAATATTGCACCGTCGGCTCACTGCCGCTCAGCTGTTGCCACTGACGACGAAACGCATTGGCGACGCGCTGGCCAAACGGATTACCCGGTACCAGTACCAACGGGGTGCGTTGGCCTTGATCCCAGATATGTTGCGCCGCATCGGCGGCTTCATCTTCTGGCGACAGGGCGTAGTAGCAGATGCTGTTATTGGCCGGTGGGTTTTCCGGCTGGTTTAATGCCAGCACCGACATATCGGCCGGTAATTGCATTTTCAGCAGTTCATCGACCCGATTTTTCAACAGCGGACCGACCAAGGTGCGCACCCCTTCTTGCTGGGCTTGCTGAATGATGGCCGGCAGCGGTTTGCTGGCGGTGTCATACACTTGTACGCGGGTATTCGGGTTACGACTGCTGTCATCCAGCATCCCAGCCATGAAGCCTTGACGAATGGCATCGCCCAGTGCTTGGTTTTGGCCACTGACTGGCAGCAACAGACCGATAGCATCCATGGTGGAAGCAGGCAGCGTCAGGTATTGGTTAAGCTGAGTCGGTAAAGTCAGCGCGGCCGGATGTTTCGGGAAGCGCGCTTTCCAATCGGCAATACCGGCTTTCAGTTGTGGCAGGTTATAGCGGTTTTCCTGATACACCCGCGCCAAGTCGAGCCAACCGAGCAAAATGGTTTCTTGCGGGCTAATCACCGCTTGTGCCAGTTCGCTGGCCGGTGCCTGACTTAGCACTTGCCAAGTTTGGTCTAGATTGGCCTGCTTTTGCTCTGGGCTGGTGAGGTACTCGGAAAGTGCGATATGATCACGAACGGATTCAATGATATTCCCTTTGGCGTCATCCACGGCGATACGCGTCTGGTAATAGCGCATCTTTTGCAGTGGCGTCAGCATGGCCACATTCAGCTCCGCCAAGTATTTGCTGGCGGCGGGCATGTTGTTTTTGGCCACGTCCAGCTCAGCACGTAACAGCAGCATTTCATGGCGCTGTACATCGCTTAGCGGCTCTTGTACCGCAGTTAAGGTTTGTTCGGCTTGTGGCAGGTTTTTCTCTTTGAGCAGCGCCTGTACCGCCAACAACTGCCACGTGGCTTTATCTTTCGCGCTGCTGGTGGCAGCTTGCTGCAGATAATAGGCCGACGAAGCCAATTGCTCGATACCCGGCACATTGCCAGAGCCTGATTGTTGTGGCGCTTGACAGGCTGCCAGAGCAAAGGCCATGAAAAGCGGTAAAATTACGCGTCTTGCATTGACGCCGGAGCATAAAGAGGGAAGCATGGGCATTCCAGTCACGTTTCTTCCTAGAGACGGTTAATCTTAAATCGGCAATGAAGTCTATACAATGAAAGCTACCGAACAATCTTTCATCACTCCGGCAACTCTGTACATAGTTCCCACGCCAATTGGTAACTTAGAAGACATTACTCAACGGGCACTGAATGTATTACAGCAGGTCGATCTTATTGCCGCTGAAGATACCCGTCATAGTGGATTATTGTTACAACATTTTGGCATACAAGCGCGCTTTTTTGCGCTGCATGATCATAATGAGCAACAAAAAGCGGAAGTGCTGGTGGAAAAACTGTGCCAAGGCCACAGTATTGCACTGATTTCCGATGCCGGTACGCCGCTGATCAGTGATCCCGGTTTCCATCTGGTGCGTCGTTGCCGTGAAGCGGGGGTGAAAGTGGTGCCGCTGCCAGGGCCGTGCGCGGCAATTGCGGCATTGAGCGCCTCGGGAATTGCCTCCGATCGTTTTTGCTTTGAAGGCTTTTTACCGGCGAAGACCAAAGGGCGTCAGGATACGCTGCGTGCCGTTGTGGAAGAGCCGCGCACGTTGATTTTCTACGAATCGACCCACCGTCTGCTCGATAGCCTGCAAGATATGGTCACCGTGCTGGGCGCTGAGCGTTATGTGGTGCTGGCCCGTGAGCTAACCAAAACTTGGGAAACCATCCATGGTGCACCGGTTGGTGAATTGCTGGCTTGGGTGCAAGAAGATGAAGTGCGTCGCCGTGGTGAGATGGTGCTGATTGTGGAAGGTGCAAAACCGGCCGAAGAGGATGCGTTGTCAGCAGCGGTGATCAAGACCTTGACCTTGTTGGCGCAAGAGTTACCGCTGAAAAAAGCGGCGGCGTTAACCGCTGAGATCCACGGGGTGAAGAAAAATGCCCTGTACCGTTATGGGCTGGATTACTTGAGTGAGTGATTTCAGTGCGCTTTACACTGGCGCTGTGATCGCTTTCTCGTTATAATCCGCCGCGGAGTTGGCCAGACAGTCGCCGCTTCGTGGTCGTCCCCTCGGGGAGACACACGGGGGGGAGGAAAGTCCGGGCTCCATAGGGCAGGGTGCCAGGTAACGCCTGGGCGGCGCAAGCCGACGACTAGTGCAACAGAGAGCAAACCGCCGATGGCCTGTGTTTCACAGGATCAGGTAAGGGTGAAAGGGTGCGGTAAGAGCGCACCGCGCGACTGGTAACAGTTCGTGGCACGGTAAACTCCACCCGGAGCAAGACCAAATAGGGGTTCATTGGTGCGGCCCGCATTGAACCCGGGTAGGTTGCTTGAGCCAGTGCGCGAGTGCTGGCCTAGAGGAATGACTGTCCACGACAGAACCCGGCTTACCGGCCGACTCCCTCATTTCGAGAAAAAGCCACGTCTTTGACGTGGCTTTTTTCCTTTTTGGACTGAGTACGCCGCTTCTTATATTTATCTCGGATTCAGTTGCACGGATAAGCATATGAATTTTCTGATTTCCCCGAAAAATGGCGGCTAATCTGTGCTGCATCACGCTTGACAAGCTTTTTCCCCCCTCCGTAAACTTGCATTTGTGGGAATTTATGGGTTTTTGTGGTGAATTTTGGGTTGCAGGGGATACAAAACGACCATGTTTCGTGGTGCCCTGTCCTTAAGCCTCGACAGCAAAGGACGCTTGGCGATACCAACCCGCTACCGGGATCACTTACTGAATGAATGTCTGGGACAGTTAATCTGCACCATCGACATCCATCAGCCCTGTCTGCTGCTTTATCCATTACCACAGTGGGAATTTATTGAGCAAAAACTGGCCGGTTTATCCAGCATGGTGCCAGAAGAGCGGCGTATTCAGCGTTTGTTGCTGGGGCATGCCGCCGAGTGCGAGATGGACAGCGCAGGACGAATTTTATTGCCAGCCACCTTGCGCAGTTATGCCCAGTTGCACAAAGAGCTGATGCTGGTCGGCCAGCTTAATAAATTTGAGATTTGGGATGCAGATGCATGGCAGCAGCAAATCCAACTTGATATTCAAGCGGAGCAGACCGGCCCTTCAGTGCTGTCTGCCCGATTACAGGATCTATTTTTATAATTATGTCAGAACAAACTTCCCATATTACCGTCCTGCTGCATGAGGCCGTGGGCGGTCTTGCTATTCGCCCAGATGGTATCTATATCGACGGTACTTTCGGTCGTGGCGGACACTCTCGCCTGATCCTGTCCCAACTTGGCCCCCAAGGGCGTCTGATTGCGATTGACCGTGATCCGCAGGCGATTGCTGAAGCGGCTACCATCGACGATCCGCGCTTTCAAATCGTGCATGGCCCGTTCTCGAATGTGCAGCAGTATGTCGAAGAGCTGGGTTTGACCGGCAAAATTGACGGCTTCTTGCTGGATCTGGGCGTCTCGTCACCGCAATTGGATGATGCCGAGCGTGGTTTTAGCTTCATGCGTGATGGCCCGCTGGATATGCGTATGGATCCGAGCAGTGGTTTTTCTGCCGCCGAGTGGCTGCAAAAAGCTGAAGCTGAAGACATTGCGTGGGTGCTGAAAACTTTCGGTGAAGAGCGTTTTGCTAAGCGCATTGCGCGCGCGATTGTTGAGCGCAATCAGAGCGAGCCGATGACTCGCACCCGTGAGCTGGCTGAGCTGGTTGCGGCGGCTAGTCCGGTGAAAGAGAAGCACAAGCATCCGGCGACCCGTACCTTCCAAGCGATTCGTATCTATATCAATAGCGAATTGGAAGAGATTGAGCGTGCACTGGATGCCTCGTTGACCATTTTAGCGCCGGGTGGCCGCTTATCCGTGATCAGCTTCCACTCGCTGGAAGACCGGATTGTGAAGCGCTTTATCCGTCGTCAGAGTAAGGGCCCTGAAATTCCTGATGGCCTGCCATTGACCGAAGCGCAGCTGGCCGGTGGGAAGAAAATGCTGACCATTGGTAAAGCGATTAAGCCGTCAGAGGAAGAGATCGAGCAAAATGCACGCTCGCGCAGCTCGGTATTGCGTGTGGCGGAACGGATGGCTGACTGATGAGCACCGAACGTCACTCACTGACTTCAATTATTGCGGAGGACTTGCTGCGGTTTGGCAAGATCCCGCTGTTGTTGCTGATCCTGGTGCTGCTCTCTGCGCTGGCGGTGGTGTTGAGTACTCACCGCACCCGCTTGCTGATTGTGGAGCGTGAGCACTTGATGTTAGAGCGGGATGCTCTGGATATTGAATGGCGTAACCTGATTCTGGAAGAAAATGCGCTCGGCGATCACAGCCGAGTAGAACGGATTGCCACCGAAAAACTGCAGATGCAGCGGGTTTCTCCGGCACAGGAAAAAATGGTTAAACAATAATGGCGAAACCGATCCGAACGTCGAAAAACAAACGCCCGGAAGAGAAGAACGATTCCAGTTTTATTCGCTGGCGCTATGTGCTGGTGGGTGGGGTGATGGCAATGGCGCTGGTCGGCCTGTTGCTGCGTGCGGCATGGATCCAAGTGGTCAATCCTGATCGCTTGATCCGCGAAGGGGATATGCGCTCTTTGCGGGTGCAGTCCGTCAGTACGCCGCGCGGAATGATCACGGATCGGGCTGGGCGTCCGTTGGCGGTGAGTGTGCCGGTGGATGCGGTGTGGGCCGATCCGAAAGAGATTGCTGATACCGCGTCACTGGAAAGACACGAACGCTGGAATGCGCTGGCCGATGCGGTTGGTATTCCACTGGATAAGTTAACCTCACGGGTAAAAAGCAACCCGAACTCCCGTTTTATCTATCTGGCGCGCCAGATTAGCCCTTCTTTAGCGACCTACATTCGCGAACTGAAAATCCCCGGAATTTACCTTAAGCAGGAATCACGCCGTTTTTATCCGAGCGGTGAGGTAAGTGCGCACATCATTGGCTTTACCAATATAGATGGTAAAGGCATTGAAGGGGTAGAGAAGAGCTTTGATACCTGGCTGACCGGTGAGCCGGGTAAGCGGGTGGTGCGTAAAGACCGCTTTGGTCGCGTGGTCGAGAATATCTCGGCGGTGGAAAGCCGCGCTGCGCATGATTTGTCGCTCAGTATTGATGAGCGCTTGCAGGCGATGGCCTACCGTGAGCTGAAAAATGCGGTGACCTTCAACAAGGCTGAGTCCGGCTCCATTGTGCTGCTGGATGTACAGACCGGTGAAGTGTTAGCGATGGCCAACTTGCCGTCATATAACCCGAATAACCGTGCCCAGATTGACAGCGCTCATTACCGTAACCGCGCGATCACCGATACTTTTGAGCCGGGTTCGACCGTGAAACCGTTGGTGGTGCTGACCGCGCTGGATCGCAAAGTGGTAAAAGAAAATGCGGTGCTCAACACCATGCCGTTTTACGTGAACGGCCATCGGGTGCGCGATACCGTGGTGTATCCAGAGCTGACGCTGACCGGCGTGCTGCAAAAATCCAGTAACGTGGGGGTATCCCACTTGGCGTTGGCGATGCCAGAAACTGCGCTGCCAGAAACATACAGCAAGTTCGGCTTTGGCCAACCAACCAATCTGGGTTTGGTCGGGGAAAGTAGCGGCATGATGTTGCAGAAAAGCCGTTGGGCTGACATCGAGCGCGCAACCTTCTCGTTTGGTTATGGTCTGATGGTAACGCCACTGCAACTGGCGCGCGCCTATGCCACTCTCGGCAGTTTCGGTGTGTATCGCCCGCTGTCGATCACCAAAGTGGATCCGCCGGTAGAAGGCACACGGGTGTTCTCAGAAGAGCTGACCCGTAAAGTGGTGCACATGATGGAGGCGGTGGCCTTGCCCGGCGGTGGTGGTCGTCGTGCGGCGGTGGATGGTTATCGCATCGCGGTGAAAACCGGTACGGCGAAAAAAATTGGTCCGAACGGCAAGTATGTCGATAAGTATATTGCCTATACCGCAGGGGTGGCTCCGGCCAGTAATCCGCGGTTAGCGCTGGTGGTGGTCATCAACGAACCACAGGCCGGTCAGTATTACGGTGGTGCGGTGTCTGCCCCGGTATTTTCCGCCATTATGGGCGGGGCACTGCGCATTCTGAACATCCAACCTGATGCTTTGCCGTCAGAAGATGAAGTTGTGCTTAATAGGAGTGGAAACGCCCGTGTCAACACATGATTTGCGCTCGTTGTTAGCGCCTTGGGTAAAAGATGCTCCGGCGCGAGCGTTACGGGAAATGACGCTAGACAGTCGTACGGCCGCGGCCGGCGATCTGTTTATTGCGGTTCTGGGACACAAGACCGATGGCCGCCGTTATATCGCGCAGGCCGTCGCGCAGGGTGTCGCGGCCGTGATTGCGGAAGCCGAAGGGGAAGCGTCAGACGGTTGTATCCGTGAAGTACACGGCGTACCGGTGGTGTACTTAAGCCAGCTTAACCGCAAGCTGTCGGCATTGGCCGGCCGCTTTTATCATCAGCCGAGCGAACAATTAAAATTAATCGGCATTACCGGCACCAATGGCAAAACCACCACCACGCAACTGGTGGCACAGTGGGCGCAATTGCTGGGTGAAACTGCGGCAGTGATGGGCACGGTGGGCAATGGCCTGCTGGGCAAGGTGATCCCCACCGAGAACACCACTGGCTCTGCGGTGGATGTACAGCATGTGCTGTCGGATATCCGCGCGCAGGGTGCCACGGTCGCGGCGATGGAAGTTTCTTCCCATGGCTTGGTGCAAGACCGGGTGGCGGCGCTGCAATTTGCCGCAGCCGTGTTTACCAATCTTAGCCGTGATCACCTCGATTACCACGGCACCATGGAGAACTATGCCGAAGCCAAGTGGCGTTTGTTCTCCACTCACCAGTTTGGTCAGGCCATTATCAACGCCGATGATGCCATTGGCCGTGAGTGGTTAACGCGTCTGCCGCATGCGGTGGCGGTCAGCATGCAGCCGACATTGCCGCTGGCGTGGGATGGTCGTTTCCTGTGTGTCACCGAGGTGGCATATCACCCACAAGGCGCGCGCATTGCGTTTCGCTCAAGCTGGGGCGATGGCCAAATTGACAGCCCACTGATGGGCGCGTTTAACGTGAGTAACCTGACGCTGGCATTAGCCACGTTACTGGCGTTGGACTATCCGCTGGCAGATTTGCTGCGTAGCGCCGCGCACCTGCAACCGGTCTGTGGCCGGATGGAAGTGTTCAGCGCGCCGGGCCGTCCAACCGTATTGGTGGACTACGCCCACACACCCGATGCGTTGGAAAAAGCGCTGGAAGCAGCGCGTCTGCACTGCCATGGTCAGTTGTGGTGTGTGTTTGGCTGTGGTGGCGATCGTGACCGCGGTAAGCGTCCATTGATGGGCGCGCTGGCCGAGCAGTTGGCTGATCGCGTGGTGATTACCGATGACAATCCGCGCACTGAAGATCCGCAGGCGATCGTGGCCGATATTTTGGCCGGTCTGGTAGCTCCGGGTGTGGCACAGGTGATTGCTGGTCGCGCCGAGGCGGTCACCGCCGCGGTGATGAATGCCGCGCCGAATGACGTCGTGCTGCTGGCCGGTAAAGGTCATGAGGATTACCAAATTGTCGGTCAGCGTAAGCTGGACTACTCCGACCGTGAAACCGCGGCCCGTCTGCTGGGAGTAATGGCATGATTGCCCTGTCGTTAGAACAACTGGCGCAGGTTGTCGGCGGTAAGCTGCTGGCCAGCGCACCAGAGGCGCAGCGCTCCATCACTGAGGTGACTACCGATACGCGTAAAGTGACGGCCGGTGCGCTGTTTATCGCCCTGCGCGGTGAACGCTTTGATGCCCATGATTTTGCCGCGCAAGCGCAAGAGCAGGGCGCGGCAGCATTGTTGGTTGAGCGCGAGTTACCGCTGGCGATCGCACAAATTGTGGTGGCCGATACCCGTTTGGCTTTAGGTCAGCTTGGCCATTGGGTACGTACTCAGTGCCGAGCGCGCGTGGTTGCCATGACCGGTTCATCGGGCAAAACCACCGTAAAAGAGATGACGGCAGCGATTTTGGCGCAGCGCGGTAACGTGCTGTATACCGCCGGTAACTTTAATAACGATATCGGTGTGCCACTGACACTGCTGCGCCTGACCAGCGAGCATGATTATGCGGTGATGGAGTTGGGCGCTAACCATATCGGTGAAATTGCCTACACCACGGCACTGGTGCAGCCAGAAGCGGCGCTGGTGAATAACGTGATGGCGGCGCATCTGGAGGGCTTTGGCTCACTGGCAGGCGTGCGGCAGGCGAAAGGCGAGATTTACCAAGGCTTGAGCGCGACAGGAACCGCAATCGTCAATCTGGATATCGATGAGCATCAGAGCTGGCAACCGGCTTTGCAGGGTAAAACCGTGCGTACCTGGTCGATGCGCCAGCCGGCAGATTACACCGCCAGCGACATTCGCTGCGCGCGTGGGCTGACGACCTTTACCCTGCACACTCCTGAGGGTGAGCAGGCGATCGCGCTGCCTTATCCGGGGCTGCACAATGTGTCTAATGCGTTAGCCGCTGCGGCGCTGAGTCTTGCTGTCGGCGCGTCATTATCTGACGTTGCCGCGGGGTTAGCCTCGCTTCAGCCGGTGAAAGGGCGTTTATACCCATTGGCGCTAACGCCATCGCTGCTGGTCTGGGATGATACCTACAACGCCAATGTCGGTTCGATGAAGGCGGGGATTGCGGTATTAGCGCAGCATGCAGGGCTGCGGATTTTGATTGCCGGTGATATGGGCGAGCTCGGTGACGAGAGCGCCGAATGTCATCAGGCGGTCGGTGACGCGGCGCGTGATGCCGGTATCGATCAGGTCTTCACCGTCGGCGTGCTGAGCCAAGCGATCAGTGCACCAAGTCAAGGGCAGCATTTCAGTGATAAAGCCGCGTTGCTGGCGGTATTGCTGCCGTATGTCGCTCAACAATTACAACAAGATGCCAATATCACCCTATTGGTGAAAGGTTCGCGCAGCGCAGCTATGGAAGATGTCGTGCGGGCGCTGCAGGAGACGTTTACATGTTAGTTTGGTTAGCGGAATTGCTGGTGAAGTATTACAGCGGATTCCATGTGTTTTCTTATCTTACCCTTCGTGCCATTGTCAGTTTGCTGACCGCCTTGGCCATTGCCTTGTGGATGGGGCCGCACCTGATTGCGTGGCTGCAAAAATTGCAGATTGGCCAAGTGGTGCGTAACGACGGCCCGGAGTCGCATTTTAGTAAGCGCGGTACCCCGACCATGGGCGGTTTGATGATCCTGACCTCCATCAGCATTTCGGTGCTGCTGTGGGCCAATCTGAGCAACCCGTATGTGTGGTGTGTGCTGTTTGTCCTGCTGGGCTATGGTGCGGTGGGTTTTGTCGATGATTACCGCAAGGTAGTACGTAAGAACACCAAGGGGCTGATCGCACGCTGGAAATACTTCTGGCAGTCGGTGATTGCGCTTATTGTGGCGTTTGCACTGTACGCGACTGGTAAAGATACGGCTGCTACTCAGCTGGTGGTGCCATTTTTCAAAGATATCATGCCGCAACTGGGCTTGCTGTACATCCTGCTGACGTACTTTGTGGTGGTGGGAACCAGTAACGCCGTTAACTTGACCGATGGTTTGGATGGCTTGGCTATCATGCCGACCGTATTCGTGGCAGCAGGTTTAGCGTTGGTGGCTTGGGCGACCGGTAACGTGAATTTTGCCGAATACCTGCATATCCCGTATATCCGACACAGTGGTGAGCTGGTGGTGGTATGTACCGCGATCGTGGGCGCCGGACTGGGCTTTTTGTGGTTCAACACCTACCCAGCCCAAGTTTTCATGGGCGATGTCGGTTCATTGGCGCTGGGCGGGGCGCTCGGGATCATCGCCGTGCTGCTGCGCCAAGAGTTCCTGCTGCTGATCATGGGCGGCGTGTTTGTGATGGAAACCTTGTCAGTTATTTTGCAAGTGGGCTCGTTCAAATTGCGTGGCCAGCGGATTTTCCGCATGGCGCCAATTCATCACCACTATGAACTGAAAGGCTGGCCGGAGCCGCGAGTGATCGTGCGCTTTTGGATCATCTCGCTGATGCTGGTTCTGATTGGACTGGCTACCTTGAAAATTCGCTAAGGATTGTCTGTCATGGCGTGCTATGCGGGTAAAAATATAGTCATTATCGGGCTGGGGAGTACCGGCCTGTCCTGCGTGGATTTTTTCATGCAACAGGGTGTGGTGCCGCGGGTGATGGATACCCGCAGCCAACCGGCGGGGCAAGATCGTTTGCCTGACGGCGTTGAGCTGCATACCGGCAGTTTGAACAGCGAGTGGCTGCTGGCCGCCGATCTGATTGTGGCCAGCCCAGGGATTGCGCTGGCGCGCCCTGAACTGCAAGCGGCGATCCGCGCCGGTGTGGAAGTGGTGGGCGATATCGAACTGTTCTGCCGCGATGCCTGCGCACCGATCGTGGCCATTACCGGCTCGAACGGTAAAAGTACTGTCACGAGCTTGGTGGGTGAGATGGCGCGCTGCGCCGGCTTGCGTGTCGGCGTGGGCGGTAATATCGGTATTCCGGCCCTGTCACTGCTGAATGATGACTATGACCTGTATGTGCTGGAGTTATCCAGTTTCCAGTTGGAAACGACCTCAAGCCTGCACGCCAAAGCGGCCACGGTGCTGAATGTCACCGAAGATCATATGGATCGCTATCAAGGTATGGACGACTACCGCGCGGCTAAATTGCGCGTCTATCAAGGCGCTAAGACGTGCGTGGTGAATGCCGAGGATCCGTTAACGCTGCCGCAGCAACCAACCGCGGACGTCGTCAGTTTTGCGCCGTCGCACGGCGATTACTGTCTGGGTGAGCATTTGGGTGAGACCTGGCTGATTGCCGGCGGTTTCCCGGCCATGCCGGTGGCGCGTATGAAGCTGGTTGGCCGTCATAACCAGGCCAACGCCTTGGCGGCGCTGGCGCTGGCCGATGCTGCCGGTATTAGCCGTCATGGCTCTGTGTTGGCGCTGGAAAACTTTACTGGCTTGGATCACCGTTTCCAGTTGGCGCATGAGTCTGCCGGTGTGCGTTGGATTAATGACTCCAAAGCCACCAACGTAGGCAGTACTGAAGCGGCGCTCAATGGCCTGCAAGTCGCTGGGCGTTTGTTCTTGCTGCTGGGCGGCGATGGTAAAGGCGCTGATTTCAGCTCACTACAACCGTTGCTGCTAGATAGTCATATCCAGCTGTACTGCTTTGGCCGCGATGGCGCGCAATTGGCTGCGCTGAAAGAGGGCGCCGTGCTGACCGACACCATGGAGCAGGCGATGCGCTTGATTCAGCCGCAAGTGGCGGCAGGTGATATGGTGCTGCTGTCACCGGCATGTGCCAGCTTGGATCAGTTCAAAAACTTCGAAGTACGTGGTCATGAGTTTACCCGTCTGGCACGGGAGCTGGCGGGATGAGAGGCTTTAACCTGTTCGGTCGCTTGAGTAACTGGGTGACCGGAACATGGGAAAACGACGATCCGGGCGTACAGCTGTATGACCGGACGCTGTTCTGGCTGGCGATTGGCTTGGCAGTGATCGGTTTTATCATGGTGACCTCGGCATCGATGCCGGTGGGGCAGCGCTTGGCTGACGACCCGTTTTTGTTCGCCAAACGTCATTTGCTGTATCTGGTGTTAGCCTTCGGCTTGGCGCTGGTCACCTTGCGTATACCGATGAGCATGTGGCAGCAGCTGGGGGTTCCACTCTTGCTGCTGTCGATTGCCATGCTGATCGTAGTACTGGGGGTGGGCAGCTCGGTCAACGGGGCATCGCGCTGGCTGGCGCTGGGTCCGATCCGTATTCAGCCGGCGGAGCTGACGAAGCTGTCGCTATTCTGTTACCTGTCTGGCTATCTGGTGCGTAAAGGCGATGAGGTGCGCGGCAGTCGTATCGGGTTCTTAAAACCGATGGGCGTGATGCTGCTGCTGGCCATGCTGCTGCTGTTACAGCCTGACTTAGGTACCGTGGTGGTGTTGTTCGTGACCACTCTCGGCATGCTGTTTTTGGCCGGTGCGCCGCTGTGGCAGTTCATTGCCTTGATTATCACCGGCATCATGGCGGTGGTGGTGCTGATTTTGGCTGAGCCATACCGAATTCGACGCGTTACCTCCTTCCTCGACCCGTGGCAAGATCCGTATGGCAGTGGCTATCAGCTTAGTCAGTCATTGATGGCGTTTGGCCGCGGTGATTTTTGGGGACAGGGGCTCGGTAACTCGATTCAGAAGTTGGAGTACTTACCAGAAGCGCATACTGACTTTGTTTTTTCGATTATCGGCGAAGAACTCGGTTATGTCGGTGTGGTTCTCATCCTGTTAATGGTATTCTTGCTCGCTTTCCGTGCGTTGGCCATTGGCCGGCGTGCATTAGAAGCCGAACTGCGTTTTTCCGGCTTTTTGGCCTGTGCCATCGGGATCTGGTTTAGCTTTCAGGCGTTGGTTAACGTCGGGGCGGCCGCCGGTATGCTGCCGACCAAAGGGCTGACGCTGCCGCTGATCAGTTACGGCGGCTCCAGTTTGCTGATTATGTCCACCGCAGTGGTAATTTTATTGCGCATTGACCATGAGACTCGTCTGGCCAAGGCGCAGGCACATGTAAGAGGAAGCCGATGAAGGCGAAGCGTTTGCTGGTGATGGCCGGTGGTACCGGAGGACACGTGTTCCCGGGGCTGGCCGTAGCACATCAGTTGATGGAACAGGGCTGGCAGGTACGCTGGCTGGGCACGGCGGATCGTATGGAAGCGGATCTGGTGCCAAAACACGGCATCGAAATCGACTTTATCCAGATCTCCGGTTTACGCGGTAAAGGCTGGCGTGCTCAGTTGGGCGCGCCGCTGCGCATTTGGCGTGCGATTCGCCAAGCGCGACAAATTATGCGCGATTACCAGCCGGATGTGGTGCTGGGCATGGGCGGTTATGTCTCTGGCCCCGGTGGCGTTGCCGCTTGGCTGCAAGGCATTCCGGTGGTGCTGCATGAGCAAAACGCCATTGCCGGCCTGACTAACCGTTGGTTATCACGAATTGCTGCCAAAGTGCTGCAAGCCTTTCCGGGCGCGTTTGCCAAGGCCCCGGTGGTCGGCAATCCGGTACGCCAAGATGTGCTGGCGTTACCTGAGCCGGCGCAGCGCATGAAAGATCGTAGCGGGCCGCTGCGCGTATTGGTGGTGGGCGGCAGTCAAGGGGCGCGCGTCTTAAACCGCACCCTGCCTGCGGTGGCCGCCGCGCTGGGTGACCAAATCACCTTGTGGCATCAAGTCGGCAAAGGTGCGTTACCGGAAGTGGAGCAGGCCTATCAGGCTGCGGGCGCTACCGGGCACAAGATCACTGAATTTATTGATGACATGGCAGATGCCTATCAGTGGGCGGATGTCGTCATTTGCCGCTCCGGTGCTCTGACCGTGTCTGAACTGGCCGCAGCAGGGGTTCCAGCGATTTTTGTTCCCTTCCAGCATAAAGACCGTCAGCAATACCTGAACGGTTTAACGCTGGAGAAGGCTGGAGCCGCTTACATTATTGAACAAGACCAGCTGACGGCGGAACGTCTGGAAGCGCAACTGTTGCTGTTAAACCGGCCGCAGTTACTGGCCATGGCGCAGCATGCGCGAGCCGCGGCGATTCCAGATGCAACTGATCGGGTTGCCGCTGTTATTCAAGCGCTGGCAGACAAGAGAACATGATGAACTCTATACAGACTCAAAAATTGGCGAAATTGCGCACCATGGTGCCGGAGATGCGCCGGGTGAGCCGCATTCACTTTGTCGGCATTGGTGGCGCAGGCATGGGCGGTATTGCCGAAGTCTTGGCCAATGAAGGCTATCAAATCAGTGGCTCGGATCTGGCGGAAAATGCCGTGACCGAACGTCTGCGTGCGCTTGGCGCTGAGATTTTCCTGCAGCACGCCGCGCAGAACGTAACCGATGCCAGTGTGGTGGTGGTATCAACCGCCATCAAAGCGGAGAACCCTGAGGTGATGGCGGCGCGTGAAGCGCGCATTCCGGTGATCCGCCGCGCCGAGATGCTGGCCGAGCTGATGCGTTTTCGTCATGGCGTAGCCATTGCCGGTACTCACGGTAAAACTACCACGACCGCGCTGGTCTCCAGCATTTTTGCCGAAGCCGGTCGCGATCCGACTTTCGTCAATGGCGGTTTAGTGAAAGCCACTGGAACTAACGCGCGCTTAGGGGCAAGCCGTTATCTGATTGCGGAAGCGGATGAGAGCGATGCCTCTTTCTTGCATCTGCAGCCGATGGTGGCGGTGGTCACTAACATCGAAGCCGATCACATGGATACCTACAAAGGCAGCTTTGAGAATCTCAAGCAGACCTTTGTCGATTTCCTGCATAATTTGCCGTTTTACGGTCTGGCGGTGATGTGTATCGACGATCCGGTGGTACGTGAATTGCTGCCACGTATTGGACGTCATGTCGTGACCTATGGCTTCAGTGATGACGCGGATGTGCAAATTTGTGACTATCGTCAACAAGGAGCACAGGGTCATTTCGTTATCTGCCGTAAGGGTTATGCGCCGTTACAGGTTAAACTTAATATGCCGGGTCGTCATAACGCCCTGAACGCCGCCGCGGCGATTGCCGTTGCGAGCGAAGATGGCATCGAAGATCTGGCGATTGTTCGCGCACTTGAAAGTTTTCAGGGAACAGGCCGTCGTTTCGACTGTCTAGGTGAGTTCAAGGTAGGCGATGGTGACGTGATGCTGGTGGATGACTATGGTCACCATCCAAGCGAAGTGGATGTCACCATCAAAGCCGCCCGTGCCGGTTGGGCCGATCGCCGTCTGGTGATGATTTTCCAACCGCACCGCTACACGCGGACACGTGATTTGTACGAAGATTTTGCCAGTGTACTGTCACAGGTTGACGTATTACTGATGCTGGATGTCTACGCCGCCGGAGAAAATCCGATCGAAGGGGCTGACAGCCGCGCATTATGTCGTACAATCCGCGCGCGGGGTCAGGTTGATCCGATTTTTGTACCGGAACAGTCACAGTTACCGACAATTTTAAGCCAGGTGCTCAAAGGCGGGGATCTGGTTTTGGCTCAGGGAGCCGGGGATATTGGCAAAGTGGCCCGTCAGTTAGCGGCCATGCGGTTACAGCCGCAACAAGTGCAAGAGGACAATCATGACTGAGAAAGTCGCAGTATTGCTGGGCGGAACCTCCGCGGAACGTGAAGTCTCCCTGAACTCAGGTGCTGCCGTTGTGGCAGGTCTGCGTGAAGCCGGCTTTGATGCTCATCCGATTGATACCCGGGAGATCAGCGTGGCTGATTTGCCGGCACAGGGATTTAGCCGCGCGTTTATCGCTCTGCACGGTCGCGGTGGTGAAGATGGCTCCATGCAGGGGATGCTGGAGCAAATTGGTTTGCCATACACCGGGAGCGGTGTGCTGGCCTCGGCGCTGGCGATGGATAAGATGCGTACCAAGCTGATCTGGCAAGCGCTGGGTCTGCCGTTGGCCGCGTATGAAACTGTCACATTTGGCCAGTTGGAGGATGCGCGTCTCACCGCTATAATCGCGCGCCTTGGGCTGCCGCTGATGGTCAAACCCTCGCTGGAAGGCTCCAGTGTAGGCATGAGTAAAGTGACTCGCGCCGAAGAGCTGCGTCCGGCGCTGGAAAAAGCGTTTGAGCATGACAGCACCGTGTTGGTTGAGCAGTGGCTGAGCGGTCCTGAGTATACTGTCGCGATTGTTGGCGATCAGGTGTTGCCATCCATCCGTATTCAAGCTGCCGGCACCTTTTATGACTATCAGGCCAAATACCTGTCCGATGAGACCGGCTATTTCTGCCCGAGCGGTCTGAATGCCGAGCAAGAGCAACACATCGCGGCACTGGCGAAAACCGCTTATGACGCACTGGGTTGCCGTGGCTGGGGTCGTGTGGATGTGATGATGGATGGGCAGGGCGAATTCAAACTGCTGGAAGTGAATACCGCACCGGGCATGACCAGTCACAGCTTAGTGCCGATGGCGGCACGTCAGGCTGGGATGAGCTTTTCGCAATTAGTGGCTAAAATTATCGGACTGGCTGTCTAATATGGCGCAGGCTTCCATTATTTCGCGGACACCAGAGGCGGCGCAGCGGCGTCGCTCTTCACAGCGAACCGTCGCCTCATTTTTGGGTGGTTTGTTGTTCTTTCTGCTGGTAGCCGGGTATGGTGCGAAGGGATTGTGGTCAGCCATTGATTGGTTACAAGACGGCCAGCGGTTACCGCTGTCACGGTTGGTGATCACCGGACAGCGAGAGTTTACCACCGACGATGATATCCGGCGCGCCATCTTATCCATGGGGCCGCTGGGCAGCTTTATGACGCAGGATGCGCGTAGCATCCAACAGCAATTGATGCTGATGCCGTGGATCTCTCAGGTGTCAGTACGTAAAGAATGGCCAGATGTTTTGCGGATTAATCTGGCCGAATATGTACCGGTTGCACGCTGGAATGATATGCAACTGGTTGATAATCAAGGTAAATCATTCAGCGCTCCTTTAGACCGTATGGCCAGCCGGCAATTGCCGCTGTTATATGGGCCGGAAGGCTCCGAAAAAGAAGTGTTGGATGCGTGGCACAGCATGGAAAAGCTCATGCAAGAGAATGGATTTCACCTTACAATGCTGGCATTGAGTCCGCGCCATTCCTGGCAGGCCGGGCTGGATGGCGATATCCGGCTGGAGCTAGGACGAGGCAACCGGATGGAGCGCCTTAAGCGGTTTATTGAGCTTTATCCGCTGCTGCAACAGCAAACGGATAAACGGATCAGTTATGTTGATTTGCGTTACGACACCGGTCTTGCGGTAGGTTGGGCACCGTTATTGGTGCCGGCACCGGCGCAGGGCGGTAAAGCAAATCCGGTAACAACAAATCAAGCGAATACTAAGTCAGGTTAAAAAATGACCAAGGCGACGGACAGAAAACTGGTTGTTGGATTAGAGATCGGGACCTTTAAAGTCTCTGCCCTTGTGGGAGAGGTACTTCCTGATGGAATGCTGAATATTATCGGTGTAGGCAGCAGCACATCACGCGGTATGGATAAAGGCGGCGTAAACGACCTTGAGTCTGTCGTAAAGTCCGTACAACGTGCGGTGGATCAGGCTGAACTGATGGCGGATTGTCAGATATCTTCTGTCTATCTGGCTCTATCAGGAAAGCATATTAGCTGCCAGAATGAAATGGGGATTGTCCCGATTTCTGATGAAGAAGTTTCGCAGGACGATGTGGATAATGTTATTCACACAGCGAAATCGGTAAAAACTAAGGAAGAGCACCGCATCCTGCATGTTATTCCTCAAGAGTATGCCATAGATTATCAGGAAGGGATTAAAAACCCAGTTGGGCTGTCCGGTGTACGGATGCAGGCCAAGGTTCACCTGATCACCTGCCATAACGATATGGCAAAGAATATTGTCAAAGCCGTAGAGCGCTGTGGCCTGAAAGTTGACCAGCTAATTTTTGCCGGTCTGGCTTCCAGCTATGCGGTGTTGACCGAAGATGAACGCGAGTTGGGTGTGTGTGTGGTTGATATCGGTGGTGGCACCATGGATATCGCTGTCTACACCGGTGGTGCGCTGCGTCATACCAAAGTTATTCCGTATGCGGGTAACGTGGTCACCAGCGATATCGCTTACGCGTTTGGTACTCCGCCGACGGATGCCGAAGCCATTAAAGTGCGTTATGGCTGCGCGCTCGGTTCGTTGGTTAGCCGAGAAGAAACGGTGGAAGTGCCGAGCGTGGGTGGTCGTCCACCACGCAGCCTACAGCGCCAAACATTGGCCGAAGTGATTGAGCCTCGGTATTCCGAGTTGCTGAATTTGGTCAATGAAGAGTTGCAAGAGTTACAAGAACAGCTTCGGCAGCAAGGGGTTAAACACCACTTGGCGGCCGGTATTGTACTAACCGGCGGTGCAGCGCAGATGGAAGGGCTGGCTGAATGTGCAGAGCGTGTATTCCATACACAGGTCCGGATTGGACAGCCGTTAAACTTAACCGGTTTAACGGACTATGCACAGGCTCCTTACTACTCAACGGTAGTGGGATTGCTGCACTACGGCAAAGAATCACAAATGAATGAGGAAGCCGAGACTGAAAAACAACGCTCAGTCGGCGGCATGCTAAAGCGCCTCAATGGTTGGCTGAAACGGGAATTCTGATTTAGACCTGCTGCGGACAGGCACAAAACGGAGAGGGTTATGTTTGAACCAATGGCAATGATTAATGATGCGGTGATAAAGGTCATCGGCGTCGGTGGCGGTGGTGGTAACGCCGTCGAGCACATGGTGCGTGAAAATATCGAAGGTGTTGAGTTCTTCGCGGTCAACACCGACGCACAGGCCCTGCGTAAAACCGCAGTAGGCCAAACTATCCAGATTGGTGGCGGGATCACCAAAGGTCTGGGCGCTGGGGCTAACCCAGAAGTTGGTCGCGGTGCGGCGGAAGAAGATCGTGAAGCACTGCGCAATGCGCTGGAAGGCTCCGATATGGTCTTTATCGCAGCCGGTATGGGCGGCGGTACCGGTACCGGTGCGGCGCCAGTGGTGGCAGAGCTGGCCAAAGAGCTGGGCATTTTGACCGTAGCGGTGGTGACTAAGCCATTTAGCTTCGAAGGCAAAAAGCGTATGGCCTTTGCCGACCAAGGGATCACCGAGCTGTCTAAGCACGTTGACTCCTTGATCACCATTCCAAACGACAAGCTGCTGAAAGTGCTGGGTCGCGGTATTTCTCTGCTGGATGCATTTGGTGCGGCCAACGACGTACTGAAAGGTGCGGTGCAGGGTATTGCCGAGCTGATCACCCGTCCGGGTCTGATGAACGTTGACTTTGCTGACGTGCGTACCGTGATGTCCGAAATGGGTTATGCCATGATGGGCTCCGGTGTGGCTTCCGGTGAAGATCGTGCGGAAGAAGCCGCTGAGATGGCGATTTCCAGCCCACTGCTGGAAGACATCGACTTGGCTGGCGCGCGTGGTGTGCTGGTTAACATTACCGCGGGCTTTGACCTGCGTCTGGACGAGTTTGAGACGGTCGGTAACACCATCCGTGCGTTTGCTTCTGACAACGCGACTGTGGTGATCGGTACCTCTTTGGATCCGGATATGGCCGACGAGCTGCGTGTGACCGTGGTGGCGACCGGTATCGGTGTTGAGCGTAAGCCTGACATCACTCTGGTGAGCAACAAGCATAACCCTCAGCATCAGCACCAACAAACGATGCAAGACCGTTATGCGGCACACAACATGACGCCAATCCAGCAGGAACCAAAACCAGCCAAAGTGGTCAATGAACCTGTGGCGGCGGTGCAGCCAGCGAAAGAGCCAGACTATTTGGATATTCCGGCCTTCCTGCGCAAGCAAGCCGATTAAGAAAGCAACAATTTGGAATCTCCGTCACTTGTGTTAACATGTCTGACTACTAAGTTGTAAGACTTTTATACCGAAAGCGAATACGCTCGGATAAGAGTAGAGTTAGTAGTCAGATGACATGAGTTTGTTACGCAGACGAGATAGACAAGATGATCAAACAACGGACCTTAAAACGCAGTATTGAAGCTACCGGGCTCGGTTTACATACCGGCCGTAAGGTAACGCTGACCCTGCGCCCGGCACCGGCCAACACCGGGGTCATCTATCGTCGCACTGACTTGAATCCTCCGGTTGATTTTCCGGCTGATGCGAAATCCGTGCGTGATACCATGCTCTGTACGTGTCTGGTCAACGACGATGATGTGCGGATCTCTACCGTTGAGCACTTAAATGCGGCTCTGGCGGGTCTGGGTATCGATAACATCATCATTGATGTGGATGCGCCTGAAATCCCAATTATGGATGGTAGCGCCAGCCCATTCGTGTACCTGCTGTTAGATGCCGGTATCGAAGAGCTGAATGTCGCCAAGAAATTCGTGCGCATCAAAGAAACCGTGCGCGTGGAAGACGGTGACAAGTGGGCGGAGTTTGTGCCATTCAACGGATTTAAGATCGACTTCACCATCGACTTTAATCATCCGGCGATCGATGCGGGTGCTCAACGTTATCGTCTGGATTTCTCTGCCGATAACTTTATCAGCCAAATCAGCCGTGCACGTACCTTTGGCTTTATGCGGGATATCGAATACCTGCAATCCAAGGGCCTGTGCTTAGGTGGCAGCTTCAACTGCGCCATCGTGCTGGATGAGTACCGCGTGTTGAACGAAGATGGCTTGCGTTACGATGACGAGTTTGTGAAACACAAGATCCTCGACTCGATTGGCGATCTGTACATGTGTGGACACACCATCATCGGTGAATTCCGGGCTTATAAATCCGGTCACGCACTGAACAACAAGCTGTTGCAGGCGATGCTGGCTAAAGAAAGCGCATGGGAATATGTGACCTTCGCAAACGAAGCGCAAGTTCCAGTGACCTTTGCTGCGCCATCACTGGTTTACGCCTAAGCGTAGGCTAGTTCGCGACCGGTTATTTAGCAACAAGTTGTTCGGCAATAAGGTTATTCAACGAGTAGCACCCAGCAGTGCCATCGGGTGCAACGCTCAGCGGCGTGAGCCGTTATTCTTGGTCTGCACTGGTCTCCTCTCCGGCCAGTGCAGCCAGTTTCTCCAGTTTTTCCCGCAATGCTTTTGGACTGTGACTGGCTAGCACACGCAGATGCTCGGCAGTTTGCGGACTGATTGTTCTTTTTTTATCCGTCTGGTAGTGACTTTGTGCAGTCTCCCGCACAGATGTGGCGGAAATTGCCAGCGCGGGATTGATTCGATGTTCAATTGTTACTAACGTTGGCAGGGTATTTTGGCGCAATGCGCTGATTAATGCCGGTGTTTGATAGCGTAAACGTAAAGCAAAGCTGGCATTTGCGATTTCAAGGATTAAAATGCCTTGGCGGAAGTTAGCAACCCGACAATGTGGTTGCAGTTCGCGCGGCAGCAAGGCACGTACTGCCTGATTGAGCTGCAACAATGCTGTGGCCCGTTGTTGAACATTGTGCAACTGGGAATCGCCGAGCAAAGTATCAATGGATTGTGGCCGGTGATCACGCATAGTAAATAATACCGTACAGGTTAGATTCCGTTGAAATTCCGGGTAGTGTTGTGAATAACAGGCCCGCAGACTAGAGACAGGGTGAATGTCGATTCTGATTCGTTGTGTACAATTTGGCCGTCGCCATCTGTGGCCGCACCTATTATTAGGTGTGGTAGCCGCGGGTGTCAGCTCTGCCAGTACAGTAAACGAAGCTCGCCCTGAGAGTCCAGCGAATCCAGCCATCAGCCGCAGTGCGCAACCGGCACTGGCCAATAGCGCGATGCGTCTGCGCAATGAATTAATTGCTCCCTCTGCGCCACACGTTGCGCTGCGTGTGTCTATTACACAACCGGAGCAGGCCAGCGTTCAAGACTGGCGTCCGGTGTCTGGCTTTTTTGCCCGCTTAGCTAAGATTTTAGCACCCCATACCCCACACGCTGGCCCGTATGCTGGCGTTTGGTGGCCCGAGGCGGCCACCGAGCTCAACGTTGAGCCTGAGTTGGTGCTGGATACGCCACCTCTGCTACAACCTACGTATAGCGTCTTACTCTCTGCGGCGTTGCGCCTTGCGCAGCCTCGGCCGCATCTTGATCCGCAGCGGGATGTGATCCCGACTGCGTTCACCGCTTATCTGCCGTCACGCTGGTTAGCACAAGTTCAGGGGATCCGCGCCGGCCCGTTGCGTTTGGCGTAAAGACACGCGGCCCGCGCCGCACTGTCGCCATATACCTAGCGGGATGTTTGGTTTATGCCGGATGCACCGGAAAGCCACGGATTGACTCTGAATAAAGATGTAACCTGTTATGTTGACTAAAGTTCTGACTAAAATTTTTGGTAGCCGCAACGAACGTACTCTGCGCCGTCTGCGTAAAGTGGTTCAGCAGATTAACGCACTGGAAGAAAGCTTTGCGGCGCTCAGCGATGACGAGCTGAAAGCGAAAACCCCAGAGTTTCGTGCGCGCCTCGAGAAAGGCGAAGCGCTGGACTCGTTGATCCCAGAAACCTTTGCCACCGTACGTGAAGCCAGTAAGCGGGTCTTCGGTATGCGTCACTTTGACGTTCAGATGATCGGCGGGATGGTGCTCAATGGCCGTAACGTGGCAGAGATGCGTACCGGTGAAGGTAAAACCCTGACCGCGACCCTGCCAGCGTACTTGAACGCGCTGACCGGCCGTGGCGTGCACGTGATCACCGTTAACGACTACTTGGCGCGTCGTGACGCCGAAACCAACCGTCCGCTGTTTGAGTTCTTGGGCCTGACAGTCGGCATTAACCTGCCGGGTATGCCAGCACCGGCGAAGCGTGAAGCGTACGCAGCTGACATCACCTACGGTACCAACAACGAATTCGGTTTTGACTACCTGCGTGACAACATGGCGTTCAGCCCGGAAGAGCGCGTACAGCGTCCGCTGTACTATGCGATTGTCGATGAAGTGGACTCCATTTTGATCGATGAAGCGCGTACACCGCTGATCATCTCTGGTCCGGCCGAAGACAGCTCTGAGCTGTACATCAAGGTTAACAAGCTGATCCCGCGTCTGGTACAGCAGGAAAAAGAAGACAGCGAAGAGTTCCAAGGTGACGGCGATTTCAGCGTAGACGAAAAAGCGCGTCAAGCGCACTTGACCGAGCGTGGTCAGGTGAAAGTCGAAGAGCTGATGATTGAAGCTAAGCTGATGAAAGAGGGTGATTCCCTGTATTCACCAGCTAATATCTCGCTGCTGCATCACATCAACGCCGCTTTGCGTGCGCACGCGCTGTTTGAACGCGATGTCGATTACATCGTGAAAGATGGCGAAGTGGTGATCGTCGATGAGCACACCGGCCGTACCATGCCGGGCCGTCGTTGGTCCGATGGTCTGCATCAGGCGGTTGAAGCCAAAGAAGGCGTGCAGATCCAAAACGAAAACCAGACACTGGCTTCAATCACCTTCCAGAACTACTTCCGTCTGTATGAGAAGCTGGGCGGGATGACCGGTACGGCAGATACCGAAGCGTTCGAATTCCAACAGATTTATCATCTGGACACGGTGGTTATCCCAACCAACCGTCCGATGGTGCGTAAGGACATGGCCGATCTGGTGTACATGACCGAGCGCGAAAAATTCAATGCCATCATCGATGATATCAAAGCGCAAGTAGCGGCCGGGCGTCCAACGCTGGTTGGTACTGTGTCGATTGAAAAATCAGAAGAGCTGTCTAAGGCGCTGAAAAAAGCCGGTATTCCACACCAAGTACTGAACGCCAAGTTCCACGCCTCAGAAGCGGATATCGTGGCACAAGCCGGTAAGCCGGGTGCGGTAACCATCGCCACCAACATGGCCGGTCGTGGTACCGATATCCTGCTGGGTGGTAGCTGGAAAGCCGATGCTGCGGCGCTGGAAAATCCAACTGACGAGCAAATCGCTGCGCTGAAAGCCCGTTGGGATGAGCTGCATGAGCAAGTCATTGCCGCTGGTGGTTTGCATATTATCGGTACTGAGCGCCATGAATCTCGCCGTATCGATAACCAGCTGCGTGGCCGTTCTGGTCGTCAGGGTGACCCGGGTTCTTCTCGTTTCTACCTGTCGATGGAAGACAGCCTGATGCGTATTTTTGCCTCGGATCGCGTCAGCAACATGATGAAGAAATTGGGCATGCAAGAAGGTGAAGCCATCGAGCACCCATGGGTCAGCAAGGCGATTGAAAACGCTCAGCGTAAAGTGGAAGCACGTAACTTCGATATCCGTAAGCAGCTGCTGGAATTCGATGACGTGGCTAACGACCAGCGTAAGGCGATTTACGAGCAGCGTAACGAGCTGCTGGATGCGCAAGAGATCGGGGCGTCCATTGAAGGGATCCGCGCTGACGTATTTAACGCGGTGATTGACGAGTACATTCCACCACAATCTCTGGAGGAGATGTGGGATGTTGCAGGTCTGGAAAACCGTCTGGCGAATGACTTTGACCTGCACCTGCCAATTGCGAAATGGCTGGATGAAGACAACAACCTGCACGAAGAAACTCTGCGTGAGCAGGTGATTGCCGAGGCCGAAAAGCAGTACCGCTTGAAAGAGGAAGTGGTCGGCGAGCCAATGATGCGCCATTTCGAAAAAGGGGTGATGCTGCAAACGCTGGATACCTTGTGGAAAGAGCACTTGGCGGCGATGGATTACCTGCGTCAGGGTATTCACCTGCGTGGTTACGCGCAGAAGAACCCGAAACAGGAATACAAGCGCGAATCGTTTGAGATGTTCACTGATATGTTGGAAAACCTGAAGCTGGATGTGATCAGCACCTTGAGTAAGGTGCGTGTGCGCATGCCAGAAGAGGTTGAGCAAGTGGAAGCGCAGCGCCGCGCTGAAGCTGAGCGTATCGCCCAAAAGCAAAAGTACAGCCATGACGAAGCGGATGAGCAAGGTGAAACCGGTGGTACCGTTGTACGCGGTGAGCGTAAGGTCGGCCGTAATGAACCATGCCCATGTGGCTCGGGTAAAAAATACAAACAGTGTCACGGCGTGTTGCAAGGCTAAGCCGGACAGGATACAAAAAGGGCATTACGGCAGTAATGCCCTTTTTTGTGGCCGTACTTTGATGACCAGTATTTTATGGCCAGTATTTTTAAGACAGTTCTAGCGGAGGCAGAGTGAAAAAACGGGTTCAGGTTGCCGTGGGAATTATTCGTAATGCGCAGCGCGAAGTGTTTTTGACCCAGCGTGGCGCAGATTCTCATCTGGCAGGCTTTTGGGAGTTTCCGGGCGGCAAGATTGAAGCGGGTGAATGTGCCGAAGATGCACTACGGCGCGAGCTGGATGAAGAGATTGGCATTGAGGTGCAAGAGGCTCGTTTGCTCGATAGCTTAAGCTTCGAGTTTGCCGATCGGCATGTGCATTTGTACTTTTTCTTGATTGAACGCTATCAGGGCGAGCCGTATGGCCGCGAAGGGCAGCATTCGGCATGGGTGCCTCAGCATACCTTAACGCCAGAGATGTTCCCGGAAGCCAATGCGCCAGTGATCCGTACTCTGTTGGAGCAGGCTCGCGTCGAATAAGCAGCCAAGCAACAGTAACGCAATGATAAAACAGTGATAAAACCGCGATAAAAAACCGGCCAAGGGGCCGGTTGTGTACATTATTCTTGTTCGCTCCAGCTTTCGCCGTCAGACAGATCGTCAGGGCCAGGAATGCGTTTTTCCTCATCGGCCCATTCGCCCAGATCGATTAACTGACAGCGCTTGCTGCAAAACGGACGGAACGCAGATGCCGCGCTCCACTCGACATCCTGTCCGCATGTAGGACAGGCAACTACCAAAGGTTTGCTCATTATCAGGCTCTCTCGTCAGACCGGACAGGCGATATATACCCTTTCTACATGAATCTACCGCAGTGTTGGCTATGTTCGCTCATCTCAACTACATAGTTTGCCTATGCGCATGGGGATTCACTCACTTGCCGCCTAGCTGCAACTTCACGTTGTTTGGCTATAACGTTCGGCTGTCCGGGTATTATCAGCAGCAGGCCAGTTCAAAGGCTAACTGGGCCGGCACTTCACCGTGTTCACTGTCGAGTGGCAGGAAGCGGATCGCATAGCGGCTCTTATGGCCGGAGACTTGCGGGTACACCATATCATCGAGCTGCAGCCGCAGACGCAGCATTTCCGCATCGCCACCGTTGTCTTGGAAAAAGCCGCCATTCGCCGCGCACGGGTGAAATGGCGCAATTTGCCGTACTAACGTCAGCACCATCCGCAGTGCATTACGCAGTGGCGACAAGGTCTCCATCCACACCAAAGCTTGGCGTGATTGCTCGCTGTGCGGCAGATGCAGCCACAGGTGCAAGGTCGGCAGATCAAAGCTGCAGCAGCCGCCGGGAATACTCAGTCGCTGACGGATAGGGCTGATGAAGCGGTCTTCGCGTAGCGCTTGCCCCAAACGTGGCGCAGCCAGCAAATCGCTGTAGTGCTGTTTGAGTTGGGCGCGCAAATCTTGCAGCAGGCTTAAATCAACACCCGGTGAATCAATAAATTGGGCCAGTTTCTGCTGTTGGCGCTCCAGATCCTTTAACAGATCGGTGCGCACTTCTCCGCGATCTAATACTTCCAACAGATCGGCAATGGTACGGAAAAAAACCATTGCCTGCGCGGTATCGCTCAAGTGCTGGTTATCATCCAGCTGTTGCAGCAGATATTCAATGCGTAACCAGGCTCGCATCTTCTCATTCAGGGGATGTTCAAAAATCACTGAACGGGTTGAGTCATTCATCATGGGTCTGATTCATCGAAAAGAGAGTATTACGATAACAGAATATAGGCACGGCGAAAGGGCGAATTATCCCCACTCCTTCAGCCGGCTGTATTGCTGCAAATATGGGAGAAGTTTAAAACCAATTGTGGGCGGAGGGTATTGTTTTATGCATTCCCATTATCTTGCCGCTCTTGCTGTGCGCTATAAGCTGAACTATGTACTAAATAATTGAGAGCGGCGTGTTAGAAGGAAATATTAAGCGGGCAAACTCACGCGCGGATCATCGCTATTTCAACCAGCCATGATGATGAGGAGGGATATTGTTTTTGTCTGTATAGGCAGTCTGTACTCGTGTGTCAGTGCATACGCGCCAGTTAATCCCCCTTCGTGAACTCGGCTCAGGTACGTTTAGCTGCAGCTAGCTGTAGATAGTGTTGATGCAGGCGTGCGACTTGTGCACTGAGTTGGCTCGGATCGCCATCGTTATTGATCACGTCATCGGCCACCGCCAGACGCTGTTCGCGTGTGGCTTGTGCTCGCAGAATTTGCTCAACTTGTGCGATGGGTACCTGATCGCGGTGATGAGTTCGCTGGATCTGCGTTTGTGGGCTGACATCCACCACCAATACGCGATCGGCTTCGGTATAGAGTTGATTTTCGACTAACAGCGGTACCACCCACAACACATATTCGGAGCGTGCAGCGGCCAGTGCTTGACGCATTGCCTGACCAATTAACGGATGCAACAGTGCATTCAACCACTGCTTTTCCTCAGGCTCAGAAAAAATCCGCGCACGCAGCGCGGCGCGATCCAACGCGCCATCGCTTTGCAGCACATCGGTACCAAAATGGGCGCGGATCGCCGCCAGCGCCGGAGTGCCCGGCTCGACAACGTGGCGGGCAATCACATCGGCATCCACTTGCTCAATACCGTATGGGGTAAACAAATTGGCGACAGTACTTTTGCCACTGCCAATCCCGCCGGTAATGGCGACCACATAGCTCACATTAATATCCCATCAGTGCAAAATAGTGAGCGTATATGGTGTCACTAAACAGCAGGCTGATCCAGCCACCCAAGGCTAGCCACGGGCCAAATGGGATTGCCTGTTGCGTCTTACGCGCAATTACGGCATATACCAGCCCACACACCGAGGCGAGCAGGGCAATCAGCAGCAGTTGGGTCGGGCCACTCCAAGCGCAGAGTGCGGCCATCAAGACAAAATCACCGCGCCCCATGCCTTCTTTGCCGGTCAGCAATTTGAACATCCAAAACAGGCTCCATAGGCTCAAATAGCCCACCGCGGCGCCCAATACAGCATCATGCAGGGATAACGGCGAGTAACCGCCCCATGCCAGTAATAAACCGGCCCATAACAGCGGTTGGGTGAGGCTGTCGGGCAACCACATTCTATCTAAGTCAATCATGCTGGCGGTGATCAGCACCGCACCAAACAGCGCGCATGCGACGCTCCAAATCTGTAACCCCCACAGCGCGACAGGCAGAGCAAAAACCAGTGCGGTGAGCAGTTCGATGGCTGGATAGCGTTTACTGATCGGCGCCTGGCAATGACGGCAACGACCGCGCAGCACCAGCCACGACAGCACGGGCAGGTTATCAAACCAGCGCACAGGATGTTGGCAATGTGGGCAGTGAGAGCCGGGCAGGATCAAGTCAAAGCGTGGTGCATCGGCCGGAGGAGTGAGTTCGGGGAATTGTTCGGCACATTCAAGGTGCCAGCGCCGCTCCAACATCAGTGGATAGCGGTAGATCACGACATTGAGAAAGCTGCCGATCAGCAAGCCAAAGAGCGCCGCAAAGGCAATGAGCAGGGTTCCGTCCAATGGATAATCCAGACTGTCTGTCACTGACAGGAATTTGAATAAATTTTATCGATTTTACAGGAAAAAAAAGAAAAATCGCAGTCTTGCCGAACGCTGAGTATCGCGTATGATGTGGTATTGGAGTGTCCGCTCCACGTACCATGCGAAACACAGTAGCAAAACTGCAATTTATTGCATGGTGATTATTGTCCGATAATCACAGCAATATAACGACTATCTCCGACTGCCTGAGGATCGGCTAAAATCTACAGCGGCCGGAAATACAGAAGAAAAGGATTACTTATTTAATGCGTATCGAAGAAGACCTGAAGCTTGGCTTCAAAGATGTTCTGATCCGTCCGAAGCGCTCTACATTGAAGAGCCGTTCAGAGGTTACATTGGATCGGAATTTTACGTTCAAGCATGCGGGTTGTCAATGGTCTGGCGTACCTATTATCGCCGCCAATATGGATACCGTAGGCACCTTCGGCATTGCTGCTGCGCTGGCGGGCTTTGAAATGCTCACCGCAGTCCACAAACACTACACCACCGAGCAGTGGGCCGCCTTTGTGGCTGCACAGCCGGCTGAGGTGTTGAAGTATGTGATGGTGTCGAGTGGCACCTCCGATCAAGACTTCATCAAACTGCAAGAAGTGCTGGCGCTGAGTGAGGCGTTGAACTTCATCTGTATCGATGTAGCCAACGGTTACTCCGAGCATTTCGTGGCGTATGTGCAAAAAGTGCGTGCAGCGTTCCCGAACAAGGTGATTTGTGCGGGTAACGTGGTGACAGGCGAGATGGTCGAAGAGCTGATCCTCTCCGGTGCGGATATCGTGAAGGTGGGCATTGGCCCAGGTTCGGTGTGCACCACGCGCGTCAAAACCGGTGTCGGTTATCCACAGCTGTCGGCCGTGATTGAGTGTGCGGATGCCGCGCACGGTCTGGGTGGCCAGATTGTCAGCGATGGCGGCTGTACTTGCCCGGGTGATGTGGCGAAAGCCTTCGGTGGCGGCGCAGACTTTGTGATGCTGGGCGGCATGCTGGCGGCGCACCAAGAGTGTGAAGGACGCTTGCTGGAGCAAGATGGTCAGACATTCATGCAGTTTTACGGCATGAGTTCCGATACCGCAATGAACCGCCATGTTGGTGGCGTAGCGCAATACCGCGCCTCAGAAGGTAAAACTGTTCTGCTGCCATTCCGTGGTCCGGTTGAAAATACCGTGCGTGATGTGTTGGGCGGCCTGCGTTCGGCCTGTACCTATGTGGGGGCGGCCCGCCTAAAAGAGCTGACCAAACGCACCACTTTTATCCGTGTGGCTGAGCAGGAAAACCGTGTATTTAACGGTTAATCTCTCAACATAAGATAGTAAAAAATCCCGCGTATCCTTAGGAGCGCGGGATTTTTTTATCCCTGTGATTCGTGATGAGCGATGTAGGTGCGCCGGTGTTGGCTATGCGAGTGTTATCGATGTGCTATCGCGATTGCTGAGCGATGCGGTAACTAAGTTGTACATGCTGTGGTTGAGTATGTTGTGACCAAGTATTGCTCGCAGTGGATCTTGCTAAGTGGCCGACTATGCTTAATGAGATTTTTACTTTTAAAGCGAGTGGCAGGTATGTTTACGAAAAAAGCGATAGCGTGTCTGATGGTTGTGGGCGGCCTGAGTATGAGTGCGCAGGCGATGGACTTGAGCAGTTCAACGGTGGAAAACGGCAAGACTTTGCAAAATGCGCAGATCTTTAATGGTTGGGGTTGTACCGGTAAAAACGAATCACCGGCGCTGAAATGGAGCGATATCCCACAAGGCACCAAGAGTTTTGCTGTGACCATGTACGATCCGGATGCGCCGACTGGCAGTGGCTGGTGGCACTGGGTGATGGTCGATATTCCAGCGGATGTGCATAGTCTGCCGGAAAATGTCGGAATGAAAGACAGCAAAGCGTTGCCGAAAGGGGCGATTCAACTGCGTAACGATTTTGGTTATGATGGCTTTGGCGGTGCATGCCCACCGGCAGGCGCTCAACCGCATAACTATCAGATCACCGTGTATGCGCTGAATGTGCCGAAACTGGATATTCCGGCCAATGCTTCACCAGCCTATGCGGGCTTTTTTATCCTGCAACACAAGATTGGTGAAGCGCGTTTGACCGCGCCGACGAATGCGCGTTAATAGCGTTAGCGGCCTTTATTGCGATTGCATATAAAAATCTAACGCCTGTACATGGCCAAAATTATGAGCTGTCAGCCATAGTATTTTGTTGCTCAATATGTTGTCTGTGCAGGCGTTATAGTGCTAGCCACATCAATACGTGTAACAGCGATTCACGCTTAATGAATAATATTACCCATATTAAAGATGGGCAGATACATCGCGACCACTAAAGTTCCCACAATTCCCCCGATAATGACCATGATAAATGGCTCCAGCAAACTGGAGAGCCCATCGACCATATCATCCACTTCTTGTTCATAAATCATGGCTACTTTATCCAGCATCCCATCTAGTGAGCCGGATTCTTCACCAATCATCACCATCTGGGTGGTGATTGCAGGGAATAAATGCTGTTTTAACATGGCTTGGTGAATGGGTAGACCTTGCTCGGCTTCTTTGCGAACGGCCAGAATGGCTTTGCGATACACCAGATTACCGGAAGCGCCGGAGGCGGAAAACAGGCCATTTAGCAGCGGAACACCCGCGGAGAAAGTCACGGATAGTGTACGAGCAAAGCGAGCCACCGAGGCTTTATGCAATAACTCGCCAATAACGGGTAAACGCAGCATCAGTTGATCCTGCTTGTAACGCATTTTTTCGGATTTACAATAAGTATGGCGGTAAGCAAACACTAAGGCCATGATGCCCGCAAAAACATACAGCCCTTTTTCCCGCAGTAGCTGAGAGAGCCCGAGCACCATGTTGGTAAAGGCGGGCAGCTCAGAGCCAAAACTGGTATAGATTTGTTCAAATTGTGGAATAACAAACAGTAACATCAATAATGAGACGCCGATGGCGACCAGCATCACCATGGCGGGATAGAACAGGGCCTTTTTGATCTTGGATTTCAGCGCTTCCATTTTTTCGCGGTGGGTAGCGATCCTGTCCATCACCAGATCCAAACGACCGGTTTGCTCACCGGTGCTCACTAAATCACAATAGAGATCATCAAAGATTAGCGGATATTTACGCAGAGATTGAGAGATAGGCATGCCACTTTCAACATCGGTAGCGATAGTTGAGAGTAAGCGGCGCATACTGCGCTTTTGATGGCTTTCGCCAATCATACGCAGGCTTTGTAAAATCGGAACGCCGGCAAACAGCATCGTTGAAAGCTGGCGGCTCATAAAGGCGATATCTGCAGGTTTGATCCGATCTTTGAGGCGGCTGAGAACCGATACCGGTACTTTTTTCAGTTCAATACGGCTAAAGCCTTTACTCATTAACTGGATGCGTGCTTCATCCACGGAGCTGGCTTCTAATTCACCTTCAATTACATGCCCTTGGCGGTTTACGGCTTGCCATTTGTAGGGATACTGACGGCGAGGCTTAGGTTGAGCCAGCGTACTCATGGTTATACTCCTGTAACCCGTTCAATTTCTTCCAATGATGTTACGCCTTCACGCACTTTATTCAGGCCTGCTTCACGCAAGGTCAGCATGCCATGTTGGCGTGCAATGTGGGTTAACTCTGGCGCATGCTCACCGCGTAAAATGGCATCGGTCAGAGCTGGGGTGATTGGCATAATTTCATATAAGCCGGTTCGGCCTTTGTAGCCGTTGGTACATTTTGGGCAGCCCTTGGGTTTAAAAATACGTAACCCTTCGGCGTGGCATTGGCTAAAGCCGGCAGCTTTTTGTTCGGCCTCGGTCAGCAGATGTGGCTGGCGGCACTCGGGGCAGAGGCGGCGCGCCAATCGCTGAGCGATGATCAGATGAATTGATGAGGCAATGTTATAGGCAGGAACGCCCATATTGGCCAGTCGAGTGAGGGTTTCGGCGGCAGAATTGGTGTGCAGTGTTGACAGCACCAAGTGACCGGTTTGCGCCGCTTTTACCGCAATTTCGGCGGTTTCCAGATCGCGAATCTCCCCCACCATCACCACGTCAGGATCTTGGCGCAAAAAGGCCCGCAATGCGCTGGCGAACGTCAGACCGGCTTTGAGGTTGATCTGGGTTTGATTGATACCGGCTAAGTTGATCTCCACCGGATCTTCGGCGGTAGAAATATTGCGCTCTGGCTGATTGAGTAATGACAAGCCGGTATACAGGGTCACGGTTTTACCGCTACCGGTTGGGCCGGTGACTAAGATCATGCCTTGCGGCTTAGCTAAGGCGTTCAAATAGCGCTGTTTATCCGCATCAGTAAACCCGAGCTGATCAATATTTAAGTTGGCGGCAGAGGAGTCGAGGATCCGCAGTACTACTTTTTCACCAAATAGGGTGGGTAGTGTAGAAACACGCAGATCGATAGCGGGGGTGTCTTTAAATTTGAGCTTGATACGACCATCTTGCGGGATGCGCTTTTCGGCAATATCCAACTTACTCATGATTTTTAGGCGTGCAGCCAAGCGAGCACCGAGTTTATCCGGTGGGCTGGCGATCTCTTGCAATACGCCATCAACCCGAAAGCGGACGCGATACTGCTTTTCATAGGGCTCAAAATGAATATCTGAGGCGCGCTGACGCACTGCGCGGATTAGCATCTGGTTGATAAAGCGCACAATAGGGGCTTCATCTTGCTCACTACTTAAGGCTAAATCATCGTTGAGTGCGCTTTCATCCGCTAACTCTTCAAGCTGAGTGAGGGTGTCTTCTTCTAGTCCTGAGTTTCCCATTGGATTGTCAGCATCTTCCGGATATTGTCCGGTGACGATGAAAATGGCTTCACGTAGCTCTTCTTTATTAACCAGAGTGGTCTCAATTTGTTTGCCGCAAGCAAAACGAAACGCATCGATACACTCAAAACAATCATGGCTGATGACGCCAAGATATAGCGTGCTGTTGTTATCAAATATTGGCAGAGCAAAATACTTAGTAATAAGGGATGCAAAGGAAGCGTATTTTTTTAGTTCGGTAGGGTTTTCTATTTTCATATTATATGTTTTTTAAGGTGGGAGATAATCTCCCACCGATTAAGGAAGAGTACTTAGCAAAGATTGGCCGATTTACAAGTTCCTGCAGCAGTCCATGTAATAGGGCCATCAGTAATTGGTTGCGATGGCGTGATGACAAATGTTGCCCCCCCTAACCCTTCTATATTTTTGGCTGTTGCAGTGATGGCACCAGTATTATCTACAGTAATTTTTTCAACATACTTAGTACCGTAGTCTGTCCCTTTCATTATAGTATATCCGGGACCAGTTTTACCGGCAGCATCAGTTGTTGCGCAGGAAGTTAAATTTCCTTGGTCAAAAAAACATAATTCAGCTTGTTGTTTAATGCCATTTGTAGCTGTAACTACTTCGGAAAATTTAGCTCGAGCGGTATATTTTTGATAAGCCGGTAATGCAATGGCTGCCAGAATGGCGACGATCGCCACCACAATCATCAATTCAATCAGGGTAAAACCCTTGTTCACTGCTTTCATCTTGTTCTCTCCTAACCTCACACTCCGCAATCCGTATTTGCGGAAATCCATAAGCCACGCCCGTTTCCTTATAGAAAAACGTATCCGTGGTTTCCCATCATCCGGCCGCTAAGCTTTGCTTGGTGCCGTTTGGTCAGGCACCGCTTTTTTAAGGTAGTTAGCCGGTAATGTTGAGAGTCGGCAGGACAACGAGCAGCAGACCCTCAAGGCTATTGTGCTGACAGCATGAGGGGGTTTGCAAAGCCGGCTTGGTGAGTTGGAAAATGAATCACAAAGATTTATGTATGAGAGATGAGAGGTGCTAGTGAGAGCGAGCAGTGGCTGCAATAAATTTCACATGCTTTGCAGGTTGGCGAATGGTACATTTTTCCTCATTAGGCTTACGGCTATTTCGCTTGATGGTGCTATTTAGACTGTACCTATGCTGGATGTGCTTATTCGCTATTTTTATTGATGTTATTTTCTCGGTGCCATTCCCTATGAGTGAATATGCGTATTAATTGGATTTTATGAGTGAGGGTTAAATTAGCATGCTACTGAATTTAATAAAAGCCTCTTCTATTTAATGGATGTTGATTGGTTTTATAATTTTTGGTGATGCAATCAGTTATAGAAAATGATTGGCGAAAGCGCGTTCCTGCTACAGGAAAACTCAAGGTGTTATTGATAATAGCTTAGGAAAGAATAACCCCATAATTAGCGTATTGTGTTGTGCAGGTGTGCTAATTATGGGGAGATATTGATTGGTATGTATTCTTAATTCGTGACTGTTTACTGCTCACTAAAGCGCAGTGACAGATCCAGTGCGCGGACATGCTTAGTGAGCGCGCCGACGGAAATAAAATCCACGCCGGTAGCGGCAATATCGGCCAACGATTCTAGCGTCACATTACCGGACACTTCCAATTGCACGCGACCGGCGGTGAGAGCTACGGCATCACGCATTAGCGGCAGGGTAAAGTTATCCAGCATGATGATGTCAGCTCCGGCTTGGATGGCGGCATCCAACTCAGGCAGGCTTTCGACTTCCACTTCTACCGGCACATCGTGCTGCAGAGTGCGTTGGGCGAGGGCATGCGCTTGGTCTACCGCCTGCTTAACGCCGCCGGCGGCGATGATGTGGTTTTCCTTAATCAGGAAGGCGTCATACAGACCGATACGGTGATTGACGCCGCCACCACACTGTACCGCATATTTTTGCGCGGTGCGCAGGCCCGGTAAGGTTTTGCGAGTATCCAGCAAGCGGGTGTGGGTGCCGGCGAGTTGCTCGACATAACGGCGGGTTACACTGGCCGTGCCAGACAAGGTCTGGATAAAGTTGAGCATGGTGCGCTCGGCGGTCAGGATCAGGCGCGCATTACCGGTGAGCTCCAGCAGCAGCTGATTGGGCTGCAGGCTATCACCATCTTGCACTTTCCAGTGCAGCTGGATCGGATCGGGGTGTCCGGCGCTCAACTGACGGCACACTTCATCCGCCCAGCGTTGGCCGCAGAACACACCGGCTTCACGGGTGATCAGGCGGGCAGTGGCTGAGGTGGTGGCCGGCAGTAACGCGGCGGTGAGATCGGCATCGGCTACGGGGTGATCGCTGCCGAGATCTTCTTGCAGTGCGGCCCGTACGCGAGACGGGATATCCTTATTGAGCTGTTCTTGCAGCATCAGACGGCGTTGCTCGGCATTATGAATGCGACGCGGCATGGGTTAACTCCACTTTAAATCCTGCTGAAGATGGTAACGTACTGCGTGTATTTTCGCATCCGTCATGTAACAAACTCTGCGCTGCGCACGGCTGAAGCGGTTCTGATAGCTCTTTGGGGTGTAAGCCGAAGCGGCATGGCTATTGCTTAAATGGCTATTGCTTAAATATCTGTGCAGTTATCTGCTTAAGCATAGCCGCAGCAAGGTTAACTCTCGGCGACGTGAAGCGATGTTGTTAATTCAGGCGATTAATTGCGGTGCTGAATTTATGCTAGGTATTAGAGGCTAGGCATTAGAAGCTATGAATTCATAGTGAGCTTTTTATAATGCTAACAGCATGCAGAGGGATGCGGGTTATGTTTGTGTTATGTTCGAATAGCGCAGCAAGCTTTTACCGTTCAACTGGATTCAAAAACGCGATGCAAAACAGAACAACGAAAGGAACGAGGTGATGACGGCAACACAGCAACCGGCCTTACAGTTGCAGGATAACTGGTTGAACGGCGCGAGGGTGCGTCACTGCCCTTCACCCCATTGTGATGCGAGGGCGGCAGACGAGCCGGTATCGTTGCTGGTGGTGCACAATATCAGTTTACCGCCCGGTCAGTTTGGCGGGCCGTACATTGATCAACTGTTTTGCGGCACTTTACCGCCAGACGAACATCCGTATTTTGCCGATATTTATCAGCTACGGGTGTCGGCGCACTGTTTGATCCGGCGTGATGGTGAGATTGTGCAGTATGTCCCTTTTAATCAGCGGGCATGGCATGCGGGGGTCTCTGAGTATGCGGGGCGGCCACGCTGTAATGATTATTCGGTGGGCATCGAGTTAGAAGGCACTGACGACACGCCTTACAGCGATGCGCAATACCAGCGTTTAGCGGCACTGACGGCGTTGTTGCTAGACACTTATCCGGCCATGGCAACACCAGAGGGGACTCTGAGGATCACCGGCCACAGCGATATTGCGCCGGGGCGCAAAACCGATCCGGGCCCAGCCTTTGATTGGGATAATTTTTATGCGAGGCTTGCCGTGGTTCGTGGTGAGTCGCATTAATCGTATATACCCTTCTTACGCCAAGTCGCTTGGGTATACCAACGCAATACAATGCAATAAAGGAGTGCCGTGGGCATGAAGCTGTTTAGCTTGCTGTTAATTCTGGCGTGGGAGCGTCTGTTTAAAACCGGCGAGCGCTGGCAACTGGATCACTGGTTGCAAGGGCTGTGGCCGAAAATTCGTCGCCCTTCGTTGGTGACCAGTTTTGCGCTGTGGCTGGGCGTGGTGGTGGTGACGCTGCTCTATCTGTGGCTGATCCGTGGGCATCTGTTTGGCTTGCTGACGCTACTGAGCTGGATTGCGCTGGGGTTATTGTGCATCGGGGCGGGGTATAAACGGCGTCGATATCATGCTTTTTTGACGGCGGCGCGCCGTGGTGATAACGAAGCGGCCAGTTTAGCCGCCGAGCAATTGGCGCGTATTCACGGTTTACCGGGGCAGGATGAGAAATCGCTGCTGATTGGGGTGCAAAGTGCGCTGCTGTGGACCAACTTTCGCTACTACATGGCGCCTGCGTTCTGGTTTGTGGTCGGCGGGCCGGCCATTATGCTCGGTTATACCGCGCTGCGGGCCTATCAAAGCTGGTTGGCGGAGCATGAAGATCCGCTGCTGCGAGCGCAGTCTGGGGTCGATCATCTGTTGGGCTGGCTGGATTGGATCCCGGTGCGACTCTGTTCGCTGGCCTATGTGTTTGCGGGCAGTGGCGAAAAAGCGCTGCCGGCATGGATGGTGTCGGTGATGGATTGGCATACTCCGGCGCATCGGGTGCTCGCCGAGATTGGTCGCTTTGCTTTGAGTCCACAAGATTGTGATTCGTGGGAGTTGATGGCGCAAAACGCGGTTGCGCTGGCGCGTAAGGCGGCGTTGTGGCTGGTGATTGCGCTGGCAGTGCTGACCATTTATGGCCTATTGCTGTAACGGGACTGACTTGCTGTCATGCCGCGTTTTAGTGTGAAGTACCATCGGGCATACGTGATACATTGAGCCGACAGGCCGTCCAGTGATGGGCGGCCTGTTTTTCTTGGTGAAGCCTGTGTGGCAGGCTTTCTGTCTTCTGTCTTCTGTCTTCTGTCTTCTGTCTTCTGTCTTCTGTCTTCTGTCTTCTGTCTTCTGTCTTCTGTCT
>PPYF01171673.1_pt1 | contig 92125 bp, 84 predicted proteins | sample 1559871 | NCBI WGS metagenome assembly PPYF01 (sample SAMN08240021, study PRJNA423297) | Human gut metagenome, whole genome shotgun sequencing project.
CTGCCGCCACACGCTGCCGTTGGCCGCCGGACAATTCGCTGGGATATTTTTTTAGCTGGGAGTCAATTCCAAACAGTTCAGCCAGCTCCTTAACTTTCCTGTCGATTTCCTGCGCTGGCTTGTGAAGCAAAGTCAACGGGACGGCAATATTTTCGCGTACTGTCAGACTATCTAAAAGATAATATTCCTGGAAGATAAAGCCCAGATTGTTTTTGCGAAAATCCGCAGCGTGTCCCTGTCCCAGCTTTTCAATATGGGTTTTACCCATGATAATATGGCCGCTGGTCGGAATGTCGATTGTAGATAAAACATTCAGAAGGGTTGTTTTTCCAGAACCGGAAGCACCCATGATGCCTAAGAATTCGCCCTGCTTAACTTCAAAAGATACATGATCGAGGCCGGGCTTGGGTTGGTTCTTATAAATTTTGGTTACATCCATAACTTGTAATAGTGTACTCATATACATTCGCTCCTTTCATAGTTCCTCTTTAAGTATAAAGAACTCGAAAGAATAAGGCATGAGTAATTCACGCAGTTATTGTTTGCGTGAATTACTCATGCCTTCTCCTTTGCAAAGCGATAAAATAGAACTCAACTATATCAAGAGTTCCTTACTAAACTGTAAGCTAAAATTCACCTGAATGTAAGCTGGTTCCTGTAAAATTGCAAATAGATAGTTGTCGGTAAGGAGGAAACAAGGGTGAGAAAAATACTTGTTGTAGATGATAATTTAGATTACCTGGAATTGTTGGCCTCTGTTCTGGGAAAGTATTTTGAGGTTTACGAGGCAACAGGGGTAAAAGACGCCCTGCGGGTGTTGGGCGACAAAGAAAAAGAAATTGAGGCGATCTGCTCTGATTACAACATGAGGGATGGCACAGGATTAGATTTGCTTGAAAAAGTCCGTCAAGAGGGCATAACCATTCCATTTCTGCTTATGTCCGGTGATGACGACCATGTACTTAAACAAAAGGCAAGGCTTTATGGCGGAGATTTTTGCAGTAAAACGGATTGTGATTTTATCGAAAGAATAAAGGCATTAGTCAAATCAGAAACATAATTTTGTTTTACCTGGTCGGTCTATGGCTTATCAGGAAATTTGTTCAATAAAATTAGAAGTGAGGTAATCACATGAGTGATTTTGTAATTGAAACAAGGGGATTGACAAAGGTATATGGAGAACAAACGGCTGTCAATTCTGTTAATCTCCATGTTAGAGCAGGCCGTATATACGGGCTGCTTGGCCGCAATGGAGCAGGAAAAACCACGATAATGAAGATGATCCTGGGACTCGCGCCGATTACTTCCGGCGAAGTGGATGTGTTCGGCCAAAACATCAAGGGCCGAGAGAAACAAATTTATCCCCGCATTGGCGCAATCATTGAAAATCCCGGTTTTTATCCCAATCTGACCGGTACAGAGAACCTTAAAATTTTCGCTGAAATGCGCGGGATCTACCACCATAATGCGGTAAAAAGCGCCTTAGAGGTTGTAGGGCTTCCTTATCGGGACAAAAAGCTATTCAGCAAATATTCTCTTGGTATGAAACAGCGCCTTGGCATAGCCAACGCAATCCTGCATGATCCGGAATTGCTGATATTGGACGAGCCAACCAATGGGCTTGATCCCATTGGTATTGCCGAAGTACGCAATTTCATCAAGGATTTAAGTGTCGAGCGCGGTAAGACCATTTTAATTTCCAGCCATATCCTTTCTGAAATTTCTCTGCTGGCAGACGACATCGGAATCATCGACCACGGTGTATTGCTGGAAGAAAGCAGCATGGAAGAACTGGAAAAGAAAAACCGCAAGTATATCCTGCTCCAAGTGTCTGATGCGTCAAAGGCCTCTCTGCTTTTAGAGCATGAATTTCATGTGAAGGATTATGCCATGCAGGATGAACATACTTTGCGGCTTTATGACACTGCCCTTGATGTGGCGGCAATAAATAAATTTTTGGTAATGCAGGATGTGGCGGTTATCGGCTCCCAGCTTTGCCATGACACCCTGGAGGATTATTTCAAGGAGATCACAGGGGGTGTTGGGATTGCTTAAAATGCTCAAGATAGAATTTTCTAAGATGCGGCGGCGTCCGTTTATCCTGATTGCTACTTTGGCTGCGGTGATTTTGCCTGCGCCTATCTCCCTCTTGGCGGCAAGAACCGGGCAAGGGTACGATTTTTTATATAAGTCTGTTATCAACTTGGGACAGCTTATGCTTCTGATCCCTGTCCTCTGTATTGTGGCGGCAATGCTGTTTTTTGAAGAACGCGATAACAACACATTGAAATCATTGAAGATCGTTCCTGTTTCGATGAATATGCTGGCTTCTTCAAAACTGATCGTGCTATTAGTTGTTTCTGTTCTCTATTCAATTTTGGCGTTCGTATCAACGGTAGTATTTTCGTTGATCGGTCACATGACGGTGGAGCAGTTTGCAATTAAATTATTGTTCTGTATTGCTGCGGGAATTATGGTATGGGTTGCCTCCCTTCCTTGCATTGCCCTTATTGTCGTATTCAATAGGAATTACATTTTCTCTGTATTATGTTCTTTCTTGTATGCGGTTATGGGATTCATCATTACTAATGCAACCATTCGGACGGCTGCTCCCAATGTTTTTATGATATTACCTGTAAACGTAATTAACAGATGGCTCCTTCCTTTTTTTCAAAATTTAGATACGGCAAGCTACCCATTTGATATAGGGCCAAGCTCGGTAAGCACAATCTTCTGTGTGATATATCTCCTGATATATACGGTGGCATTTGGTTGGATCATCTGTAATCGCTTTAGAAAATGGGATAATTAGCGGTGAATGGTATGCGTTTGATAAAAGATGAATTTATAAAATTAAAGCGGTGTAACATCCTTTGGGTAGGGATCATAACGCTGTTGTGTTCGCCTCTGCTGTCCGTATTGCAGCAGGAATCCTTAAACGCCCCTATTACTGATTATGGGTATGCCAATTTGGTAAACGGGGTAATTTGGAATAATATGGGCTTTTTCCTTCCTGTTACACTGATGCTGCTGGGCGGTTACATGATAAACCGGGAATACACGGACGATACGCTGAAAGAAATATTTACGATCCCCATTTCTTACAAGAAATTGATGCTGGGGAAAATCGGCGCTTTGCTTATATTATCTATTCTTTACAGTTGTTATAGCTTTCTTCTGGCGACAGGAATAAGTGCGATTTTTTATCCCGGTGGTTTGAACGGTATGGCAGTAATAAAGGCACTCATTCAAATCTGCGGGATGGGACTTTGTATCTGTATTTCCATACTGCCGTTTGTTTGTTGGTGCGGGGCTGCTAAAAACCGTTTTTGGGTAGGGACAGTTCTTGTATTTGTGTATGGATTCTTAGGAATCCCATTGGCTGGACACGGATTTCAGGATTATTACCCTATAAGCGCAGGATTGTCGATTATTCAATATTCAGGAGATACAGGAAGTACAACAACCGACTTCCGGCCAGAAATTGCGGGTATTGTGTTATTGTCCACACTATTTCTATCATTGCTAATTTTGATTATCCAAAATAAAAGCAAATAATCCTAAAAATAGAATATTGGGGATAATTAAAAGATTCAAAATATGCTCTTATTTTAAATGCAATCAGCATACCACAAATTGAAAGGGAGGTGTTTACATGGGAAAGTAATGATTTTAACTTTCAAGGATGACGAGGATCAGGTTTTGAATAAAGTATTGACCTTGTTATCTGGTGAACCAAAGTTTATGACTGTTCAACATGATACTGCTCCAGTGTTCACCTTCCCCGGCCTCACAATCCACCCTTATCAGCGTCAGGTGTTCCGGGGAGAAACGGAAATACCACTGACCCATCTGGAATTTAGCGTCCTTCTTTATCTGGCGCAGCAGCCCGGACGGGTGTTCAGCCAGCAGCAGATTTTTGAAGCTGTCTGGAATGAGGACAGTGAAACATGTCAACATTCTGTTGTCAGTATCATTCACCAGCTCCGCAAGAAGATAGAGCCTGATCCGGCGCAGCCGGTTTATATTCAGACCGTGATTCATACCGGATATAAGTTTGTCGTACCAAAGGAATAAAACACGGGAACCCGCTGACCTTCACCGGCTGCCGGGCTCCTTTTTCTTCCCGCTCGACTTATTCTGTCGAGATTTGACGACTATTCTGACTGCGCTCCTATCGCAGACAAACTTCCCCATGATTTGACAACGATATAATTTCCTTAGATTCCATAAGTAGGAACCCGTTCTGATTGAACGGCAGCTTTGCAGTCCATTTGAACGAATGACAAATTTAGCCGCCGTTTCTTTTTAAGGATAGAATAATATAAAATGAGTAAAACCAGCAGGGCATAAAAACTTATTAACCCTACTGGTTTTATTCAGAATCTTTGTTTTTTGGATTGCTCTGGAGAGCCAGGAGCTGCTCAGCCAGATAGTTCAGTGTGTTTAAAAGAATCTGGCGGCTCTGAGGACTGCAGGACTGGAACTTTCCGATGAAGCGCTGAATCTTCTCGTCTGTATCAGAAATTTCCGGCTCGAACAGAGTATTGGCGGAGATTCCCAGACGTTTGATGAGTGGATACAGAATTTCATAGGAAGGGTTCATTTGTCCTTTTTCAATCATCTGGACTGTTTTGATGGCCACATTGGATTGATCGGCCAGTTCCTGTTGCGTCAGACCGCAAGAAATTCTGGCATTCCGTAGGCAGTTGCCCAGATATAGTAACCTGTCTTTAGGCATAATTATTCACCTCACATATATTCTATCTTGCCGATTAAGGTTTTTGCATAACCTTATCGTGCATATTTGATAGGCAATATTATGCCGATATATAAATGAATTTATAGCCTTGGTGAAAAGCCAATTAAAAAAAACGGCTTTTCACAGCAGGGCTTATTTGCGTTTCCCATCTGTGTTCTGCCGTCAGGAGAAACATGGATGGTTTTGTTTTGAAGAAAAGAAAAAGGGTTGGCCTAGGTGATCAGTTAAAAAAATTTTATCTGCAGATGGGCTACCGTACACTCTTCAAAGAGTATTATCATACCTATTTCACTGGTATAAAATTCCATATGGCATAAAGCTAAAAAGCAGCGTCAGGAAGCTCAAAAAACTCCCTGGCGTTATTTTTTGTCGAATTTTGTGGAACTTTCTCCACAAACCTCGAAATCGAGGGCCACCGATCATCAGAGGAAGATTCTGATGAAAGGTTTTGGAGAAGTTGGAGAAAAGTTTTTTAAAAAAATTTTCCGCTTTTTCGATTTTTTGTCAGTTTCCCTCCTGTCCTCGCTGCGAAAGGGAGGATCAGGCGTCTTTTACTACGGCTTTAAGCAGAAGGGAGGTGATCCCTTTTGAAATTGAACCGTCAGGAAAAAGAAATCGTGCGGAGAAAATTTTGTGCTTACTGCATTAAAGTTCTGCATGGTGAGGCACTGAATTATCTTGATGAATTGGAGCGGCAGAGAAAACGGGAAGTGAATTTTTCAGAACTTCTGCAGAAAGACCTAGACGCTCTGTATTGCTGTGATGATTATGATATAGCAGATTATTTCACCGTTATGGGCAGGCAGGTTCCAGTCCGTAATGAATGGATATACAAAGCACTGAAAAAACTTCCCATAAAAAAACGGGAAATTATTCTGATGCTTTATTTCCTGGATATGACGGAGAAAGAAATCGCTGCCTGCCTGAAATTGGTGCAGAGTACCGTGCATTATCACAAAGATGATTCTTTAAGACTTATGAGAAAATTGATGGAGTGAATCTACATATGAAATCTAAGAAGCATAGAGAACCGCCGGAGTTTGAAACCATCCAGGCGGCTATCGAAGGTGACGCCGAAGCAATCAATCAGGTGCTTTCCTATTTTCAGCCATTTATCAAGAGTGAGTGTAAGAGAGAATACAAGGATGATTTTGGGAGAGTTCACTATGTGACGGATGAATATATGAAAAGGCGGATGGAGACAAAGCTGATTACAAAAATTCTGGATTTTAAGATCCGGCTATAAGCTAAGGACAGGAATATTCCCTTTCTATTTCTGATCCTGAACGTACTGTACCTTGAAAACTGAATATTTTATCCTGCAGGACGTAAGGAAACAGTGGAGCCGGGCGGCAGATACGCCAGGATGATTCAGCATCAATTTTCACTTTGCGACATCGTGACGTAAAGTTTAGGTTTATATACAAATAGGGAATTTGAAGATGGATAGGAGCGAAGAAATATCATGCTGCGGGCAGAGTGTGGGAACTTTGTGGCGAGGATACTTCCGGAGAGGCTGCTCCGGTCTGAAAAGATGGTGAGATACCAATGAGGCTGTTCCCCCGACAGCCACCTGCAGGATTCTTTTGCAGTGATGAAAGGGGAGAATGAAATGGATACAAAAAAGTTACTGCGATATACAATGCAGTTGGCTATGTTAAAACAGCTTTTAACAAAGAAATTGATTGATGAAAATGAGTATTCTTTGATACAGAAAAGATTGATGAAAGATTATGGTATCGTTTCCAATATTACCGCTTGACGAATCATTTGTGCCAACATATAATAAAATTAACACTATGATAGGAATACAAATTAGGGAGCGGAAAATGGAAATAGAATTGATTAAGGCAAATGACTTTTCCAAAGGTTCTGCCGGAAAACGTGTTGAGCGATTGAGAGTTGCCGCTTATTGTCGTGTGAGTACGGACGATGAGGATCAAACTAAAAGTTATAATTCTATGGTGAGATATTATACGGATCTCATTCAAAATAACAATGAGTGGGTTTTTGCAGGCATTTATGCTGATAAAGCTATTACAGGAACTAAAACGGATAAGAGAAACGAATTTCAAAGGCTGATCCAGGATTGTATGGACGGGAAGATTGATCTAATCATCGCAAAAAGTATCCCACGTTTTGCCAGAAATACGCTGGATACTTTAAAATATGTTCGCATGCTGAAAGAGAGAAATATCGCAATTTATTTTGAAGTAGAAAAAATCAATACCATAAAAGACGGCGAATTTCTTATGACAATCTTAAGTTCTGTGGCGCAGCAGGAGGTTGAAAATACTTCGGCCTATGTGAAAAAAGGATTAAAGATGAAAATGAAACGTGGGGAACTTGTTGGTTTTCAGGGTTGTACTGGATATGATTATGATGTGGCAACAAAATCAATTTCTATTAACGAAGAAGGGGCAGAAGTTGTTCGTTATATATTTGAGCGGTATGTAGCGGGAGCCGGAAGCACTATGATTGCCAGAGAACTAAATGAACAAGGGATAATGACGATTAAAGGAAATCTTTGGGTGCCATCTAGTGTCATGGGAATTATAAATAACGAAAAGTATAAGGGCGACATTTTACAGGGAAAGACATTTACGGCTGATCCGATCTCAAAAAGGCGGTTGCAAAATTTGGGGGAAGAAGATCGGTATTATATACATGATCATCACAAACCGATTATTTCAGAAGAAATGTTTGCCAGAGCGCAGGAAATCAGAAGGCGCAGAAACGTAAACCGCAAGCATGGCGTTACACCTGGAAAAAGAGAAAAATTCAGTCGTCAGTATGCGTTTAGCTGTTTGCTGGAATGTGGATTTTGTGGAGCCAATCTTTCACGCAGACGTTGGCACAGCAATTCAAAGTATAAAAAAACAATATGGCAGTGCGTGAAAGCTACGAAAAAAGGTAAGCGTTTTTGTCCGGATAGTAAAGGAATCCCAGAGCAGGTAATAGAGGAAGCCTTTGTGGAGTCATACCGGATGCTTTGCAGAGACAATAAGGATGTATTGGAAGAATTTTTGAAGCGTACTGAAAAAGCTCTTGGAGAAAATTCTGCAAAGGATCAGTTGAACAAGCTTCAAAAAAAGATTGATAATCTTTCATATAAGAGAAAAAAGCTGTTGGATAATTATTTGAGCGGCATTGTGGAGCAGGATATTTATGAAGAAACAGACGTAAGTCTCAAAACAGATTTAAGTAATACAAAAGCTAAGCTGGAGTATTTCCAACAGCAGGCAGATGAAGAAAGTTCGCTGCAAAGGAGAATTACAGATTTTAAGAAAGCACTGTCTCAAAATGAGGTGCTGGAGGAATTTGACAGAGGTATCTTTGAGAGTATAATTGAAAAGGTAATCGTTGGCGGTTACGATGAAAATGGAGAAAAAGATCCCTATAAAATCACTTTCATATATAAAACAGGATTTACAAACGGAATTGGAAATGCAAAGAAGCGTTTTGGAAAGTCCGTTGGTGTCGGGGACAAAGCGAAAAAAATGTGTTCCGATGTCAGTGACAAGGTGAAGGATGTGTATTCCAATATTAGTGACAACACATGTGGAGACTGTGTGCCTCTTGAGCAACCGAAAATGCGCGGGCAATGAGCCAAAGTCGGAGCTTGATCCAGACCTTGGCGAATGCCGCGACACCGCAGAAAGCGTGAAAGGCTTTCTGCGGAAGCCTGATACTCATGTGGATCTGACCCTGGATATGGAAGACTATTACAGGATCAAGGATCAGGAGAAACAGTCAAATAAATAATACACAGAACTTAAATCGGCAGCTGCTGATGCGTGAATGCATTGGCAGCTGTTTTTGGTGTGCCCGGCGGGCACACGTTCTAACGGGTGAAAGTCCCTGACCCGCCCGGCAGTGGGAAGGGTGCAGCCAATGGCAAGGGCGTCATCGTGAGGTGGGGTCTGAAGGAAGCCGGAGGCAAATCACTGGCCTGTAAAAGTTGCCCGGATAGGCTGAGAAGCGTGGATGAGGTTGCCAAACAAACCAAAGTCCAATAACTGCACGGAACGCCAACAGTAGACGGGGCAGGTATAAGTGGGAAAGAGCGTGTGAGTACCCGGGGAGGTCTCATGGACATGACAAAGACGATAAAACATTCGTAGCCATGGAGTAAAGCTTGCCATGAGAAGTCAGCAGATGTCATAGTACCGGAACAGCTATAGATGTCCCGGGAAGGACGGAACAATAGGATTTTACCGAAACAAAGGGAAATGCCGTATGCGGGTACACCCTAAGTCAATCAGGAAGATGAAGAACCATCTCAGAGAATTGACAGTAAGGGGGAACAAGTGGAGCAACCCGGAGAGAGAAGAAAAACTCAGGAGATATACGACAGGGTGGATAAACTATTATCGGCTGGCGGATATGAAAAGCCTGATGGAGACCACGGACGAATGGCTTCGCCACAGAATCCGTGCAGTGTATTGGAAACAATGGAAGAAAGTGCGGACGAGATATAAAATACTCCGGACACTACATCTACCAGAATGGAAGGTGCATGAATTGGCGAACTGCCGGAAGGGAACATGGAGAGCGGCGAGTACGCTGAACTCTGTACTCACCAAAACAGTAATAGTGGACAGACTTGGATACCCATCCATGACTGCCCACTATCTGAAAGTACGTGTAAACTATTGAACCGCGTAGTACCGAACGGTACGCTACGTGGTGTGGAAGGGGAGAGTCAGATCTCCCCTATCCGATCCAGCGACAAGAAAGGTTCCGTGTCTGACCGGGATTCTGGCGATCGTTTACCGGCGGGGAATGTCCTTTGGAACATTTCCGGTGATAGATTCTGATGAAGATACAGAAATAAAACGATTAACTGGAAAGATGCTCCATGTTCATAAGTTACAAAAGAAAGGAGTGTTTTTGTGCGTAAAATAGAAAATTATATGATGTGTTGCAGAATTAATTCCGGGATATTGACGGAAATAGAAAGAAAACGTATAATCCATTTATAAGTAAAACGTTAAACAAAGCGAGAGGAGGGAAACTGTGAATAACAATTTACAGGAGATGATACAACCGGTCTGGAAGGGAGAAAAACTGTATCGGGAGACCTTTGCAATGGTTTTGGAAGAGGGAATCTGCCGTGCACGTTTTCTGTTTCATCCGTCAAAGGTACTCAGGGTGGAAAGCTATGACGGGGCAAAAACGTATCTGGAAGGGAAAGATTATGTTGTGGAAGAGGATTATCTGATAAGAACAGCAGACAGTGAAATTCCCTTTGCCGACTGGAAGAAGTTTTATTTTGACACCAGAGAAGAGGCTGTCAGAGAAATGGAAGAACGAAAAGAACCGCTGGGTTTCGGACCGGTACAGACGGAGGAGGGCAGCTACGTAAGCCTTGCTGCCGTTGGGGCACCTTCTTATGTGACTGAATGTCAGGTGACGGTTACGTATCTGACAGAGGAACAGTGGACATATGAAATACCGGAAAGACAGCTGGAACAGCTCCCCGGACTGGAAGAAAGGTTCAGAAAAAAACTGCCTGTAAGGCTGGTGCTTTTTGGCGACAGCATTTCCTGCGGCTATGACTGCAGCGGGATGTACGGTCTGAATCCGGGGCAGCCGATCTGGCCGGAACTTGTAAAACAGGGAATAGAAATCGAATATGGTGTGCAGACAGAATTTTATAACACCTCGGTTTCCGGAATGGATACTGACTGGGCAGTGCAGAATGCGGAAGAAAGAGTGTGCCGGTATCATCCGGATCTGGTAATTCTGGGGTTTGGGATGAATGACAGATGCCGGGGGGCAGAATACCGTGAAAAGACAAGACAGCTGATAGAAATGGTGAGAACACAGAATTCAGAAACAGAAATTCTGCTGATGGCTACTTCACTGCCGAACCCGATACTGCACACGCCTCCTTTTTACTTCTGCGGATATCAGGAAGAGCAGGGGGAGGCTCTGAGAGAACTGTGCGGAAAAGGAATTGCGCTGGCAGATATTCAGACGGTGCAGAAGAATATCATGAAAAAGAAGCGATACATTGATCTGACCGGAAATCTTCTGAATCATCCCAATGACTATCTGTCAAGGATTCAGGCGCAGATTGTTCTGGAGACGATGAAAAAAAGTTGAGACAGGGGGGAAGTTTATGCGGTTGGAATATCAGAAGTACCGGATGGAGTTCAGGGACGGGGGGTTGGAAATCAGAAAGAACGGACAGGTGTTATACTGCAACTTGATGCCTTTGTTTGTCACAGTAAAAACCAATACAGCGATTAATGTGGATTACAGCGGTGCATATCATGCAGTTCGCAGAACAGAGGATAAGATTCTGGCAGAAGGAATACTGGAACTTCCGTCTGGGAGCAGTTTTCGGTTTGAAGATTTTTATGGGGTGGACAATTCAGGTTTCTGGATGAAACGGAAAGTACAGGTGCTGAAAAAGGGAAGTGACCTCGGATTTTCCACTCGGTTTTCTCTGAAACTTATGGAATCAGAGGATCCGGAACAGTATGACTGCTTTGCGCCGGGCGCATGGTACAGACAAAATCAGTTTGCACCGGAAGAGCTGATCGGGAAAGATCTGAGTCAGGAATATTTCTGGCAGCTGGAAACCAAATTTGCTCTTCCTGTTTTTGCGATGCAGAATCAGAAATCAGGGGAAACGATAGCCGTTGCCCGAAGACATGCGGATATTAAGATGCGGACTCTTGAAGTGGAACAGTCAGAAAATTACGTGGATGAAAATTTTACAATTGGTTCTATCGGAATGAGCAGGCCTTCGGAACAGACCCTGAATTATATGTATTATGGATTTGCGGTGCGAACGCCGAATGCAGTCTGTCCGAAAGGATTGTTTACCGACTATGTATATCCGGGAACAGAAGGTCAGATACCAGGAAAAAGTCATTATGCCGGTCTGGATTTTCAGAATCAGCCGATGGACTTTAAACGTATGAACCATCCCGTTCGTGAAGGGTTTGAACAGGCGTATTCTATCGTGATTACACCGGCTTGCAGAAAGAATTACGGTGAAATGATGAAATATATCTGGCGGCTTACGTGCGTGAGAATGTCAGATCAGCTGTTTTCTGTAGATAATGAAAAGCATTACCATAACTGTATGCAAATCTTCCTGAGGTATACCGGAAAATACGGAAAAGCCTATGGACTTCCTTTTGCATGCCAGCTTCCGAATATGGATATATCGTCAGTATCCTTTCAATTCGGTTTTGTTGGACAGCAGCCGGGAATCGGATATCTTCTGCTGCGTTACGGTAAAGAAGAACATTTGAGAGAGGCGGAAGAAAAGGGATTGGGAATACTGGAATTCTGGACGCACACAGAACAGACAGAATGTGGTCTTCCTGGAATGTGCTATAATCCGAATATCAATGGGTTTGAACCATATCCGTATTATCTGAGAATGATAGCCGACGGGATGGAAGCGATCGCTGACGCCTATGTATATATGAGAAATATCGGAGAAGAGAAACATGACTGGTTGAGTTTCTGCCGTCGTACGGCAGATTGGCTGGTTCGAGCACAAAATGAGGATGGAAGTTATTACAGAGCTTACTATGGGGATGGCTCTGTGAGGATGAAGTCCGGCTCCAATACACCGAGTGTGATAAGATTTCTGGTTCAGATGTATCTGATTACGGGAGAAGAAAAGTACCGCAGAGCGGCTGAAAAGGCAGGAGAGTGGTCGGCGCGGGAGCTGTGCCCGACGATGGAATATCGTGGAGGAACCTGTGACAATGCAGATGTACAGGACAAAGAGGCGGGAATTTACGCGTTGTTTGGTTTTCTGGCGCTTTATGATCTGACGGGAAAGAAAAAATGGCTGGAAGCTGCACAGGAGGCTGCGGATTATACGGAAACCTGGACTTATATGTGGAAATTTCCGGTAGCCGTTCCGTGGAAAAGGCATCCGTTTGCCAGATATTCGATCAGTGGACAGAGTATCATTACCATTGGAGGTGGTGCGGATGTATACATGGCTGCCTGTGCATATGTATATTATCGTCTGTATCTTTTGACTGACGATCCTCACTATCTGGAATTCTCCCGTTTTATTTACAGAAATACAAGACAGGCAAATGATATCGATGGAAGTTGTGGATACTGCATGCCGGGGCTTGGACATGAAAGCGGTGGTATTTATACACAGAAGATGAGAAGTCAGTACCATTGGTTGCCTTGGTGTACTTTTGTGGAGGCGGAGCCGTCCATGCGTTTTCACAGTACTTTTGGATATTACGAGATTGAAGAAATTGAAAAAATGCCGGAAGAGGAAAGAAAAAGGAAAAATCAGATCTATCGGTCTTTTCCGAAAGCAGACCTTATACAGCAGAGAGAAATATAGTACGGAAAATTTTATAATCACAGCAGAGAGCTGAGAAGGAGATCGAACATGGTAGAAGTAAAAGAGCAGAGCGCATATCTGATGGTGTACACAAGAAAAGTTCTTGCGGATTCCTATCCGGATGGACTGGCGCGGAGCGTCCATATGGCTGTCAGCCATGATGGGGTATGTTATACCGCACTGAATAAAAATTACGGAATACTGTTTGCGGAAGCGGAAATTCTGCCGGACAATACCCTGGCACCGAGAGGGGTAAAGGAACCCTGGATTTTTGAGGCAGAAGAAGGATATGGAATTGCGGCGGTCCGGGTACGGGAAGATGGAACACCGGAATATGAGTCCGGAGCAGATGTTCTTTTCTGGTATACGGAAGACCTGATTTCCTTTGAACAGAAGGCGTGTGTCCATCTGGTTGCGGATACTCCGGTAGAAGTTGTTCAGTGTACCTGGAAGGAAGAGAAGAAAAGGTATGAACTGTTCTGGAAGGATCAAGAAGAAAAATGGTATCAGGCAGAAGTGGAAAATCTGTGGAAAAATCAGACGGTATGCGGAAAGCAATCTTTCTGCGAGAAAAAACCATTCCGGTGGTTTCAGAAACCGGAAGGAGCAGAAGCAGGCAACATACTGGAGATACGTTCTGATGTCTGTGCCAGGGCAGAATCGAGATGGAAACCGGTGATTCACACGAAAACGCTGGTGCCGGATAAGGTAAAGGTGGGACATGTGGAGGACCTGAATTCGGTACAGGCACAGGCTGTGTATTCTGATGGTTCCGTATGTGCAAAAAAAATAAAATGGGATCTTCCGGATACAGAGAAGAGAGGATACGGGAACTGCGAAATAACAGGAACCGTGTATGAAGAGGGATACAAATTTCCTCTGGCCGTTGGCTATGGAGATCCTGTGCTCTTTTTCTGGGAAGGAAGCTGGTATTTTATTGCAACAAATGACAATGAAGATGATATAGCTCTGTATGCAAGAAAGGCGGACAGTGTGGCAGAGCTTTTTGCGGAGGAAACTCCTCAGACAATTATTCTGGATCTCGATGAGGAAAAGGATTTCATGCAGACATTCTGGGCGCCGGAATTTCATGTCATAGGGGGTGAACTTTACATTCTGTTTGCTGTGAGTGGAAAAGTATGGGGACCGCAATGTCATATGATGAAACTGAAAAAAGGAGGGGAAATCCTGAATCCGGAAGACTGGGAGGAACCGGTCAGAGTAAGGAAAAAAGACGGAAGTTTTCTTGGAGAAACGGGAATCACTCTGGATATGACGTATCTGAAAACCGCGAGGGCATCTTATATGGTATGGTCTTACAGAGAACATATCGGGACACCGAAGGACACAGGATCCATGCTTTATATTGCAGAAATTGATGAAAACAGACCATGGCAGCTGACAAGCGATCCTGTCCTGCTTTCCAGACCGCTGTATGGATGGGAGAATGTCAGCGGCACAATCAACAACGAAGGGCCTCACGGATTTGTGAAGGATCACAGGGTTTATCTCGGGTATTCCGGCGGATCCGCCAATTCGTATACGTATGCAGTGGGACTTCTGACGGCGGATGATGATGCGGATCTGCTCTGCGTGGAAAACTGGAAAAAATCAGAGACACCGGTTCTGTCGTTTTATTCTGTGGAAGGAGAGTACGGCCCCGGACATCATTCGTTTTATACGGATGAACAGGGAGAACTGATGATTGCGTATCATGCAGAGGATGCCCTGGATCATGTGATACGCTGTGATGGGATACGAAGAGTGCACTTTGATATTGAGGGCAGACCGCGATTTGACATGAGTGTTACGCAGAGTCTTGATCCTGAGTTGTGCAGGATAAAAATATATGTAGAAAAAGAGCTGGGAGAAGATTGACTGGTATCATCATGGGAAAAGAAAGATATGGTCGGAGACAGAAAAAACAAAGTATGATATAATGAACCAAAATGGATATTTGCAGAGAATAAGACTGTGAGAGAATAAAGAGTCCACTTTTTCACAATGATCGAAGAACAGGAGAATTTTAAATGGTTACGATAAAGGAAATAGCCAGAGAGTGCAATGTTTCGCCCACCACTGTCTCAAATATTCTGAACGGACGGCCGAATGTAGGGGAAGAGACGAAAAAAAGAGTTCTGGAAGTTGTCAGAAAGAGGGGATATCAGCCTAATTATATTGCCAGAGGTCTCCGGATACAGAAAACACGAATGATCGGAATTATTGTGGAAGATCTGGTACAGTTCAGTACGGCAGGTGTTGTGGACGGAATCATGGAACAATGTGAAAAGCTAGGGTATCGTACCATAGTCCAGAACCTGAGACTGTATTCCCGATGGAGTGATGCATGGTTTGATGATGAAAATGCATATTATTCAATTCTGAATCCGGCTCTTCAGGAAGTCCGGCAGATACAGGCGGATGGAGTGATTTATGTAGCAGGACATGAAAGGTATATCAGATGTTTTCCGGAAGATTTTTCGCTTCCCGCGGTGATGAGTTATGCTTATGAAAAATCAGGGACGATACCTTCAGTGGTATTAGATGATGAACGGGGAGGGTATGAAATTACACGGTATCTGATTTCCATGGGACATCAGAAAATAGGTGTGATTGCAGGAAAAGAAGATAATATACATACGCAGAAACGTCTGCTGGGATATCAGCGAGCATTGTATGAAGAAAAACTCTTTTTTAATCCTGATGTCGTATGCTATGGAAAATGGAAAAGGGAGTCCGGTTATCAGATGACGGGAAAACTTCTGGAAGCAGGGGTTTCTGCAATTTTCTGCATGGCAGATCAGATGGCTGGAGGAGTGTATGACTATCTGGAAGAGCATGGATTAAAGGCAGGAAAAGATCTGGCGGTTGTCGGGTTTGATAATCAGGATATGGCAGAGTACTTCAGTCCGCCGTTGACGACAATGAAATTGCCGCTCAGAGAGATAGGTAAGAAAGCAGCGGAGATTCTTCTGACGGAGCTGGAGGGGGAAGAAAAACAGACACAGGAAAATGAAATAAAAATTCCATGCAGTCTGGTCGTGCGAGGATCCGTTATGAAGGAGGACAGAGAGGAGACGTAAGCATGGAAAGACATGCAATGCGATGAAAATCAAAAAGGGGCAGATGGAGATCATGGATTGGATGACAGGAAAACATCATTCTGCAATTATGTGCCTTGCTTGGCACGAGGGGAAATAAAGAGAACCAATGAGAAAAACGTTCGATTTTCTGGGAGGATAACAGAAAAATCGGACGTTTTTATGTTTTTAATGAAAGTATAATGCTGGGAAACAATACTTTGGAATAAATGTCGATGACACGACATGGAGGCATCCAATATGTCAGATATCTCTGTTATGACTTTGCGGGAAAACGCTATAATAAAGATAAAAATGGGAAAAATGCAGGGAAAGACGGAACGGGATTTCTTTTGGCTTTACAGTGAAAAAACGGTAGTGTAAAGTAGCCTATGAAAAAACGGAGCCATAAAAATCGGCTCCATTGGAACCTTGAAAATTGCAGATATGTTCGTTTTTGGCACCGCCCGCCACCCTTGACGGCATGGCAAAGCAATGCTCTGGCAGTCTTACCGACGGCGAAGAACTCAAGAACAGTCAGTTCGTCTTCGTCAGATCCACAGCATTGTAGCATTGCTTTGCCGTGCCATCAAGGGCACAGCCGGAACCATCGGTTCCGGTGGCTGGATTTTACCTCTGGCTTGGAATCTAAGAACAGCCAGCGTCTTTCACCGTTTGCTGTTGCAGGATTCTCTGCTGTCCGAGATAGATCAGCAGCTGCCACTTGCCGGGCATATTCCCGGAGCCTTCGAGCAGCTCGACTTTGTTGAGAGGCTCTTTGCCGCCGGTTTTCCCATGCGGGCGTAGGAAGTTATAGTAAGCAACCCAGAGGGATACACTGTGGCAGGCACCATCTTCCGTACCATAACCACAGGTGATGCGGTAGGATTCTTTAAAAGTGCGGTTCAGCCTTTCGATGAGCTGTTTGAAAGGACGGAACTGTTTGGATACCTCATCGTCATTCGTCAGGCCGATGACCTGGGTGATGAAGACATTCCAGTCTTTCTCCAGCTTGAACTGCTGCGCGGCCAGGGGATAGGCGCTGTAGCCATCAGCAATGAATTTCAGGGCATTGCCCGGGAATTCCTTAAATTTCTCAAAAGCCATGCGCATGGTCAGGATGCAGGGGCCGACATCCCTGGAAGAAGAGACCTGATAACCGAGGATGGAGCGGGATACTTTATCCATGATGAGCCAGACATAGGCTTTCACGCCACCGATCTTGATATAGGTTTCATCAGCTACAAGCTCGTTAGAGGGCTTGTAGTCATAGGAATCCACGAAGGGGCGGATAATGACTGCGGCCGTTTTGGCATAGTTATTGACCATAGTATGGGAGATCTCAATCCCATGGATCTCTTTGAGGGCCTGTACAGTCTGCCGAAGGGAGAGCTTGAGGTTCACCCGGTAAGAGAGGCACAGCCCCATGATATAGGCATTGTTTTTCTTATATTTGAAAGAGGTTGCCCATTTGGGGAGCTGGTTCAGGTCCATGTCAAAAAAGTTGACGGAAAACTCCCGGTAAAGATAACGGAGTTTGTATTTCCAGTATTCCGATGGCGGGAGATCCTTGGGCAGTTTTTTCAGATTGCGCTTATAGTAAGAACAACAGTCATTGACGCATTTATGGACGCGGAAGTGTTTTCGGTCTTTAACAGGCTGGAGTGAATGACCACAGTAAGGGCACTGAAGTCTGAGAGGGGACACCACTTTCTCCCCGGTAACAAAGGTCTGCCCGCAGATCTTGCACTTGAACTGACCGCGGCCGCCAGAGTTGTCATAAATATACTCATGGGGTGCGCCGCAAAGAGGGCATACGGTATCTGTTGGGACTGTACGCTGCTTGCCTTTGTGAGGCTTGACCGGTTTTACGGCTTTGCCATAGCGGAGACGATAGTATTCGTTCCAGAGCTGCCAGTCCTGCTTGATGAAGGGTTTGATAATGGGCAGCTTGTCGGTAAGAAACTTTTGGTATTTGGGGCTGTGGAGTTCATCGTGAGCCCACTGCTTGAGAGGGATGTATCTGCAGATAAAGAGAATAAGCCAGCAGATCTGGCGATATTGTTCTTGAATGATGTTAAGTAAATAGAGTATAATGTTATCCATAGCAATGACACCTTTCATGGGGATGATTAGTTGTGTGGTAACTCTAATTATACTTCAAAAAAGGGGGTCATTGCTTTTTTATTTGCAAAAAGTAATGTATTCCTTGGAAATATAAGGTTTTAAAGAAAAATAGGCCTGTAAAACTTTACAGTACCGAAAAAACAGGGAGGAAAAAGAGATGAAACTGTGGTATCGACAGCCGGCATCCCAGTGGTGCGAAGCACTTCCGACAGGAAACGGAAGACTGGGCGGCATGGTATTCGGAAAAGTAAAAGAGGAGATGATTCAGCTCAACGAGGACAGCGTCTGGAGCGGAAAACCGCTGAACCGGATCAATCCGGACGCGGCAAAGTATCTGGATGAAGTGCGGCGGCTGCTGCGGGAAGGAAAGCCGGAGGAAGCGGAGCGCCTTGCGATGTATGCGCTTTCAGGTACCCCGAATTCTGAGCGGTCTTATCAGACCGCGGGAGAACTGTATCTGAATTTCCATGGACAGGAGCAGGAAGAAGGATATCAAAGAGCGCTGGATCTGGAAACCGGTGTTGTTTCGGTGGATTACATGGCAGGCGGTGTGAAGTATCACAGGGAAGTGATCTCTTCCTGGCCGGCGCAGATTCTGGCGGTCCGTCTGGAGTGTGACCAGGCAGAAGGACTTTCCTTTGACTGTCATCTGGGAAGATGCCATAACTGGACCGATGAAGTCTGCACAGAGGGAGAAGACACCGTATGGTTTACGGCGGGCAGTGAAGCAGACGGAGGAATCGGATTCTGTGTGATGGCACGGATTGTGACGGAAGGCGGAACCGTCAGAAAAATCGGAGAGCATCTGCTTGTGGAACAGGCAGACAGTGCTGTGATCTACCTGGCTGTTGAGACCAGTTTCCGCCATCCGGGCGCTTATGTGGAGGCGGCACGGAAACAGATTGCAGGGGCAGCGGAAAAATCCTGGCAGGAGCTGCGGACAGAACATATCCGGGATTATCAGGAACTGGCCGGTCGTGTCTGCCTGTCTCTGGAAGGAATGGAAGCTATGGATGAGATTCCGACGGATATCCGGCTGCAGAGAGTAAAGGACGGTGAAGAAGATTCCGGAATCGCGGCTCTGTATTATCAGTATGGAAGATATCTTCTGATTGCTTCCAGCCGCGAGGGTTCGCTTCCGGCCAATCTGCAGGGAATCTGGAATGACAGTCTGACACCGGCATGGGAAAGCAAGTACACGATCAATATCAATGCCCAGATGAATTACTGGGCGGCGGAAAGCGGAGCACTTTCCGAATGCCATCTTCCGTTTTTTGAACTGCTGGAACGTGTCTGTGAAAACGGAAAGAAGACAGCACGGGAAATGTACGGATGCCGCGGATCGATGGCGCATCACAACACGGATCTTTACGCGGACACAGCACCGCAGGATCACTGTATTACGTCTACCTTCTGGCCGATGGGAGAGGCGTGGATGGCCACTCATATCTGGGAACATTACAGTTATACTATGGACCGTGAATTTCTGGAGCGGTATTTCCCGGTACTGGAAGAAAACGTGCTGTTTTTCCGGGATTTTCTGATCGAAGGACCGGACGGAACGAGAATTACCTCCCCTTCCATTTCACCGGAAAATACCTATATTCTTCCGAATGGAACCCAGGGCCATCTCTGCGAAGGTCCGATGATGGATGTGGAGATTCTGTACGAACTTTTTGACGGATACCTGAAAGCCTGCAGGGTATTGGGAAAAGAAGGAGAAGAGGTCTGTGCTGCGAAGAAGCTGATGGAATCTTTTCCAAAGCTGAAAATCGGAAAGTATGGTCAGCTGCAGGAATGGATGGAGGATTATGAAGAGGCGGAGCCGGGACACCGCCATATTTCTCATCTTTACGGAATGTACCCGGGAACCATGATAAATCCGGAACAGACGCCGGAACTGATGAAGGCGGCAAGAGTAACGCTGGAACGCCGTCTGGCCAACGGAGGCGGCCATACAGGATGGTCGCGGGCATGGATCATCGGACTGTGGGCAAGGTTCGGAGAGGGAGAAAAAGCATATGAAAACTTCCGGGCGCTTCTTACCGGAAGCACATTCCCGAATCTGATGGACAATCATCCGATGGGAGACGGAGCAATTTTCCAGATCGACGGAAATTTCGGAGCGGCAGCGGCGCTGGCGGAAATGCTGGTACAGAGTCAGACGGATACGGTGTATCTGCTTCCTGCGCTTCCAAAGCAGATGAAGACAGGTTCTGTCAGAGGATTGAGACTGCGGGGCAAAAGTGAACTGGACATGGAATGGAAGGACAGCAAGGTGACCCGCGTGCGCATCGTGTCCGGGTATGACCGGAAGATGAAGCTGCGTGTCAACGGGGCAGAAAAGGAAATTGAACTGAAAGCGGGAACTGCGTATGAAGAAACATTCTGAAAGGGAAATGCATTCCTTCCCGGCCTCAGGCGTGATCCTGAAAGATCCGGTGTTCCGTCACCGGCAGGAGCTGGTCCGGAAGTATCTGGCAGAATTCGATCTTGAACGACTGATGTACAGTTTCAGAAAAAACGCAGGAATGGAGTCGGATGCGGAACCTCTGGAAGGATGGGACTATCTGCTGGGAAACATGGCGGAGGGAAACGATGTGCTTTCGGATCTTCATGCGAATACGCATCTGCCGATGATCACAGGAGCGCTGCACCGGTACGCGGTGACCGGAGAGGAAACGTATCGAAAGGCCGGCGTGAATTTCTACCGGATGATCCGTCCGAGAACCTTTGCCAACGGAAACAGCAGCTCGCGGGCGGAACATTTTCTCCGGGGCGGAGTATCGGAACAGGCGGAGCACTGGGGAGCGAGCCGGCTGGACCGCACGTACCTGACCGGAGGGGAAAGCGAAAGCTGCTGTGCGCACAATACGGAAAAGATTCTGGAATATCTGCTCCGGTATGACCCGGAACACAGGCTGCAGTATCTGGAACATCTGGAAAGCCTGAAATACAATGCGGTGCTGAATGCATTCAGCGGAAAAACGGGATTGTCCCAGTATCATCAGCCGATGGGGGCGGACAGCAGAAAAAAATTCAGCAGCCCGTACGGGGATTTCTGGTGCTGCACGGGAAGCGGAGTGGAAGCGGCGGCAGAGCTTCAGAAAAATATCTGGTTTGAGGAGAAGGGCCGGATTTTTCTGAACATGTTTGTGTCGTCCGAACTGCATCTGGAGGAACCAAAGGCAACCCTCTGTCTGCAGTCGGAATTCCCCAAAAAGCCAGGGGCCTGCCTGCAGGTGGAAACGGATCAGCCGGTATCCCTGGAACTTGCTTTCCGCCAGTCGGGTGTGAAAAACGTGCAGGCGCATGGAGCCGTCTGTGAAACCAGCTGTGAGGATGGATTCCTGGTTGTAACGGGAACGTTTGGCGAAGGGAGTTTTCTGGAACTGGAGCTGCAGGCGGAAATCCGGGAAGTTCCGCTTACGCCTGAACCTGCCAGCAGTCGGGGGATATACAGGAAAATCGATGAAAAACAGAAAAAGAAACGGGGAGGCAGAAACGAGATGCTGCACGGAACGGCAAGAGCATCCGGGGAAATCCTGGAATGGTATGAGAAAGACGGAAGCTATTATCTGAAATCGGAGGCGGGAATTCTGCGTATTCGGCCTCTGACCGGCCAGAGTGTCCGGGTATCCTGGACGGAAAACGGAAGTTTTTCCGGAACACAGGGGGCAGAGCTGGAAATTCCCAAAAGACCGGAAGCGGCAGAGAAAGAATGGGAGCTTTGCGAGGAAGAGAAAAAAATAAGGATCAGAAGTTCAAGGCTGTGCATCTGTGTGGAGAAAAGCACAGGACGTCTTGTGTTTGAGAAAGCGGACGGAACGATACTCCTGTCGGAAGCACCAAAAGGCGCCAGAAGAATGGAGGCTTACCAGACCGGAACACTTCTGGAAGGACAGGAAGAGGCGGTGGAAACCGTTCAGACGGCAGATGGGGCAAAGAAGGTGCTTCGTCACGCCAGAAGAAAGATGGATCGGACGCTGTACCGGACCCATATCGGATTCGAATTTTCTGAAGAGGAGTGTCTGTACGGGCTGGGACAGCATCAGCAAGGCGTTCTGAATCTGAGAGGAACCATGCAGTATCTGCATCAGGCCAACCAGAAAATCGCCGTTCCGATGCTGCTTTCCAGCAAGGGCTACGGAATCCTTCTGACGACACAGGGCGCGGCGGTGTTCCATGATGACAGCTTTGGTTCATATTTCCGGACGGAAGGGGATGAAATGCTGGATTACTGTTTCCTGTCCGGAGAAACGATGGAGGAGGCGGCAGCGGAAAACCGGCGTCTGACCGGAAAAGCAGTGATGCTTCCGAAATGGGCGTTCGGATATCTGCAGTCAAAAGAACGATATGAGACGGCCGAAGAGATCGAGCAGACGGTACAGAAGTTCCGGGACAGCGGCTTCCCGCTGGATGGAATTATTCTGGACTGGCAGTCCTGGGAGGGGGATCTGTGGGGACAGAAAACCTTTGATGCCAGGCGGTTTCCGGATCCTGCCGGAATGGTCCGGAGAATCGGGGAAAAGGGTGTTCATTTCATGATGTCCATCTGGCCGAATATGAGCAGAGCGTGTGAAAACTTCCGGGAATTTGAGCAAAGAGGGCTGCTGCTGCCGGGGACGGAGATCTATGATGCGTTTTCCGAAGAGGGAAGGGCGTTGTATGCAAAGCAGCTGGAAGAGGGGCTCGGCTGTCATGGGGTGAATGCCTGGTGGTGTGATTCAAGCGAGCCGGTGACGCCGGAGTGGAATCACAAAGAAGAGCCGGAACCGTCGCGTATGTATCAGGAATATGTGGAGGAAGCCGGAAGCTGCATGCCGATGGACCGGATCAATGCCTACGGGCTGTATCATGCAAAGGCGATCTATGAATCTCAGAGAAACAAGAGCGGGGAAACACGCGTGATGAACCTGACCAGAAGCGGATATACGGGAAGCCAGAAGTACGGCACGGTCCTGTGGTCTGGGGATATTTCCGCCAGCTGGGAGACGCTGCGCCGTCAGATCACGGCAGGTCTTTCCCTGTCCGCCAGCGGTCTGCCGTACTGGACCGTGGATATCGGAGCCTTCTTTGTGACGGAAGGAAATGTGTGGTTCTGGAACGGGGAATATCCGGAGGGAACAGCGGATCCGGCCTACCGGGAACTGTATGTCCGGTGGTTCCAGTTCGGAGCCTTTCTCCCGGTCTTCCGCAGCCACGGAACCGAGTTTGCCAGAGAGCCGTGGGAATTCGGAGCTTTGGGGGAACCGTACTACGATGCGCTGAAAAAGATGTGTGAAGAGAGATACCGTCTGCTGCCGTATCTGTATTCGGCGGCGTGGCAGGTATACAAGGAAGACCGGACAATGCTGCGCCTGCTGGCCTTTGATTTCCCGGAGGACAGAACGGCCTGTGAGCTGAAGGACGAATATCTGCTTGGTGATTCTCTTCTGGTCTGCCCGGTGACGGAGCCGATGGAGGAAAACGGCAAAGCAGAGCGGGAGCGGAAGGAAACAGAAGATCCGAAAGCGGCAGATCCGTGCTTCCGGCGCAGGGTCTACCTTCCGGGAACGATTGGATGGTACGATTACTGGACGGGCAAAAGATATGAGGGCGGACAGTGGATCTTTTCGGATGCTCCCCTTGAGAAGTTTCCGCTGTTTGTGAAAGAGGGAACGCTTCTGCCGACGATGGAACCGAACGTGTGCACCCGCCGGATGGAAGGAATGCCTGTGACGGTAAAGATTTATCCGGGCAAAGACGGAACCGCTGTTCTGTATGAGGATGCCGGAGACGGCTACGGATATGAAACAGGAGAGTTCTGCGAGACCAGACTGGTATGGAACGAGCGGGAACAGAAGGTTTCCTGCGAGACCACCGGAGATCTCAGATGGAGAAAGGGGGACATCGGCTTTGAGATTGTGCGGGAGAGAAGGATCTGAAATGGAAAGGACAGAGAGAAAAAGAGAGAGCCGTCTGCTGAATAATGGCTGGAAATTTGTCTACGGATTCCGCGAAGCGGATGAGACCGGCGACTGGGAACAGTGGCCGGATGTCGGACTGCCGCATTCGTTCGGAATTCCGTATTTTATGGAAAACGAATTTTATGTGGGATACGGGTGCTACCGAAGAGAACTGCAGCTTTCCGCAGAAGATCTGAAAAAACGGCTGCTTCTGGAGTTTCACGGTGTGTTTCAGTGTGCAGAAGTCTTTCTGAATCAGATGCCGGTCGGGGAGCACAGAGGAGGATACACCTCGTTTGTCATTGATCTGACCGGAATGTGCAGAGAGGGTCTCAATGAACTGTTTATCCGTGTGAACAATGAATGGGATGCACAGCTTGCGCCGCGGGCGGGTGAGCATCAGTTCAACGGCGGGATCTATCGCGATGTATCCCTGATTCTGACGGATCCGGTCTGTGTGGACTGGATGGGAACCTTTGTATGGACCAGACAGCTGGAACCGGATGCTGCACGGCTGGAAGCGCAGGTGACGATCCATGTTCCGGAATCGGAAGAAAAGAAAAAGCGTTCTCTCCGTCTGGTCAACAGGATTTCTCTGGATGGAAAGACGGTGGCTGAGAGGGAGCATGCTCTGGAAAACGGCTGCTCACAGACCGTGCCCATGGAGTTTTTGTTGGAGGAACCAAGACTCTGGTCGCCGGAAGATCCGGTGAGATACCGGATGACGAGTGAACTGTATGACGGAACAGAGAAAAAAGATGTTTATGACACAGATTTCGGAATCCGTACGATGCGGTTTGACAAGGATACGGGATTTTATCTGAACGGAAAACCGTATAAGATCTGGGGAGCCAACGTACATCAGGATCATGCCGGATGGGCGGACGCAGTGACACGGGCAGGAATCACAAGAGATATTCAGAGGATCAAGGACTGCGGCATGAATTTTATCCGGGGATCCCATTATCCGCATCATCCGTTTTTTGCCGAGGAGTGTGACAGAATCGGTGTACTCTTCTGGTCAGAACTCTGTTTCTGGGGAACCGGGGGACTCAAGCAGGAGGGCTACTGGACAAGCAGCGCCTATCCGGTACGGGAAGAAGACCAGAAGCCTTTTGAGGAAAGCTGCAAAAGGGCGCTGGAGGAAATGATTCTGGTCAACCGGAACCATCCGTCGATTATTATATGGAGCGTCTGCAACGAACCGTTTTTCAGCGACGAAGAGGTGCTGCCGAAAGCCAGAAAACTGGTAAAACAGCTGGTGGAACAGGTGCATGTGCTGGATCCTTCCAGAAAGGCGGCCGTGGGAGGCGCGCAGAGAGGCGGTTTTGATGTTCTGGGAGATGTGGCAGGATACAATGGAGACGGGGCAAGTCTGTATCAGGATCCCGGATTTCCGAGTTTTGTGTCCGAGTACGGAAGTCAGGTTTCCTTCCGTCCCGGTCCGTTTTCCGCTAATTTTCATGACGGAGTGGAGGTGGAAGACCCGAAGTGGCGCTCAGGAAAGGCGCTGTGGTGTGCCTTTCATCACGGAAGTATTCTGGGCAATATGGGAGCCATGGGAATGGTCGACTATTACCGGCTTCCGTTGAACGCCTGGTACTGGTATCGACAGGAACTTCTGGGAATCCCGGCGCCGGAACCGTCGGTCAGAGGAATTCCGGACCATCTGCAGCTGACTGCCGACCGGGAGGAGTTTTTGGCCGACGGGCAGGAGGATGTATGGCTTTGTGTCACAACGGAAGACCGCCAGGGCAGACGGGTGGACTGCGACCGGGACGTAACGCTGGAAGTCGTGGAGGGCGACGGAATTTTTCCGACGGGAAAGAGTATCACTTTTTCTACGGAAACCAACAGTTTTCTGGACGGGCAGGCTGCCATTGAGTTCCGAAGCTATTATGGCGGCATCAATCGGATTGAAGCGAGATCAGAAGGAATGGAACCGGTGCGGATTCAGGTGACAGCGGTGGGAGAAAAAAGGAACCGGACACTGGTGCCGATGGAGCGCCCTCCGTATCTGACGCCGGCTCCTGTTGCAGAGGAATATTACGATCTGGCCAATGCCCGTCCGGTGTTTGCAAGCAGTGCAAAGCCGGGGCATGAGCCGAGTCAGGTGACAGATACGGGAAGCGGCTGCTGGATTCCCAGGGAAGAGGAAAATGCGTGGATCTGTCTCGACCTGGAAGGAGAGAAGGAGATTACCGGTGTTGAGGCTGTGTTTGCGGGAAGAACAGGAGAAGAGACTGTGACGGTCTGGGTTTCCTCCGACGGTGAAACATACGAGCCGATGACTCTCGCGTGGAAAGAACCGCTGTATCAGAGGATGGAGACGAAAAAAATACGGTTTGTAAAGCTTTTCTGGAACAGGGAAATGCAGGGAGTCCGTTTCCTCAGAGTATGGGCGGTCAGATAACGGAACAACGGATGTCTGCAGTCAGAAAGCAGGAGAAGGTACAGAAAGGAACTGTGATATGAAAGAACGATTGGACTGGGAAAACCAGCGGGTCACACAGAAAAACAGGGAGCCGATGCACAGTCCCTGGGGAGCGTGGGAATCCGCAGAGGAAGCTGCCAAAGGGGAAAGAGGAAGTTCGGGCAATGTGCTGAGTCTGGACGGAACCTGGAAGTTTCATCTGGCGGCCGGACCTGACTGTGTGCCGGAGGAATTTTATAAAGAAGAATATGATGTTTCAGCGTGGGATAACATAAAAGTTCCCGGAAACTGGGAGACGCAGGGATACAGTTATCCTGTTTATACCAATTATGTCTATCCCATGGGCAGGGCGGATGAAGAACGATATACGATCTGTGCCAGCAGGAAAACGGGAAAGAGAGAGATGAATCCTCCGTTTGTGACCGGTGATAATCCTACGGGATGTTATGTGACGGAGGCAGAGCTGCCTGCGGCATGGGACGGAAAAAGTATTTATCTGAATTTTGAAGGTGTGGAATCCTGTTTCTATCTCTGGGTCAACGGAATCCTGGCAGGATACTCCCAGGACAGCAAGCTTCCGGCGGAATTTGAAATCACGGAACTGGTACATCCCGGAAAAAACAGGATTGCGCTTCAGGTGATGCGGTTCTGCGACGGAAGTTATCTGGAAGACCAGGATTACTGGTCGTTGTCCGGAATTTTCCGTCCGGTGGCTCTTTATGCAAAGCCGAAGATTCATATCAGAGACTGGAAGGTATTTGCGCTTCCGGATGAAGTGTTGAAAGACGGTCAGGTGACAGCCTGGTGCTATGTGAACCGGGAAGACGGCTATGCGGATACTTCTGTGGAAATGGAACTCCTGGACCCGGAGGGAAGGAGCCTGTGCAGAGTGCAGAGTCCTGTGGGAGGACAGGCCAGCATGTATGACAGAAGCCGTTTTCCGATGGAAACGGGTGCCGCCTTTTTTCAGATCGATGTGAAGGAGATTCTTCTGTGGTCGGATGAGACGCCGCACCTGTATACGCTGGTATTCACACTGAAAAATGAGGCAGGCGAAGCTGTGGATTTTGAACGCCAGAACATCGGTTTTCGAACGGTTGCAATCGGAGAGGACGGAGTGCTGCGGGTAAACAAAAAGCGTCTCATTGTGCGTGGGGTTAACCGTCATGAACATCATGCGGAGTATGGAAGAGCAATCCCGAAAGAATGGATGGAGAAGGAAATCCGTGTGCTGAAGCAGCTGAATTTCAATGCGGTCAGAACGTGTCATTATCCCAACGATCCCAGATGGTATGAGCTGTGCGACCGGTATGGAATTTATCTCGTGGATGAGATCAACATAGAGACACATGGGATTGAAAGAACGCTGTCCACGGATCCTGAGTGGGCCGGAGCGTATCTGGAACGGGCTGTCAGAACAGTACTGCGCGATAAGAATCATCCGTCGATTCTGATCTGGTCGCTGGGAAATGAGTCGGGATCCGGAGCAAATCAGGCGGCTATGGCCGGATGGATCCGGTATTATGATCCGTTCCGTCCGATTCAGTATGAGAGCGGCGATCCGTCATCACTGATCAGCGATATCCGTGTTCCGATGTATCCGGATCTGAAATGGGCAGCCAGGGAGGTACAGGATCCTGCGGACCGCCGTCCGATGATCATGTGTGAATATGCCTATGCCAAGGGAAACAGCAACGGAAATGTCTGGAAATTCTGGGAATGTGTCAGAAATTACCCCAGATTTCAGGGGGGATTTGTCTGGGCGCTGACGGACAAGACCCTGATCTATCGGGATGAGACAGGAGAACCACACTGGGGATATGGAGGAGATTTTAACGAAAACGTGGTGGATTCCACCCCGGATATGTGTCTGGATGGAATTCTGACCCCGGATCTGGAACCGCATCCGGGTGCTCTGGAACTGAAAATTCAGCAGTCTCCGATTGAGATACGTCAAAAGCCGGGGCGTCCGGAAGAGATCACGCTTGTCAACGGGTTCTGCTGGAAAAATATGGAAGAATATCAGCTTCTCTGGAGGGTGGAAAAGAACGGAAGTTCCATACAGAGCGGATGTGTGGAGAACCTGGAAGCGGAACCGGGTCAGGAAACAGAACTTCGGCTTCCGCTGGAAACGGAAACCATGGATCCGGCTTCCGATTATACATTGAATCTTTCTGTGGTGCTCAAAGAAGATCAGTGGTGGGCACCAAAAGGATATCCCGTGTTCTGGAAGCAGTTTGTGCTTCAGAAAAAGCGTACAAAGAAACAGGAGAAGAGCGGAGGAAGTCTGAAAACTTCTGTTCTGGGAGACGTGATAAAGATGGAAGACGGGGAAACGGCCGTTGTATTTGATGTAAAGGCCGGGCGGATCACCGGATGGACCGTCAGAGGAAAACAGCTGCTGATGGCCGGGCCGGAGGAAACGTTTTACCGTGCACCGACGGGAATTGACCGTGCCTGCGGCGGTGTGGCGTCTTCCTATGCGGATGCATGGAGAGAAGCAGGACTGGATCAGTTAAAAGGCACCACCGAGTCGGTAAAAACGGAAATCGGAGAAGAAAGTGTCCGGATCACGGTAAAAAGAACCTGGGAATCCGGAACCGGAAGAGAAAAGATCTGTACAGATCTTCACTATACGTTTGAGAGCGGAGGAAAGATCCAGGTGCGCATGGACACCAGCGTGCCGGAAGGATATCCCTGTCTGCCGAGAATCGGGACGGAACTGCAGGTTCCGAAGGAGTTCTGTGAGGTGAACTGGTATGGACGGGGAAAGACGGAAACGTATCCGGACCGGAAGATGAGTGTTCCCATCGGTGCTTACCGGGAACAGGTAGATGAGCAGGAATGCCCGTATCTCGTACCGGGCGAGTGGGGCGGTCATGAGGATACGGAATGGATGGAACTGAGAGATCAGGCAGGCTGCGGCATCAGAATTCAGGCAGAGACGCCGTTTCATTTTGACGCACACAGAAACAGTATCCGGGAGTATGAGCAGGCGGCCCACTGGCATGAACTGCCCGAAGGGGACAGAATCTGGCTTCATATTGACGGAATCTTTGCCGGACTTGGCGGAGATACCGGATGGTTTCAGACCATTCATCCGGAATATCAGATCGGAGCAGGAGAATATACGATGAGCTATCGGATGGAACCGGTGTGATTTTGTCTTTCTGAGGGGGGAGACAAAGCGGGAAAACGGGAGAAGGAGGAAGCTTTCCGTCCGGAAGAACTGATGGAGCTGTATTACAATGCGGGAGCACGGTATTTTGTGGCGCAGGCCACCCATCACGACAACTTTTTCAACTATGATTCCGGAATCAACCGGTTCAATTCCGTGAAGGTGGGCCCTCACAAGGATATCTGTGCTCTGTGGGAGCAGGCTGCCAGAAAGTATGGAATGCGGTTCGGACTGCGGTTGTGAAACTGGCAGAGGATATGGTACACATTCTTCCGGAAACCATGAAACATCTGGAGGGTCTCTATGATTTCCGGGAAGCGGTAACTGTGCTGAAACGGAACGGACTTTATCACTTTACCTGGTCCTGTGATGATACGGGAAGTGAAAATTACCATGTGAATTATGGGACATCAGACAATCTTTACGGACCGGTTTCTTTTGAAAAGGTGATTCTTGAGAAAGATAAAAGGAAAGGTGTGCTCGGAACAGGGCATCACAGTATCTGCAAAGTTCCGGACCGGAATGAGTACGTGATTGCCTATCACCGGTTCGGCACACCGCTGGAACAGTATCCGGAAGGAAAGGGATGGCACAGAGAAATCTGCACGGCACCTCTGGAGTTTGATGCGGACGGAAAAATGAGAAAAGTGATTGTGTAAAAACAGAAGATCCCCGGGAAAGCGAAAGGTCGTACTGCTTCCCCGGGGATTTTCCAGTATGCGGAAAATCGTTGTCAGTAATGCAGAAATACACGAATCAGTATTGCCGCCAGAAGAATCTGTACGGTTCCCACAGCAAGTCCGTAGCAGAGGGCTTTCGGTCCTTCTGCTGCCAGATCTCTGAATTTTACCCGCATACCGATGGCTGCCAGAGCGATGATTTCAAACTGTCCGCTGATTGTGTGAGCGAGATCCGAAAGAGATTCCGGAATCAGACCAATCGTGTAAAGAACAGCCATCAGGAAAAAGCCGATGATAAACCATGGAATGCCGGTTCGTACAGCATTGTTCCCGGACGGAGTGCGATCAAAAAGTTTTCCTTCTTCAGTGGCGTTCATTCGGGAAAAAGCAAGAGCAACAAAAACGATAAAAACAATCCGAAGAATTTTGAAAATGGTTGCACCGGCGATATATTCCTGACCAATCAGATCGGCAGAAGCGATCACCTGTCCGATGGACTGCAGGACGCCGCCTGTCATTGCGGTGGTCGGGAGCATTTCATGATGATACAGAATCTGGGTGACAAGCGGAAGCAGAATCATCAGGATAGTGCCTGTAAGATTTACGATGGTGACAGAGATTCCTTTTTCTTTTGCATCAGCTTTCAGAACAGGGGAAACCGTGGCAATGGCACTGGATCCGCAGACGGCATTTCCGGCGGACATCAGAAGGGAAAATTTTCGACTGAATTTCATCCGACGGCCGATCAGGTAAGCTGCGGCAATGGTTCCTGTCATCTGAAAAGCGATAAACAGAAGACCGCCAAGACCCAGAGAAAAAATATCTTTCAGCATAAGTGTGGCACCGGTCAGGACAATGGAGTATTCCAGAAGATTCCGTTCGGAAAAGGAAGTGCCTGCATTCAGATATGCATGGTTCAGAAAGGTATTGCCGCACAGAATGCCAAGGCCGATGGCAAAAACGGCGGCTCCGACTGTCGGAAAAAAACGGCCGGCTGGTGCTGACAGATAAGGGAAAAGAACTGTATGAACTGACACGGAGACTGCATACGATGGACCGGCAGATTGCATTCCGAATGAGACAGGAATCGGAGGTTCCGATTCGTTTCGGTGTGACGCGTTCCATCAATGAAGGGGTGATGCCTCTGATTGCCGGAGATCTTCTGGACCATTATCCGGACCGTCCGGTAGAAATGACAGTAAATAATACAAGAACACTGATTGAACTTCTGGAAGACGGGATTGTTGATTTTGCATTGATCGAAGGGAATTTTGAGCATGGAAAATATGAGTGCAGAGCGTGGATGGATGCAGAGTTTCTGGGATTCTGCGGAAAAAAAGGAAAGTACAGCAGGATGACGGGACTGAGCTAGGCATTTCAGGCACCGCTGCTGCTGCGCGAGCCGGGAAGCGGGACCAGAGATATTCTGGAAAGTGTGTTGTCTGCCAGAGGATTTGAACTCAGTAACTTTCAGAAAATCAGTCAGTTTGAAAGCATTCCTGTGATATTGGAACTTGTGAAGCAGGACAGAGGTATTACCTTTGCTTATCGGGTAGCGGTCAGAAAAGAACTGGAGCGGGAGGAAATTGAGCCTCTGCCGGAACATGTCCTGTATCTGAAACGCCAGTTCTGGTTTGTAACACTTCCATCCTCACCGTTTGCAGAAGATTTTCTGGAACTGTTTGATTTTTTCAGAAAAACAGTCCGGAAGAGAATTCCGGACTGAAGGGAACTTTTTTTGATGAGAAACAGAGACATATCAGTTTTCTCCCTGTTTCCTCCATTCTCTTGCGGACATCCCGTAATACTGGCGGAAAGCTGCCGAAAAATGTTCTACGGAAGAATAGCCGAGCTGGATGGAAATATCGGTGATCGTATGGGAGGGATTCTTCAGCAACAGCCGGGCTGCCGCCATTTTGGCTTCAAATTTTTTCTGGAGAAATGTCTTTCCGTAATGCTTCTGAAGCAGGCGCTCCGTCTGCCTCTGACTTAAGCCAAGACGGGAAGAAAGCTGTTCCAGCGTAAGATCCCGGTATTCATACAGAAAACATTCTTCGATAATCAGGTAGTTGCGGTCCGCCAGAGAGGATTCCGGTGAAGTTTCCTGGTTTCTCGGCATCTCCAGATTCCGGACCGTGAAAACAAGCAGCTGGCAGAGAAGAGCTTCCAGTACCGTGCGGCAGCCGATCTGCCTGTGTTCCAGCTCAGAAAACAACGCTTCCATCAGAGGTCTGAGATTCTGTCTGTCCTGTCCCAGAAACTGTTCTGTCCGGAAAAAGCGATTCAGAAAATCCGGATTCTGTTCCTGGATCAGAGGACGGTTTCTGGAGTCAAACTTCAGGTAGACACAATATTCCACCATGGGATCTTCCGGATCCGGAAGCTGCGAATGTTCCACATGAGGGCCGGTGATAAAGAGTGTGGAAGGACGTACCTGGTACGGCACATGGTTCAGGGTGACGGTACCTTTTCCGGCGGAAATATAGTGGATTTCCCAGCTGTTGCTGCTGTGGCTGTGACTGGGGAAAGAACGGCGCAGTGGTTCAAAGGAGAATTTCAGCGCGTGGCACCGTACATTGCCGATGGAAAAGGAAAGGTCAATTTTGTCGTAGAATTTTCCCGTGGTAATCTGTGTCTGTTTCATAAGTCAGCCTTTCTGTTGTTTCTGTCTGTTTATTATAAAGGGTCCCGGAGGTTTCTTCAACTGAAAGATTACGACTTTCGATGATCCGACATCAATCCTCTGCTTTTGTCGCTGTCCTCTCTTATTCCGTGCGGAAAGACTGCTATAATAAAGACATAGGAAGGAACGATTCGCAAGAGAGTCAGAGAATAAGGAGGAATGATAAAATGGCAGTCAGAATGCTTCCCAAAACAATGGTAGGTGCGACGCTTCCGGGCAACAGCACGGTAGAGATGAAGGAATTTGAAATTCCGAAACCGGGTCCGGGAGAGGTGCTGATCCAGACAAAGGCAACCACTATCTGCGGCAGCGATATCCGTTGTATTTACAGAGAACACACAGGAAAAGGAGCAGAAGGTTATATTCCCGGTATGGTAGCCGGCCATGAGCCATGCGGAGTTATCGTGGAAGAAGGAGAAGGACTGAGACGATTCAAAAAAGGAGATCGCGTCATTGTGTACCATATTTCCGGATGCGGTGTCTGCAATGATTGCCGCAGAGGATATTATATTTCCTGTAAAAGCCGTTTCCGCAGAGCCTACGGATGGCAGAGAAACGGAGGAATGGCGCCGTATATTCTGGCAGAGGAGAAGGATCTGATTGCACTTCCCGATGAACTGACCTACAAAGACGGCGCACAGGTAGCCTGCGGCTTCGGTACCGTTTATGAAGCAATTGAAAAAATCGGCATCTGCGGAAATGATGCTGTTCTGGTTACAGGACTTGGTCCGGTAGGTCTGGCAGCGCTGATGCTGGCAAAGGCGATGGGAGCAAACAAACTGATCGGTGTGGAGATGAATGACTACCGGATTGATCTGGCAAAGAAACTCGGACTTGTCGATCATGTATTCCGTCCTGGTGAGGATACCCTGGAACAGATCCTTAACGTGACCAATGGAAAAGGTGTAGAGCGTGCGATCGATGCAAGCGCCAATGATGCGGGACGTCAGCTGGCCATCCGTGCGACCAGAGAATGGGGAAAAATCGCATTTGTCGGAGAGGGAGGAACCTGTACCTTCATGCCGAGCCCTGATATCATTCACGGACAGAAGACCATCTACGGTTCCTGGGTGACCAGTCTGTGGCGTATGGAAGAACTGGTGGAGCGTCTGGTCAGATGGAACATTCATCCGGAAGATCTGATTACGCATGAATTTCCGATCGAGAAAGCCGGTGAAGCTTATCAGTTGATGGCAAAAGGAAACTGCGGTAAGGTTGCGGTTGTATTTGATCAGGACTGAAGCCGGAACGGGGCCGGCAGAAGAAATGCAGAAATTATCTGACGGTTCCCGGGATCAGAATAAATTGGAAAGGGTGGCAGAACATGGAAACGGAAAAGAAAAACGTGATTCCGGAAGCGGTGGATCCCGCACAGGTGCCGAAACATACGCTGTATACGGGATGTGAGATTCCGGCGGTCGGAATCGGAACCTTTGGCTCCGACAAATACAGCGCAGCAGAAATCGCGGAAGCTGTATACGGTGCAGTGCGCGGCGGATACCGGCTGATTGACTGCGCAAGCGTTTATCAGAATGAAAAAGAGATCGGCGGTGCGCTTACACGGCTGTTTGAAGAAGGAAGTGTAACAAGAGAGGAACTTTTTATCACAGGAAAAGTATGGAACGATATGCACGGAGAAGGTATGGTAGAGCGTTCCTGCCGTCAGAGCCTGGAAGATCTCGGAGTTGATTATCTGGATCTGTATCTGGTGCACTGGCCGTTTCCGAATTACCATGCACCGGGCTGCGACGGGGATTCCAGAAATCCGGATTCCCGGCCGTTTTTTGCAGAGGAGTATATGCAGGTATGGAGACAGTGCGAACGCCTGGTGGAGCTTGGACTGGTCCGCCATATCGGAATGTCGAACATGACAATTCCGAAACTGGAGGCGGTTCTTCCGCAGTGCCGGATCCGGCCGGCAGCCATTGAGATGGAACTGCATCCCGGTTTCCAGCAGCCGGAACTGTTTGCGTATGTGCAGGAACATGGCATGGTACCGATCGGATACTGCCCGATCGGCTCTCCGTCCCGTCCGGAACGTGACAGGACGGCGGAAGATGTCGCTGACACGCAGATGCCGGAGATTGTGAAGATTGCAGAGGCGCACCAGGTGCATCCGGCCATTGTGTGCATCAAGTGGGCAGTGCAGAACGGACAGATTCCGATTCCGTTTTCCGTGAAGCCGGCGCAGTATCTGGAAAATCTCAGATGTGCGGTGACGGATCCGCTGACGGAAGAAGAAATGGAAATGATCCGCCGTGCGGATAAAAACTGCCGTCTGGTCAAAGGACAGGTCTTTCTGTGGCCGGGGGCTTCGGACTGGAAGGATCTGTGGGATGAAGACGGAACAATCTGCGGATGGGAGGAGAAAGGAACATGCTGAAAGGAATACCGAAACTTTTATCTCCGGAACTTCTGAAGGTTCTCTGTGAGATGGGACACAGTGACCGGCTGGTGATTGCAGACGGAAATTTTCCGTCTGAGAGTATTGGAAAGGATGCCAGGGTGATTCGCATGGATGGTCATGGAACTGTGGAAGTGCTGGAGGCAATTCTGCAGCTGTTTCCGCTGGATACCTATGTGGAGCATCCGGTTCAACTGATGGAAGTGATGCCGGGGGATCCTGTGGAAACTCCGATCTGGGCAGAATACGCAGAGACCGTAAAGAAGTATGAGAAAAGAGGAACGACAGCAATCGGAACCATTGAGCGGTTTGCTTTTTATGAGGAAGCAAGAAAGGCGTACGCAGTCATCGCTACAGGAGAAACGGCGCTCTATGCCAATGTGATGCTACAAAAAGGAGTGGTGACGGAGTGAGCACGGAAACCTTTCGATGGGGGATTCTGGGTGCGGGACAGATCGCGGTGAAATTCTGTGATGCCGTAAAGAGCATTGCAGACTGTACTGTGGCGGCTGTGGGAAGCAAATCCTTTTCGCGGGCAGAAACATTTGCCCGCGAAAACGGGATCAGCCGCTGGTACGGGGACTATGAAGAACTGCTGAAAAAGGAAAGGCCGGATGCCGTTTATATCGCAGCGACTTCGAACGACCATTACCGGCTGACCATGATGGCACTGGATTACGAAATTCCGGTTTTATGTGAAAAAGCAATGTTTCAGAACAGCGGGCAGGCCTCCGTTGTTTTTGCGCGTTCGGAAAAAGAAAAAGTATTTGTCATGGAAGCGATGTGGAGCCGTTTTCTTCCGGCAGTACGGACTGCGGCAAAGTGGCTGGAACAGGGAAGAATCGGCAAAGTGACGGCGGCGGAAGCGGCGATCGGCTTTCTCGCTCCGTATGATCCGTCCAACCGGTATTTCAGTCCTGCACTCGGAGGGGGTGCTGCGCTGGATCTGACCGTATATACGTTTGAACTTCTGACAGGCTTTTTCGGGAATGGATTCTGTTGTACGGATATCACCGTATATCCGTCGGAGACAGGGGTCGATGAGACGGAACATATTGTGCTGGAGTATCCGGAATTTCCGGCGGTGATGACCACAAGTCTCAGGGCGCCGCTGGAGGAACGGCTGGAAGGATTGTGGTTCCGCGCCCGCATATGGCAGAGGAAGCCTTTCTTTTTGACGGCAGCGGAAATTGTGTGAAAACATACAGAGATACAGAAACAGTTAACGGATTTCAGTATGAAATCCGGGAAGTGATCGACTGTATCCGGGCGAGGCAGACACAGAGCAACGTGGTTCCGCACAGAGATACCAAGGCAATGAGGGGCTGGCTTGGGTTCAGTGAGGCCAATGGAAAGTTTAAGGAGATTATTGATCTGTATAACAGTGTGAAGCCGCTTCCCAGAGGATATGCGGTGCAGTATTCGGATGAATGGTGTGATACCTGTGTGTCTGCTGCAGGAATCAAGGCGGGATGCAGTGAGCTGATCGGTAGGGAGTGCGGCGTTGAGGAGCATGTGAAGATTTTTAAAAAGCTGGGGATCTGGATTGAAGATGGTACTATTACACCGGAGCCTGGGTATGTGATTGTCTATAACTGGGATAAGGCAGCACAGCCGAATGACGGATACAGTGATCATATTGGTTTTGTGGAGAAGGTTTCCGGCGGAATGATTACTGCTATTGAAGGTAACCGGGGTGAAAAGGTTGCCAGAAGGGTGATTCCCCTGGGATGGGGATATATCCGTGGATATGCGGCTCCGCAGTATGAGAAGGCTGTGAATGGAAATGGTGGGAATCCTGGTACAGGAAAGAAGAGTGTGGAAGCTGTGGCGAAGGAAGTGCTTGCCGGAAAATGGGGGAACGGCGAGGACAGAAAGAAGAGACTGCAGGCTGCAGGGTATGATTATCCGGCAGTGCAGGCGAAGGTGAATGAGCTGGTGAAAAGTAGCAACAAAAAGAGTGTGGAAACTGTAGCAAAGGAAGTCATTGCCGGAAAGTGGGGGAACGGTGAGGACAGAAAGAAGAGACTGCAGGATGCGGGATATGATTATGGGGCAGTGCAGAGAAAAGTGAATGAGTTGATGAGATAGTAGGAAGCCTGCTGTTGTCTGTGGAGAAATCTGCGGATGATGGCAGGCTTGTTTTCATATATATATTCGCGAAAATTACAAGAGATGTGGGAAAAAGTGGGAGTTATCAATGCATAACATATGAAGACCAGAATTATTGTTATAATTGAAAAATTTTGATACAATCATTTCAAGCAAAAGATCTGTTGCAAACTTAATGGAAAGAAGGTGATCCTTTGATTGGACACGGTATAGATGTACATTACGAGAATAATCATATAAACACTGTATTATTTCCTGATAGAAGAAATATATGCTATCATGCTGGAAATATGCTGTTAGAAATGGCTAAAGAGGAAACTAGATATTTATTGATTGAAAAGTTAAAAAATATGATTCATAGTTTTCCAGATTATGCAACTTCTTTAAATGTTGAGAGTGTTACAAATGCGCTCAGGTGGCTGTATGGTACTGTTGAGTGCGAAGATTTACCTGTTGCAACGGAAATCTTCAGAAGCTGTTATTCTGAGATAATAAAGATGATACTGGAGGATGAAAGAGCTGTAATTGAGTGTAACTGTGTAGGAGATTTTTTAATGAAATGCTATCAAAAATTTAGCGAATGTATGGGGATTTTTTGGTTTGGAGTGGACTCATTAGCAAATGTGAATAGCAATATTGAAGATCCTTTATCTGAGGAAATGGTTGCATTGATAAAAAAAGATGCTGACAGGATGTATCCGGTTTTGGGAAAAAAATGCAGTAATCGGAGAGTGAAAAAAACAGAAGAATATGAAGTCAGAGAATGGACGACTTTTAATATAAAAATGCCTATACAGGTCTTGGAATTTGAATATTGCCGGATGAGAAAGACGGGGAATTTCCTAAAAAAATGTGCAAATTGTGAGAGGTACTTTATAGCGAAGAACAGGAAAATGATTTTCTGTGAAAATCCTTCTCCACAGAATTCAAATAGAAACTGTAAAGAAATAGGACCGCAAATACGGAGACAACAAAAGAGAAAAACAGATAAGGAAGAGAAACAGTATCATCGCGATTACACAAGTAAAGCAATGGCTGCAAAAAGGGCTCGCGATAAGGGAGAAAGCGATGATCACTTTTATGATGAAATGAGAAGGTTATCGGAAGCACATAAGGAAAGTAAGAAAGGAATTAAGGATAATGGATGAAAAACAAAGTAGTTTAAGTGATGAAGTTATTATTGAAATTGTACATAGCATAAAGGATATTGTTATTGAACTTATAGACAGGGCATTTCCGAAAAAAGAAAATAAATAGGAGAAGCGAATGAAAAGATCAGAAATAGCAGAATTTATAGAATCAATGGAAGAGATTGGTGACAACTGGACGGAAGAACAGGTAGAAGATGTGTATGGGGATATGAGCCTTAAAGAAGCTCTGGCAGGCAGAAAGGCTAGTGTTGGAAGAATGATAGATATTATTGGAAAAATAATTAATAAGTAAAGATGATGATAATGAAAACCTGTTATCGTTTGTAGAGATATCTGCAAATGGTAGCAGGTTTTTTATGGGATAAATTTGTAGTGGTATATCTGAAAGGAATTGATGTTTGGATTGCAGTTTTTATGCAACTATTTCTTGTTGCTATTGACAAAACCTTTTTTAGAGTTTAAAATTATAACAGTGTTATATAGCGCTGTTATATAGCACTGTTATATAGGAGGTGTGCAAAATAAACGGAAATGGAACGACTTTAGAAAATATCCACCGGGCAGCGAAAGCGGAATTTTTAGAAAAAGGATATAAAGACGCTTCCCTGCGGAATATTGTGAAATCCGTGGGAATGACTACCGGAGCCTTTTACGGATATTACAAAAGTAAAGAAGAACTTTTTGAAGCCATCGTTGGTGAGCATTATGAATATATTCGCAACCGTTTTATAAAGGCACAGCAGGAGTTTGCCGAACTACCAGCTGCCAGACAGCCGGAAGTCATGAGTGAAATTTCGGGGCTTTGCATGGATGATATTCTCCATTATGCGTATGAGCATTTAGAGGAATGTAAACTGATCCTTGTCTGTTCGGAAGGAACAAAATTTGCCGGGCTAATTGATGAAATGGTGCAGATTGAAGTGGAAGGGACTCATGCCTATCAGGAGGTTTTAAGGAAGCTTGGAAGGCCCTCTCCGCATATCGATCCTTCGCTGGAGCATATTCTGATCACTGGAATGTTTCATACTTTTTTTGAATTGATCATCCACGAAATGCCGCTCAAGGATGCCGAAAACTACGTCAGAGAAATGCGCGCCTTTTATACGGCGGGATGGATGAAAATTATGGGGCAGTAATGCTTTATAATTTTTGTCTCGTAGTTAGCTATAACTAACCTAAATTTGGATATTGTAAGAACATAGACGTGTTCTCTTTATCATAAACACAAAGAAAAGGAGGAATTTTTTTGAAAAAACAATCCAATTTATCACGCCTGCTGGAAATTGCAGGCAGCCATAAGTACCTGACCTATGCTTCCTGGGTGCTTTCTGCAATCAGTGCCCTGATTGCTCTGGTACCCTTCTATTACATCTGGAAAATGATCAAGGAAGTATTGGAGGTGGCACCGAATTTTGGCCAGGCACAGAACCTGACCGGTAATGGCTGGATGGCAGTATTGTTTGCGGTTATAGCGGTGCTTGTCTACATAGCAGGGCTGATGTGTTCCCATTTAGGGGCATTTCGTATCGCCACAAACCTGCGTATCCAGACCATGAAACATATTGTCAGACTTCCCTTAGGTTTTGCCGAAAGTTTTGGCAGCGGAAAACTGCGCAAGATCGTCAACGAATCCAGCGCAGCCACTGAAACCTATCTCGCTCATCAGCTTCCCGACAGAGCCAATGCCATTGCAACCCCCTGCGGTCTTTTGGTGCTGTTGTTCGTGTTTGACTGGAGACTGGGACTATTGAGCCTTGTTCCGGTTGTGCTGGGATTTCTGATCATGATGACAATGACCGGAAAGCAGATGCAGGAAAAGATGAAAGAATACCAGAATGCGCTGGATGATATGTCCAACGAAGCGGTAGAGTATGTCCGCGGTATTCCGGTGGTAAAAACCTTTGGCCAGACCATCTTTTCCTTTAAGAAATTTAAAGACTCCATCGACCGGTATAAAGTATGGGTGATTGCTTATACCAAGCAGCTTCGGGCACCGATGATGTTTTACACGGCAGCGATCAACGGAGTTTTTGCCACACTGATCGCCGGAGGACTGTTGCTTACACAAGACGGTGTGACTTCCGGTTTCTTACTGGATCTCATTTTCTATATCATTATTACGCCGGTTATTTCTGTTACACTGACACGCATCATGTTCCAAAGTGAAAACGCCATGATCGTCGACGACGCTTTACAGAGAATTGACAGCGTTTTGAATTTGAAGCCTCTGGAGGAAACGAAACATCCAAAGCATCCGCAAAACGCTTCCGTGGAACTGAAATCGGTTCATTTCAGCTATGATGGAGAACAAGAAGTATTAAAAGATATTTCACTGACCATTCCTGCAGGGCAGACGGTAGCTTTTGTAGGACCGTCCGGCGGTGGTAAGACAACCCTTGCCAACCTGATTTCCCGATTCTTTGATCCCCAGAGCGGAATGGTAAAAATCGGTGGTGTTAATGTGAAAGACATCCCGAAAGAGGAACTCATGAATACAGTGTCTTTTGTATTTCAGAACAGCCGCCTGATCAAGGCATCCATTCTGGAAAATGTGCGTATGGGAAAACCGGAAGCTACCCGTGAGGAAGTTCTAGCTGCCCTTCATCACGCCCAATGCGATGATATTCTGGAAAAACTCCCACAGGGTGTGGATACGGTCATCGGTACAAAGGGTGTCTATCTTTCCGGCGGCGAGCAGCAACGAATTGCCATTGCCCGTGTGATGCTGAAAAATGCTCCGATTATCATTCTGGATGAAGCCACTGCCTTTGCTGACCCGGATAACGAAAGCCGCGTACAGGCTGCTTTCTCAAAACTTTCCGAGGGAAAGACGGTGATTATGATTGCCCACAGGCTTTCTACCGTAACAAATGTGGATCAGATCTTTGTCATTCAGGACGGACGGGTTGCTGAGTGCGGAAACAGCCGTGAATTGCTTGCCAAAGACGGTATATTCAGCCGTATGTGGAAAAATTATCAGACTTCCGTGCAATGGAAGGTAACAAAGGAGGTGCAGTGATATGATCAAAAAACTGCAGAAAAAATATGCCCTGTCTGAACAGGGAGCAAAAGACCTGATCAAAGGCTGCCTGGCCTGTGTCCTTCAGAATCTGTCTTTTATGTTCCCAGTAGGACTTTTATATTACCTGGTCGGCGATCTGATGAACGGGGGTGTTCCCGGTGGGAAAATTCCATTTTATGTGGCAGGCTGCGTGGTGTGTATCGGCTTGATTCTGCTGACCACGTTCTTTCAATACAATGCGACCTATTTTGCCACTTACAAAGAAAGCGGTATCCGCCGCATTACCCTGGCAGAGCATCTGCGAAAAATCCCCCTTTCCTTTTTCGGGAAAAAGGATTTAGCCGATCTTACCAGTACCATTATGGCGGACTGCACCTTCCTGGAGCAGAGTTTTTCGCATTTTATCCCTGAGCTTGCGGGCTCGATCATTTCTACGGTTCTGATTTCCATCGGTCTGCTCTTTACAGACTGGAGAATGGCACTGGCTGCCTTATGGGTTCTGCCGGTTGCCTTTGCGATTGTGGGATTTTCCGCAAAGATTCAGGAAAATCTGAATCAGAAAGCCATGGATGTGAAGATGGCCTGTGCAGACGGGATACAGGAGTGTATTGAAACGGTCCGTGACCTGAAAGCGAACAATGCGGAACAGGCATATTTAAAAGGGCTGGAAAAGAAAATCCGTGCCGTGGAATATCGTTCCATTCTCAATGAATTTGGTCTTGCTGCTTTTGTGGTTTCCGCATCATTGGTTCTGAAGCTTGGTATTGCAACGGTTGCGCTGTTGGGAGCTGTTCTGCTCATACAAGGAAGTCTCTCCGTGCTTACATTCTTTATGTTCCTTCTGGTGGTATCCCGTTTGTATGACCCTCTGCAGGGCGCGCTCCAGAATCTTGCGGCAGTCATCAGTACACGAACCAACATTGCCCGTATGAATGAGATTCTCGATCATCCCATCCAGCAGGGCAGCGACAGGCTTTCCAATCAGGGGTATGATATTGTCTTTGACCATGTCGGATTTGCCTACAATACCGGAGAAACTGTATTGAAAGATGTCTCCTTTACGGCAAAGCAGGGAGAGGTTACGGCTTTGGTCGGACCATCCGGCGGCGGAAAAACAACCGTATCCCGGCTGGCTGCAAGGTTCTGGGATATTAACAGAGGAAAGATTACCGTGGGAGGTATGGATGTATCCCAGATTGACCCGGAAACACTGCTTTCTCTGTATTCCATCGTATTCCAGGATGTTACCCTGTTTGACAATACGATTCTGGAGAATATCCGAATCGGAAACAAAGACGCCACAGATGAACAGGTCATTGCTGCTGCGAAACTTGCTAATGTAGATGAATTTGCGGAAAAACTGCCGGATGGATGGCATACCAATATCGGAGAAAATGGCTGTGAACTATCCGGCGGAGAGCGTCAGCGTATTTCCATTGCCCGTGCATTTCTGAAAAATGCGCCGATCATTCTTTTAGATGAAGCTACTGCTTCCCTGGATGTGGAGAATGAAACCCTGATACAGACAGCCCTTTCCCGTCTGATCGCAGATAAAACCGTTCTGGTTATCGCCCACAGGATGCGTACCGTAGCCGGAGCAGATAAGATCGTTGTCCTTTCTGATGGCACCGTGGCAGAAGAAGGATCACCAAAGGATCTGGAAGAAAAAAATGGTGTGTATGCCCATATGGTAAAACTGCAGACAGAAAGCCAGAACTGGAAACTTGCGTGAAGAAGCCTCTGAAAAATATCTTATAGGAATTCAAAGAGCAATTTGAGTAGAAAAAGATTTTTAAATCTGTTAAAATAAATGAAAAAGAATTAGCGATAACTAACTCTAAAAGGGTGGGAATTATGAAAAAATATATTATCTCAATTTGTTGGATAATAGGAGCAATCATTTGGAGTATCATTGCGTGGACATATTTTTCCGAAAATAAGACAGGGCTGGCACTCGTTCAGATTATTATTGCTTTTTTGTTTTTTATTCATGGTATAAGAGGATGCATAAGTAAAAAATAAGAGTAATTGTTGGGGAGAATTCTATGAATCAATATACAATTAAAAAGAATTCATTACAGGAAACCTTGATCATTCCTTTGTATGCCCGATGGCTCTGTTCCCAGAAATTCCCCGGATTGTTTCAGGATGAAACAGCCGGGGAGTTGATTAAAAAAGTGGATTATGACTTTTCTGCATTAGAAAAACAATCGGAAAGTATCATGCATAGCTTTGGTGCATTGGAAGTAGCCATGCGCCAGAATGATCTTGCATGGGAGATACAGGACTATCTCTATCAACATCCAAACGCCGCAGTCATTAATCTTGGCTGCGGACTGGACAACACCGGACGAGTGTGCGACAACGGTCAGTGCCATATCTGGAATATTGACCTGCCGGATGTGATCGCGCTGCGGAATCAATTGCTTCCTGCCGGAGAGCGGGAAGAAAATCTGGCATTTGATTTAACAGATTCGAATTGGATGAAAGCTATCCGGTTTAATCCTGAGGATGGTGCAGTGATGTTTGCCGCTGGTGTATTCTACTATTTTACTACAAACCAGATGAAGCAGTTTGTTAAAACAACGGCAGAACATTTTCCGGGAGGACGTCTGGTTTTTGATGCAGCAGGCAAAACCGCTGTAAAACTAATGTTGAAAACCTGGGTAAAACAGGCGGGGATCAAGGATGTCGATGCATATTTCTCCGTAAAGGATGTCAAAGGAGAGTTGGAGTGTTGGTCACCACTGCTCTCGGTTTCCAGCTGCGGGTATATGCAGGGCTATCAGAAACTGGAGGGACCGGGGGTAAGATCCATTCACCGCCTTCTGGCTAAAATCGCCGACGGACCGCTGCATTTGCAGATTGTGCGAGTGCGTTTTAAGGGGGAATCTGGATGAACTGGATGCGAACGATATTAGACGGATTTGCCATGGCAGCCTATTTTAATTTGTTTGCTGCTGCCGTGGCACTGTACAATCCCCGACTGATGTTTCCCAGCTACCCGCCTGCCATTATCAGGAGGGCGCCGGAACCGCCCTCAAAAGCGGAGAATCGCTTTTACTGGCTATGGATCTTTTTTGGGGAGCTTCTGCCCCTCTTGCTCTACGGGGCAGTCAGTATGGTGGAAGGGGGCACTCATGGGTTTTGGCAGATGGCGCTGACAGGATATATCCAGTGGATGATGATAAACCTGTGCGACCTGTTTTTTCTGGATATCTTTCTCATCCAGAAAAGGGCGAAACGCCGTTTTGTAATTCCTGGTACGGAAGGGCACCCTGGCTATGGGTTCAAAGTGTGGATGAAAAGCTACGCATTGCCGGAGCATCTGTTGCAATGGCCATTGCTCCTGTGTCCCTTGATGGCGGCGGTGCAGGCAGGGATAGGAGTATTGTTGATGAGATTATTAATATAGAGGAGATAATGTAATGAACAAGAAAGAATTAAAACAGGAGAATATTCGACTTGGAACTCACGGGGAAGACTACGTAAGCTGGATGTCCAATCCCGTGTTCTATATTATCGGCGGCATCACGGCTCTGGCCGTGGTTTTGGCCGTACTCTCTTTTTCGGTGTTTCACATCACGGTTCTCGGTGTTCTGTTCTCTGTTGTTGCGGCGGCGCTGATGGCCCTGCTGGTCTGGATCACATGGATCAGGCGCCAGTATGCCTTTGGCGGCGGCGGGATCATGGAACAGGTTCACCGGGTCGTTCTCTCTCATCTGGACTATGACGGCCAGGGCAGTCTCTTGGAAGTCGGCTGTGGCTCCGGAGCACTGGCAATCCGTGCGGCTCTGACATGGCCAAAAGCAAAAGTGATTGGTGTTGATTACTGGGGAGCTGTGTACAATTACAGCAAGGCGATCTGCGAGAAAAATGCTGCAAGTGAGGGCGTGGCTTCCCGCTGTGTATTTCAGCACGGTGATGCGAAGCAACTGGATTTTCCTGATGAGAGTTTTGATGTAGTCATCAGCAACTATGTCTATCACAATGTTATGGGTGCTGATATGCAGAAACTGCTGCTGGAAAGCCTGCGTGTATTGAAAAAAGGCGGTGTCTTTGCACTCAACGATGATATGAAACCAAAGATGTACGGTGACATGGAAGGTTTTGCGCAGAAACTACGGGATATGGGGTATCAGGATGTTCGTCTCATTGATACTGCGCAGGAAGCTTTTGGTTCCCATGGCCGTGCTGCCATGATGATGCTGGGATCGTCCCGGCTGCTTGTCGGCAGAAAATAATTCATTAAAACAGGAGGTTGGGCTATGTCTAAGTTAGGAGTCGTGGAGGATACCTTGTTTGTCCCTATGCTGGGCAGAATCTATGCCAGTGAGCACTGCCCGCAAATTTTATATGATAAAAAAGCATTGGAATTGAAAAATAAGCTTCCCTTGGACTTGATTAAACAGAATAAGCAGAACCAGTATACTCTTTTGGCCTCTGCCTCCCGCTCTGCCAATATGGATCGGTTTATTCAGTCTTTTCTGGAACGCAGACCGAACGGTGTGATTGTCCAGCTGGGCTGTGGCCTGGAGACAACCTATTACCGTTGTGATAACGGAAGGACACGCTGGTATGCTGTGGATCTGCCTCATGTGATCGAATACCGGCGGGAACTGCTCCCGGAATCGGAACGAGAAACCTATCTTGCAGGAGATGCCTTTTCCGAAGAATGGATCAGACAAGTTCGTACGGAATTTCCCGATGCTCCTGTTCTCGTTACTGCAGGCGGGTTGTTTCATTATTTTGAAGAAAATAAGGTCGTTGCCCTTCTGCGTACGATGGGACAATTTGGGAATATGGAAGTTGTTTTTGATACGGTGAACAAAAGAGGCATGACCATGATGAAGAAAAAATATATGAAACAGGTAGGTCATGCCGATGCGCAGATGTTCTTTTATGTGGATTCAGCAAAAGAACTGGTAGCAAAGATCGGGGGTAATGCGAATGTAGTTAGTGAGGAAACATATTATCGTTACATTCCTAAAAACGGCTTACGGCTGTCCACAAAGGTTAGTATGGCGGTTTCTGACGGGTTCTGCATGGTGAAGATGATACATCTTAAATTATAAAAAGGAGTGGGAATAAGGATGAATATTGTGGAATTCCGCAAAAAGTATCCGACAGATACATTGACTTTGTCCAGTGGCAAATCTTTCGGTTACCGTTATTATAAGAATTCACAGGCAAAGACGACTGTTGTTCTGCTGACGGGCGGAATCGGTCTGTCAGATCTTTTTTATCTCCATTTTGAACGCTTCACAAAAGATTTTTCTGTAATCACTTTTGATTATCAGATCTGTTTTACTGATAATGAAGAATTTGCACAGGCTGAGTCTGAACTGTTACACTGCCTGGTAGAGAAAGTCTGGCTTATTGGGCAATCTCTTGGCGGTATCGTGGCGCAGATTATTGCCGTTCATCATGCAGAAGTGGTAGAGGGGATGGTACTTTCCAATACATGCTCTCTTTCTAAAGCTATGAGCCCATCTGCTTACAAGCATCTGATGAATATGATTAATAGTCAGAAAATCTTCAAAAGACTTCTTTCTTTCCTGCCGTTCCCTATGATCAAACGCTTGATAAGACGGGCTGTCATGAACCAAACAACAAGCGGATTTACCCAGAAGGAAAAAGAACTTATGGAAGAATTGTGTGGTGTAATGATGAAGCTTCTCACAAAGCCGTATGAACTCCATATGATTGATTTCTTGATTGATGCACAAAACCATTTTGGAATGTCGCGAGAGAATTTTTTTCCATGGGAAAATAAAGTTTTATTGATTTTGTCTGAAGACGATGCGACATTTACACGGGAGTGCAAGGATGCTGTTATCATAGGTGGTCATGACAGGATGGTGTGCCAGTACAAGCAAATCTGTAAGAGTTTCAATTGCAAGGCAAAAGTATTTACTCAGATGTCTGCAACTTTAAGCAAACAGATTGGCAATCCAGATCTGATCGTACTATTTACAAATACGGTTTCTCATAAAATGGTCCGATGTGCAGTAGAAGAAGCAGAGCGATGCAATGCCGATGTGGTAAGGTGTCACACCAGCAGTAAAAACGCATTACAGGAAATACTCGGGAGTGTCTGTATGTAATAAAACCGGAAGCTGTCTTATTTGACAACTCCCGGTTTTAATATTCATGCTTTTCTAATATTAATCAATATGGTATTTGATGTGCTTTTTAATAGCTTCAAAGCTTTCGGAACTGATAACATGTTCGATCCGGCATGCGTCCTGTGCTGCAATTTTGGGGTCAACGCCCAGACGTTCCAACCAGGAAGAAAAGAGAAGATGACGTTCATAAATCTGGCTTGCAATTTCTTTCCCGGATTCGGTTAACTGGATGTACCCTTCAGGAGACACGGCAATATGCCCACTTGTGCGTAATTTCTTCATTGCCACACTTACACTGGGTTTTTTAAAATCTAATTCTGTAGCGATATCAACAGAACGTACAACCGGGAGTTTTTTGCTCAGAATCAGGATGGTTTCCAGATAGTTTTCACCGGACGGATTTATATGCATAGTATTACCTCTTCTCTTAGATGCTAAGTATATTTTTACAAAAACTGTACATTTATTGTATCATGATTTGCTGGATTCAGCCAGAGGTATTTAAAAATAGTTTGGTGGGCCTAAAATGAAATTTTAAATTCCACTCCTTTAATGAGGTGTAGAGTTTACTCCTGCACAACTGATATTTACTCTTTCATATAGCTGTGCTATCTTTATCTCTCCTTCTGACAGCAGTAGAAGGAGGAATAACACGAATGAGTAAATATATTCCAGGTAATCAGAAACACCTTACCCTTGAAGACCGTATTTACATCGAAAATGAATTGAATAAGGGTACTTCCTTTAAGGACATTGCCAGATTCCTGTGCAAGGACCCGACTACCATCTCAAAAGAGGTAAGGGCTCACCGACTTTCCGACTGGTATCACAAGGGCACTTTTTATAATGCCAAAAACTTCTGCGTCCACCGCTATCATTGCAGGAAGACCAATGCCTGTGGGAAAATCGTTCTGTGCGGCATTAAATGCACATCCTGCCCTGCCTGTAACCAAACATGCAAAGACTTTGTAAAAGAGCGCTGCTTAAGGCTTGACCGGGCGCCTTATGTCTGCAATGGCTGTGATAAAAAAATCACTCACTGTACGATCGCCCACAAGTACAACTATAATGCCCGATTTGCCGACAGAAAATATCGCGAAAAGCTCCGGGATTCCAGAGCCGGGATCAACATGACCAAACGGGAGCTGCATCAAAAAGATAAGATCATTTCCCCGTTAATCGAACAAGGACAGTCGCCTTATCATATCCTGACGAATCATCCAGAATTAGCTATGTCTGTCCGCACCATGTATTCTTATCTTGATCAGGGACTTTTTACCGCAAGGAATATCGATCTGAAGCGGAAAGCCCGTTTTAAGCCACGGAAATGTCACAAAACACAGATCACGGACAGAGCTGTCTTTACCGGCAGACTTTACAGCGATTTTTGCGCCCTGAATCTTTCAGCGCATGTTGAAATGGATACCGTCCATTCTTCGAGAGAATCAAAGAAAACCCTGTTGACCATGTTTTTTACAAGAGAAAAGCTGCTTCTTGCATTCCTGATGAACCGCTGCACCAAAGGCGCTGTCCGTCTTATTTTTGATCGTCTGGAAAAGCGTATGGGCACCTACGAGTTCGCCTCTGTGTTTGAATACATTCTGACTGACCGCGGCTCTGAATTCGGTGATCCGGATGCTCTGGAAACCGGCGTGACCGGAATACAGCGTTCCAGCATTTATTATTGTGATCCTATGCAGAGCGGGCAGAAGGGCGGGCTGGAACAGGCGCATACGATGCTGCGGATGATCCTCCCAAAAGGAACCAGTTTTGAATTCCTTACGCAATGGGACGTAAACCTGATCGTGAACCATATCAATTCCACTCCCAGAGAGTGTCTAGGTGGAAGGACACCGTATAGTATGGCCCTGGAAACACTTGGAAAAGAAGCCTTAAACGCATTTCAGCTTAGACCGATTGCCCCGGATGAGGTAAATCTGACGCCTAAGCGGATCCGCTTTAATCACTAATCAACTGATCGAAATCTGCTGTCAGACTGGAAGTAAACGTTTCACATTTTTTAGATGTGGCCGGTGGAATTCAGTCTCGCACACTGTTTTTCAGCGGTCCGTTTCCCATACCCAGAAATCAAGTATTTTTCGATGAGTTTAGCTAATTATAGCAGAAAACAGGAGATTTCGCTTAAAAATTTCCTGTAAAATCTGCAAAAAATAAAGTATGGTGGAATTTACCTCTGCACTGGAATTTAAAATTTCAATTTAGCATAGTTTGGTGGGTTAGTGAAAAAAAGTTATTGACAACTTACTATAATGAGAATATACTAACTTTGTGCAGATGAGAAAAAACATCGAATAGACATGAACATCATAGCTACACTTACAATGATGTCGCAAGGAGTGATAAAAGATGAATTTATTGGAAGCAGAAGAAGGGAAGGAATATATCGTTAAGAGAATCTTGACGGATGATGAAGAATTGAACGCTTTTTTGTTTTCTTTGGGTTGTTATAGTGGTGAGCCAATTACAGTAATCTCCCATTTAAAAGGTGGATGCGTAGTCTCTATCAAGGATGGACGTTATAATATGGATACTGATTTGGCGAAAGCTATTTCAATATAAAAAATAGTGGAATCACTATTTTTTTTGCACATGCGTTAGCAGGAACTAATCATAATTAGATGTGCATAATTACGAATGACAAGAAGGAGGAGAAGTATGAGGGTTGCTTTTGCAGGGAATCCAAACAGTGGAAAGACGACCATGTACAATGCACTGACCGGCAGGAATGAACGTGTCGGGAATTGGGCAGGAGTTACGGTCGAAAGAAAGGAAAGTCCGATAAGGAAAGGGTATTATGAGGGAACAGAAGAATTGATCGCGGTGGATCTGCCGGGTGCATATTCTATGTCACCTTTTACATCAGAAGAAAGTATTACCAGTGGGTATGTTAAAAATGAGAATCCGGATGTGATCATTAATATCGTAGATGCTACAAATCTCAGCAGGAGTCTGTTCTTTACCACACAGCTTCTGGAACTTGGAATACCGGTAGTTGTTGCACTTAACAAAAGTGACATTGTCAATAAGAAACAGACGCAGATTGATGAAAAACTTCTGTCCGAAAAACTAGGATGTCCAGTCATAAAAACAGTTTCTACATCTTCTGGTCATGAAGGACTTAAAGAGGCTGTTCACGCTGCAGCCGAATTAAAAGGAAAAGGGCAGGAAGCACCTTATATACAGGCGGATATTGATCTGAAAGACAAAGTTGCAGTAGAGGCTGCTGACCGGAAACGTTTTGAATTTGTAAATGGTATTGTGAAACAAGTAGAAAAAAGAAAGGTTTTTACAAAAGATAAAAACGTACAGGATAAGATCGACAGTATCATCACACATAAGATCGTTGGGATTCCTATCTTTGCTGCTGTTATCTTTCTTGTATTCTACATATCTCAGACAACTCTGGGTACCTGGATCGCAGACTGGCTGGTGGCATGGATCGAGACTTTCCAGAGCTGGGTAGGAGGACTGATGGAAAATGCAAACCCGCTTCTGTATGCGCTTCTTGTAGATGGTATCATCGGCGGAGTTGGTGCGGTTGTTGGCTTTCTTCCACTTGTTATGGTTATGTATTTTCTGATCGCACTGCTGGAAGATTGCGGTTATATGGCGAGGGCTACTGTAGTACTGGATCCGATCTTTAAGAGAGTAGGACTTTCCGGAAAATCAGTGATTCCCATGGTTATTGGAACAGGCTGTGCAATTCCGGGGGTTATGGCATCCCGTACGATCCGGAATGAAAGAGAACGACGCACGACAGCAATGCTGACACCATTTATGCCGTGTGGAGCAAAAATTCCAGTAATTGCTTTATTCGCAGGGGCCTTCTTTGCAGACGCATGGTGGGTTTCGGCGACCATGTACCTGGTAGGCATTCTGCTAGTTTTACTTGGAGCTTTACTGGTGAAAAAGATCACAGGACAGAAATACAGGAAATCCTTCTTTATCATTGAACTTCCGGAATATAAAGTTCCAAGCTTAAAAAGAGCCTGCGGATCTATGCTGGAGCGAGGAAAGGCATATATTGTAAAAGCAGGAACGATCATTCTGGTATGTAATACAATCGTACAGATCATGCAGAGCTTCAACTGGCAGTTCCAGCTTGTGGAAGAAGGTGCAGAGGGGACATCTATCCTGGCATCCATTGCCCATCCGTTTGCTATCCTGTTTATCCCGTTAGGATTTGGAGTATGGCAGCTTGCAGCGGCAGCAGTCACAGGATTCATTGCAAAAGAAAATGTAGTAGGAACTTTGGCAGTTGTTTATGGTGTTACAAACCTGATCGATACGGATGAGCTTGCACTGGTTGGCAGCGGAAGCGAAGTTGCTACGGTTATGGGACTTACAAAGGCGGCAGCGCTGGCTTATCTGATGTTTAATCTTTATACACCTCCTTGTTTCGCAGCTCTTGGAGCAATGAATTCGGAGATGAAGAGTGGAAAATGGCTGTTTGGAGGCATCTGTCTTCAGCTGGCAACAGGTTATACTGTAGCTTTTGCTGTATACCAGATCGGTACACTGATCACTACGGGATCTCTTGGCACTGCATTTGTACCGGGATTGATCGCAGTCATCGCTTTTGCATTGATCATTCTTTGGAGGATCCGCAAGTCTGATAAAGAATTTGCTTCAGAATACAGTTTGCATTCTGTTCGATCATAAGAGAGAAATAATCAATAGCAGACGGTGGACAGAGGAGAGTAACTTTGTCCGCCGTTTTTGTTAAAGAAAGGATGTGATGAGACCATGGCGGATGTGATTGCGGTACTTATCCTGGTTGTTTTGATCGGGGGAGCAGCAGCGTATCTGATCAGAGCGAAAAGAAATGGAGTGAAATGCGTGGGGTGTCCGGCAGGAGGAAACTGTTCTGACCGACGGAAAAGGAAAAGAAAAAAACTGTCAGGGCCCATCATTGCGAAGAAAACTATCGTTATTTCAGGAATGCACTGTGAACATTGCGTGCAAAGTGTGACAGACAGTCTGAATCAGATTGATGGGGTCTCTGCCAAAGTAGATCTTGCAAAAGGATGGGCAGAAGTCTCTCTTGATCGTGAAGTAGAAGACGATGTTTTGATTGCTGCAGTGGAAAAAGAAGGATTTTCCGTGTACTCTGTTCAGAACCAGATATGTTAGAAATCTGTAAAACCAGTGAATATGGATGCATGGAGAAGTTTTGGATGAATGGCGAAAAAGAAAAAATAATAATAAAACTAAAAGAAAACGGCTGCAGGATAACGAAACAGCGGAAGATGATCTTAGATATTATCCTGGAAAACAGGTGTTCCAGCTGCAAAGAAATCTATGTTCAGGCATCAAAGCTGGATCATAGCATTGGGATGGCAACGGTTTACCGTCTGGTAAAGGAACTGGAGAAGATCGGGGTACTTAGCAGACAAATTGTGTACAAATAGAAGGAGAAAGTGACTAAATTTCTCAATAAGAGCAGTTAGAATTGACTATCTGAAATCAAACTTGTTATTTTAATAAAAAGTCTTATAGAAGGAAGGGATACAATAGTGAAACAACACAAATTTTGGGCATGGGCATCTGTCTTTTGCTTTTTGATGTTATTCTATACAGGCTACAAACACAAATAATCAGGAGGAATGTATTATGTTAAGTGATTCTGCATTAAAGAAAATTGGATGTTTTATAGGAGGAGTTCTGTTTGGAACTGCAGGTGTAAAAGTTCTTTCCAGTAAAGATGCAAAGAAAGTGTACACGAATTGTACAGCAGCAGCGTTGCGGGCAAAGGACTGTGTAATGAAGACAGCTACTGTTATACAGGAGAATGCAGAAGATATTCTTGCTGAGGCGCAGCAGATCAATGAAAAGCGTGCGGCAGAAGAAGCAGATAGGGTAAAAGAGGATGCTCTACAGGAAGATGGTGCGGCAGAGCAGGAAGAAAATGAACAGGAATAAGAATGAAGTTTATTATTAAACATGAAGTGAAAGGCCGTCTCCGCATTCATGTTATCCGAAACAGGATGACATGTGCGGAGGCGGATATTCTTTGCTGGACTCTTGAAAAACAGGAAGATATTACCAGTGTCAAAGTATATGAGCGCACCGCTGACGCTGTGATCTATTATACAGGAGACCGGGAAGAACTGATTGGCAGATTAAGAAAGTTTCGTTTTGAGAAAAAAGATGTGCCGGAAAATGTACTATCAAGCTCAGGGCGTGCTTTAAATTCTGCATACAGAGAAAAGCTGATTGCAAAAGTACTCCTTCATTACGGAGGAAAACTGATTCTTCCAAATCCAATAAGAAAACTATGGCTTACTTTCAAGGCTGTCCAATATATTGGAAAGGGGATCCGGTGCTTGGCCAAAAGGAAGATTGAAGTTCCGGTATTAGATGCCACGGCAATCGGAGTATCCGTGCTGCGCGGGGATTTTAATACTGCAGGTTCTGTCATGTTTCTTCTGGAAATCGGAGAACTTCTGGAGGAGTGGACACATAAGAAATCTGTCGGGGATCTAGCCCGCAGTATGTCATTGAATGTGCAGAAAGTATGGTTGAAAAGAGGAGAGCAGGAAATCCTTGTTCCCTCTTCGGATATTATGCCGGGAGATACCGTTGTGATACATATGGGAAATGTAATTCCTTTTGACGGAGAGGTATCCGCAGGAGAGGGAATGGTCAATCAGGCTTCCTTAACAGGAGAATCCCTTCCGGTACGAAGAACAAAAGGACAGTCTGTGTTTGCTGGAACGGTCATGGAAGAAGGTGAATTGGAAATCTTAGTCAGAGCTGTGTCAGGATCTACAAGGTATGAGAAGATCGTGACTATGATTGAAGATTCAGAAAAACTGAAATCCGAGCTGGAAAGCAAAGCGGAACATCTGGCAGATCGTCTGGTCCCTTATACACTTCTTGGGACCGGCATAGTCGGATTGCTGACGCGCAATGTAACAAAAGCGCTCTCAGTTCTTATGGTGGATTTTTCTTGTGCATTGAAACTGGCCATGCCGCTTACTGTTCTTTCCGCCATCCGACAGGCGGGACAGCTTGGGATTACCGTGAAAGGCGGAAAATATCTGGAAGCAGTGGCTGAAGCAGACACGATTGTATTTGATAAGACCGGAACACTGACAAAGGCAAAACCAACGGTAAAGCAGATTGTTGTATTTGGTGATTATCCGGAACCGGAAGCTCTCCGCATTGCTGCCTGTCTGGAAGAACATTTTCCTCATTCCATGGCGAAGGCTGTTGTAGATGCTGCCAGAAAAAGAAAACTGTATCATGAGGAAATGCACTCCAAAGTGGAATATATCGTGGCACATGGGATTTCCTCTTATATTGACGGAAAGAAAGCTGTGATCGGAAGCAGTCATTTTGTCTTTGAAGATGAAAAATGTAAAATTCGAGAGATATACCAGGAGAAGTTTGATACGCTTCCGGAGGAATATTCCCATCTGTATCTTGCCATTGATGGAGAACTGACTGCGGTGATCTGTATTGAAGATCCGCTCAGGGATGAAGCAAAAGATATGGTGGAGATGCTGCGGGCAGAAGGAATCTCTAAGATTGTCATGATGACTGGAGACAGTGAACGTACCGCTGCTTCCATTGCAGGACGCGTAGGTGTGGACGAGTATTATGCAGAGGTGCTTCCGGAAGATAAAGCAGCATATATTGAAAAAGAAAAAGCTGCGGGGAGAAAAGTCGTGATGATCGGAGACGGGATCAATGATTCTCCCGCACTTTCAGCTGCAGATGCAGGGATTGCCATCAGTGACGGAGCGGAGCTTGCCCGGGAGATCGCAGATATTACCATTGCTGCGGAAGATCTGCGTGGAATCGTAATGCTGAGACGGTTGTCTGATGCCATGATGCGGCGGATTCAGGGGAATTATAAAGGTATCGTAAGCATCAACGGAGCTCTGATAGCTCTGGGCGTGGCAGGCCTGATCCAGCCAACAACATCGGCTTTGCTGCACAATACATCTACGCTTGCGATTAGTCTGAGAAGCATGAGCGGTTTATTGCCAGAGAAATGATCATACATATATGATAATAAGCCGGCAGGACACAGATCTGCCGGCTCAATTTTTAAAACAATAACTTTATTTATGTTTTCCGGCAGAACACAAATGCAGAGCTAATAATAACAATGACAGATCCAGCATTGTGGATCAGAGCGCTGACAACCGAATTCAGCAGGCCTGTAATTGCCAGAATGATCGCAAGGCAATTTAAACCCATGGAAAATGAAAGATTTAGATATACGAAGGAACTAATACAGTCACTATGTCCGACATGAGGATACATAGTGGCTATTTTTATGGTCTGGATTTTGTTGAGGGAATCATTTCAATCTGTAATAGCAGATATTCTTTCCCTTGCCTTCTCGTTTCAGTTCACCGGATGCTACCAGTTTACGTAGCGCCCCCTCTACGGAACTGACGCTCAGAGAAGGACAAAGTTCACGGATATCCTGCTTCGTAAAACGCCCGATTTTATTCATTGTAGCTCGGCGTACCGTTTCCAGTGCCGGCAGTTTTGTTTCTACCAGAGCAAAGCGGTCTTCGAAGTCATGGTATGCAGCAAGGATAGTGCCCAGCAGATATTTGATAAACGGAATAGGGTCATCCGTTCCTTCGTGCCATCCGATCTGCGCTTGACCGAGAGCATCGTAATACAAATCTTTGTTCTTTGCGATTTTCGCCTCAAGGGAGATGTATTTTCCCACATAGAATCCGTTTCTATAGAGCAGAAGCGTGGTCAACAGACGGCTCATTCTGCCGTTGCCGTCATTAAACGGATGGATGCACAGGAAATCGTGAATGAAAATCGGAATAACAATCAGCGGTTCAACTTCCATATTGCCAATGACACGATTATATTCCTCGCAGATTCTGTCCAGTGCCTCCGGTGTTTCGTAGGGTGCAAGAGGCGTAAAGAGGGTTTCTACATGGCCGTCCGGGTAGGTGGCGCTGATATAGTTCTGCACACTCTTGCTTCTGCCCGCCATAGGGTTATTCATATGACTGTAGAGAATTTTATGAAGCTGCAGGATATAGTTCTGCGTGATTGGAATAGCATCAAAACTCTCATGGATGATATTCAGCGCATCACGATAACCTGCGATTTCCTGTTCATCGCGGTTCCTGGGCGTTGTTTTTTCCTCAACAAGCTGCTTGATTCGTGTATTCGTGGTCACAATGCCTTCTATGGCATTGGAGGCCTCAGTACTCTGTATCTTGGCAATTTCAACGAGTTTTTCCAGTTCCTGCGGGCGCTGTTTCAGATACAGTTCCTGTTTGCCTGCTTCTTTATAGATTGCTGCAATCAGACCGAGAATATCAGAATCCCACTTTTGATTTTTTATCTCAGAATAATTAAATGTTCTCATGACCTCACCTCCGAGATTTTCCCTTAAATTATAGAGTAAAATAAGGGATAAGTCAATCGGATAAGGGAAAGTTCCCTTATTAGTATTGCACTATTAAGGGAAAATATTCTGGGATTATATAAACAAAAGGCCCCGGCTGTCATAAACCGAAGCACTTGTATCATTGCCACAGCGAAATACTAGTATAAGCCACGATAAATACCTTACTGTTTCGGTGAGGATGCTTTTTCGAGCGTGCAGTTGTAAAAATGCAGGCGTAGCGGGCTACGCTGAGGCTTTTACAACTGTGCGATCGGAAAAGCAGACCAGCGAAACATAAGGTTATTTATCGCGGCTTATACTAGGTCAAGTGCCATGATGGTGGCAACAGTACCGTCAATCTTCCCTGTGGATTTTTCCTTGTCCGCCTTGATATTACCTGCCGGGTCGGAACGGATGAAGATGTTGTCCATCATCCACCGCAGCACCGAACCAGCAAGCAAGCCGCTGTCTTATGTCCGGAGTCTAAATGTTTTGGGCGCTAAACGATATACCAAAATGCTCGCAACTATACTGTAAAGCGCGCAGAACACAATCGTCATTATTCCAAAGATCATAATTGGCATACGCAGCTGCATGAAAGCTAAGCAGACGACATAGGTTACTGACAAAACAATACGGTATGTGCCGCTTTTCAGCTCCGTTCCGGCGTTATACGGCTGGAGCAGATAGTAAATCGTAAGGTAATGGATCGAGAAGAACAGGCTCATACACAGGATAGAAACAATCAGAACCACATAGTTCAGCGGATTGTCTGTTCCTCCGGTAGCATACAGGATCAGCGCCAGCCCGACGCCGATAACCATTGCCGGAACAGCGTTGATCTTCATGATTTCACGCAGTCGGATCTGAAACAGCCGCAATATAAAGTTCGGCTGCTTATAAAACGAATAGGTCAGCAGACTATGGTCGCAGTTCATAAAAAGAGCCTGAGTAAAATTCGTACCACGGTTGATGGCGTACATGATAAACACAAAGTACGGAAGCCAAGTCATCACGATTTTGTTGATGGCGGATTTTTCTTCCGGTAACAAGTAAACGATCACAAGCACTGCGGCGACAAGGAAAGCGCACACATAGGAAATCTTCTTCGTTGAGTTCCAAAGTATCTTCTTGTGTCTTTTGATAAACAACTCATTCAGGTATTCGAAGCCTTTACGGTTGCTGGTAATGGAAGTATCCGTTGAAATTTTCTTTTCGTTTACCTGTTTTACAAGCTGAGTCTGTGCCGTGCTGTCCATCTGATTTGTCAAGCCTGACAATAATTCCTTGTTGATTGCATAATAATCACGGAAGGTCAGCACCTTTTTAAGACCGATTGCCCCCAATGGGATACAAACTAAAAAGAGAATCATTGATACCATTTCCGGCACGGCAAATCCAAAGGCAGGCGGAGCATAGGTAACACCTAAAAGCAGAGCAATACATCCCCACACATATTTAGACAGCTTATTTTCATTGTATCCAAAGCCTCTTTTTTCATAATCCCACAGAGTGATAGCAGCATATGTTAACTTCATACCTGCGATACAAAGGGGCAGAAGCAGGCAAAACCACAAAGGCACACCTCTGTCCAAACCAAATAGAAGAGTGAATGGTAAAAACCCGATCACGACCTTCAGAATGGAATAGATATAGTTTACCAGTGTATATTCCCTTGCGTCCATCCTCATAAGGATCATCGCATAATACTTATCCTTTGTCGGGTTAAAAAGGTTGGTATTTGCAAAGCTGCCGATCACAGTTAAAATCAACAGAATATGCAGAAACACCTCATTCTCCGGCAGCTCTTTATACAGGATACCAATACCGCAAACAATCGTAACAAAGTAAAGGAACTTGCCGATGAATGTAAAAAGAATTTCCCATAGTATGGACAATATATTCGCAAAAATTTTAAGCGCCTTTACTTTATACAGTGCTGCCGGAAGCAGCCGCTTTAAGAGAGGAATCTGTTTTAGGGAAAACAGAATACCGTTTACCCGGTATGTGTTTTTCAGGGAGAATGATATTTTAAGCGTCTTATTCATTTCCTTCCTCCCGCAGTGCTGCTATAATCTTATCTTTAAATTCTCTGCTGTCTGAATCTGTTTTCTCCACAACTTCCAGCACGCCGTGATTGAGCAGTACAATCTCATCACAGAGATCAAGCGCTAAGTCCATAATGTGAGTGGAGAAGATGGTAATACGATGTTGCTTCAACGAGCGAAGCAATTGCTTCATTTCTTCCGCTACAACGACATCGAGAGATGTTAAAGGCTCGTCAAGTAACAGAATGTTCGGCTGGGCGATGATGTTGATCAGCATTTGCATTTTATTTTTCATACCGTGAGAATAGTCTTTTAACAGTTTATCACGGTCCCCCGGCTCAATGCTCATATAATCAAAATATTCGTCGATACTTTTCGGATTTTTAATGGACTTCTCATTGATGTCCATAAAAAACTTTAAGAATTCTCGGCCTGTAAGGAATTCCGGTACGGTAGGAGTGGACAGCACATACCCGATCTCATTTGCTGATACATCATGGCGAGTACCGTCTGTATCTATATAAAAGCTGCCGCTGTCTATCTTCAGATCACGATTCAGACAATTGAAAAGTGTTGTTTTGCCAGCGCCGTTCCTGCCGAGCAGCCCGTAGATCTTTCCTTCTTCAAATGTGAAATGGATATCTTTAAGAACTTCTTTTTTCTCAAAGCTTTTCGACAAATGCTCAATAACAAATTTCATATGAATCATCCTCCGTTACATTTTGCTTCATAAGCTGATGTCTTTGAAGTTGTCCCTTCAATTCGCCTGTCAGGCTTTGCCTGCCACATAGAACAATATGCTCCATGAGCAAATGAGAAAGTCCAGCACGATAAAGTAAATCAATTTCTTCTTTCATATCCAAAAAGTGATAGAACATTTCAGAAATAACGTGAGGATAACGGTCTGGATAAGCAATAAATTCGCTCCACCACTTAGAAGTTTTTTCCTCCAAAAATTGACGGATGATTTCTTCGGTGCTTTGATAATTTCGGTAAAAGGAATTGCGACTGACACCAGCTTCTTGTACTAAGTCAGTTACAGTGATTTTATTGTACGGTTTTCTTTTCATTAGCCGAAAAAGGGACTGTGTAATACATTCACAGACAAACATATTAGCAGGGTGTGTTCTTCTCATTGGCGGATCACCTCCAAATGAATCACTGCAACAAGTGTACCAGAGACCGCATGGAAGTGCAATATCTGAAAGATGCACTGGTACAAAACGACACAAAATGCACCATTTGATTTTCACCGATATAGAATGGCTTTGGAGACGTTATTAATAAACCATTTTATCTGTCGGGTGGCGGTAGGAAAAAAGATATGATAGAATAACGGTAGATGAGCTCCTGCAGACAACAGGTGCAGTGCCGGAATAAATGCGAAAGGGTGGTAGGATGGGACAGTTATCCAAAACACGTTGTCCCCATAAGCCCCTGTACCTGGAAGTTCGCACCTGGAACATTAGAGCTGTAAAGTGCTATGAAAAAGCTGGTTTCCAAATAGAAGGCGAATCATTTGAACGTACGACCGGTATTGGAACTGGTATGTTCTACCGGATGACGAAAAGATAAGCGGAGGGAATAGGGGAGGAACAGATGTGAAGGATATCTATGAGGAATTGAAGAGAATGAAGATTGCTTGGGACAGTCTGCCCATTTTACGGAATAAAGCCGGTATCACTGTCGCACGAGTTGAAACTGATAGCAAATCTTACGTTTTGAAATACTTTCAGGACCAATCCTTCCGGCGGGAGATTAGAAACTATCGTATCTTATCATCTCTGGGAGTTCCCACAATGAAAGTCATTGATAGGACGGATTCCGCGATTCTTCTGGAGGATATAGCGTGCAGCTCCGTCTACCGCTTGGGGAGCAGAGAAGATATGGCTGATCAGGAAGTGGCAAGACGAATTGCTGTGTGGTATCAACAGCTTCATAACCGTGGCTTCAGCTATGTGGCACAGAATGGATCCGATCTGTATGATGAATCAGACGATTTTACTTTGGAGAACATTGCGTTCATCAAAGAAAAAACCGGAACGCAGAGCGCACCGGCATGGAGGGCACTGGAACGGCGCTTTGATGCGATCAGTGCGATGCTCTGCAATACTAGGCGGACGCTGACTTACAATGACTTTTACTATACAAATATGATGGTCGCCAAAGACAAATCGTCGGCGCTGATGTTTGACTATAATCTTTTGGGGAAGGGTTATGTGTATACGGATCTTCGTAACGTCATGTCGTCACTGTCTGCGGAGGCAGGAAACGCATTTTTGGAAGAATACGGTGGCTATGATTCTGCAGAAGCGGCTCTGGATGGTGTGGTAAGCGTTGTTGTTGCTTTGTATCAGACTTGCCAGAGAGAAACGTTCCCCAGCTGGGCGCGGTGCCTGATGCAGGAGATTGATACCACATTTCCAGGAAAAATTGAGTGTTTGGAGGGATACTTATGAAAATGGAACCTTTCACAAAATCACCCCTGGAAGATAAATTTTATCATAGTAATTTCTGGAAAAGATGTTTCATGGTATACACTGTTGCAAAGGAATTTGGCAGAATAGAAATACTTTCCAGGCAGTTTTGCCAGCATTTTATTTCGTCGGATCTTGGTGATACATAAAATTACACGGAAATAAATCGCTTTCAACAAAAATTGAATAGAAAATTCAGAATACTATTGACAGTACCACAACACCTGTTATATGATGAGAGTGCATTTTGTGTCAGATTATGTCGAGTTATAAAAGATTATTTTAACTGTAGATGGATAGGAACAGAAATGTTCCTGTCCGTTTTTTTATAGGCGAAAAGGACAGAAAGGGACGGCACAGAGATGTACAGAAAGATTGAAAGATCTCTGGTGGCAGGTGATGAACATGGCGTTTTTATAGAAAGGGAGATTTCTTTCTCCCAGGGGGCAAGGGCCTATGTGGTGGACTTTAATTATCATTATCTTGCCGTGAGCAGGCTCCGGGCCGGACAATGGGACGAAGTCACTCCCCTCAGATGGGATCTGAACGGCTGCACTTTATATCTGCAGAAAAAGGAATTAGACAAAAGAAATATTATTTTGCTGGAAATCAAAAATCTGCAGGAACTGACGGATCAGGGGATAGAGCTGACAGAGATCGTCAGAATGATAAAAGAAGAGGGGGAAAAGAAGGAATGATGGTACTGAAAGGAATGCTGGTGATAGGTTCCCTGACAGGATATTGCTTTCTGGCAAAAGAGAAAACAAAAATCCGGACTGAATTTATTCCGCTAACCGTTTTTTCTGCTGTTTCCCTGATCCTCTATCTGGGCGGACTGGCTGGCCAGCTTTTGCCGACGGCGGCAGCGGTATATGGAATTGGGATTTTGCTGTGTCTGTACCTGGCTTTCCGGATAAGAAAAAATGGTTTTTCTGTAAAGGAGATCGGCCTGTTTGAAATCAGTTTTCTGCTTATTGGAATTTTGTTTCTTGTGCTTTCATTTTTCTTGAAAATGCAGCATTACGATAACTTTTCCCACTGGGCGGTGATTGTAAAAAATATGCTGACCGCCAACCGTTTTCCAACGGTTCAGGACGAACTGATCGCTTTTAAGGATTATCCGCCGGGAACCAGTGTTTTTATTTATTACGTCTGCCGTTTTTGGGGAAACAGCCAGGGAATGATGCTGATGGCTCAGAATGCATTGCTCCTTGCAGGCTTCTTTGCCATTTTCGGAATGATCAGAGAAAAAAGAAGATTTCTGGTCTATTCCTTTGTCGCCATGGGATTTGCAATGGTGTCTTTCCTGAACCTGACGATCCGGATCAATAATCTTCTGGTGGATTTTCATCTGCCGGTCTTTGCCCTGGCGGCTGTGGCAATGATCGATTATTATCAGAAGGATCTGAAAAAAGCAGCGCTGCTTCTTGTGCCTGTGCTTGGATTTCTGACGATCGTAAAAAATACAGGCTTGATTTTTGCGGCGTTCCCGCTGCTTTATCTGGTGTATGTGATCATAAAATATAAAATTACCTGGAAGAAGCTGGGATGTCTGGTTGTCATTCTGGGGCTGGTTGCAGTTCCTTACCTGCTTTGGAACTTTCATATGGATCATCAGCTGGCGGGCATTGAGCAGAAATTTTCTGCGGAATCCCAAAGTGAGGAGTACGCGCCGGCGGATACTTCCCAGCAGAAGGAGATTGCAGAGAAGTTTATCCAGCAAGCTGTGAATCTGTCAAGCCGTGCGGCGATAGCCTTTGCGTTCTGCCATGGGGCAGTTCTGGTGCTTGCCTTGTTTTTGCTGATGCGAAGAAGAAAATGGCTGAGATTGTTTACCACACTGATCGTTCTGGATGCGGCTGTGCTTTGCTATTATGGAGGAATTCTGTACCTTTATTTATACAGGATGCCTGCCAGTGAGGCGGTTGTTCTCGCTGGATTTGAGAGATATGCCTGCAGTATTATGGTATTTTTCGTGGGAGGGCTGATCCTCGCCGCTGCTAAAGATATCGAAGGCGCTTTCTGGGTGAAACAGGTACAGGGAGATACTTACCGGGCATTTCAATCGCCTGTGACTAAACGGAGATACCAGTCAGCAGTTTTCGTTACATCTGTGATCCTGTTTAATTTTCTGTATTCTGAAATGACCGGTCTGCTGGAAGTTCGTATGCATTACCCGGAGAGTATCGCTGGTCAGGTTGAGACTCTTGTTGGGGATCACTGGTATGGGAACGGAAAAGAAGATACCAGCAGATATCTGGTAATTGGGTCGGACGAAGATGGAAAGATTGCAAATTATGAACTGTCTTATACGATGAAATATTTTCTCTATGCCAGTCAGGTGGATACCATGGCGCCTATGCCATTGGAGGAACTGGAAGGATTGTTGGAAAACTATGACAAAGTGATCCTTTTTGACAGCGGAGTGATTTATGGGCAGCAGGAAGTGGTGGAAATGGTCAGTCGGAAAGCGATTTGGGACAGTGAAGCCCTGAAAGAAGAGCTGGCAAAGGCGGAGCAGGATGCGCTATAATAGTAATGACACATGAGAGAGAAGCCGGAAAAGGAGGATAAGGTGCATTTTGTAAATGCGAAAGGGATACTGTCAGCCAGCAACGGAATGAATATTTACCGGGGTTGTACCCATGGGTGTATTTACTGCGACAGCCGAAGCAAATGTTATGGATTTACCCATCCGTTTGAAGATATCGAGGTAAAGCAGAATGCGCCTGCACTGCTGGAGCAGAGGCTGCGTTCCAAACGGAAAAAGTGTATGATAGGAACGGGTGCTATGTGCGATCCTTATATGCACTGTGAAGAACAGCTTGGGATGACAAGAAAATGTCTGGAGCTTATCGAACAGTATGGATTTGGTGTGACCGTGCTCACAAAATCGGACAGGATTCTGCGGGATCTGGAACTGCTCCGCAGGATCAATGAAAAGACAAAGGCAGTTGTCCAGATGACGCTGACGACGTACGATGACAACCTGTGCAGGATCATTGAGCCAAAGGTCTGCGTGACCAGTGAGCGGGTCAGAGTGCTGAAGATTATGAGAGAAGCAGGGATTCCGACGGTTGTCTGGCTGATGCCGATTCTGCCCTTTATCAATGACACAGAAGAAAATATCGCAGGGATCCTGAACTGCTGTCTGGAAGCCGGGGTAAAAGGGATTATGAATATGGGGATGGGAGTGACACTGCGTGAAGGTGACAGGGAATACTTTTATCAGGTGCTGGACCGGCATTTTCCGGGATTGAAACAGAAGTACCAGCGTACCTATGGGAATGCTTATGAGATAATGAGTCCCAATCATGATCGCCTTACAGCGCTGTTTGAAACGGCCTGCCGGGAAGCTGGGATCCTGTACCGTGTCGAGGATGTTTTTGCGTATTTAAACGAATTTCCCGAAGAAAAGGAGTACAGGCAGTTAAGCCTTTTTGATTAAAAAACACAGGGAGACAATTAGGGAACCTATAGGAAAACAGTCACTTGTGAAGCAGTAATTGCAGCGGAGGAGGAGAGATTATGCAGCATAAAGTGAAATTAACCGTAATTGACAAGAAATTATACCCGGAACTTCAGGCACAATATTGTGCGGATCCAGAGTCTGGAGCCTGTCCTGTGTATGAGATAGGGGACGAATTTGTTTTTGAGCGTTATGGAGAGGCGGATGATTTCTGGAAAATGGGAATGGGCAGGCAGTGTTCGGAAGCATGGGACGCCATCGCCAGATATATTTATACGGGATTACAGGGCGGATCCATTATGCGAGGCTGGATGAAGGACGAGAGAATCATGATTGCCTGCTGTTCTGACGGGACAAGACCGGTTGTTTTCAAAATTGAGCGGATGGATTATAAAGTTCTTTATATTTCGGGGATTGGCTGTGAGAAGTGCAGAGAGAAGATCCGGGCGGCATTGGAAGCGTTGGAAGGTGTAACTACGGTAAGTTTTCGGGAAAAATTCACGGAGGTGTATCTGGAGAACGATGTGGAAGATGCGGCACTGAAAATGGCAGTGGAACAATGTGGAGATTATACGGTTGAGAAAATTGATTGAAAATATATTTTGTGAGAAATTCGTTCCGAACGCAGGAAGCGTAATGTGCTGCCTGAGTTCGGAACAGATTTCCACAAACTGTGACGCATACCTTGAAAAATTTAGTCATACCAGAATTGCAAAAAATTGAAATCGGTGAAGGATGTTTCGGAGGAACGTCCTTCACCAGGAACAGGCATTTTAAAAGAAATCCCGGATCTGACCGGCGACAATTTTCATCAGCCGCTGTCTGGATTCCACAGCCGCCCAGGCGATATGCGGGGTGATGAACAGCCGGCTCTGCTCTGTGACAGTGAGCAGCGGGCTGTCTTTCGCCATCGGTTCTTCGCAGAGGACATCCAGACCGGCAGCCAGGATTTCATGATTGTTCAGGGCATCGGCGAGATCTGCTTCGCAGATGATCGGTCCTCTTCCCATGTTCAGAAGGATCGCTTCGGATTTCATTTTGCGGAACGCTTCCGCGTTCATCAGACCCTGCGTATATTCGTTCAGCGGCGCGTGGATGGACAGGATATCTGACCGGCGAAGCAGGGTTTCAAAATCCACCTGATGATATCCTTCCTGTGCGGGAGCGCCGGATGCTGAGTAATAGATCACATCCGCGCCGAACATTCCGGCGATATCTGCCACTCTGCGGCCGATGGCGCCAAGCCCCAGAATTCCCCAGACGGATCCGTTCAGTTCGTGGAAGGTTCTGGAAAAATGGGTAAAGATCTGGTCGTTGATATAATGGCCGTCTTTTACATAATCATCGTAATAGCGCAGATGTTCCATCAGATAAAACAGCACGGCGAAGGTATGCTGCGCCACAGATTCTGTGGAGTATCCGGCGACATTGCGCCACTGGATGTTCCATTTGGCAAGGTACTCTTTGTCCAGGTTGTTGGTTCCGGTGGCGGTGACGCAGACCAGCTTCAGCTTTCCCGGGGAAGGGATGGTCCGGGCATTGATCTGTACTTTATTGACCACGAGCACATCAGCGCCTTTGGCGCGTCCGGCAATTTCCTTCGGAGTGGAAAAAGGATATTTCACGACTTCTCCAAGCTGTTCAAAGGGAGTATAGTCAATATCATCTCCCAGTGTCTTTGCGTCTAAAAAAACGATCTTCATTGTTCTCTATTCCTTTCGTATGATCTTTTTCCAGTATAGCATATTGGGAAGCAAATCAACAGTTTTCAATGGAAATGAGGATATTTTTCTTTCGCCGGAGGGAAAAATATCCTCATTTGTTATGAGAAAAGCAGTTGTTGATTGAAGAATCTCGTGCTATACTGCAATCAATTGGGAGAGACGGAGGAAAAAGAAGTGGAGAAACAAGACAGGCGTGAAGCGCTGGATGTGGCGGCTCTGGCAGGGGATATCCTGCTTGCCAGCGGCGCTGAAATTTTTCGGGTGGAGGAGACCATCTTCCGGATTGCCAGGGCATACGGTGTGGAATCCAGCGATGCCTTTGTGCTGAGCAGCGGAATTTTTCTTACCGCTGGGAGCGACCGGGAGCAGGACTTTGCCAGAGTCCGCCATATTCCATTGAGTGCGGCCCGTCTGGACCGGGTGACGGCGGTCAATCAGCTTTCCCGGGAGATCGTGGAAGGAAAACACACGCCCGCACAGGCAAGAGAGCGGCTGATCCAGATCCAAAAAATGCCGCCAAAACCAAAAAGTCATCAGGTTCTTGCCTCCGGAGTGGGCAGCGCCTGTTTCTGCTTTCTGTTCGGCGGAGATCCGGTGGACAGTCTTGCGGCGTTTGCGGCAGGGATTGTTTTGTATCTGTATCTTCTGTATCTGGCACGTGGGCGGCTTTCCAAGATCGCGGCAAATATCTCCGGCGGCGCGCTGGTGACTCTGTTTGGTATTTTGTTGTATCAGTGTGGGATCGGACACCATCTGGGAGAAATGATCATCGGTTCGATCATTCCGCTGGTGCCTGGTGTGGCGTTTACCACTGCAATCCGGGATATTGCGGATGAGGATTATATCGCCGGGGCGGTGCGGATGCTGGACGCTCTGCTGGTGACGTTCTGTATCGCCATGGGCGTCGGTCTGGTTATGATGGGATGGCATCATTTTGCGGGAGGATGGCTGCTTTGAGTGTGAGGATTCTATGGGAATTTTTGGCGGCGTGCATTGGAACGATGGCTTTTGCCCTGTTGTTTCAGGTGCCGAGAAAATATTACGGATTGTGCGGGCTGATCGGCGGAACCGGATGGGTATGTTATGAGATTTTTCTGTTGTGGTGTTCCGAGCCGATCGCGACTTTTTTTGCCAATGTTGTGGTGGTATTCCTGTCACGGCTTTTTGCGGTGAAAAGGAGCTGTCCGGTAACGGTCTTCCTGATTTCCGGGATCTTTCCGCTGGTTCCGGGGGCGGGAATCTACTGGACGGCCTATTATGTTGTGACCAATGAACTGGAGCAGGCGGGGCAGAGAGGGTTTCTGACATTAAAAATAGCGGTAGCGATCGTTCTTGGCATCCTGCTGGTGTTTGAACTTCCCCAGGGATTGTTCCGCCGGCTTTCAGGCAGGAAAAGAACCTCAGAATCGCAGAGATAAACGGCAAGGAAAAGATGCAGAGGCAGGAATGAATTTTTAAACACGTTTTAGGGAGGAAGAAATGAAGCGATTATATCTGATCGGAGGAACGATGGGTGTGGGAAAAACCACGGTCTGTCAGATTCTGAAAAGGCGGCTGCCCAACTGTGTGTTTCTGGACGGGGACTGGTGCTGGGACATGGAGCCGTTTCAGGTGAATGAAGAGACGAAAGCGATGGTGATGGAAAATATCTGCTTTCTTCTTAACAATTTTCTTCGGTGCAGCGCCTATGAAACTATTGTTTTCTGCTGGGTGATGCATGAACAGGGGATCATCGATGAGATCCTCCGGAAACTGGACGTCGGGAAATATCAGGTTTACAGAATTTCTCTCGTCTGCGCTCCGGAAGAACTGGAAAGGCGTATCCGAAAGGACATTGAGACGGGACTGCGGACGGAGGATGTGCTGGAGCGGAGCAAGAGCAGGCTGCCGCTGTATGAAACGCTGAATACGATAAAAATCGATGTATCCGGATTCTCACCGCGGGAGACCGCAGGGGAAATTCTGCGGGTAACAGAGGAACTGTGAGAAAGGGTACAAAACAGTAAAAAAGCAGTAAAATGCAGAAGAAAAATACGACAGGACAAAGGAAATGAAACCGTGAAAGATAAACGTTTTTACCGAACTTTTTTTGCAATGTATATCGTGCTGGTTTTCCAGAATGTGATCTCTCTGAGCGTCAATCTGGCGGACAATATCATGCTGGGAGCTTACAGCGAAACTTCCCTGTCCGGCGTGGCGGCGGTCAATCAGATCCAGTTTATCTACCAGCAGCTTTTAATGGCAGCCGGTGACGGAATGGTTATTTTCTGCAGCCAGTATTGGGGCAAAAAGCAGATCGGACCGGTGAAAAAAATTGCGGCGACAGCGATGCATACAGGGCTGGCGTTTGCTCTGATTTTGTTTCTGGCGGTCAGCCTGTTTCCCCATCAGGCGGTGGGCCTGTTTACGACGGATGAGGCGATCATTGCCGAGGGTGTGAAATATCTGGCGGTCATCCGCTTTACCTACCTGTTTTTTGCAGTGACAACCATCCTGCTTGCCACGCTCCGCAGTGTTGAGATTGTGAAGATCGCATTTTATCTGTCCGTTTCAACACTGGTGATCAACTGCTGCATCAACTACGTGCTGATCTATGGAAAATTCGGTGCGCCGCAGCTTGGAGTCACCGGCGCGGCAATCGGAACGCTGGCGGCAAGGATCATCGAGTGTGCGGTGGCTGTCTGGTATGTGCTGAAAAAGGAGCCGAACCTGAAGATGCGGATCAGCGATTACTTTCACACAGACAGGATCCTGCGCAAAGATTATTATAAGACAACACTGCCAATGCTGGTGGTACAGGGACTGTGGGGACTCAACACAGCGATGCAGACGGCAATCCTTGGTCATATGACGGCGCGGGCGATCGCGGCAAACAGCGCGGCATCCAATCTGTTCCTGATGATCAAATCCATGGCGGTGGGAGCGTCTTCTGCGGCTTCGGTGGTGATCGGAAAGACCATCGGAGAGGGAGATATGAGCCGCGTGCGGCTGTATGCCCGGCGGCTTCAGAAGATGTTTGTAATGATCGGCCTGGTATCGGGGATCTGTCTGTTCTTCCTGCGGATACCGGTTCTGAATCTTTATGATCTGTCACCGGAAACTAGGGAGATGGCGAACAGTTTCCTGATCATTCTCAGCGTGATCTGCGTGACGATGTCCTACCAGATGCCGACGAACAACGGCATCATCCGGGGCGGGGGAAATGCGATGTTCGTGGTGCGGATGGATCTGATCAGTATCTGGTGCATCGTGATCCCGCTGTCTTTGATTATGGCATTTGTGGTGGAAGCGTCGCCGGTGGCCGTTGTGTGCTGCCTGAACGCGGATCAGGTGTTTAAATGTATTCCGGCATTTCTGGAAGTGAATTATGGTAATTGGGTGAAAAAACTGACACGGGATTGAAAGGAGAAATTATGACAAAAGAAGAACTTGCACTGGAAGTGATCGGACGATTGAAGAAAGAATATCCGGATGCCGGCTGTACGCTGGATTATAACGAGGCATGGAAACTGCTGGTCAGCGTCCGGCTGGCGGCACAGTGCACGGATGCCAGGGTCAACGTGGTGGTTCAGGATCTGTATGCAAAATATCCGGATGTCAATGCGCTGGCGAAAGCGGAGGTGGATGAAATCGAAGCCATCGTCCGCCCCTGCGGTCTGGGACGGAGCAAGGCAAGGGATATCAGCGCCTGTATGAAGATCCTGAGGGATGAATACGGCGGACATGTGCCGGACGACTTTGATGCTCTGCTGAAGCTGCCGGGTGTCGGAAGAAAAAGCGCGAACCTGATCATGGGCGATGTGTTTGGAAAACCGGCAATTGTGACGGATACCCACTGCATCCGGCTGGTCAACCGCATCGGCCTGGTGGATGGGATCAAGGAGCCGAAAAAGGTGGAGATGGCGCTGTGGAAGATTGTCCCGCCGGAGGAAGGCAGTGATTTCTGCCATCGTCTGGTCTACCATGGAAGAGACGTCTGCACAGCCCGCACAAAACCTTACTGCGAGAAATGCTGTCTGAAAGATATCTGCCAGAAAAACGGTGTATGACCGGCGGTGAGCAGGAACCGCAACTGTCGGTTGCATAAAAAATATCAACTCTGATTGATAGAATCCGGTGAGGAAATCTGCTATACTTCTGATAAAGAGAAAAGCTGAATGACAGCGAAAGATTTTGCTGCCAATGGAAGTAGAGCAGATGAGAAAAGAGGATGGAGATATGACCTTATCAGAAAAGATATTGATGATGAGAAAACAGAAGGGATGGTCCCAGGAGGAACTGGCAGAGCAGCTGGGTGTCTCCCGGCAGTCGGTGTCCAAGTGGGAGAGCGGAACCAGCCTTCCGGATCTGAACCGTATTCTGGATCTGTCCCGGCTGTTTTCTGTGTCCACAGACTTCCTTCTGAAAGAGGAGGAAACCATGGAGGAGGAGACAGAACCCCCGGATCCGGAACAGGAACTGTTTTCCGGGGAGAAGACAGGGAACGAAACGGAAGAACAGGTTCTGGAAGGTGAATGGGTCGCTCCGGAAGAGATGGAAGATGAAAATGGAAAATACTATCGCAGGGTTTCTTTCAGCGAAGCGTTGGATTACCTGGAACAGATGGGGGAATACGGACGTCAGCTGGGCCGCGGTGTCATGCTTTGTATTTTTGCCCCGGCAGCGCTGGCCGGCTCTGTCGCAGCGGGATCTGTGGCCATGGGAAATTCCGTCAGAGCAGAAAATATTGCCGGAGGGATTGGAACCGTACTGCTTTTGCTGCTGATCGCATGGGCGGTAGTGATTTTTATCGGCAGCGCGTCAAAAATAGAGAAATATCAGTATCTTTCCAAAAAGCATTACATTCTTGAACCAGGAGTTGCTGAGGCGGTTCAGGAAGAAAAAGAAGCCTTTGAGGATGTTTACCGCAAAAGTGTGATGGTCGGTGTCTGTATGTGCATTGTCAGTGTCGTTCCTGTGCTCCTTGCAGGCATTTCTGATTCAAAGGAAGTGCTTGTGCTGATGGGAGTGGTGCTGATGTTTCTGATCGTCGGTGTTGGCGTTCATCTGATCGTTTCGGCAACGGTGATCCGCGAAGCGCAGGAAACGCTTTTGAAGCGAGGAATGACGGAGGAAGAAGCGGCAGAGCGGATCATTAAAAAAAAGAAGAAAAAGGGCGGGCTGAAAAAATATGAAGATTCTTACTGGATCCTGATCACCGTGATTTATCTGGTCAGCAGTTTTGCGACGATGAAATGGTGGGGCACATGGATCATCTTTGTGGCTGCAGCTGCGGTGTGGGAATTTCTCACGGCAGCAAAACAGTAGAATTTTACGGTAACGGCAGAAGAATTCTGAAAAAGCTGTAAAGGATCTGCAGAGAATTGACGTTCTCAGAGGAGCATATTTTACATAGGTTATGTAGAATAGTTGCAGCCGGTCAGCAGGTGGCCTGCGATACGGGCAAAAGTATGCGGGCAGATTCTTTGCTGTGGCAACGGAAAAGAGAGGTAGAACCAATGGTTGAAATAAAAGCGTTTTGTGCAGTGAGACCGAGACAGGATCTGGCGGAGAAAATAGCAGCCCTGCCCTATGATGTATACAGCCGCGGCGAAGCGGCGGAGGAAGTGAAAAAAAATCCGTTTTCTTTTCTGAAAATCGACAGGCCGGAGGTACAGTTTGACGAGAATACGGATATGTATTCGCCGGCTGTGTACCAGGCGGCAGGAAATGAACTGCGGGAAATGATAGGCAGGGGTGAGTTCATTCAGGAGAAATCACCCTGCCTTTATCTGTATGAATTAACGATGGACGGACGTACTCAGACCGGAGTGTGCTGCTGTGCTTCCGTGGCGGATTATGAAAATGGTGTGATCAAACGCCATGAGAATACCAGACCGGAGAAAGAAGAAGACAGGATTCGTCATGTGGAAGCCTGCGGGGCACAGACGGGTCCAATTTTTCTTGCGTGCAGAAAAAATCAGAAGCTGACGGAACTGGAGGAACGGGAAAAGAAGGCGGTTCCGATTTATTCTTTCACAGCAGAGGATGGAATTCGTCATCAGGTCTGGAAAATTGAAAATGAGGAAACCATCCGGAGCATCTGTGAGATTTTTGAGGCTATGGACAGTCTCTATATTGCGGACGGCCATCACCGGGCAGCCTCTGCGGTGCGGGTGGCGAGAAAGAGAAGAGAAAAGGAAGTTCCGGAAGGACAGCGCCTGGAAGAAAAACCGGAAGCAGAAGCCTTTCTTTCTGTGATTTTTCCGGAAAATGAACTGAAGGTGTTGGATTATAACCGTTGGGTGAAGGATCTGAACGGATATTCCAGGGAGGAATTTCTGAACCACGTGGGTGAGAAATTTCGTATGACACCTCTTCCTTCGGCGGTTCATCCAAAGGAGAAAGGCAGGTTTTCCATGTATCTGGACGGACAGTGGTACGAACTGGAAGAAAAGACGGAGAAAAACCGTACGGATGCGGTGGAGTCGCTGGATGTTTCCATTCTTCAGAATGAGATCTTGTCTCCTGTTCTGGGGATCAAGAATCCCAAAACGGACAAAAGGATTCAGTTTATCGGAGGAATCCGGGGGCTTTCCGAACTGGAAAGACTGGTGGATGCGCAGGGAGGGGCAGCCTTTGCCCTGTATCCCACTTCTATGGAAGAACTGTTCCGTGCAGCCGATCAGGGAAGACTGATGCCGCCCAAATCTACCTGGTTCGAGCCGAAACTGCGCAGCGGATTGTTTCTGCACATGATTTCGTAATGGTGTTTTCCAGCAGTACAGCTTATGTTATAATAGGATTGCTGCAAAGACGGAAAACGAAAATTTTGATGACGCAGCAAGTGTGGCAGGAAGGAGGAAAAAATGAAAGTATGTGAATTGGATCAGTATCTGAAGGTTGATCTGGAAGGAGCTCTGGCGCGTTTTATGGGCAGGGAGGATATGTATGCCAGATTTTTATATAAATTGCAGCAGGATGAGACGTTTCAGAAACTGACGGAAGCGGTGGAATCACAGACCCTGTCGGATATCGAGCGTTATGCGCACACACTGAAGGGGGTTTTGGGAAACCTGGGGCTGGAAGAAGGATATCAGATCAGCAGTGAACTTGTGCAGGCGGTGAGAGAGGATCATACGGAAAAGATTGAACCTCTGTATCTGGTATTGAAAGAACAGATGCAAACATATCTGAATGTGATCGGCATGCTTGAACAGCCGGGACAGTGACAGACGGGAAGGAGAAACCTATGGCCGGGACAGAGAAAAATTGTCTGCTGATCGTAGATGATGTGGAAATGAACCGTGCGATACTCAGCAGTATTTTTGAAGATGAATACAAGATCATAGAGGCGGAGAACGGGCAGGAGGCGCTTAAGAGGCTGGAGCAGAACGACGGGCAGATTGCCGCAGTCCTGTTGGATGTGGTCATGCCTGTCATGAACGGTTTTGAGATGCTTCAATATATGAAAGAGAACAATATTGGACAGGATATCCCGGTCTTTCTGATCACGGCAGACGCATCGGAGAAAAACATGTACGAGGGTTACAGCCTCGGAGTCAAGGATATTATCGAAAAGCCTTTCATCCCCTATTTCCTGAAGCAGCGGATCCGGAGCGTGGTCGATCTGTACTGCACCAAGGAGCAGCTGAGAGAAACTGTGGAGCATCAGGCGGAGATCATAGAGGAAAAGGTGAAAGAAGTCAATGCCCTCAGCCGGAATGTGATCGAAACGCTGGCGCTTGCCATCGAATTTCGCAGCGGCGAGACGGGACAGCATATTCAGAATATTTACCAGCTGACCCGGATTCTGCTTCGGGCATTGAGAGAAAAAGGATATCCTGGCTGTAAACTGAGTGACGAACAGATTGAGCAGATCGCGACTGCATCGATGATGCATGACATTGGAAAGATTGCGATTCCCGACAGCATTCTGAACAAACCGGGGCGGCTGACTCCTGAAGAATATGAAGAAATGAAAATACATACGCTGAAGGGCGCAGAAATGATCGAACGGATGCCCAATGTGGAGCAGAATCCTGTATTTTCCTATGCGTATGATATCTGCCGCCATCACCACGAGCGCTGGGACGGTTCCGGTTATCCGGATCATCTGGCTGGAGAAGAAAACAGCATCTGGGCACAGATCGTGGCGTTGGCGGATGTATATGACGCCCTGGTGAGCCGGCGCTGTTACAAGGAACCTTTTGAGAAGGAAAAAGCGGTACAGATGATCAGCAGCGGAGAATGCGGGATGTTCAATCCGGAGCTGGTGGAGGTGTTTTTCAAAATACAGGAAAATCTGTAGGAGAAACATGCTTGACGGCTTGGAAAAGATATGATAATCTTTCAGAGGTGATGCGGCGGACTGCCGCAGAGAATCGAATATTTGGAGCTTTCAAAAGCCATGCCGGTTTTTCTGTTTCAGCATAAACAGAGCGGTGTGGTTTTTTTCTTTCCATGTTCGAAAACAGAAGATTTTATAAAAATGTTAAGGAGCAAAGTTTGGAAGTAAACTTCCAAATCTACCTTGATGACGCAGTAAGTGCGTCAGGAAGGAGGAAACTATGGAAAAACAGAACAACAAGATGGGCGAAAAGCCGGTGCTTTCGCTGCTGTTCAGCATGTCCCTTCCAATGATGCTGTCGATGCTGGTGCAGTCTCTGTATAATATCGTCGACAGTATGTACGTGTCGTGGCTCGGCACGGAGGCACTGACCGCGGTTTCTCTTGCCTATCCCCTGCAGAATATTGTCACGGCGGTATCGGTGGGCATCGGTGTGGGAATCAGTTCCGCCCTTTCCATCAGCCTCGGTGAGAAAAACCAGGAGAAAGCAAATGAGACGGCGACCATGGGAATGGCGCTGACACTGGTACACTGTGTGCTTTTTATAATTTTCGGACTGGTTGTGACAAGGCCGTTTCTGCAGCTGTTTACGGGCAGCCCTGAAATTCTGAAAAATGCCTGCGATTATACGTATGTGGTGCTGTGCGCTTCCTTCGGAAGTCTTCTCCAGATCGCGCTGGAAAAGATTTATCAGGGAATCGGCGCGATGAAGACTACGATGGTTCTGCTGGCTACGGGGTGTATCATCAATATCATTCTGGATCCGATCCTGATCTTCGGGCTGCTGGGCTTCCCTGCCATGGGTGTTCGTGGCGCTGCCATCGCAACTGTCATCGGGCAGATCGGCGCTTTTCTTTTATACGTGGTGGTATACCTGCACCGGAATCCGGGCGTGACGATCCACCCCAGATATCTGAAAAAAGACTGGCAGCTGATCCGGAAAATTTATTCCGTGGGGATTCCCTCTTCCATGATGCTGATGATGCCCTCTTTGCTGGTCAGTGCGCTGAACGGCATTCTCGCGGCATTTTCTCAGGTCTATGTGGCGGTGCTTGGAATTTATTTCAAACTGCAGACCTTTATTTATATGCCGGCAAACGGAATGATCCAGGGCATGCGGCCGATCATCGGTTACAATTACGGCGCCGGACAGTATGAGCGGGTGCGTCAGACCATCCGGTACTGCCTCCTTGGAACCGCGGCGATCATGCTGCTTGGAACCATCCTGTCCCTGGCGGTTCCGGGAGGAATCCTGCAGCTGTTCCAGGCAGACGCGGAGCTGCTTGCGGAAGGAGAGACGGCACTGAGGATCATCTCTCTCGGTTTCCTGATCTCCACGGTGGGCACGGTATTTGCCGGAGTATTTGAAGCCCTTGGACGGGGCGGCGAATCCCTGCTCATCTCCCTGCTGCGCCAGCTGGTCATCACTGTTCCCGCAGGATATATCCTGTCACGTTTCCTGGGAGCGTCCGGTATCTGGATTGCCTTCCCGGTATCTGAACTGGCAGCTTCCATCGCGGCGGTCATCCTTCTGAAGCGCTATCAGAACGGAGAGTTTTTTCCGCTGAAACGAGACTAAAAAAATATTCGGCAGAGGGTAAGCTGTACATTGGGCTTTCCCTCTGCCGAAAGTTTTGAAAATAGTTTGCAGCTATTTCGTCAGGTATGGAGATTTACTGCACGCTCCAGCTTAGCAGCTGCTATATTTTAAAACCTCCTCCAGCGGCATAGAGCCGCCGAACAGATCCAGAGCACTTCCGATGGTCACATCAATCCTGCTTTTCCCCTCTTCTTTCAGAAGCTCAAGATCCTGAAAATTCCCGACCCCTCCGGCATAAGTGACCGGAAAATCATCAAGCTCCGCCAGCAGACGCACCAGCGGAACTTCGATCCCCTGCGCTTTCCCTTCCACATCCACCGCATGGATCAGAAACTCATCACAGTGAGAAGAAAGTTCCCGGAGCACCGGAAGAGAAAGTGCCACGTCCGTATACTTCTGCCAGCGGTCCGTAACAATAAAATACTTCCCATCCTTCTTCCGGCAGCTCAGATCCAGAGTAAGATGCTCTTTCCCCACCTCACGCTTCAGCAATTCCAGATTCTCATAAGAAACCCGGCCATCTTTAAAAACAAAAGAAGTAACGATCACATGACTTGCCCCCGCGTCCAGAAAAGAAGCAGCGTTCTCCGTCGTAATCCCGCCGCCAGCCTGGAGCCCGCCCGGAAAAGCACGAAGCGCCCCAAACGCCTGCTGCCGGGTCTTTTCATAAAATCCAGAGTCCCTGGAATTCAACAAAATCACATGCCCCCCGAAAATCCCCCGCTTCCGATAAAACTCCGCAAAAAAAGCCGCATCCTGATCCGCGACAAAATTCTCCACCGCCTGATCCCTCTCATCCCTCAGACTCCCCCCGACAATCTGCTTCACCTTACCATTATGAATATCAATACACGGCCGAAACTTCATCCCTTTCCATCCCTCCAAACTTATTACTTATTCAAAAATTTTACCACATCATCCAACTAAAGTCACCCTACAAAATGATTAAGAAAACATACAAAAGCAATCCAAAATCTTTTCAGCATCTATCATAAATCTATTTTAAATGAATCTTAAATCCCCTATCTCATTCTTCTAATATATTCCCCAAAGCCGTTTACTCATCTAAATGCATTCGATGAAAACTTCGGCAAATTCCAAATGCTCACCACACCTCCCCTACAAAAATTGACAGTAAAATTATAAAAAGTTGGTGAATATTCTAAAATCTATTGCGTTTTTCCCACGCGATTGCTATAATATACTTACTTACAGGTGGTAATGTAAAACACCGGTAAAATTCTTAGCAAAGGGGTTGGGACATCATGAAGATTACAATTAGCGGAAAAAATATCGACGTAACGGAGGGCTTAAGAGCAGCGGTTCAGGACAAGCTCGGTAAGCTGGAGAGATATTTCACACCCGATACCGAAGTGATTGTCACATTAAGTGTAGAGAAAGAAAGACAAAAGATAGAAGTAACGATACCTGTAAAGGGCAACATCATCCGCTCCGAGCAGGTGAGCAACGACATGTACGTGTCCATCGATCTGGTAGAAGAAGTGATTGAGCGTCAGCTGCGCAAATACAAAACAAAGATCGTAGACAAAAAACAGGAAGGCGGCAATTTCCAGAAAGCATATATCGAGAATGACTATATGGAAGATGAGGAGATCCGCATCATCCGCAGCAAGAAATTCGGCATGAAACCGATGTTCCCGGAAGACGCATGTGTACAGATGGAACTGCTGGGACATAATTTCTATGTTTTCCGCAATGCCGAAACAGATGAAGTAAATGTTGTTTACAAGAGAAAAGGAAATACCTATGGACTGATCGAACCGGAGTTTTAAGATTTCTTCCGGCAACAGGAAATGAATAGCAGAAAATAAAAAAAAAGAGCGAGGGTGTCTGAATTCTGAAAAGGTTCAGATGCCCTCATTTTCTGCAAAAACATCCTAGATAAGATGAGCTTATAATTGAAATTAGGTATATTAATTTTACTTATAAGAAAGAATATGATACACTGAATACAGCGTAAGACTGCAGACAGGCGCAGACTGTCTGCATCCGAAAGATACCCGGCGCAGCCGCTGCGGCATGTTCGGAAGCCATGAGAAGAAAAATGGAGGAACCTAATGAGTACAGTAAAACGCGTATATGTAGAGAAAAAACCTGATTTTGCAGTGCAGGCGAAAGAGCTGAAACATGAGATCAGACATTATTTGAATCTTTCTTCTGTCACAAACGTGAGAATCCTGATCCGTTACGACGTGGAAAATGTCAGTGACGAGACGTTTGAGAAAGCCTGCCATGTGGTATTTGCAGAGCCGCCGGTAGATGACTTCTATCTGGAGGAGTTCCCGCATCATCCGCAGGATAAAATCTTTTCGGTAGAATTTCTTCCGGGACAGTTTGATCAGAGAGCAGACTCTGCCGTTCAGTGTCTGCAGTTCCTGAAAGAGGACGAGAACCCGATCATCCGTTCCGCAACTACCTATGTGATCGAAGGGGATATTACAGACGATCAGCTGGAGGCAGTGAAGAACCACTGCATCAATCCGGTGGATTCCCGCGAGATCGGTCTGGAAAAACCGGAAACCCTGGTGACAAATTTTGAGGAGCCGGCGGACGTAAAGATTTTCGATGGCTTCACAGAGATGGGACAGTCGGAACTGAAAGAGCTGTATGATTCCCTTGGTCTGGCGATGACTTTCAAGGATTTCCTTCATATTCAGAAGTATTTTAAGAATGAGGAGAAAAGAGATCCTTCCATGACGGAGATCCGTGTACTGGATACTTACTGGTCCGATCACTGCCGTCATACGACCTTCTCCACAGAACTGAAAAATGTCACCTTCGGCGAGGGAGATTACAAAGAGCCGATGGTTAAGAGTTATGAAAAATACCTGAGCGACCGGGAAGAGATCTTCCATGGACGTGAGGATAAATTTGTCTGCCTGATGGATCTGGCGCTGATGGCGATGCGCAAACTGAAAGCGGAGGGCAAGCTGCAGGATCAGGAAGAGTCCGATGAGATCAATGCTTGTTCCATCGTTGTACCGGTGGATGTAGACGGTGTGGAGGAAGAATGGCTGATCAACTTCAAGAACGAGACGCACAACCACCCGACGGAGATTGAGCCGTTCGGAGGCGCTGCGACCTGTCTTGGAGGCGCGATCCGTGATCCGCTGTCAGGACGTACTTATGTGTACCAGGCAATGCGTGTGACCGGTGCGGCAGACCCGACCCGTCCGCAGAGCGAAACCCTGGAAGGAAAACTTCCGCAGAAGAAACTGGTACGCGAGGCGGCTCACGGATACAGCTCCTACGGAAACCAGATCGGTCTGGCTACCGGATATGTAAAAGAAATTTATCATCCAAACTATGTGGCAAAACGTATGGAGATCGGAGCAGTTCTCGGAGCGGCGCCAAGAAACGCTGTTGTCCGTGAAAATTCCGATCCGGGCGATATCATCATCCTGCTGGGCGGACGTACCGGCCGTGACGGCTGCGGCGGAGCTACCGGTTCCTCCAAGGTACACACCACAGAGTCCATCGAGACCTGCGGCGCAGAGGTACAGAAAGGAAATGCGCCGACCGAGCGTAAACTGCAGAGACTTTTCCGCAGAAGAGAGGTCAGCCTTCTGATCAAAAAATGTAACGACTTCGGTGCGGGCGGTGTATCTGTTGCCATCGGAGAACTGGCAGCCGGACTGCAGATCAACCTGGACAAGGTGCCGAAAAAATATGCGGGTCTGGACGGAACGGAAATCGCCATTTCCGAATCCCAGGAGCGAATGGCAGTGGTGATCGATCCGGAAGACCGTGAAGCATTTATGAAATATGCAAGGGAAGAAAACCTGGAAGCCACAGAGGTTGCGGTAGTAACGGAAGAGCCGCGTCTGGTGATGAGCTGGAGAGGAAAAGAAATCGTCAATATTTCCCGTGCATTCCTGGATACCAACGGCGCACATCAGGAAAATGATGTATTTGTGGAAATTCCGGCGAAGGCAGATACGGTACTGAAACGCTCCGGAGACATTGCCGATGTGAAGGCAAAATGGCTGGAAACGCTGTCCGATCTGAATACATGTTCCCAGAAAGGCCTGGTGGAAATGTTCGATTCTTCCATCGGCGCAGGCAGCACACTGATGCCGTACGGCGGAAAATATCAGATGACAGAGACCCAGGCGATGGTGGCGAAGGTTCCGGTTCCGGATGGAAAGACCGAAACCGTTACGATGATGAGCTACGGCTTTGATCCGTACGTTTCAAGCTGGAGCCCTTACCATGGAGCGATCTACGCGGTGACAGAATCCATCGCAAGGATCGTTGCCGCAGGCGGTGATTTCAAAAAGATCCGCTTTACCTTCCAGGAATATTTCCGCAGAATGACCGAGGATCCGGCACGCTGGAGCCAGCCGTTCGCGGCGCTGCTCGGCGCTTATGACGCACAGATGGGATTCCAGCTTCCGTCTATCGGAGGAAAGGACAGTATGTCCGGAACCTTCAACGATATCGACGTTCCGCCGACTCTGGTATCTTTCGCGGTGGATGTGGCGAAGCTGAAAGATGTCGTGACTCCGGAACTGAAGAAGGCAGGAAACCGTCTGGTATGGATCCATATTCCGACGGACAGCTACGATCTGCCGAACTATGAGGAAGTTATGGATCTGTATGAAAGAGTACATCAGGATATGCAGGCAGGCAGAATCGTATCTGCCTACGCCGTAGACCGTCAGGGTATCGCGGCTGCGCTGTCCAAGATGGCATTCGGAAACAGAATGGGCGCAAAGGTAGAGCATAACGTAGATCCGAGAGATCTGTTCAGCCCGCTGTTCGGCGACCTGATCTGCGAGGTGGCAGACGGAAAAGTCGGCGAACTGGCATGCACCTACACGGTGATCGGTGAAGTGACCGACGATGGCGCTTTCTCCTACGGAGATATGAAGCTTTCCGTTGAGGAAGCGGAGAACGCATGGAAAGCACCGCTGGAAAAAGTGTTCCGTACCGTGTCCGGAGCGGAAATTGCTCAGGCAGAGGAACTGAATGTTGCACCGGCGGATCCGCAGGCTTCCATTGTCAACGGACTGTATCGGACGGACAGCGTGCATATCTGCTCTCATAAGCTGGCACAGCCGACCGTGTTTATTCCGGTATTTCCGGGAACCAACTGTGAGTATGACAGTGCAAGAGCGTTTGAACGTGCTGGCGCGAAGGTGATTACCAGAGTCTTCAAGAACCTGACGGCAGAGGATATCCGCGATTCTGTGGAAATCTTTGAAAAAGCTATTGGTGAAGCACAGATCATCATGTTCCCGGGTGGATTTTCCGCAGGTGATGAGCCGGACGGCTCCGCGAAATTCTTTGCAACCGCATTCCAGAATGCGAAGATCAAAGAGGCGGTTATGAAGCTTCTGAATGAAAGAGACGGACTGGCACTTGGTATCTGCAACGGATTCCAGGCGCTGATTAAACTTGGACTGGTTCCATATGGAGAGATTGTTGGACAGCAGGCGGATTCTCCGACACTGACTTTTAATACCATCGGACGCCATATTTCCAAGATGGTTTATACCAAAGTTGTGACCAACAAATCCCCATGGCTTGCAAACGCACAGCTTGGCGGTGTATATACCAACCCGGCATCCCACGGCGAAGGCCGATTTGTTGCAAGCAGGGAATGGATTGAGAAACTCATGGCAAACGGACAGATTGCGACCCGCTACTGTGACCTGGACGGAAACTTCACCAACGACGAGTACTGGAACATCAATGGTTCCTACTGTGGAATCGAGGGAATCACCAGTCCGGATGGACGCGTGCTTGGAAAGATGGCACATTCCGAGCGGCGTGACAATGGTGTGGCAGTCAACATTTACGGAGAGCAGGATTTGAAGCTGTTTGAATCCGGTGTGGCATACTTCAAATAAGAAAGTTCGGTCGGCGCTAGCCGTGTGCCACCGACACACAGCACCGCCAAATGGACATGCAAGCATGTCCGTTTGGCTCGTTGCCTGCAGGAATAAAAAAGGACTTCCGAAAGAGTGAAAATCTTCCGGAAGTCCTTTTTTGATGAACCGGTTTTTCAGATAAATATTTAAAAAAATGTAAAAAATTTCCTAAAAAAGTGCAAGGTTTCGATATTTCCTTACATTATATATGTAGAAGGGAATCAGAAATGTTCGAAAACCAACGAAGTTAGGAGATTTTCATATGAAAGAAACGAATGAGGAACGGTTTACAAAATATTTCTGCCAATACAGTGATGACTTATTTTTATATCTGGTTCGTGACCTTGGGGTGGAGCGGGAAACGGCAATTGACCTGATGGAAGATGTATGGGTGGTTTTCTGGGAAAAATTTCATGATATCCGGGATCTGAAGGATGCACAGATCAGGAAATGGCTGTGGAAGACAGCTTACTATAAGGTGCGGAATCATAAACGGAGAAAAAATTATTACAGTGAGATCCTGTATCCCATGGAAGAGATGGAGGGATTCTATGCGGACGAGGAAGAAGACGATTTTGAGCGGGAAATTCTTGAAGAGTGTATCATGGCGCTGCGCCCGGTGGAACGGGAAGTGATCAACAAACGAAGAGAGGGGAAGAGCTACCGGGATATCAGTTTCAGAATGAACAAAAGCATCCAGTCCCTGGAATGCATTTACAGCAGAGCTGTGAAAAAACTGAAAAGTATGGTCGGAAACAAGCTGACTTCTTTCTGGTAAAAAGCTGAAAAGTGTGTTAGAATACCCATAGAGTACTTGGAAAGCAGAAAGGATGGAACTTGCCATGAGTGAGAAATATGTAGCGTATGTGGGAACCTATACACACGGAAGCAGTATAGGCATTCATCTGTATGATGTAGATGTAGAGGAAGGAACTTTGACAGAACGAAAAGTGGTACCGGTCAATAATTCTTCACATATCTGCCGTTCTCTGAACGGAAAATATCTGTATTCCATCGCCGATGAAGGTGTCGCAGTCTTTGCTGTAGAGCCGGATGGAGATCTGACGCCGATCAATAAAGTGGATATCGACGGAATGAGAGGATGTTACCTCTCTGTAGACCAGACCGGCAGATATCTTTTTGTTGCAGGTTACCATGACGGAAAAGTGACGGTTGTACACACCCATCGGGACGGAAGGCTGGGAAGCGTGATGGACGGTGTATTCCATAAAGGCCTGGGAAGCGTGGCAGAGCGCAATTTCCGTCCTCATGTCAGCTGCGTTGTACCGACGCCGGACAATAAATATCTGTGCGCGGTGGACAATGGTATCGACCAGGTAAAACTTTACCGGATCAACCAGCAGAGAGACCGGATCGAACTGGTGGACATCCTTCGCTGTGAGCGGGAGTCCGGTCCGAGAGAACTGTTATTCAGCGCGGACGGAAGATTCGCTTATCTGATTTGTGAGCTTCACAACGAGGTGGAGGTATATACTTATACCAACGGTGACAAAGGACCTGTATTCGAAAAGATTCAGACCGTGAGTACAACCTCTGACAACGTAGACCGTGCCCACGATGCCGCTGCAGGAATCTGCCTGTCACCGGATCACAAATATCTGTTCACATCCACGGCAGGCGATAATACCGTGGCGATGTTCAAGATCGATGAAGAGACCGGATGCCTGGACAAGAAATTTGCGCTGCCGATCAGCGGAGAATATCCGAAAGATATTGCGATGTTCCCGGATGGAAAGCATATCGCAGTGGCAAACCATGAGTCCAATACCGTGACGACATTTGCCATCGATTATGAGAAAAACGTGCTGGTACAGAAAGGCCGTCCGATGAAGGTGGAAACCCCGAACTGCATCCTCATTACCAAACAGGGTGTCTGATAAAAAGCCGGAAGAAATTCAAAAATTGAGGAATTTCTTCCGGTTTTCCCATTGTGTTCTATTTCCAGATTTTGTATAAGTTTTCCAGCTTTGAAACGCTGCCCATCAGCAGAGCGTCTGCCAGTGTCAGGGCAGCCATCGCCTCGACCACAACAACCGCTCTTGGCACGATGACCGGATCGTGGCGTCCTTTGATGGAGAGGGTGATTTCTTCTCCGGCACGGCTGACGGTTTGCTGTTCCGAGGCAATGGACGGCGTCGGTTTGATCGCCGCACGGAGGATGATGTCACTGCCGTCGCTGATTCCGCCCAGGATTCCTCCGGCATGATTGGAGGTCTTCTCGATTGTTCCGTCCGGGCGGATATGAAAGCCGTCGTTGTCCGTGAGGCCGGTGGAAGCGGCAACCTGAAATCCATCGCCGATCTCCACGCCTTTGACGGCGCCGATGGACATCACTGCTTTGGCAAGGGAAGCGTCCAGCTTGTCAAATACCGGTTCTCCGAGACCGGCGGGCGTGCCGTGGATGACGCATTCGATGATCCCGCCGGCAGAATTTTTCGCAGCCATGCAGCTTTCCAGATATTCAGAGGCTTTTTCCGCCGCTTCGCTGTCAGGCATGTACAGCTTGTTGTTGAAAATTTCCTCCCTTGAAAAATTCTGGATCTGTACCGGACCGATGGCACGGGTGTAGGTGCAGAAAGAAATACCGAGAGCCGACAGAAGCCTTGCGGCGACAGCGCCTCCTGCGACCCGTCCGATGGTTTCCCTTCCGGAAGAACGTCCGCCGCCACGGTAATCCCGGAAACCATATTTTGCGTCAAAGGTATAATCTGCGTGACCTGGACGGTAGCAGGATGCGATCTCGCTGTAATCTTTTGAATGTTGATCTTTGTTATAAACCAACAGAGAGATGGGCGTTCCGGTCGTCCGGTCTTCAAAAACACCGGAGAGGATCTCCACCCGGTCGGGTTCGCTGCGCTGTGTGGTATAGCGGCTTTGTCCGGGTTTTCTCCGGTTCAGGTATTCCTGAATATCCTGTGCTTTCAGGGGAAGTCCTGCCGGGCAGCCGTCGATCACGACGCCGATGCCTTTGCCGTGGGACTCTCCCCAGGTGGTGATACGAAAAAGTGTTCCAAATGTTGAACCAGGCATAGATACCTCCAGTGATTAAAATTCAGTCCCGTTCCTGTTATAAAATTAACGCTGCTGTTTCAGAAAATAACAGAAAAAATCCGGTCTGTAAAACCTATTATAGCGGATTCGAAAGTCTGCGTAAAGATGAAAAATATGCAGGGAAAAGACCACGGAATTGTTTGACAAACCCATAGGCAGCGATTATAATGGGTTTGTATTTCAAGCAGAAAGGGTACCATATATAAATAGAAGAAAGGATGTGTTGTTATGGAAAGCGGACCTGCGCCCCGATTATGCAGCTTTAAAATGAAAAGAGAATAAATCTGTGAGGGACGGGTTGCCGCTGGTTCTTTGTCCCTTGCGGGACAGAGAAAGGAGATAACGGCATGATTCGTATTTTTAAATCCGTAGAGGACGTGATCAGACCTGTAGACAGCGCATGTGAAGGCTGCTGGATCGCATTGACCGATCCCACAGCGACAGAGGTGTTTGAAATCTCACAGCGCCACGAGATCGATGTGGATCACCTGCGGGCAGCGCTGGATGAGGAGGAACGTTCCCGTATCGAAGTGGAGGACAACTATACGCTGATACTGGTGGACATTCCGGTGATTGAGGAAAGAAACGACAAAGAATGGTATGGAACCATCCCCCTTGGAATTATCGTTACGGAGGACGCGATTTTTACCATCTGTACCGAGGATACCCCGATCCTGACTTCTTTCATGGAAGGAAGGGTGCGGAACTTTTCCACGGGAAAGAGGACAAGATTTATTCTTCAGATCCTGTATAAAAATGCCAGTATGTTTCTTCACTATCTGCGTATTATTGATAAAAAGAGCGAGCAGGTGGAGGGTAAACTTCACAAATCCCAGAGAAATCAGGAGCTGATCGAACTGCTGGAGCTGGAGAAGTGTCTGGTTTACTTTACAACTTCCCTGCGTTCCAACGAAGTGGTTCTTGAGAAACTGATGAAGACGGAGCGCATCCGTCGTTATCCGGAGGATGAAGAACTGCTGGAAGATGTAATTATCGAGAATAAGCAGGCGATCGAGATGGCGAATATCTACAGCAACATCCTCAGCGGAACCATGGACGCTTTTGCTTCGGTAATATCCAACAACCTGAATATCGTCATGAAATTCCTGACGACGATTACGATCGTTATGTCTGTGCCGAATATTGTGTTCAGCGCTTACGGCATGAACGTCAACAGCAAGGGAATGCCCTTTGCGTCCAGTCCGTTCGGGTTCTGGATCGCGATACTGATCGCTGCGGTCATCTGTCTGATTGTTGCGATGATCTTCAAAAAGAAAGATATGTTTTAAAAGAAAGAAGAATGTCAATGAATTTTTTAAACAAGCTGGAACGTAAATTTGGGAGATATGCGATTCCCCATCTTACGACCTATATTATTATCACCTATGTGATCGGATATCTTTTGAATTACGCGTTTCCGTCAGCCCTGGGGTATATGACTCTGGATCCTTACATGATCATTTTTCATGGTCAGGTGTGGAGACTGGTAAGCTGGCTGCTGATACCGCCGAGCAGTCTGGATATTTTCACGGTTATCATGCTGTTCTTTTATTATTCCATCGGATCTTCGCTGGAGCGTGCCTGGGGTGATTTCCGGTACAACGTCTATATCTTTTTCGGCATCATCATGACGATTATAGGAGCGTTTCTGTTGTTTGTATTTACCGGATTTTCCTATTTCGGAATCTATGGACTGAGCTTCAGCACCTATTACATCAGTCTTTCCATTTTCCTTGGCTTTGCGATGAGTTTCCCGGATATGCAGGTAATGCTGTATTTCCTGATTCCGATCAAGATGAAGTACATGGCGGTTGTCTATGCGGTAATCGTGGCAATTGATTTTTTCCGCGGAAGTATTGTGACAAAGGTTGCAATCGTTTTCTCCCTTGCCAGTGTCATTATTTTCTTTTTTGGAACGAGAAATTACAGCCGTTACAATCCAAGAGAGAGAAAGCGGAAAAACGAATTCAGAAAGGCGATGTCGAAAGGAAAAGCGCAGGGTTATGCCAATGGCGCCAAACATAAGTGCGCCGTCTGCGGACGCACTGAACTGGATTCACCGGAGCTGGAATTCCGTTACTGCTCCAAGTGCAATGGGAACTATGAGTATTGTCAGAACCACCTTTTCACCCATGAGCATATCAAATAGGAGAAAATTGTTTCGCGATGGGGCAGATGCCCGTAAGCACTACGTTTTCATACAGGCTGCTCAGGAAATACGCAGACCTGGAGGAATAGTTACAATAACAAAACAATGTAAATTAAGACTGTCCCGGGGCTTTCAAGCATAACAGAGTGAAGACGCCGGGCAGTATTTAAGAAGAAAAGCAGGAGAGTAAAGCATGAGAAAAACCAAAATTGTTTGTACAATGGGACCGAATACGAATTCAAAAGAAATGATGAAAAAACTTGTAGAGAATGGCATGGATGTTGCGCGTTTTAATTTCTCCCATGGAGACCATGAAGAACAGAAAATGCGTATGGATCTTTTGAAGGAAGTGCGCAAAGAGCTGAAAGTTCCCGTAGCCATCCTGCTTGACACAAAAGGACCGGAGATCCGTACCGGTGAGCTGAAAGACCATAAGAAAGTAACATTGAAAGAAAACCAGACGTTTGTTCTGACGACCAGTGAAGTGGAAGGAGACAACGAACGTGTTTCCATCACATACAAAGGACTTCCGCAGGATGTAACAGCCGGAGGACAGATCCTGATCGACGACGGCCTGATCTGTTTGGAAGTACAGGAAACCACCGGGACAGAGATTGTCTGCCGCGTGATCAATGGTGGCGAGCTGGGAGAGAAAAAAGGTATCAACGTACCGAATGTATCGATCAAGCTTCCGAACCTGACCGAAAAAGATAAGAGCGATCTTCTGTTTGGCATCGAGCAGGGAATCGATTTTGTAGCGGCATCTTTCATCCGCAATGCAGAGGCGATTTATGAGATCAAGGATCTGCTTCGCGAAAACGGCGGAGAAGGGATCGATGTCATTGCTAAGATTGAAAATGCAGAGGGTGTGGAGAACATTGACAGCATTATTGATGCGGCAGACGGAGTGATGGTAGCCCGCGGAGACCTGGGCGTGGAGATCCCGGCAAGCGATGTTCCTCATGTGCAGAAGATCATTATCGAGAAATGTAATCATAAATACAAACCGGTTATCACAGCGACACAGATGCTGGATTCTATGATCCGCAATCCGCGCCCGACCCGTGCGGAGGTGTCCGACGTTGCCAACGCCATTTATGACGGAACCGACGCGGTTATGCTGTCCGGAGAGACTGCTCAGGGTAGATATCCGGTGGAAGCGGTTCAGATGATGGCGAAGATCGCCGAGTCTTCTGAGCAGTTCCTGAAGTTTGATATGTACCGTGATACGAAGGCGCTGCTTGGAAAACAGAATGTTTCCAGCGCCGTTGGATTTGCGGCGGTGACCATGGTAGAGCGTCTGAACGCCTCCTGCATTGTGACTCCGACGATGTCCGGTCAGACTGCAAGAGTGATCTCCAATCTGCGTCCGTCTGTGCCGATCTACGGTGTGACTCCAAATGAAAGAACACGCAGAAAGATGCAGCTTTACTGGGGCGTGAAACCGATCACAGGATACGAGGAGGACAGCACGGAAAACATCATCTCCCATGCCATGTACATGGTTGTCCGTGAGGGACTGGTACACAAAGGAGAGATGGTGATCTTCACAGCCGGAGATCCTGCGACCAATGAAGTATCCGGTCAGGGATATATGACCAACATGCTTCAGGTCATCCAGGCAAAATGAGTGTAACTGTTCAGCCAGCTGAACCGTTACAAATAAGTTACAGTTTGTTGCGAACCACAGCTGTTGTTCCGCACAGCATGATCTGTGCCGGCGGCAGCCAGAAGAACAAAGGAGAACATAAAAGATGGTAAAGAAGCCATTTGTCACAAAAGAGAAACTGGAAGAAATTGCTGCGCAGATTCCTACTCCGTTCCATATTTACGATGAAAAAGGACTCCGTGAAAATGCCAGAGCCGTGCAGGAAGCCTTTGCATGGAATCCGGGATTTCGTGAATACTTTGCGGTGAAGGCAAATCCAAACCCGACTCTGATCAAGCTTCTCGGCGAATATGGATTCGGATGCGACTGTTCCTCAGAGACGGAACTGATGCTTTCCGATGCCATGGGATTCCACGGGGACAAGATCATGTTTTCATCCAATGTAACCCCGGCAAGTGAATACGCGCTGGCTGAGAAACTGGGAGCAATCATCAATCTGGATGATTTTACCCATATTGATTTTCTGGAAAAAACTCTGGGTTATATTCCGGAGACCATTTCCTGCCGATACAATCCGGGCGGACTGTTTTCCATCAGCAATGACATTATGGATAACCCGGGAGACGCCAAATATGGCATGACCACCGAGCAGCTGTTTGACGCGTTCCGTATCCTGAAAGAAAAAGGCGCAAAACGTTTCGGAATCCATGCGTTCCTGGCGAGCAATACCGTCAGCAACGAATATTATCCGGCGCTGGCAAAGGTACTCTTTGAGCTGGCAGTGAAGCTGGAGAAAGAGACCGGCGCTAAGATCACATTTATCAACCTTTCCGGCGGAGTGGGCATTCCGTACCGTCCGGATCAGGAGCCGAACGATATCCGTGTGATCGGAGAAGGGGTACACAAGGTATACGACGAGATCCTGGTGCCGGCAGGCATGGGAGATGTGGCGATCTATACAGAGATGGGACGCTTTATGATGGGACCGTACGGCGGACTGGTGACCCGTGCGATCCATGAGAAACACATTTACAAGGAATACATCGGCTGCGACGCATGTGCGGTCAACCTGATGCGTCCGGCAATGTACGGCGCATACCATCACATCACCGTAATGGGCAAGGAAGATCAGCCGTGCGACCACAAATACGATGTGACAGGTTCCCTTTGTGAGAACAATGATAAATTTGCCATCGACCGGATGCTCCCGAAGATCGACCTGGGAGATCTTCTGTTCATCCACGACACCGGAGCACATGGATTTTCCATGGGATACAATTATAATGGAAAACTCCGTTCTGCAGAGGTGCTGCTGAAAGAAGACGGAAGCTTTGAGCTGATCCGCCGTGCGGAGACTCCGAAAGATTACTTTGCGACACTGGACGGAACACCGGAATACCGGAAGATGTTTGGCGGCGAGTGAAGATGACTGCGTGAATTATGTGAAGGAAAGCCGGAAGCCGGCAGGAGAAGTTTAAGTTTTTCTGCGTGGTTTCCGGCTTTCTGGCTGTTGAACGCAGACCGTAAGAACGTGATCCAGGAGTGCAAAATCCCATCGCCGAAGGCGATTTTCAATGGAGTTTGCATGTAACGGTTCAGCAAGGCTGAACTGTTACCTTTCAATCGCAACATTATGTAAAAATAACTTGCGCTTGGGCAGGAAGTATGCTATGATTAATAACGGTTCGTGAAGAACTTTAAATTTTATATTGGCCGCTGTGGCGGAATTGGCAGACGCACTTGACTCAAAATCAAGCGGGAAACCATGCCGGTTCGAGTCCGGCCAGCGGCACTGAACTATTTCAGAAACCCTTGATTTTACTGTATTTTCAAGGGTTTCATTTTTTTAAAATTAGTTGTGGGGCATTTATGGGGCAAAAATTTTTATTTGCTAAAGAAAAGGATGCATCAGTGGAAGAACAGACTAAAATGGAAATCTATATAGGCTCTACGCTTCAGGACAGGCAGATTCCTTTTGGGGGGAGAAGTAATGAAGAAAAAATATATCATTTGCATTGCATCTGTTCTTTTTGTTCTTATTGTCTGCATTTGGATTTCGTATCGTCATTCAAAGCAATATGTTTTCACTTATGTTCAAAATCATACGGATGAATTAACCGAATATGCAGAAGAAATAATAGAAACAGCGCCAAATCATACATTGAGCTATGAGGGATAGGATGCTGAGTTTTATGAATCTACGGATATGGTACAATTCTTTAGGAAAGTATCAGATTCAGAGCGAGAAAAAGAGCAGCCCTAAGTAAAAACGGACTGCTCTGAATGTGATTC
>PPYF01385001.1_pt1 | contig 91955 bp, 80 predicted proteins | sample 1559871 | NCBI WGS metagenome assembly PPYF01 (sample SAMN08240021, study PRJNA423297) | Human gut metagenome, whole genome shotgun sequencing project.
AATTGACAAACTTTTCAAAGAACTCATTTTATTTACTGCCAGAGCCGCTTAGGCTGGGCTAATTTTTAACGAACTATTGGTACAGAATACAAGATGAATAACGTTCCAACAGTACATCAAAACATTTAGTATCACCAGCGCGATATCCTTCTATCAGCGCATCATCGGATAATTCAAACAAATGGTTTTTCATATTCGGTATTACTCTATCGTTTACAGTATAAAACAATACACTTCTCTCAAAAGTAAATACAAAGGAAGAATTCAATAAAAGAAATTATATCTGCAACAATAGAGTATTTAGTTTTAAGGTCAGGTTATTTTTAATTTAAAACTTAATATACGTCCGATAAAAAATCTTGAATATTTTCTTTTTTCGTTGTATTTAAGAATGATTTCTAGAGTAAATTTAAATATTTTTTTCAATAAAGCAAAATAATATTTAAAAAAAAGCGCAAATACATGATCTGAACATGTATTTGCGCTTTTATCAAAGAAACAACTGATGGCTTTATTTCTTCAATGCAGCTATACTTTCTTTCAATGCTGCAATTTTAGTTTCGGCATCAGCCTGTTTTTTACGTTCCATTTCTATTACATTTGCCGGAGCCTTGCTGACAAATTTCTCGTTGCTCAGTTTCTTCAACACACTTTGCAAGAATCCTTCCTGATATTTCAAGTCAGCCTCCAGTTTCTTCAGTTCCTCTTCTACATCAATAAGATTACCCAAAGGAACAGCATACTCTGTAGTACCTACCATAAAGGCAGCAGCTCCTTCTGCTTTCGTTTCCACAGAAGTAATAGCTGACAGGTTACACAATTTTGCAATAACAGAAACAAAAGCCTCTACAGGATTTTCTCCTACTACTTCCAAAGACAATGCTTCTTTCTGTGCAATATTCTTTTGCAGACGGATAGTACGGATACCACCAATCACCTCTTTCACTGCTTCAAACTGAGCAATCACAGCTTCGTTGAACGAAACATTCATATCCAAAGTCTGTGTCATGATACTTTCGCCTTGCTGACGATCGTAAATATGCTGCCACAGCTCTTCTGTAATAAAAGGCATAAACGGATGTAACAGTTTTAGCAATGTATCAAGGAAGCCCAAAGTCTTTTCATAAGTTACACTGTCGATAGGCTGTCCGTAAGCCGGTTTCACCATTTCCAGATACCAACTTGAGAATTCATCCCAGAACAATTTATAAACAACCATCAAGGCTTCACTCAAGCGATATTTTCCGAACAGATCGTTTACTTCGGCTGCTGTCTTAGCCAACATAGCCTCAAACCACTCAGTAGACAAGCGCGCATATTCCGGCTGTTCAATTTCAGCTACATTCCATCCCTTTACCAAACGGAATGCATTCCAGATTTTATTATTGAAGTTACGTCCCTGTTCGCACAAAGCATCATCAAAGAGGATATCGTTACCTGCAGGTGCAGCCAACATCATACCCATACGTACACCATCAGCTCCATACTTATCAATCAAATCCAATGGGTCTGGAGAGTTACCCAATGATTTTGACATCTTACGGCCAATCTTATCACGTACAATACCGGTGAAATATACATTCTTGAACGGCATATCACCCATGTATTCGTAACCAGCCATAATCATACGGGCTACCCAGAAGAATATAATATCCGGTCCTGTCACCAGATCGGAAGTAGGATAGTAATATTTGATTTCTTCATTTCCCGGACGGTTAATACCATCGAACAACGAGATAGGCCACAACCAAGAAGAGAACCATGTATCCAAACAGTCATCATCCTGACGAAGATCTTCCAACTTCATATCCTGCTTACCAGTCTTCTCTTTAGCAAGTTCAAGCGCTTTTTCTGCAGTTTCAGCTACCACGAAACCACCTTCCGGCAAGAAATAAGCAGGAATACGATGTCCCCACCACAGCTGACGGCTGATACACCAGTCTTTGATATTCTCCATCCAGTGACGATAAGTATTCTTATACTTAGCCGGATAGAACTTCAACTCATCATTCATTACAGGTGGCAAAGCCATATCTGCAAAATGCTGCATTTTAAGGAACCACTGCATAGAAAGTTTCGGTTCAATAGCTACATTGGTACGTTCAGAGAAACCTACTTTATTGGTATAAGCTTCCACTTTTTCCAACAAACCTGCTGCAGCCAGATCTTTTTCAATCTGTTCGCGAACATCGAAGCGGTCCATACCCACATACATACCAGCAGCTTCACTGATAGTTCCATTATCGTTGAAGATATCAATGCTCGGCAAATTGTATTTCTCACCCAACATATAGTCGTTCACATCGTGAGCAGGTGTTACCTTCAAACATCCTGTACCGAACTCAATATCTACATAGTCGTCTTCAATAACTGGAATCACACGGCCCACCAACGGCACAATCACCTTCTTACCCTTCAACCATTGATTCTTCGGGTCGTTCGGATTGATACACATTGCAGTATCACCCATAATTGTTTCAGGACGAGTAGTTGCAACAACTGCATAACGTCCTTCTGCGTCACCTTCTACCTTATAACGCAAATAAAACAACTTGCTGTGTTCTTCCTTATAAATTACTTCTTCATCACTCAATGCAGTCAAGGCTTTCGGATCCCAGTTTACCATACGAACCCCACGATAAATCAAGCCCTTATTATAAAGGTCGACAAATACCTTGATTACACTTTTGCTGCGTTCTTCATCCATTGTGAAAGCAGTACGATCCCAGTCGCACGATGCCCCCAATTTACGCAACTGCTTCAGAATAATACCTCCGTGTTCTTCTGTCCAAGCCCATGCGTGCTTCAAGAACTCCTCACGAGTCAAATCAGTCTTTTTAATACCTTGCTGTGCCAGTTTATTCACAACCTTTGCTTCTGTTGCAATAGAAGCATGGTCAGTACCCGGTACCCAACAAGCATTTTTCCCCATCATACGGGCACGACGTACCAGAATATCCTGAATGGTATTGTTAAGCATGTGTCCCATGTGGAGAACTCCGGTCACATTTGGCGGTGGAATAACGACGGTATAAGGTTCACGTCCGTCAGGTTTCGAACTGAATAGTTTATTGTCCAGCCAATACTGATACCATTTTCCCTCCACATCAGCGGGATTATACTTACTAGCTAATTCCATTGTTTCTATATCGTTTGTTTTAATAATTAACGTAATATGCGATTGCAAAAGTAATAAAAGTTGTTGAAACTGCGATACTCCCCCGAACGAAAACTTATATTCTGCATTTTTACTCTTCCACTTCTATGTATTTGGGAGACTTGCCATATTTATTTTCTCCCTTCTGGCTATCAAAACACAATAAAACAATTAATATCAGCTGAACGAGAAAACATAAGATGTGCAGCCATACATATTTCAACAAAGTATTGCTCATCATCCTGACGGCTTCCATTCCTTCCATACCATCTTCAGCCTGTACAATTTTCCACTCCTCCATTCCCAACAAAAGCAAATACACAAGCATCAGCGTAAAATCGAAAAACGCCCATCCTCCGCTTCTTCCCGTATCATGCAAGCGCCTTACTCCCATCGGAAGCAATATACATTTCCACAAAAATATCCCTCCCAAAACATACAATGGAAAGAATGGTAAACTAGCCGGTCCTAAAGGGAAAGTTACCGAAAACACACCCAATATTACATAAATCAACAACATGCCCCACCAGTATTCGGAACGGCGGGAGCGACCTTTAAAGACAAACAGTTTCTTAACTATTTCCTTCATGGCCTCTGCAGGCCCAAGCGATGAGACGACAATCCTCTTTTCCATAGCAAACAAATACAATTAATCAAATACCCATAAATTCTCTTTGACCTGCTTATTCAGCATCTCTTCCACCGTACCCGTCTTCACTTCATTGATTTCGTATTCTGTCTTTTTCATAGTGCAACAGCAGATATAGAAGCAAAAGAATCCCTTCTAACCACATGCCATTTCGATTTAGATTCTTCTTCCGATTAACCAGGCCAGCATTTTATGATTGTAAATTTAAGAAAAAACATTCAAATTTCATCTAACCGTAAAAGATAAAAAAACAATGATTACATTGCAAGCCTCTTGTTGAACTGGCTTAGAGTATCAAGTTTTTTTCTTACCTTTGCACCATTAATACTTTAATTTATAAAGCACAGATGAAGAATATCAGAAACTTTTGCATCATTGCCCACATTGACCACGGAAAGTCGACACTCGCAGACCGTCTGCTGGAGTACACACAGACCATTAAAGTGACCGAAGGACAGATGCTCGACGATATGGATCTGGAACGTGAGCGAGGCATTACCATCAAAAGCCATGCTATCCAGATGGAATACAATTATAAAGGGGAAAAATATATTCTCAACCTGATTGATACTCCGGGACACGTAGACTTCTCATACGAAGTATCCCGCTCTATCGCTGCCTGCGAAGGAGCATTACTGGTAGTAGATGCTTCACAAGGCGTACAGGCACAAACCATCTCCAACCTTTATATGGCATTGGAACATGACCTGGAAATCATCCCGGTTATGAACAAATGCGATATGGCCAGTGCCATGCCCGAAGAAGTAGAAGATGAAATCATCGACCTCCTGGGATGCAAACGGGAAGACATCATCCGTGCTTCCGGAAAGACCGGTATGGGAGTAGAAGATATTCTTCAGGCTGTAGTAGAACGTATCCCCCACCCGACCGGAGACGAAGAAGCTCCGCTTCAAGCTCTGATTTTCGACTCTGTATTCAACTCATTCCGAGGCATCATCGCTTACTTTAAAGTAGTGAACGGTGTAATCCGTACCGGAGACAAAGTGAAATTCTTCAATACCGGTAAAGAATACGATGCCGATGAAGTGGGTGTACTGAAAATGGATATGGTTCCTCGTAAAGAACTCAGAACGGGAGATGTAGGTTATATCATTTCCGGTATCAAGACTTCAAAAGAAGTAAAAGTTGGAGATACCATCACTCACATTGCACGTCCTTGCGACAAAGCCATCGAAGGATTCGAAGAAGTGAAGCCGATGGTCTTTGCCGGTGTTTACCCCATTGAAGCCGAAGATTATGAAAACCTGCGTGCATCTTTGGAAAAACTGCAGTTGAATGATGCCTCACTGACCTTCCAGCCCGAATCATCACTGGCTTTGGGATTCGGATTCCGTTGCGGCTTCCTGGGACTTCTCCACATGGAAATCGTACAGGAACGACTCGACCGCGAATTCGACATGAATGTCATCACCACTGTGCCTAACGTATCCTATATGGTATACGACAAACAGGGAGGAGTACAAGAGGTACATAACCCTGGCGGTATGCCCGATCCTACATTGATAGACCACATCGAAGAACCATATATCGACGCTTCTATCATTACTGCAACCGACTACATCGGTCCTATCATGACTTTGTGTTTAGGTAAAAGAGGTGAACTGGTACGTCAGGATTATATTTCCGGAAACCGTGTGGAACTGCATTATAAGATGCCTCTTGGAGAAATTGTCATCGACTTCTACGACAAGCTTAAGAGCATTTCAAAAGGATATGCTTCATTCGACTATCACCAGTCCGGCTTCCGTCCGTCTAAGTTGATTAAGCTGGATATCCTGCTGAACGGTGAATCGGTGGATGCACTTTCAACACTGACTCACTTCGACAATGCCTACGATTTAGGACGCCGTATGTGTGAGAAACTGAAAGAGCTTATCCCACGCCAGCAGTTTGAAATTGCTATCCAGGCTGCTATCGGAGCCAAAATCATTGCCCGGGAAACCATCAAGGCAGTACGTAAAGACGTAACAGCCAAATGTTACGGTGGTGACGTAAGCCGTAAGCGTAAACTGCTTGAAAAGCAGAAGAAAGGTAAAAAACGTATGAAGCAGATTGGTACCGTAGAGGTTCCGCAGAAAGCTTTCCTTGCCGTATTGAAACTGGATTAAAAACAACGACCATACTATATAGAAAATCTCCAAAGCACCTCTATCCGGTTGCTTTGGAGATTTTTTGTTTTCTTCTTATCAAAAGATATTCATCTCATCGGCTTCAGCTTCACCACCTCCCCCAGTTCCGGCAACAAGACAGGCATATCACGCTTTTTTGCTTCTGCCTTAAATACATGAGGTGGATCGAAAAGAGGCTCGTCCGAAAGATCGAATGTACCATAATGCATCGGAATCGTAAGACAGGCTTGCATATCTGCCGAAGCAGTCAGTGCATCATAAGGCGAAATATGATTAGGTTTCATAAACCAGCGCGGTTTGTAAGCCCCTATTCCTACCATACAATAATCAATATGCGGGAACAAATGAGGAAGCTCACTGAAATGAGGAGCATACCCTGTATCTCCACTATTATAAATTACAATTCCTCCAGCTTCTATCATGAATGCTCCCCACAAACGTTCTCCCCCATCGCTGACTCCACGCTTGCTCCAGTGCTGTGCCGGAAGAAAAGTCAGTTTCAAATCACCGTCCTGATATTGCTGGTACCAGGCAGCCTCTATCACCTCCATATCCGGGAACCATCCTTTAATCAAGGCTCCGGTACCAATACCGCAAAAGAGCTTCATCTGAGGATTATCCGCAAAGAGACGAGCCACACTGGGCTTGTCCAAATGGTCGAAATGATCATGACTGATCAACAAATAATCGATATGCTGAAAAATAGAAGGATTGGCCGGGAACAAGCTACGGCGCTTTACAAAAGGGATATTGCCATATACCGGATCAATCATAAAACGCTTTCCACCCAATTGCAAGAAAAAGGAATTGTGTCCCAGCCATATCAGAGAATTACCTACCACATTATCCAGCGAGCGTAAAAAATGTATCTTGGGATTCCATTTTATAGTACGCTTTTCCTTTCGCTGCGGATTTGGGGAGAAACGCCATTTCAACACGCTCCCCATTCCGGGACGCCAACGATGCTGTCGGTTAAAGAATTTACCTTTTGCCACCGGGTTTCCCCTCCAGTGCGGATTAATCATGTGCAAACGCTCATTTTTCCGAAATGTAATCCGTTCTCCCATATATTCCTCCTCTAAAAAAAGAAAACTGTGCCCAAAGAAAACAATATTCTTCCGACACAGCCTTTTATTTCGTTCTATCTGTATTACAAAACCTCAGAATAACAGGAGAAATCACTATACAGCCTTCAGATGCATGGCCTTCTCCCCTCTCATCCTGAACTCCAACAGTTCTGCCCTTTTATTATTTTTCAAGCAAATCTTTCAGAAAAGCATCCAGTTCTTCGTCCAGTCCCTTAAGAAGCTCTTCATTCAATAAAAGTGTTTCTTCATCGTCTACCAATAAAAGTTCAGCTACAGTTTCTTTTTCATCGTCTACCAAAACAAAAGAAAAAGGCTTCAACAAACATAACTTATCCAGCAGACCCTCGTCCTTCAATACTGTAAGTTCCGAACGCAGCAAAGATTCCACCTCTGTATAGAAATCATCCTTATCGTAATCCACCCACTCATCCACGATAGTACGTGCCAATTCTTCGTCATCGTCATTAAAAACAATAAATTCGCCGCTATCTTGTTTGGGCTGTAAATGGATATCTGTAACTACAGAACCTTCACTTCCTGTAATATATCTGCATAAAGCTTCTTTCAAAGCAGAAATAATCGAAAAGTGCGAATGTTCACTTATATTCATATGCTATGCCTTTCTTTTTATACTTCAAATGTACAAAAAAAATCATTCCTGCAAGAATTATTCTCAGAATTTGTTTCCAAAACGGCTCATTTGAATATTCAATTTCAAAGTAGTTTCCTTTCTTGCTTTCAGCTGCTTCTCATACAAAGCCAGCATTCGTACGTCATCACTTCCCGATTTCAAAAGAGATTTTGCCTTGTCCAGCCATTCTTCTGCCTTGTCAAAATCCCCTTCCATTTCATACGACAGTGCGACATTATATGCAGCCTTCATTTTCAATCCGCCTTTCTTATAGCGGTTGTACAATCCGGTCCATAACTCCCGCGCTCCTTTCCAGTCATTTTCACCGACACAAACCTCAGCATCACGCATTTCCACACATCCTCCTCCAAAATAAGAACGTTCCACTGTCTTCCAGCACGGAACCAGCTGACTAGTCAACATTGAGGCTGCCATCTGACCACCTTCAGCCATCAACTGCTTATCCGAAGGCAGATTGGACATATCCCAATATACACTGTCCGTAGCAGCAACTACATGCAACGGCTTTTCACGGAAGGGAGCATAAATGCTCAACACCGGAGTCACTTTTACCTTTACTGCCTGCCACACCATTGCCCATTCCGGATAGAAAACATCTTCCTTGGCTGTATGAATCATTACGCGATCCAAAGAAAAAATCAAATCGGCACCCAAATCGGATGAAAGTTTCTTCACTTCCTCCTGCGACAAGGCGGCATGAACTTTATCTTTCGCACACAAAGCCGAATCACAAATTACCACCTGATAGAAATATCTGGAATCGGCAAGAGAAGTAGCCAGTGCCTCTGCCGCAGTCTTACCGTCCGCATTCAGTTCTCCTAACGTAAGAACTCCCTTTTCTGAAGTTGAAGAAAGTTCCGGCATATTATTGACTACTGCTACTGTTCTTACATCTGCAGGAAAATTATACTTGGCCGGAGCAAGTTCTTCAAACGAAAGAATCCGTACAGAAGTACAAGAAGAAAGCACGCATGCCAAGGCCCACATCATATATTTTTTCATAAATCTTGTCTTTAGCGTTCGTAAACAAAGGTAATGAAATTCGCAATACCGAAAAGATAAAAAGAAAAAAATGCAAAGAAAAGGAGTTAAAGTACCTTATGCGCACGACTTATAAAGTATTGTTTCCAGAGATTGAAACATTAACCGGCTTGTGCAGCACACACTGACTTAAGAAAAATTTTGTACCGATTTCGTCCCAGATCCATCGACATCGGACATAATAGATAATATGAACTTTAGGCGGCTATATCTTTGCCTGAAAGGGGGTATAGCCGACGACGCCGGCTGTGTAGCCAATGGCGCCGGCCATACAAACGGCTACGCTGGATGTATGACCGACGTCGCTGAATACAATCCTTCACGTATTACGATTTAGTCTATAACCATCATTTAAATTTTATCTAACCATGAGCGTTAATTACACATTGCAGAGAATGAACGACCTCAACCACGAGGGAGAAACCATCCTTGTTCCTAAAATGATTTTAAGAGGCCGCTACTCCTCCAAAGAACTTGCCAAAGAAATGGAGAAATATTCTACCTTCAGCCGAAGTGAAATTATGGGTATACTGACTCTTCTGAGTGAAATGATTGCCTATAAAATGGCTAACGGCTATTCCGTGAAGCTGGATGAGATTGGTACCTTTACTCCAGCACTGTCAGTCCGGAAAGAGATAGAAACAGATTGCCAGACAAGAACCGATGCCCGGCACATTGGTGTATCGAACATTTTGTTCCGCCCGGATAAAACACTTACCCTAAATACCGCCATGCAATGCAAGCTGAAAAAAGGCCCCCAAAGCTATGGTTGCCTGCACACACAGTATACTCCTGAAGAGCGTCTGAAAATAGCACAGACTTATCTGGAGTCTCACGAGATACTGACTGTAAAAATATACGAAGAGATTGCCGGATTAAGACACACCCAAGCTGCCAGTGAACTTAAATTATGGAGCAGAACACCGGAAAGCGGAATCGGTTGTCATGGAAAAGGAAGCCATACGGTGTACGTACGAGACAAAGCAGAAATGAAGTAAAGAAATTTCTTTTTACGTAAGAAAAACGACAAAGATTCATAAAAATAAAAATCACCCCCTTACGAGGGTGATTTTTATTTATTTCTTCTGACTGAACAACCATTTCATAAAATCCGGACAGTTGAAAGCAGGATGCCAACTGGCATGACCACATCCGGGGAACTCAATATACTCTACCTTGGCACCGGCTTTCTTTAGTGCCTTATAGGCAGCTCTGGAACCAATTACAGGAACTACATCGTCTGCATCACCATGGAATATGCGGAACTTAACTTTTTTTGCTACGGCAAGTCTGGACGGATTTACAATACCACAAATAGGAATAGCAGCAGCAAACACATCCGGATAACGGCTTACCAAGTCGAAAGTGGCCATTCCTCCCATAGAAAGTCCCATCACATACACTTTTTTCTTGTCAACCTGAGGAAGGGACAAGTATGAGTCAAGAAGTCCCTTAAGAAGCTTGGTAATCTGCACATCGTCTGTAGAAAGTGGCATTTCCTCCGGTACAAACGACACAGGTCGGGTTCCATAAGCCCAGTAACAGCTATCCGGGCACTGTGGAGCAAGCACAAAAGCCGGATAATTTTCACGATTTACTGGGTTAAGCCACATCTGTCCTCCATGAAACAACTGCTTTTCATTATCACAGCCTCTTTCTCCTGCTCCATGAAGAAACAAAACCAGCGGATAGCACTTGTTTTCATCGTAGTTTTCCGGCAATAGCAAACGATATCTTAAAGTATCTCCTGCCTCAGATACATAAACTTTCTTCTCAAATTCTCCCATTTTATCCTGTGCATTTACACATAAGGACAATAGAAAACATACAGTTAAAATAAAATTTCTTTTCATTTTCCGGTCTTTTTAATTTTAAAGCAATTCGATAGTAAAAGATTTAATATAAAGTTACAGAGATTTCTCACATAGCAAATAATGTTTGAAAAAGAATTTATCTTGCATCAGAGAAAAACTTATACTACTAAAAGAATATTCTCCATAAACCACTCAAAAGAACTCTCATACCACAGCAAAGAAAATGAATCACATAAAAAAACTCCCAAATGAAAATTACCTTTCATCTGGGAGTTCTCTATATTAATCCAATATTTTATTCAGCTTTATCTTTACCATGACAGTTCTTATATTTCAGTCCGCTGCCACAAGGACAAGGATCATTACGGCCTACTGTTTTTTCAGCACGGTAAGGCTCCTGTTTTGCCTCTCTTGTGTCGCGTCCTGCAGCTGCCTGCTGATTAGGATCTGTCAAATCTTGCTTCTCTTCACGATACTGCTGACGAGGACGTTCCGGTTCGGGAGCAGCCTCACGTACCTGTTCCGGTTCCTGTACCGGTATCTGACCACGCATCAATACAGAAATTGTATTGTTATTGATCTTGTTCACCATATTATCGAACAGGTTTACAGATTCCAGCTTGAAGATCAACAGCGGATCTTTCTGCTCGTAACTTGCATTCTGTACAGAATGTTTCAACTCATCCAGTTCACGCAAGTTTTCTTTCCAGCCTTCGTCGATAGTGTGAAGAAGAATAGCCTTTTCGAATGCCTTGACAATTGCCTTCGATTCTGTTTCGTATGCTTCTTTCAGGTTGACTGAAATATTGTACATACGTTTACCGTCGGTAATAGGAATCATAATGTTTTCGTACATATGACCTTGCGCTTCGTATACCTGCTTAATCACCGGATTGGCAATCTGAGCCATACGTTCAGTCTTACGCTTAAACAATGTCATTGCTTCTTCGAAAGTCTTTTCTGCAAGAGTTTCTTTCTTTGTTCCGCGGAATTCATCTTCTGTAAATGGAGCCTCCATTGCCAGTGTCTGAAGAATTTCCATCTTCGCATCTTCGAAAGTAGGCTGCTCTACCGCGTTGACACAACGTTCCCAAATCATATCTACGATATCCATACCGATACGTTCACCCATCAAAGCATGACGACGTTTAGTATAAACTACAGTACGCTGCTTGTTCATCACGTCATCGTATTCCAGCAAACGTTTACGGATACCAAAGTTATTTTCTTCGACTTTCTTCTGTGCACGTTCAATAGAATTTGAAATCATCTTATGCTCAATCATTTCACCTTCCTTGAAGCCCAGCTTATCCATTACAGAAGCAATTCTGTCTGATGAGAACAAACGCATCAAATCGTCTTCCAATGACACAAAGAATACAGAAGAACCCGGGTCACCCTGACGTCCGGCACGACCACGCAACTGACGGTCTACACGACGTGATTCATGACGTTCCGTACCAATAATCGCCAAACCTCCGGCAGCTTTCACTTCCGGACTCAACTTGATATCGGTACCACGACCGGCCATATTGGTTGCAATAGTTACAGTAGAGCTCTGACCAGCTTTTGCCACAATATCAGCTTCTTTCTGATGCAACTTCGCATTCAATACATTATGCTCAATCTTACGCAAGGTAAGCATCTTACTCAACATTTCAGAAATCTCGACAGAAGTAGTACCCACCAATACAGGACGACCCGCTTCTACCATCTTCACGATTTCTTCGATTACAGCCTTGTATTTTTCACGTTTTGTCTTGTACACACGGTCGTTCATATCGATACGTGCAATCGGACGGTTAGTAGGAATAACTACTACATCCAATTTGTAAATATCCCAGAACTCACCTGCTTCTGTTTCAGCAGTACCGGTCATACCCGACAATTTATGATACATACGGAAATAGTTCTGCAAAGTAATGGTAGCGAATGTCTGAGTAGCAGCTTCTACTTTCACACCTTCTTTTGCTTCTACAGCCTGGTGCAAGCCATCACTCCAACGGCGTCCGTCCATAATACGGCCGGTCTGTTCGTCGACAATCTTAACCTGACCGTCCATTACTACATAGTCTGTATCTTTTTCGAACATTGTATAAGCCTTCAACAACTGGTTGATGGTATGTACACGTTCTGACTTGATAGCGTAGTTGGTAAGCAATTCGTCTTTCTTTGCCAATTTTTCTTCATCGGTCAATCCTGCCTGATTTTCCAATTCTGACAATTGTGCGGCAATATCAGGCAACACAAACAAGGTTGGATCTTGCGAATTACCTGTAATCAAGTCTACACCCTTATCTGTCAAGTCAGCACTCTTCATCTTTTCATCAATAACGAAATACAGAGGCTCTACAGCTTCAGGCATACGCTTGTTATTCTGCTCCATGTAGATTTCTTCGGTCTTCAACATACCAGCCTTGATTCCCGGTTCACTCAAGAACTTAATCAGCGGTTTGTTCTTTGGCAACGCCTTATGACTACGGAACAAAGCAAGGAAACCTGCTTCTACATCTTCCTTCTTATCAGATGCAATCAAACGTTTGGCATCGGCCAAATATTGAGTGGCCAGACGACGCTGTGCTTCTACCAGTCTTTCTACCAGCGGACGCAATACTTCGAACAGTTGCTGGTCTCCCTTAGGTACCGGACCTGAAATGATAAGCGGTGTACGCGCATCGTCGATCAATACAGAGTCAACCTCATCGACAATGGCATAATTATGCTTACGCTGTACCAGGTCTTTCGGGCTGATAGCCATATTATCACGCAGATAGTCGAAACCGAATTCATTGTTTGTACCAAATGTAATATCGGCCATATAAGCACGACGACGTGCCTCTGAGTTAGGCTGATGCTTATCGATACAGTCTACACGCAAACCGTGGAACATATACAAAGGTCCCATCCATTCCGAGTCACGTTTTGCCAGATAGTCATTGACGGTTACTACGTGTACACCATTTCCGGTCAGCGCATTCAAGAACACAGGCAAAGTTGCAACAAGAGTCTTACCTTCACCTGTTGCCATTTCAGCAATCTTACCCTGATGCAATACCACACCACCGAACAACTGTACATCATAATGTACCATGTTCCACTTCATCTCGTTGCCTCCGGCTTTCCAGTGGTTCTTCCAGATTGCCTTATCGCCTTCAATACGAACAAAATCTTTTCCTTGAGCAGCCAGTTCACGATCGAGTTCAGTAGCTGTTACTTCAATTTCTTCGTTTTCAGACAAGCGGCGAGCTGTATCTTTTACAATAGAAAAAGCGATTGGTAATATATCATTCAAAGCCTGTTCGTACTTGTCGAGTACTTCTTTTTCCAGTTTATCAATCTGGTTAAACAAGGCTTCACGTTTTTCCAATTCAGTTGATTCGATAGTTGCCTTCAGTTCTTCAATCTTTTTGTTTTCCTCGGCAGCCGAATCCTTGATATACTTTTTAAGTTCCTCTGTTTTCGCACGCAATTCATCGTGGCTCAACTTGGCAATTTCAGGATAAACCTCTTTCACCTTGTTTACCCAAGGCTGAATCTCTTTCATGTCGCGAGTAGCCTTATTTCCGAAAAGCTTGCTTATAAATTCATTAAATCCCATTGTGTATTGTTGTTTTTATTATTATCAAAAAAATGTATAATTAAAAAGTGAACGCGCAAAGATAACTAAATTGCTAATTATCTTACGAGTATTCTTCACAAATTATTTACGAATACCCGTTAATGGAGATTGTGAAGCAGCATTCGGTGCCCGTATACGCATGAAATGAGAAATAGTCGGTGCAATAGTAGTCATTTTCACCGGCGTATAAAGAATCTCGGGCTTAATATTATGTCCTAAGAAAATAACAGGAACAGAAGCATAAGTGTCTCGGATTGTTTTGGTATGATGAGAATATTCATCAACAACCGACCATCCGGGCAAGACTTCTACGTAGATATCCCCCGAACAACTTACATTAAAGCTGTTTCTGATTTTCTCTATTTTCGGAGTCCATGCTCCCAATAAAAGACGTTGTGAAGAATAAGCAGTACGCACCCCACTCATTTGTACAATGAAATCGGACGCACGATTCAATACTTCTGTCAGATTCAGTTTCTTATCTTCAATCAGTTTATGATTCAAGTAAATCTGACGGTCGTAATAAGTTTCCACGTATTGTCCCTGGCCATAAATTGCCATCAGGTACATGTTCAAAAGGGCAGCACAACGCTTGATATGGAATTCTCCTCCCGGAATACGATATTGCTCCGGATCTTTTGGATCAGAATCGACATAACCGGTAGAGGTAATAAAAAACAACGTATTCTGAAGACCAACCTGACGGTCGACCATATCCAATAAATCGCCGATACTGTTATCCAAACGCACATAAGCATCCTGAATTTCCATAGGATATTCTGTATTCGCCTTATGTGCATAGTTTCCGGCATAATAGGAAAGAGTTAAAAGGTCTGGAATATAATCTTTACCGATATTCGTTTTGGTCAGACAGGCACGAACCAATCTGTTTACTTCATCGTTTACGTAAGGACTCGTTTTGAAACGCTTATACTTCTCAGCCCGTTCGTCAAAAAAATTATGCTTAAATGTAAGTTGTTTTACATCTGATGTAATATATCTGTACGCAGTTACAGGCAGATAAGGCCCCCACACCAAACTACTGATACGAAAATCCAGTCCGTCTCTGTCATTATATGTCGTCACCCATTCCGGAAACGAACCATAATAAGTAGAGCCACTCCACTTTCCTGTTTCATTATTAATCCAGAAAGCTCCTTTTGCAGCATGTCCTGCCGACAAAACAGCCATTTCCCTTGTAGGAGCAATGGAGTATACTTCGGCATTACCTTGTGTTGCAACCATCAGTTCATCCGATAAAGTAGAAACTAACAGATGTTGCGGTGAAGTGCTTTCAGAAGTATAAATCCCCATGTGAGCCGGGTCATCTACCGCCTTAATAATACGTAAAGAGTTACGGTCCATCCATCTGGTACCTACAATACCATTATAATAAGGAGTAGTACCTGTATAAATAGAAGCTACAGCAGAAGCCGGATCAATATTAATGAAATCATATTCAGCATTACAATATACACGCCCTTCTTTAAAAAGACGCTTGAATCCCCGTTCACCATACATAGAAGAAAATGCTTCTATATAGTCAGCCCTTAACTGGTCAATAGTCAATCCTATCACCAATTTCGGAACAGGCGAAACAGCTTGTGCCCGTAATCCTGTAATAACTACGGCAGCAATCAAGGAGGTTAATATACGGTCTTTCATCATTGTTTTTTGCTCAATACTAATACGTGGCTCGCTGATGTAACCAGCAAACTCAGTGCCAAAGGTAACACTGTTAAATTAAATTCTTGCAAACAAAACGGGAATATCACTATAAAAAGTGTTAAATACACCATATTCACGACATGATACCAGTCTTTCCGACGCGTTACTGAGAAATAAACCATAAAAGGCAAATACAACAAAGGTATCGGATTAAACAAAATCAACAGCCAATTTGAGCCCACAGTGGGATGAACAGAAAAGAAAAACAAAAAGGCTATAATACATCCCGCTATTCCTTGAGCACCGAACAATAAAAGTTCCCAAATCCAGCAAATCTTATTACGACGCCATTGCCACCAGCCAATTAATACCGATATAGCCAATAAAAAAGTGGCACACCAAAGTGGAGATAAAAAAGAAGAATGAGTTTCTGCAGGAGCTACATCAACTACCTTTTCCTCTTTTAACACCAGCGGACGCTTCTGTCCATTGTCTCCGATAATATAGGCATCAGAAGCATATTCCTTCATGTAAAAAGGAGAGAACATTTGTTGTCGCTTATCAATCGGAGTATCAGCTTCTGCCCCCAAGCACAAGTCTATCCCCAATTCATCCCAAGCAGCCCCTACGGTAAACTCATGTACAATACTTCTGAAGCTTCGATTAGGAAAAGAGTCCGGATAAACCACTGTTCCCTTTATACATCTTTCTATTTGGTCTCTCGCACGAGTTGTACAATTGTCATAAAAATAATTATAGCGATAAGTACGGTTCTCGGGTAAATAATTTTCCGTCAACAAGTGCAATAGAGTTTGTTTTTCTTCTGCAGAAAGATTAAGTACCTGCTGGTACACCGAAGAACCTCGCTCCGCATATTCTGCCTCGAAATAGACATAAGGAATCACCCCTAATTGATAATCGGTTTCTCCTTTTATGAAGCGATATATAAAATGAGGAGTATTAAAACTAAACATTCCATAATTAAATACGACATCAAGATTACGGGAAAAATTCTGAACACGTAGAGCCGTATGTCCAAACAAAGAATATATTTCTGTACCAGGCGAACAGGTCAACAAGCTAATCTGAAGACTATCCTGCTGCGCATGAAGTACATTAAACACCGCCAGCCACATGCACACTAGCCAAAGCCTTATTTTCTTCATTTCTAATAAATTTTATATCAAATCTTATTAAAATCCGGCCACAAATGTACACCTATATTCTATATTGTTAAATAAAATCACGACTTTTATTGCAGATTCTATTTATTTTTCTGTTACTTTGCAGACACAAAAACAGATTAAACGTGAATTTAGTAATCGATATAGGAAATACAGTTGCCAAATTAGCTGTATTCGACGGAGATGAAGTTATAGAAGTTTTAAGAGGATCGAATCACTCTTTAGACTGCTTGACTATGCTTTGCAACAAATACCCAATAGAAAAGGGTATTATCGCATCTGTCATTACACTAAGCAATACTATAAAAAAACAATTGGCCAAACTGAATATGCCAATATTGGAATTGTCATATAAAACGCCCGTGCCTATTACCAATTTATACAAATCACCACAAACGTTGGGAATGGACCGTTTAGCTGCTGTAGTGGGAGCCAATTATATTTTTCCCGGGAAAAATTTATTAGTTATAGATGCCGGAACAGCACTGACTTATGAATTTATTGATGCAAAAGGACAATATTGGGGAGGAAATATATCACCTGGGATTTATACACGTTTTAATGCCCTTAATGCATGCTGTGAAAAACTGCCACTAATAGAGAAAAACGGAGATACACCTGATTTTGGATATAATACAGAAACAGCTATCCGATCAGGAGTCATCAAAGGCATAGAATTTGAAATCATGGGATATATCACCCTTATGCAAAAGAAATATCCCGATCTTTTGTTTTTTTTAACTGGCGGGGATAAATTTTCTTTTGATACAAACTTAAAAAGTATCATCTTTGCAGATAGATTTTTAGTATTGAAAGGTTTAAACAGAACGGGCTTTTGCGAATAATGCAGCAATGGGTGGAATAGGTTATGGCCTTCGCAACAGTAAGCATATTAATGTAATGAATCCCGCATCTTATTCTGCCGTCGATTCATTGTCTTTTATGTTTGATTTAGGCATGAGTTTAAAAAGCTCTAACTATCAGGAGAACGGAGTAAAAGCCAAAGCGAAGAACTCAAGCTTTGATTATATCGCCATGCAGTTCCGTCTGCATCCCCGTTTGGGAGCTGTAATCGGATTTACGCCCTATTCGACTGTAGGATATAGCTTTACTACAACTAAACCATTAGAAGGAAGCGAAAATTCGAGCACAAGTATTTTTACCGGTGATGGAGGATTGCAACAGGTATTCGGAGGATTAGGATTTAAAATTCTAGACAATCTTTCTATCGGAGCCAATTTTGGTTACCTATATGGAGACATTAATTATCAGACACAAATTGGCTTTAATACAACTGCTGATTACAGTATCACATACAATAAAATTAAAGTAAACAGTTTCACTGCAGACTTTGGAGTACAATATACACAACCTATTTCCAAAGATGATAATCTGACATTGGGATTTACCTATGGATTAGGGCATAATTTGAATTCCAGTGAAGAAAAAGGTATACAAATAACTGATAATTCTGATTATGTAGTTAACAATAGCACTACTATCAATGATTCATATGGCATCCCTCATACTTTTGGAGTAGGTGTAGCTTATAACCGTAAACAGAACCTGACTCTAGGAGTGGATTACACTTTACAAAAATGGTCAAATGTAAAATACAATAACCAAACTGATGCTTATAAAGATCGTTCAAAAGTTGCAGTAGGAGCGGAATTTTTACCAAACCCTATAGGTAGAAACTATTTTAAACGAATAAGATATCGCGCAGGAGCATATTACTCTACTCCCTATTTAAAATTAGGTGATATAAATGGTCCTTCTGAGTATGGAGTCAGTGCCGGATTTGGCTTACCTCTATTCTTATTCCAAAGAAAAACGATACTAAACATTACAGGACAATATATACATGTTAAACCATCTATATCCAATATGTTGTCCGAAAATCGCTTCGTAATAAAATTAGGACTGACATTTAATGAACGTTGGTTTATGAAATGGAGAGTTAATTAACCAGAAGTCAATAACAAATAATTAAATTTATATACAATGAAAATGAAAATGTTTACAATGTTGTGCGTTCTTGCATTAGGAACAACAGCAACTTTTGCTCAAAAAGGAGTAGAAGACGGATCACGTTTTGGACATGGTGCGGACAGTCTTCGTTGTCTGGAAAACATCAGTATTTATACTGAATACGTAAAAACAAACAATTTCAAAGACGCTTACAAACCTTGGAAAGTAGTATTTACAGAAGCTCCTATCGCACAGGTTGGTACTTACACCAATGGTGCAAAAATCCTTCGTGCTTTGATAGCTTCTACTAAAGATGCTGCACAGCAGAAAAATTATTTCAATGAATTAATGGCTGTTCATGATCAGCGTATCAAATATTTGGATCAGTTGAACGGTTTGGTTAAAACTCCAACTACAAAAGGTTCTATCTTGGGAATGAAAGCACACGATTATATCGTATTCTCAGGTAGCAATCTTGATGTAGAAACTGCATACAAGATGGTCAAAGAAGCTATCGACTTGGAAAAAGAAAACTCAGATTACTTCATGTTCCAGGATTTGATGGATATTTCTTCTCGCAAACTGAAGACTGATGATGCCCACAAAGAACAGTTCATTCAAGACTATCTGACAGCGTCTGGTTATGCTGAAGAAGCTTTGAAAGCAGCAACCAAACAGAGTACAAAGAAATTATTAAAAACAACAAAAGACAATGTAGATGCATACTTCATCAATAGTGGAGCTGCAAGTTGCGAAAACCTGCAGGCTATCTATGGTCCGAAAGTTGCACAGAACAAATCTAACCTGGATTACCTGAAACAGGTTATCTCTGTAATGCAGATGCTGAAATGTACAAACGAAGAAGCATATTTTGAAGCATCAGAAGCTGCACACGCAATTGAACCAACTGCTGCTACTGCTGCCGGATGTGGATACATGTATTACAAGAAAGGTGATTTGGATAAGAGTATCAGCTATTTCGATCAAGCAATTGAATTGGAACAGGATGTTATGGCAAAAGCAGAAAACAGCTATAACGCAGCTGTTGTGCTGATGAGTAAAAAAATGTACGGAAAAGCAAGACAATATGCCAACAAAGCTCTTTCATTCAACCCTAACAGTGGTAAAGCATATATCTTGATTGCTCAGATGTATGCTGCAAGTCCTAACTGGAGCGATGAAGCTGCATTGAATAAATGTGTATATTTTGCTGCAATCGACAAATTGCAACGTGCTAAGAATGTAGATCCTAGTGTAGCTGAAGAAGCTCAAAAACTGATCAATACATATTCTGCATACACTCCGAAAGATGAAGACCTCTTCTTCTTGGGATTGAAAAAAGGTAGTTCAGTAACTATTGGCGGATGGATTGGTGAAACAACAACAATCAGATAATTTATGTCGGCTAGACTGAAAAATAAAAAGCTATCAATTATTTTAAACATAACAGTTGCCACATGGGCAACTGTTATGTTTCTTTTATTGCCAGCATGTAACAATAATAAAAAGAACATAGCAGAAGCAGTCAATGAAAAAGACTCCCTGCCTGACATGCGAACTACAGGGGTTACCACCTACATATCCGACTCCGGTATGATTCGCTACAAAATCATTACAGATGAATGGTTAATTTATAGCCAAAAAAATCCTCCCTATTGGGCATTCGAGAAAGGAGTATATATGGAAAAATTTGATACTCTTTTTAATATTGATGCCAGTATCGAAGCTGATACAGCTTATTATTATGAGCAGAAAAAGCTTTGGGAATTACGCAGCAATGTACATATCAGAAGTCAAAAGGGAGATAAATTTGATACCGAACTCATGTTTTGGGATCAAGAAAAAGAAAAAATCTATTCAGATAAATTTATTCGAATCGAACAAGTAGACCGGGTACTAACTGGATACGGTTTTGAATCGAACCAACAAATGACAGAATATCAGATATTCAATAATACAGGTATTTTCTTGGTAGAAGATACCGCACCCTCAGATACAACAACCAACAAATAGCATATTCAGTACCACACAATGGGACTTATTATACAGATACTTATTTCTATGGCGTTTTCCGCATTCTTTTCAGGAATGGAAATCGCCTTTGTTTCATCCAATAAGCTACGTTTTGAAATGGAACGTAGTAATAATATCTCTACACGCATATTATCCACCTTCTACCATAATCCAAACAACTTTATATCGACAATGTTGGTAGGAAACAACATCGCATTGGTAATATACGGTATATGGATGGCAGAATTGATTGAACACTACATTTTAATAGATTTAATCAGTAATGAAGCGGCATTAGTGGCAATAGAAACCATTCTGTCTACTTTAATTATTCTGGTCACAGGTGAGTTTATGCCTAAAACCCTGTTTAAGATAAACCCTAATGCAACATTACGCTTCTTTGCTATTCCTACATTTATATGCTACGTAATACTCTACCCCATCAGCCGTTTTTCTTCCTTCATTTCGGCATGCGTACTACGTTTATTTGGTACCCGAATCAACAAGGAAGCTACAGATAAAGCTTTCACAAAAATAGATTTAGATTACTTTATACAAAGTAGTATAGGAGAAGCAGAAAGTCATGACCAAATTGAAACTGAAATAAAAATATTTCAGAATGCTCTTGATTTCTCCAACATTAAGGCACGCGACTGCATGATTCCTCGTACAGAAATTATCGCAGTACCCATTTCTACTCCAATAGAAGAGTTAAAAGAGGAGTTTATAAAAAGTGGACTCAGTAAAATTATTGTTTACCAAGGAAATATCGACAACATAATAGGTTATATTCATTCATCTGAAATGTTTAACCCAACTACTAACTGGCAAAAAGGTATACGCACTATCCCTATCATTCCTGAAACTATGGGAGCCCATAAGCTCATGCAACTACTAATGCAACAAAAACGCTCTTTGGCAGTAGTTGTGGATGAATTTGGAGGTACATCAGGTATTATCGCCATGGAAGATTTGGTAGAAGAACTATTAGGCGATATCGAGGATGAACATGATACCAATTCTACTGTTGCTAAAGCTGTCGGAGAAAATGAATATATTTTATCCGGAAGATTGGAAATAGAAAAAGCCAATGAACTTTTTGATTTAGGTTTACCAGAAAGCGATGATTACCAAACTATCGGAGGATTTATCTTACACGAATATCAAAGCATACCAAAGGTGCATGAAATCATAAATATCCAGCCATTTCAGTTTAAAATAATTAAAGTGACAAGCACTAAAATTGAATTAGTCAAACTGAAAGTAAATAAATAGCTGTTTTTTTTACCATAAAATAGATATTAATTTGCATTTTTTGTATCTTCGTGCCCTAAATGAAGAAAACATAATAATAAAAAATAACTTTAAATGGCAACTTTACAAACAATTAGAAGCAAAGGACCTTTATTGGTCATTGTAATTGGTCTTGCCTTGTTTGCATTTATCGCAGGTGATGCTTGGAAAATACTCCAACCACATCAAGGTAAACAAGACGTAGGGGAAGTTAATGGAAAAACACTTTCCGCACAGGAGTATCAACAAATGGTAGATGAATTAAGTGAGGTAATTAAACTGACAAACGGTTTAAACTCTCTGAACGAAGACCAGTTGACAAACATAAAAGACCAAGTATGGAATACATACGTAACCAACGAAGTAATAGCAAACGAAGCTAAAAAGTTAGGTTTGCAGGTTACTAAAGCAGAATTGCAGGCCGTTATCAATGCAGGTTCTCATCCTCTGTTGATGCAGACTCCGTTCCGCAATCCTCAGACAGGTGCATTTGATAAGGATATGCTGAAAAAATTCCTCGTAGATTATGCAAATCTGGATGCAAACAAAATGCCTGCTCAATATGTGGAATATTATCAGAAGATGGGTAATTTCTGGAATTTCATTGAAAAAACCCTTTCAGAAACTCTGTTGGCAGAAAAATATCAGAACTTGATCGGAAAATCTCTGATCTCTAATCCGGTTGCTGCAGAAGATGCATTCAATGCACGCACAGAACAGACTGATATGCTTTTGGCTGCAGTCCCTTACTCTTCTATCAGTGATTCTACTATTACTGTTTCAAAAGAGGAAATCAAGAAACTGTACGATTCTAAAAAAGAATCTTTCAAACAACCAGTAGAAACACGTAATATTAAATATGTAGATGTACGCGTTGTTCCTTCAGATGCTGACCGCAAAGCAGTACAGGAAGAAGTTACTGAATATACAAACCAGCTTATCAGCACTACAAAAGATTATGTATCTTTCGTACGTTCAACAGGTTCTACTATTGCATATTCAGATATCCCTGTCAGCAAATCTGCACTTCCTAATGATGTAGCAAGCCGTTTGGATTCTACTTCTGTGAATGAAGTATATGGACCTTACTATAATCAGACAGACGATTCATACAATGCATTCAAAATTGTAGCTAAAGTAAGTGCACCGGATTCTATCCAGTTCCGTCAGATCCAGGTATATGCTGATACAGATGAAAAAACGACTGAATTGGCAGACAGTATCTATAATGCACTGAAAACTGGAGCAGATTTCGCAGAAGTTGCAAAGAAATATGCACAGACAGGAGAAGCTACTTGGATTAACGCAAGAGGTTGGGAAGGTACAACAGTGGATGCAGACAATGCAACTCTGATCAACGCTTTGATTGAACAGCCTGTTTCTGAAATTTCTAACTTGAAGATTGGACAGTCTAATATCATTCTGCAGGTAATGAACAAAAAACAAATGCAGGATAAATACAAAGTGGCTATTGTAAAATGTCCGGTAGAATTCAGCAAAGAAACTTACAACGACACTTACAACAAGTTCAGCCAGTTTGTTGCACAAAGCACTACAATCGAAGCTTTGGAGAAAAACGCAGAAGAAAACGGATATACTGTACTTCCACGTATGAACTTCAGAAGCGACGAACACTATGTAGGTGGTGTAAAATCAACTCGTGAAGCTTTGAAATGGGTATTTGATGCAAAAGAAGGTGAAGTATCACCTTTGTATGAATGCGGTGAAAATGACCATTTGATGGTAGTAGCATTGGAAACTATCAACCCTGCCGGATACACCAACATCAATCAGGTTTCTGACATGTTGAGAAGCGAAATTATCCGCGACAAGAAAGCAGAAAAGATCATGGCTGAAATGAAAGGCTTCAATACTTTAGCACAGGTTAAAGGAATGAAAGATGCTGTAAGCGACTCTGTAAAACACGTTACATTCTCAGCTCCAGCATATATCTCTGTCACAAGAGCAAGCGAACCTGTTATTAGTGCTGTGGCTTCTAAAACTGCTGTAAACGCAACTTCTGCTCCAATTAAAGGTAATGCAGGCGTTTATATGATTCAAGTTTACAACAAGAATAAGAATGCTGAAACATTGGACAGCAAGGCAGAACAAGCAACATTAGTCAATATGATTTCTCGTTATGCTCCTCAGCAATGCATTTATGAACTGAGAGAAAAGAACGAAATCGTAGACAAACGCTATTTGTTCTTCTAAATCAGGAAATAGAAACTTATATAAAAGTTCAGCCAATATCTTTAAGATGTTGGCTGAACTTTTTTTTATAGTATATTCCTTCAACTCATTACATAGGTTAAAAGACGTTTTAGACCGTAACTTTATTCGAAAATTTAAATTTCCTCCTCGATTATTCCAGCATTTTTTGTTATGTTTGTAAATAAACAAATCAAAAACAAAACAAAAGCATGAAAAAAACTTGGATTATCGTTATTGCAGTTATTGCTGTCATTGCAATATACTTCACTTCTACTTACAACTCGATGGTAGCTCAAGAAGAAGCTGTCAGTACAGCATGGAGCAACGTAGAAAACCAATACCAACGTCGTTCAGACCTTATTCCAAATCTTGTAAATACAGTCAAAGGATATGCAGCACACGAAAAAGAGACATTTGATGCAGTAGTATCGGCTCGCGCCAAAGCTACACAGACTACCAGCGTGCACAAGGTGAAGTAGGCAGCGCTCTAAGCCGTTTGCTGGCTGTAACAGAAAACTACCCTGAACTGAAAGCCAACGAAAACTTTAAAGAACTACAAGCACAGTTGGAAGGTACTGAAAACAGAATCAGTGTAGAACGTCGTAAATTTAACGAGACTGCACGTGGATATAATACGGCAATCCGTAAGTTTCCACGCAATATCGTAGCCGGTATGTTCGGATTCGAAAAACATCCATACTTTGAAGCTGAAGAAGGCAGCGAAAAAGCGCCGGAAGTAAAATTCTGATTTTATGAAACTGAAAACCTTCTTATACCTCCTGCTACTTCAACTCAGTTGTCTGTACGCAACAGCAAAGGAATATCGGGTAGAGGATGTCCCCATGGTTCATCTTGAAAACCGCATGCGATATGTCAGCAATCCGGATGGTATTCTATCGGATGCTACTGTAATGACTATCGACACTACCCTTTACCGTTTGGAGCAACAAACCGGAATACAGACCTTGGTTGTAGCAGTCAACCAAATAGAAGGAGGCGACTGCTTTGACTTTGCATACCGGTTAGGAAGAGAAAACGGCGTAGGCCAGAAAGGGAAAGACAACGGTCTAGTAATTCTACTGGTCACAGGAGAAAGATGCATTCAGTTTGCTACAGGATACGGACTTGAAGGCGACTTGCCCGACGCACTCTGCAAACGTATTCAGGAAAGGTACATGAATAAATACTTTTCCGAAGACAATTGGGATCAAGGTATGCTGGCTGGTGTACAAGCTATACGCAAGCAGCTAGACGGAACGGGTACTCCTCTGACATTACAAACACCAGAAGGAGAAAGCGGCTTGTTGCTGATAGGTATCTTGATTTGCTGCTTCGTAGTTGTTCCACTGGCCTTATGGTATATGGTAAGACAGCGCAGCAAATGCCCGAATTGCCACAAGCACACACTTCGCCCGCTTTCCAGCCGTACCATTGAGCGAATAAACGGAATACGCACGGAAGAAACAGTATACCGCTGCAGCAATTGCGGATATACTCAACGACGACAGCAGCGTAAAAGAGACGACGATTTCCATCACCATGGCGGAAGCGGTGGTCCTTTCCTTGGCGGTCCATTCTTTGGCGGTGGATTTGGAGGTGGCAGTCGTGGTGGCGGTTTCAGTGGCGGTAATTTTGGAGGAGGAGACTTTGGAGGCGGTGGAGCCGGAAGCAAATTTTAAATGACATTTATCGAACAAGAGAAAACAAAAACATGTACAATAATACATTTGGAAACCTATTTCGACTCACAAGCTTTGGAGAGTCGCATGGGAAAGCTATAGGAGGAGTAATTGATGGATTCCCAGCCGGGATTGTAATTGACATGGATTTTATCCAACAAGAATTAAACCGACGCCGACCAGGACAATCAGCTATTACAACGGCTCGCAAAGAGGCTGACGAAGTAGAATTCCTTTCTGGTATCTATGAAGGTGTATCGACTGGATGCCCCATCGGCTTTGCTGTATGGAATACCAACCAACACTCCAACGATTACGACAATATGAAGGATGTATATCGTCCCTCGCATGCAGATTATACTTATACAGAAAAATATGGCATACGCGACCACCGTGGTGGAGGTCGTTCATCTGCCCGTGAAACTATTGCACGAGTGGTAGCCGGTGCATTAGCCAAATTGGCTTTGCGCCAACTGGGTATCCAGATAACTGCTTTCACCTCTCAAGTGGGCCCTTACATTTTAGAAAAAGACTACACACAGTACGACCTTACCCGAATAGAAGAAAATTCAGTACGCTGTCCGGATCAGGAACTGGCAGCAAAAATGGCTGACTATATCTATAAAATAAAAGGAGAAGGTAATACTATCGGAGGTGTCATCAGTTGTGTAATCAAAGGATGCCCCATAGGATTGGGTCAGCCTGTATTCGGAAAACTGCATGCAGCTTTGGGCAATGCGATGCTTAGCATTAATGCCGTAAAAGGATTTGAATACGGGCAAGGATTTGGCAGCATGGAGCAAAAAGGAAGTGAGCAAAATGATATTTTCTATAATGAGAATGGAAAGATTGCCTTGCGTACCAACCGTTCAGGAGGAATACAAGGTGGTATCAGTAACGGTGAAGATATTTACTTCCGAGTAGCCTTCAAACCTGTGGCTACGGTTCTTATGGAACAGCCTACCGTAGACCGTCTGGGAAATGAAACGATACTGAAAGCCAGAGGCAGACACGATCCCTGCGTACTTCCACGTGCCGTTCCTATTGTTGAAGCAATGGCAGCCATGACCATTCTTGACTATTATCTTCTTAATAAAACTACCAGACTATAAATAAAAAAATATAATATGGCCGACAATTATCTGGAAAAGCAACGCGAGCTATACGAAGCCCGCAAAGCAGCATGGGAAAAAACACGGCGAAGTAAAAAGCGAAAGGTACAAAACCCAAAAACTGCTTCCTCGCCCTCTGCTACTCCATCTCCTGTCCCATCAGATGAGACAGATAAGGAAAACATAAAGTAAACTGTAATCACATGAACAACCGATACGAGGAACGTTTAGGTACAGACCGGATACTACCTCTTGTCTTCAAGATGGCACTTCCGGCTGTAGCTGCTCAGTTAGTGAACTTATTATACAACATTGTAGACCGGATTTATATCGGGCATATTCCCCACATAGGAACTGATGCTTTAGCCGGCATTGGAGTAACTGGAGCCATTATAATTCTTATTTCCTCATTTTCGGCTATTGTAGGGGCTGGTGGCTCTCCACTGGCCGCTATTGCTTTGGGGCAAGGCGATCGTGTGCGTGCCGGAAGAATTTTGGGTAATGGATTTGTACTACTGCTTATTTTTACGGTTCTCACTTCCGGATTGACTTATCTGTTCATGGAACCGATTCTACGCTTTACAGGTGCCTCCGACCATACAATCGGTTATGCAATGGATTACTTGTCCATTTATCTTTTGGGTACTCTGTTTGTGGAAGTATCTGTAGGACTAAATCCCTTTATCAATACCCAGGGACGTCCGACTATTGCCATGTACTCGGTTCTCATCGGAGCCTTACTCAACATCATTCTCGATCCACTTTTTATTTTCACCTTTCAGATGGGGGTAAAGGGAGCTGCTCTGGCTACGATACTTTCTCAAGCTTGTAGTGCAATATGGGTACTTTCTTTTCTCACCTCTTCGCGTGCCTCTCTCCGACTGGAACGAAAATACATGAAACTGAACTGGAATGTAATTCTCTCCATCTTAGCCCTAGGTGTATCCCCTTTTATTATGGCCAGCACAGAAAGCTTGGTAGGCTTTGTCCTGAACGGAACCTTAAAGGCATACGGTGATATTTATATCAGTGCACTAGCCATCATGCAGAGTGCGATGCTGTTTGTCAGTGTACCGCTGACCGGTTTTGCACAAGGCTTTGTTCCTGTAGCCAGTTACAACTACGGGCATCATTATCGCGAACGCGTAAAATCCTGTTTCAAAGTAGCCGTTACGGTAATGTTTACTTTCAACTGCGTATCAGTTGTGTGCATGATTATTTTTCCATCAACCATTGCCTCAGCCTTTACCAACGATGAAAGACTCATCCAAACCGTATCCCAACTCATGCCTATTTTCCTGGCAGGTATGACCATATTCGGACTTCAACGAGCTTGTCAGAATATGTTCGTCGCACTGGGACAGGCTAAAGTATCCGTATTTATCGCCTTGCTCCGCAAAGTATTTCTGCTGGTTCCCCTGGCATTACTGCTTCCACGTTTTATGGGTATGACCGGAGTCTTTGCTGCAGAAGGAATCTCTGATGCAGTAGCTGCCATCTGCTGTACTGCCATATTTGCCATGCAGTTTCCACGCATTCTTCGGAAGATGGATACGACTCCTCTCAATCGGTCTAATGACTAAAAAAACGTTACTTGTATCGTAAGCTTACGTGATTAGTCACAGAAGCCAACGATACAAGTAACGTGAGCTCACGATACAAGTCGCGTTTTTTTAGCTTATCTATACCGCCAGAACAGGGCTGTAGACAACATACAAAATCTTTATAGAAGCGAAGCGATATACTGCTTCATGGCCGGCATAGCCTTCTGTACTTCACAATACAGTTTGTACTGATTGCGAGTACGGTCCAGGTTGTGCGCCGGATAATCAGTACGATAATAGGTATCTCCATTTATATAGTCTGTAAGAAAGCGTACTGCCTGCATGTAGGGGAACAATGCTACTGCATAAGGCAGCAATTCTGTTTCGCAGGGAGTAAGAAAAGCTTTGGCCGATTCGATGTATCCTTTTGCAAAAGCCTCAAAAATAGTTTGATTGAAAGATACTTTTTCTATATCAGGATCGTCTTCACGGGTAGTATTGGCTGCCGAACGAAGGAAATCACCAAAATCGGAAAAGACAAAGCTGGGCATTGTGGTATCCAAATCAATAACACAAAGCACATTTCCTTCTTTATCGAAAAGCATGTTGCTTACTTTGGTGTCACAATGACAAACACGTTTAGGTAATTTTCCCTCCCTATACAAACGCTCCGCACAGCACATTTTTTCGGCATCACGAAGTATATCATCTACCAGACTTTTTACCTCGTGCAGACGTCCTGCAGCATCAGCTGCTACTGCATCATTCAACTGGCGCAGACGAAACTCCATGTTATGAAAATCGGGAATAGTTTCTCCCAGAGTTTCCGGCAAATCGGCAAGCATTGCCTCAAACTCACCAAATTTCAATCCTACCAGATAAGAAGATTCCGGTGTAACCGCATCTTGAGTAACCGAATCCGGAATAAATACAGAAACTCTCCAATAACTTTCTCCATCGAAAAAGTAAGTCGCTCCTGCAGCAGACGGAACAAAGCGTAATACCTTCCGGTCTATATCCTTTTCACCACGTTCTTCAAGCTTACGACGGATATGCTGGGTTACCAGTTCTATGTTATGCTGCAAAAGAGGAACATCAGTAAAGACCTGATGATTGATACGTTGCAAAATATAATCGGGTGAAGCCGGTTCGGCTGTTTTTACCAAATAAGTCTGATTAATAATACCGGAAGTCAAAGGAGCAACTTCTTTCACGGTACCGATTTCCGGAAATTGACAAAGAATGTGTTCAAATGTATTCATAGTTATCTAATATTTAGAGTAAACAAAAGTAAACGATTCCCTTTACATACGCAAACAGAAGTTCTAAAATAGCATTCTCTTAAGGCTCATATTCCTCTACAACAAGTAGCTCAACCTCAGCCTCATCTCCCGCTACCCGATTGATAACTGTTTTTACTTCTTCCCAGTCCAATTTTCCTAAACCGGCTGCGATACGGGGTAATGCTATCCGATCGATATGATGTGCTTTCGCCAACTCTACCATACCCGTCAACGATTGTTCCACAAAAGAAAGTTCCGCCCCAAGTCTCCAATGCTTTTCTGTACCCAAATTAAAGACAGCCTCTTTCCCATTCTTATACAAGTAAACGTCTCCGGGACAAAATTCTCCGACTTTACACCTGCGTAAATACTCCCGGTACATTTCCGGATAACGCTCTTTAAACTGTACAGCAATACCTCTCCCCATAGCTCCAGCACAATTGCACCCGTGCGCATAAGCATGTACTCCGGCAAGTTTGAAGATATTCCCTTTTGTTATATATGTAACCATCTCTAGATTTATTTATATAAAAACTGAAATAATCTACTGTGAAGTGATAAAGATATTAAATTTAATAATACACATAAAAAGAAAAAAGAGACCACCCATTCCCAAACAGAAAGAATTGTCTCTTTTTTCAGTGATTCCGCTGCGATTCGAACGCAGGACCCACGCCTTAGAAGGGCGTTGCTCTATCCAGCTGAGCTACGGAACCATCCCAATACCATCGGATAATATAAATACTCCATTATATTAATAGGAGAAAGTCCGGCTAATTCTGCTGCAAAAAGCATTTGTGCTCCATATGGAATAAGTCCTTGTACTACACAGGAAAAGATATCCAAAAGACTGGCACTTTTTCGCTTGTCTATACGGAACTGCTCTGCGATATTGCTTGCTAATGGACCTACTGTAATGATGGCAATAGTATTATTGGCTGTGCATACATTCGCAAAACTTACTAAAGCAGCAATCCCTAATTCGGCAGCCCGTTTACTTTTTACACGCAACGTAAGACAATGCAACACATAATCTATTCCTCCATTAAAACGAATCAGTTCGAGCATTCCCCCTGCCATCAAAGTAATGACAATCAGTTCGCCCATACCGGTAATTCCACTTCCCATTGCCCCAAACCAACTGAACAAATCAAACTGTCCGTATATCATACCAATCACTCCAGTAGAGATAAGTCCCAACAATAAAACAAGGACTACATTCACTCCAATCACTGCAGTGCCAAGTACAATGAGATAAGGCAACACCTTTCCCCACTCAATCTGCTGTACCTCGTTCACTGTTTCAATATGCATTCCATATATGATGTAATAAATACAAACCAACAAAGCAGCTGGTATGGCAATCATAGAGTTTACCCGGAATTTATCTTTCATCAGACATCCCTGTGTTCGGGTAGCCGCAATTGTCGTATCAGAGATAAAAGAAAGGTTATCGCCAAAGAAAGCACCTCCCACAACCAACGCTGTCATAAAAGCCATATCGACTCCTGTCTTCGAAGCAATACCGGTTGCCACCGGTACTAAGGCCACAATGGTTCCTACGGAAGTTCCTATAGAAAGAGAAATAAAACAAGACGCAATGAAAATACCGGCTAACAGTAAATTATCAGGCAACAGCATCAACGTCAGATTTACTGTTGCATTAATCGCTCCCATTGCCTTAGCCGAGTAAGCAAATGCTCCTGCCAGAATAAACACCCATATCATCAGCATGATGTTCTTATTGGCAGCTCCCTGCGAATACTGCAATATGCGGTCGTTCAGGCTCAGCCCTTTTGTAGCAGCAACAGCATAAACAGATGCAACCAGAAACGCAACGGTGATAGGCACCTTATAAAAATCATTGACTATCAGCGATATCACCAGATAAAGGCATAGGAATACAACAAGAGGCATCAAAGCCCATCCATTCGGTTTATTTACAATCGGCGTCAGTTTCTTTACATCCATAGATCGTTGCTCTTTAAAAAACAGCGCAAAGATAGGAATTTATATTCAATCTACCTAAAGCGCTTCTTTTCAAGAAACTGATTTACCCTAAAATCATGACATTACCTGAATCTGACACATCTGCATGGCACGTAAGGCATTGGCATGACTCTCTGGGGTAACTCCTGCACAGCAGGATGCATCAACTGATATCGGTATCTCCGGGAAACGGGACTTCAAAATCATCGCATTGGATATGACGCAGATATCTGTACACAAACCCACCAGTTCGATAGATTCTACTTCTCCTATGCCAGCAATCATATCCGACAGTTCCAAAGAACCAAATCCTTTCTTTTCAACGACAGGAGCACCCGTTTTATAAACTTCAGACAGAATCTCCCATCCCCAAGAATTTTTCAAGCAATGTTCTACCGGCAGGTTTCTACCCTCTTGTGTTTGCAAATAATTAGTGTCGTGTGTATCTTGGGTATATATCACCTTACCTCCTACACTCCAATACGAATCCACCTTCTTTCTCACATTTTCTACAATCTGTTTTGCTTCAGAAGTTCCTAAAGCTCCATCCACAAAATCGTGCTGCATATCTACTACAACCAATACTTTCATCACTCTAAATTTATTTATCAGGAATAAAAGTACAAATAAACAAAGACTTACCCAACAGAATACATCATATATATTTTCATAAAAGCTTCTTACTCCCATCCAAAAGTATTTTCATCCCAACCATACGGCATAGCCTAATCAGTGGCATTTTTACTAATTAAATACTACTATAACGAACTTTATGTTATTAATATTAGATAATATACAATAATTCGTTATTTTTGCACGCATATCCCAAGAAAGAATATAACATCATGAAAGTAGCAATTATCAAATACAATGCCGGAAATATTTTTTCTGTACAGCACAGCTTACAGCGTTTGGGTATAGAAGCTCTGATTACTGCCGATAAAGAAGTTATATCCGGTGCCGATAAAATTATTTTTCCGGGAGTAGGACAAGCGGAAACAACTATGAATTATTTGCGCTCCCAGCACTTAGACCAACTAATCAAAGAGCTGAAGCAACCGGTATTGGGTATTTGCCTGGGAATGCAGCTTATGTGCGATTATTCGGAAGAAGGAAATACAGATTGTTTGGGAATCTTTCATGTACCAGTCAAACGCTTTCTACCGACTCAAAAGGAAGACAAAGTCCCTCATATGGGATGGAATACACTTACACACTTAAACAGTGACCTGTTTAAAGGGATGGGAAATAATGAATTTGTATATTTCGTGCATAGCTATTATGTACCGGTCAATGAATATACCGCTGCCCAGACCGACTACATCCTGCCGTTCAGTGCTGCTTTACACAAAGATAATTTTTATGCGACACAATTCCACCCGGAGAAGAGCGGAAAGACAGGAGAACAGATTCTTGTCAATTTCTTAAACTTATAATATAACTATATAAAACAAACAACCATGATAGAACTTATTCCAGCCATTGATATTATAGATGGAAAATGTGTACGTTTATCACAAGGTGACTATTCTTCAAAACAGATATATCATACTCACCCGGTAGAAGTAGCCAAAGAATTTGAATCTTATGGCATCAAACGATTGCATATTGTCGACTTAGATGGAGCAGCTTCTCATCATGTAGTCAACTACCGCATTTTGGAGCAAATAGCCAGCCGTACTTCTCTTGTCATCGACTTTGGAGGCGGTATTAAAAGTGACGAAGATCTCATCATTGCATTTGACAACGGTGCTCAAATGGTTACATTGGGTAGCGTAGCAGTAAAACAACCGGAGCTTTTCTCACGATGGCTTACTCAATATGGAAACGAAAAAATTATCCTTGGGGCTGATGTAAAAAACGAAAAAATTGCCATTGCTGGATGGAAAGAAGAAAGTTCGCAAGAACTGATGCCTTTCTTGGAAAACTACCGTAGCAAAGGTATCTCAAAAGTATTGTGTACCGACATTAGCCGTGACGGGATGCTGGAAGGACCTTCTACAGCACTCTACCAGCAAATTATGTCGGCTTACCCGGACCTTTACCTAATAGCTAGTGGAGGAGTCAGTAGTATAGATGACATTCTGAAGTTACACGAGATAGGTGTTCCTGCTGTAGTAATCGGAAAAGCGTTATACGAAGGACGTATTTCCATCAAAGAGTTAAGCCGTTACCTATAAACGTTTGAAAACAATACATATAATATGTTAGCCAAAAGAATTATCCCTTGTTTGGACATCAAAGACGGACAAACTGTAAAAGGTACCAACTTTATCAATCTCCGACAAGCAGGCGACCCTGTAGAATTAGGACGCATATATAGCGAGCAAGGAGCAGACGAGTTGGTATATCTGGATATTACCGCCAGCCATGAAAACAGGAAGACTTTTACACATCTTGTGGAACAGGTAGCAGCACAGATTAATATCCCTTTTACTGTAGGAGGAGGAATTCACGAGTTAAAGGATGTAGAACGGTTACTGAATGCAGGTGCCGACAAGATTTCCATCAACTCTTCAGCCATCCGTACTCCACAACTGATTGACGAAATAGCAAGACATTTCGGTTCACAGGTTTGCGTTGTCGCCATTGATGCCCGCCAAACCGAGCATGGATGGAGATGTTTTTTGAATGGAGGACGAATAGAAACAGATTTGGATCTATTTGCCTGGGCTCATGAAGCCAACGAACGGGGAGCCGGAGAAATTCTGTTTACCAGTATGGACCACGATGGCATTAAACAGGGATATGCTAACACTGCACTGGCTCAATTAAGTGAACGACTGACCATCCCTGTTATCGCATCGGGAGGAGCCGGCAGCAAAGAACATATAAAAGAAGCTTTTACAGAAGGAAAAGCCAGTGCTGCACTTGCTGCCAGTGTTTTTCACTTTGGAGAAATAAAAATTCCCGAATTAAAACAATATCTTTGCTCAGAAGGTATCAATGTAAGAATTTAAAAAGAACACATTATGACACTCGATTTCAAGAAAATGAACGGATTGATTCCGGCCATCATTCAGGACAATTATACCCAGAAAGTACTGATGCTGGGATTTATGAACGAAGAAGCCTACCGTAAAACCGTAGAAAGCAATAAAGTAACATTCTTCAGCCGTACTAAAAACCGTCTGTGGACTAAAGGGGAAGAAAGTGGAAATTTTCTCCATGTAGTATCTATACAGTCTGACTGCGACAATGATACTCTTCTCATCAAAGTACACCCCGAAGGACCGGTATGTCATACTGGAAGTGATACTTGCTGGGGAGAAAAGAATGAACAGGACATCATGTTCCTGAAAGAGTTACAAGATTTCATCGACAAACGTCATGAAGAGATGCCGGAGAAATCATATACCACTAGTCTGTTTCAGTCAGGCGTCAACAAAATGGCACAGAAAGTAGGGGAAGAAGCTGTAGAAACTGTCATCGAAGCATGCAACGGCACAGATGAACGACTCATTTACGAAGGAGCCGATTTACTTTATCACCTCATCGTATTGCTTACCTCTAAAGGTTATCGTATCGAAGATCTTGCACGGGAATTGAAAGAGCGTCATAGTGAAAACTGGAAGAAGCATTAATCAAATTCAGTATACATGGAAGAAACACTTCTCATCTCTTATAAAGGAGTAGATATCAACCAGCAGGCCCTTGGTATTTTGAATCAGGTAAATTTCGAATTACACAAAGGAGAGTTCATCTATTTGATAGGAAAAGTAGGAACAGGTAAATCAACTTTTCTGAAAACTATCTATGGCGAATTGGACATTGCCGGAGGAGAGGCTACTGTATTAGGCTACAACATGCGTACTATCAAACAAAAACAAATAGCTGATTTACGCAGAAAGTTGGGAATCGTTTTTCAGGATTTCCAGCTGTTGACAGACCGTTCTGTATACGAAAATCTGGAGTTTGTACTCCAAGCCACCGGATGGAAAAACAAGACCGACATACGCAACCGTATACAGGAAGTTCTGGAATTAGTAGGAATGAGCAATAAAGGATATAAGATGCCTAACGAATTATCAGGAGGAGAGCAGCAGCGTATTGTCATAGCAAGGGCCATCCTCAACAAACCTGAAATCATCATTGCCGATGAACCCACAGGAAATCTGGATATAGAAACAGGCAATAAAATCGTTGAGTTGCTGCACCAAATCTGCCAACAAGGCTCAGCTATTATCATGACAACCCACAACTTGAGTTTTCTCACAGAATATCCGGGAAAGGTATATCGATGTGAACAGCACAAGCTACAAGGAGTTAGTGATTTATAAAAAAAGTCAACCATCGTACATTTTATTGATAAAAAAGAGTTTGTATTCATTTTATCACTATATTTGTGCGCTAAAATTATTATAGAACAATTAAAAATTCGGAACAAGAAAATGAAAGTTTTAAAGTTTGGAGGAACATCGGTAGGCTCTGCTCAGAGAATAAAGGATGTTGCCAAATTGATTACTGACGGTGAACAGAAAATTGTAGTTTTATCTGCAATGTCAGGTACGACAAATACCTTAGTTGAAATTTCGGATTATCTTTATAAAAAGAATCCCGAAGGTGCAAACGAAGTCATCAACAAGCTGGAAGCCAAATATAAACAGCACATCGAGGAACTTTATTCTACCGAAGAATATAAACAGAAAACATCAGAATTTGTAAAATCTGTATTCGATTATATCCGTTCTTTTACAAAAGATTTATTTACTTTATTTGAAGAGAAAGTAATCCTTGCACAAGGTGAAATCATCTCTACAAATATGGTTACCAACTATCTGTGCGAACAGGGAGTAAAAGCTGTTTTATTGCCTGCATTGGAATTCATGCGCACAGACAAGAACAGTGAACCGGATCTTACATACATCCGCGAAAAACTTGCCGTACAGTTGGAAGAACATCCCGGACAGGAAATCTACATTACTCAAGGATTTATCTGCCGCAATGCATATGGAGAAATAGACAACCTGCAGCGTGGAGGAAGCGACTATACCGCTTCATTGATTGGTGCGGCTGTCAATGCATCTGAAATTCAGATTTGGACAGATATCGACGGTATGCACGACAACGACCCACGTATTGTTGACCATACTTCTCCGGTACGTCAGTTGCACTTCGAAGAAGCTGCTGAGTTGGCTTACTTCGGTGCCAAGATTTTGCATCCAACTTGTGTACAGCCTGCTAAATACGCTAATATTCCGGTACGTTTGCTCAACACTATGGAACCTGCAGCTCCAGGTACACTGATTTCAAACGACACTGAGAAAGGTAAAATCAAAGCAGTAGCGGCAAAGGATAATATTACAGCTATCAAAATCAAATCGAGCCGTATGTTATTGGCTCACGGATTCTTGCGTAAAGTCTTCGAAATTTTTGAAAGCTACCAGACTGCCATCGACATGGTTTGTACTTCGGAAGTAGGTGTATCAATGTCGATAGACAACACCAAGCATTTGAATGAAATCATCGATGACTTGAAGAAATACGGTACTGTAACTGTAGACCACGATATGTGTATCGTATGCGTAGTAGGTGATTTGGAATGGGAAAACGTAGGTTTCGAAGCAAAAGCTTTGGATGCCATGCGAGATATTCCGGTACGTATGATTTCTTTCGGCGGAAGCAATTACAACATTTCTTTCCTAATTCGTGAATCAGATAAGAAAAAAGCATTACAGTCACTTAGCGACGTATTATTTAATCATAAATAATTGATTATCCCTCATTGACATAAGCGGATGGTACGGTTTCACTCAAGCCGCGTCATCCGCTTTTATTTTTCACTTATAATATATAAAGACTAAACAAGTATGAAAGGAACATTTCCGATTAACAAATTCAGGGAACTAGAAACACCTTTTTATTATTATGATGCCAACCTGCTGCGCGACACATTGCAAGCAATAAAAACTGAAGCAGGAAAATATAGCAAATATTGTGTACATTATGCAGTAAAAGCCAATGCAAATCCTAAGGTATTGAGCATTATCCGTGAAAGCGGACTGGGGGCAGACTGCGTGAGCGGAGGAGAAATCAAAGCCGCTATCAAAGCAGGATTTCCTGCCAGCAAGATTGTATATGCCGGAGTTGGTAAAACCGACTGGGAAATCAATTTGGGGTTAGACTATGATATTTTCTGCTTCAATGTAGAATCGGTACCCGAATTGGAAGTTATCAATGAGCTGGCCGAAAAGAAAGGTAAAATAGCTCGCGTAGCTTTCCGTATCAATCCAGACGTAGGTGCACATACACATGCCAATATTACTACCGGTTTGGCTGAAAACAAGTTCGGTATCAGCATGAAAGATATGGATGGTATCATCGACCGCGCTTTGGAAATGAAAAACGTCAACTTTGTAGGTTTGCATTTCCACATTGGTTCACAGATTCTGGACATGGGAGACTTTGTAGCTCTTTGCAACCGTATCAATGAATTGCAGGAGAAACTGTATGCACGCCAAATCATTGTAGAACACATCAATGTAGGTGGTGGTTTAGGTATAGACTACGCACACCCCAACCGTCAGCCAATCCCTAACTTTGCCGAGTATTTTGCTACTTATCATAAACACCTGCGTCTGCGCCCACAGCAAACCCTGCATTTCGAATTGGGACGCGCGGTAGTAGGACAGTGTGGTAGTCTCATCACCAAGGTAGTTTATGTAAAACAAGGCACCAACAAGCAGTTTGCTATTGTAGACGGTGGTATGACCGACCTGATTCGTCCTGCACTCTATCAGGCATATCACAAAATTGAAAACATCACTTCCGAAGAAGCTGTAGAAACATACGACGTAGTAGGACCTATCTGCGAATCATCGGATGTGTTTGGTAAAGCAATCGACTTGAATAAGGTGAAACGAGGAGACCTCATTGCACTGCGTTCTGCCGGTGCATACGGGGAAATTATGGCTTCGGGATACAACTGCCGAAACCTGCCACAAGGATATACTTCGGATGAACTAGTATAAAGATATAACTCTATCTATATTTTATAAAAGACTGTTTCTGCATGAAGCAGTCTTTTTCTTTTTAAAGAGAACACAGCCCGATATTTTTCATTACTTTTGCACCGTTCAATGAAAAATAAACAATGGAAGCAACTGATATCTGTACACTCTCTACCCTATCCATTGGGTTATGTGGAATACTATTTCTAATCCAGTTATATTATATCTTTGGCGTATACAACCGTATCCACTGTGCTCGTCGCAACACCTCCCCTGCTCCGATACAATATCCTCCTATCTCAGTAATTATTGTCACTAAAGATTCAGGAAAAGCATTAGAAGAAAATCTTCCGGCTATTCTCGAACAGGACTATCCGGAGTTTGAAGTTATTGTTATCAATGATAAGTCGGCAGGTGAAGACGATGACATACTGAAACGTCTGGCTTTACGTTATCAGAATCTTTATCAGAGCTTCATCCCGGAAAGTGCCAGATATGTGAGCCGGAAAAAGCTTGGCATAGCAATGGGAATACGCGCCAGCCGATACGAATGGCTTGTCTTTACAGAGCCTTATTGCCGTCCGACAAGCAAGAACTGGCTGAAAAGCATGGCCGGACATTTTGATGATAAGACCGACATTGTATTGGGGTATAGCAACTTCTTGCCCCAGTCCGGATGGTTTGCACGTAAAATCACAACAATCGAATTCTTCCGTTCTTTGCGTTTCTTAGGCAGTGCTTTAGCCGGACGTCCGTATATGGGTATAGGACGAAACTTAGCATACCGGAAAAGCCTATACGAACGTCACAAAGGATTCTCCGACCACTTACAACTGCAACGTGGAGAAGATGACTTGTTTATCAATGCCGTAGCAAGAAAAGAAAATACACAAGTAGCTACAGAAGCAGAAAGTATCGTCCGCATGCCGGTACCTCCTTTTAAACGCATTTGGTACGAAGAACAGATAAATCATTTGGTTACCGGACACTATTACCAAGGTATTTCCCGACTGATGAATGCCATAGAAACCGGTACATGCATTCTTTTCCAGTTGACTACACTCTGTGCTTTAGCATTAAGCATTTTCCAACAGTGGTGGACGGGAGTAGCCATAGCCTTTCTGCTTTGGCTGATACGCTTCGCATGCCTGATGATGGTTTTCCGAAATACAGCAAAAGACTTGCAGGAAAATCTTTGTTGCATATTCCCGTTCTTCGATATGGCTCGCCCGTTTTGGAGCATAGGTATGAAAATCCGCTATTTGTTCCGTACCAAAACCGACTTTATGCGGCGATAAGATTGGGGATAAGAAAAGCTTTTATTCTTTGTGATTTACTCCATAACCAAACAAAGCAAAATCGCCCAGACAAGGATCGCCGGGAAACACTTTTTCCAGTGCGGCTGTAATCTTTTTCGCATTGTTCAGCGAAAAGGAAGCACTTTCGGTCAGCCCCAACTGATAGGCCACCCTACACACGTGAGTATCTAAAGGTATGACGAGTTGCGAAGCCGACATAGTAGACCAGATACCAAAGTCTACCGGCGAACCGGTACGAATCATCCAACGCAAAAACATATTCAGTTTCTTCTGAGGACTGCGATCGGAAACTCCTAAAAAACTACACAGTTGCTGCATGGGGATACCCTTGTATTCCTTCAAAGCATCTTCCAGTGTTTTTCCTGCAGCATATACTCTATATAGTTTTTCAAAGTATCCACGAACATCGGCATAAGACAGCATACGATAAAAGCTACGACCATCCGATTCCGGAAAATCATCTCTCCATTTTCCGGATAAAACATAAGTCAACGGTGCATGCCCCATGATTCTATCCAGTTCATCGGCTTTCTTCAGAATCTGAATCCGGTTACCAAAACTCAATACCGCTGTCAGCAGCCCACTGATTTCGATGTCTTCTTTCACCGTATACCGGTGCGGAAACTGTACCGGATCGGCCGCTATAAAATCACTACAATGATACTCTTCTGCCCATTTACAGAGACAAGTATCCAATTCATTCTTTGTCAGCATAATATATACATAAAAAATGCCATCCTTCGCTTACGCGCCGAATGGCATTTCCTTTTATTTCATGAGTCTACAATCAGTTGTTGAAATAATAAAGGAAAGTAGCAATACCTTCGAGTGCTTTTTTCTTTTCTCCTTCTATTTCGATAGCAAACTTAATTTCAGCCTTTGCAGTACCACGCAAATTTACCAGTGAATGCAAATGAGCTACCATACGAATTTTCTGTCCTGACAACACAGCCTGACCGAACTTCATTTTATCCATTCCGTAGTTTACCATCATTTTCAAGTTGTTCACCTCGATAATCTGATTCCAGAAATAAGGCAACAATGAAAGGGTAAGATAACCGTGTACGATAGTGCTCTTAAACGGACTTTCTGCTTTAGCTCTTTCAACATCAACATGAATCCACTGATGGTCTAAAGTTGCATCAGCAAACTGATTAATACGTTCCTGAGAAACTTCCAGCCACTCGGATACACCAATCTGCTGTCCCAACAGTTTTTCAAATTCTTCGTACGAATTAATAATTACTTTACTCATATAATAAGATTTTATTGATTACACAGTTACATATAAAGACTGGAAAAACACAGACAATAGTATACAAAATTTCATAAAGCTTAAATTATAGTATACCAAGCTATAACCAATCTGTTGCAAAGATAGTGAAAACTCTACGAACTCTTACTTTACCGTATCATTTTATAATAAATTTTACACAAAACGAATAATGTTCTATAGCCGCCGACGTCGGCTGCAAAACCAATGACGCCGATTATACGGACAACGTCATCGGCTATGCGGACGACATCGTAGAACGAAATACGTTATTGCATACAGAATAATCTGATAAATAAACATTTTTATACTTCAATATCATACCTTCATATTTACACAAAAAAACTGCAATTCTCTCCTGAAATAAAAGTCCGAAGACCTTCAGGCAAGAATTGCAGCTATAATCAATAAAAAATAGTTTAATCTGATATTCAGAGTTCCTCACACTCCTTCAGCCACAATGCCGAACTTGCATCACTCGGCATACGCCAATCGCCACGCGGACTAAGCGATACCGAACCAACCTTTGGACCGTCAGGCAGGCACGAACGCTTGAACTGCTGATTGAAGAAACGACGGCAGAAAGTAGTCAGCCATTTCTTGATAGTTTCGCGGTCATAAACATCCTTAAAGGCTATCTCTGCCAGATAGAAAATCTTAGCAGGACGAGAGCCAAAGCGCAGGAAATGATAAAGGAAGAAATCGTGCAACTCGTATGGACCTACCAAATCTTCCGTTTTCTGTTTTATGTTTCCGTTTTCGTCGGCAGGAATCAACTCCGGACTAATTGGAGTATCAATAATATCAAGCAAAGTAGCACGTGACTCTGCATCGACTCCTGTTTCGGCTACCCAAGTCACCAGATAGCGAACCAGTGTTTTAGGTATGCTGGCATTCACTCCGTACATCGACATATGGTCTCCATTGTACGTAGCCCATCCCAAAGCCAGTTCAGACAAATCGCCGGTACCGATAACCAATCCTCCTACTTTATTGGCATAATCCATCAGAATCTGTGTACGCTCACGAGCCTGACCGTTTTCATAAGTGACATCGTGTACATTAATGTCATGCTCTATATCTTTGAAATGCTGAATACATGCATCCTTAATGCTGATTTCTTTAGTGGTAACTCCCAAAGACTGCATTAAATCCAGTGCATTATGGTAGGTACGATCGGTAGTTCCAAAACCAGGCATTGTAATACCTACAATTCCCTTACGGGACAGCCCCAGTTTATCGAACGTTTTCACACATACCAGTAAAGCCAGTGTAGAATCAAGTCCTCCGGAAATACCTACCACTACTGTATTGCAGTGTGTATGCACCAAACGCTTGGCCAAACCAGCTACCTGGATAGAGAAAATCTCCTCACAACGTTCGTCAAGCAGTTTGCCACCCGCAGGAACAAAAGGATGCGGCTCTACCGGACGTGTCAGATGCAAGTCTTTCACATTGACCATTTCAGCGCAAACACGCTTTACTGGCTGCTGACTGTAAGCTCGTACACTTGCGGCAAAAGTTGTATTGCCTAATCGTTCGCCGCGCAATCGTTCTACATCAATCTCACTGATGACCAATTGTTCTTCGAATGAGAAACGTTCGGATTCAGCCAACAGAGAACCGTTTTCGTAAATCAAAGCATTACCGGCAAATACCACATCGGTAGTCGACTCACCAAAACCGGAAGAAGCAAATACATATCCGGCCAGACAACGTGCCGACTGCTGAGCCAACAAAGAACGTAAATACTGGTGCTTGCTGATATTTTCTGTATCGGCAGACATATTGAAAATAATCTCTGCTCCTTTCAATGCCAATGTAGAGCTAGGCGGAATCGTAGCCCATACATCCTCGCAGATCTCAACTCCAAAACATACATCGGAAGTCTCAAACAACAGGTTGGCGCTTACAGGAACCAACTGTCCACACAGACGGACTACAGTATCATCAGAATGAGCTGTAGAGGGAGCAAACCAACGTTGCTCATAGAATTCCTTATAATTAGGTAAATAAGTCTTTGGTACTACTCCTAAAATTTTTCCTTTCTGAAAGACAACAGCACAATTCAGCAAAGTAGAATTTACCACTACCGGTAATCCCACAATGGAAATGATATCCAGTTGGCGAGTATTGTTCATAATCTGCATCAAGGCAAATTCTGCCTGCTCGAGCAGAAGTCCCTGTTCAAACAAATCTCCACAAGAATATCCGGTAAAATTCAGCTCCGGAAAGATAATAATCTGTACACCTTTCTCTTCTGCCTGAATTATCTGTTTCTCGGTTTGTTGCGCATTGAACAAACAGTCGGCCACCTTCACTGAAGGAATAGCAGCCGCTACTTTTACAAAACCAAATTTCATATATCCTTACTTATATAAAACAAAGGTAAGAATTAAAAACGAAAAAGCCGGAAAAAGCATCCAATAAAACTCTATGTGAAAAGAAACACTCAAAATCAATTAATGTACAATAAAAGCCCATCCATGAAAATAACAGTTCTTGTAATGAACCAAAGAAACCAGTAAAACGTTGATTATATAAACTCTATTATACATAGAATTGAACAAAATTAAAAAGATATTATTTTTTAGGCTTGCATCTTGTTATTTAAGAAAATGTTTGTATCTTTGCCTTTGAATTAAAATTGTAACAATTACAAAAATCTAAATATAACATGAACGTTTACGAATATTTGCTTAGTTATAACATCAAGCCATCCGTACAACGCATAGCTATTATGGATTATTTGCTCAAGCACAAAACTCATCCGTGCATTGATGAGATTTATTTGGCTTTATGTAAAGAGATACCAACTTTATCGAAAACTACTGTATACAACACGCTAAAGTTGTTTATCGAACACGGTGCAGCCAAAATGCTAACGATCGACGAACGAAATGCCTGCTTTGACGGAGAAATTTCTGCACATGCCCATTTCCAATGCAAAGTTTGCGGAAAGATCTATGATGTCCCTTATAAAGAAGAAACAGAAGAAGTAAAAACCCTAGAAGATAAAGGGTTTATAATAAACGAAACTCATCGATATTACAAAGGAGTTTGCAGTGAATGTGCAGCAAAATCCTCAAAAAATTAAATAGGAAAAAATTAACAACTAACTTAAAAAACTTTGTGATTATGAAGAAATTTATTTGTACTGTATGTGGTTACATCCACGAAGGTGAAACAGCTCCTGAAAAATGCCCATTGTGTAAAGCTCCTGCTTCTAAATTCAAAGAAATGGAAGAAGCTGCAGAAGGTGGTTTGCAGTTTGTAGACGAACACGTAATCGGTGTTGCTAAAGGTTGTGACGAAGAAATGATCAAAGACTTGAACAACCACTTCATAGGTGAATGTACAGAAGTTGGTATGTACTTGGCTATGAGCCGTCAGGCTGACCGCGAAGGCTATCCTGAAGTAGCTGAAGCTTTCAAACGTTACGCTTGGGAAGAAGCAGAACACGCTGCTAAATTTGCAGAATTGTTGGGTGACTGCGTATGGGATACAAAAACAAACTTGGAAAAACGTATGAACGCTGAATGCGGTGCTTGCGAAGACAAAAAACGTATTGCTACTCGCGCTAAAGCTTTGAATTTGGACGCTATTCACGATACAGTTCACGAAATGGCTAAAGACGAAGCTCGTCACGGAAAAGGTTTCGAAGGCTTGTACAACAGATATTTCAAGAAATAATCTTACCCAATATAGATTGTTTAAAGGCATCCTCAAAAGGGATGCCTTTTTTAATGTAAAGACCTTTATAAAAATAAAAAGCCAACTTCCAATCTGATATTTTTCTTTTACCGAATTATCTCAAATACAAAAGAATATATAACTTTATCTATCCAATACTATTGCTTCAGTGTCAAACAAAACTTTTATTTACAAACGCCCCACACTCCCTTCAATACCCCAACGCATTAAACCATAGCCTCTGCACAAATACATAATAGAAAGCTATATATACATTTACGATGTAATCTATATAATATAAACAGAAAGCGCGATTCCTCTTCAATAAATAAAGAGAAATCGCGCTTGCACTATATGATTATATTATTAGTTAGCAGCAGAGTCCTTTGCAGCAGGTGCTACAGGTGCATCAGTTGCGTCTTGTTGAGGAGCAGCAAATCCAGCCGGAGCATTCAACGGATTTGTTTTCTGTTCTTCAATAGCCTGTTCCATAATCACAGAAGAAGATTCTACTGTAGTAGGAACAAGATAAGAGGTAGCAATACTTAACACTACCATGAAAATAGCCAATCCCCAAGTCAACTTTTCAATAAATTCTGTAGTCTTACGAACTCCCATAATCTGATTTGAAGCAGCAAAACTAGAAGAAAGACCTCCTCCCTTAGAATTTTGTACCAATACTACAAAGCACATCAGTACAGCTGCAAGTACAATCAATCCAATTAATAAGTAATACATTTTCTATTTTGATTTAGCGTTAATAATCAATTTTTGTAAAAATCTAATTTGGTCTGCAAAGTAAATGTTTTTTTTCGGATATTTCAAATTTAATTTTTCAATAATTTCCAATGCTTTATCGTATCTATGCTGTTTCACATAAATTTTAGCCAAAGTTTCTGTAAAATAGCTTTCATCCAACTCTTCTCCCTCTACCTTTTCAGGTTCAGTATCCTCTGTTTCTTCTTCCAAATCCACAGTTTGTTCCGAGTCAGGATGTTCATCTACAGACGATTGAAGATTCTGCTTTTCTATAAAATCATCTATCAGCTCCTGATTCTTCAAAGGAACTGTCACTTCCGGTTGAGCATCCTCCTGAAGCAAAATAGAAGTATAATCAATACTCACTTCCTGAGGTATTGAAAGCTCTTTAGCTGTCTGTGCCGGAAGTTCCGACAAAAAACGGTCAATCAAGTCTAAAGTTCGATCCGTACTTTCAGCATTTTTCTCTGCTGTTTTTTCACCATGCTTACCAATTACAAAGCGTTCTCCTTCTATATAATAAAACAGCAAACTCAAGTCGGCTACATATAAAGCACTTTTTTGCAATTCGGTTTTAAAGTCCGGATCTTGCAGAAGAAACAAGTTTTTCAGATAGAGCAAACGCGCAGTCTGAAAATACGGATAGCGTGCCAACAAACCTCTCAGTTCGCCCAGACTCTCTCTATCCAAAAGTTCCGGATGTGCAATCCATTCCTGCAAACGCTGTTGTATCATATTACCAATTAGCTACAGTTGCATTGAATATCTGTTCTACAATTTCATCAATCATCTGACTTACATATTCCTCCTGTACGGCTGAAAGCTGCTGACTGGCATTATACTCACGACTGGCAGAAAACTGCTGTTCAAAGTCTTCTGTATGGTTTGTATTATTGACAAAACGTACATTCACTGTCATACGCAATTCGGCCATGGTAGAATAACCGTCCGAACCGATACCTTTATTGTAAGCATCGTAATTGGTAATCTCACCCGAAAGTTCCAAATCTCCTCCCTGACGAACCTGTTTCAGACGAGTCTGCTGCATAAACTTATCCTGAAGAGCTACGTTAAACATAGACTCCATCGGTCCCCATACGAAAGCAGCCGAACGGTTAGGAAAATTTTCAAACGAAATGGTTTTCACCTTATCGTAGTTAATAGATGAGCCATTGAATTTATACGAAACCGTACATGCTACCAATACACAGGAAACAAGTACAAACGAAGACAGTATTTTCCAATATTTCTTAATCGAGACCATATTCTTTGATTTTACGATAAAGGGTACGTTCAGAGATCTTCAAATCCTTTGCAGCATTTTTTCTTTTACCATGATGTCGCTCCAAAGCTTTACGAATCATCTCTTTTTCCACTTCATCCAGTGATAAATTTTCTTCTATATATTCTTCAGTATCCTGCACATCGTGTTCCTCTACAGGAGTTTCGGTTCTGTTTACCGGATAATTATTGACCAAAGGCACCGATGTCTTTACCACAGGTACAGGAGTCATTACAACAGGTGTTTCAGGCATCATACTGACAGGCGCCTCCTGAATATACTGTACAGAAGAAGTCTGTGCCGGATGGCTGACCTGTGTTCCTGCCCGCTCCGACATAATATCGTGTACCAGTTTCTTGAGTTCCGTCACGTCACGACGCATATCAAATAATACCTGATACAAGATTTCACGTTCACTTTCAAAGCTTTTCTGCGATGTTGCAGCTTTACCTCCAAACAAAGCCGGAAGACGGGATACATTTTGTGCAGGAAGATACTGTTGCAGAATATCTGCACTGATATCCCGATTTGTTTCAATGATAGAAATCTGCTCTGTAATATTTTTAAGCTGTCGGATATTACCCGGCCAGGAATAAGAAACCAACATCCGTCTGGCATCTTCCGTCAACTGAATGGCAGGCATACGATATTTCTCTGCAAAATCGGATGCAAACTTACGAAACAACAGCGCAATATCATCCGCGCGTTCACGTAAGGGAGGAACCTTGATTGGCACTGTATTCAAACGATAATACAAATCCTCACGAAAACGTCCTTCGGCTATAGCTGTAGCAAAGTCTACATTCGTAGCAGCTACAATCCGTACATCTGTTTTCTGTACCTTTGAGGAACCAACCTTAATGTATTCACCCGACTCCAACACACGAAGCAAACGAGCCTGAGTAGACAAAGGCAACTCACCCACTTCATCCAAAAAGATTGTTCCACCATTTGCTTCGGCAAAGTATCCATTCCGGTCGCTGATAGCCCCTGTAAATGCACCTTTCTCATGCCCAAACAACTCAGAGTCGATAGTTCCCTCCGGAATTGCACCACAGTTCACAGCAATATAAGGCCCATGCTTACGACGGCTAAACTGATGGATAATTTGCGGAAAGCTTTCCTTACCGACTCCACTTTCTCCCATAACCAGTACAGACAAGTCGGTAGGAGCCACTTGCATCGCGATATCAATAGCCCGATTCAATCCCTCAGAGTTACCGATAATCCCGAAGCGCAACTTTATATTCTGTATTTCCGATTTAACCATAAATTTTCTTCCAATAGACAGCAAAAATACAAAAATAATCGAACTCTAAAGGCATAAATCCGCATAGATTTTCACTCTTTTCTACCCTCTTCCGAATCTTATGCCTGCTCCGCCGTTTCTGTATTGACATGACATCACAGAACTTTTCCAGTCAACGACTGAAAGACATAATTTCAACTACAGACAAAGACAATGAAAACATCAGTCTCCGATAACAGAAGAACTGTTCGGCCGACGGCGATGGCTCTGCAGCCGGCGACGTTGAATAGACAAACGCCAACGCCGGCTATACAGACAACGGCGCCGGCTATCATAGACGGATGGTATCGAACACGCTCCTTACAGATAAAGCAGCATCCTCATCCAGTCATAAAAAAAGAACCAGTCGCTTTCCTCTTCTCGTCATAACCGGACGAAATCGAAAAACGACTGGTTCTCCTTACAATAAAGAAATCTATAAAATCAGAATACTGTACGTATCATGAAACGAATACCCCATTTATTGGCTGTAGGCAAATGGTTGTAATTCAAACGACGTACATATTCCACATGAAGCAATTTAAAGATATTATGAATACCAGCTGTAACTTCCACATAAGGAACCTTAGGATCCATCACATTGCTGGAGTAATTATAATGCCCTGTACGGTCATAATGTCCTGGGAACATCATCAGTTCATTGTCGTTACGGTTCTGTTCAAGGAACGGATTGTTTTTATCAGTCAACTGTCCCCATAAACATTTAATCCCGATAAACTCACGCCACTTCAATCTGTTCAGCAGAGGAATACGGTTGAACAGCTTACCCTGCATGTTCCACGATACATCCAAAGAAGCATAACGGTCGTTCAGGAACTCCATGTTGTTAATCAAGTTGAAAGTTTCATCCTGAATGATGTACGACAAGTTGGCTGCAGGCATAATCAGCAGAGGGAACGGGACCTTATTCCACTGGATACCTGCTTTCAGACGTGCATCAATATTTCCCCACGAACTCAACCAGATACGCTTATAGAAACCTACTTCGGTCACATTGTAAGTATAATCGCCTCCCAGCACCCCTTTCAACGCCAAGGTATGTTGCAGAGTAAATACCGGTGCATCCAGATTAATAGGCAAACGGCGCTGTTTGGTATTCACAAAGGTTTCTCCCGGTGCATAGCGGAATGCCAAAGTTGCTTCGGATACCGTAATATCGTGTACATTGAAAGGAGATTTCACCCATTCTGTTCCCGTCAGCTCACCGGCAGCAATAGCTTCCTGCAACTGGTTTTCTCCGGCATTAGTACGATAAAACAGCATACCGCAAGGTTCGTAGTTTGCATGTTTCAACGTAACGGTTGTCTTCAATCCCGATTCTTTTTCCAGTTCGTACTTCACAATCGCTCTGCGCTCATAGTTATACTGGTCTACCGTAGACACTTTCAGCGAAGTAAACACGTTATCCTTATCGGTATTGATATATTTGTCGGAAGGCAACATATTATCATACTGATAGGTAAATGTCAGTGAGTTTTTCGGATATTCGCGGGGCAAATATTCTTTTTTATTGAAAGAATACTCCACCTCACCCATATATTTCGATTTCTGATCCTTGAAACCATACGCATAATATCCCTTCAGGAAGAGATGAGGATGCAGATTGGCCGTAGTCTGTGCCGATGCACGCAAACGGAGTCCATCAATATAGTTGCTCGTAATCATGGTGTTGATAGGTCCGATATCCACTTTACTCGGATGCTTGGGTGAGCCAGTTTCCACAAAGTTCTCAATCAGCGCCTTCAAACCAAACATGATATACTTGAATCCTTTTATTTTTGTCAGATTATCCACAAACGAGCCCATCTTACTCTCCGATTTACTCAGTTCCTCCTGACGATACTGATTCCAATACGCGTCATCCCGCATCATGGCATTGACGTCTTTCACCTCACTGCCTTTCCGTTTGAATATCTTTTCGGGTATGGGTTCAAAACTAAAATCGAAATAACGCGTCGTTCGCCTTACCTGGTACGAGCCCAGTACCTTTTTCAGATAAGACAATTCACACAGCATATCGTCTTCCATCAGGGCCCATTCGCCGGTAGGAAGTTCACCAAACTTCTGGTCTATAATCATATTATCCACAAAGTTGATGTCGGTCTTCTTCGGAAGATTCAACGTACACTCTTTCACCCGGTAGGTAGAGTCGGCCAGGATATACAGATGTCCTGTAAAGCCAAAGTCACGGGAGTTATTGGGCACAAATGTAAGATGGAAACAGCGTTCTTTTTCCACATACACCGTATCCATGATATAGAACTTATAGAAGTCGATACCTGCTTCAGATACCGGACTGTCGAACGGATACTGCAAGAAACGGAAACGGTCTTCATAAATATCAATATCCTGGAATACATCTTTCAGTACAGTAGTCAGCATATCTCCCGTACTGAAAAGTTCATTGATACCTGAAGAATTAATCCCTTGAATAATAGTCTTCTCTGCATGCGGTTCCTTACGGTATACCTTCTGTGAAACCGTTTCATCAACCGACACAGGAAGAATATTCTTTCCCGTCATTTCGCACAATTCTACCTGATCTCTAAAGAACGGATATTTCTTGAAAAGGAAAGACTCGCGCAAGGAATCGGCAGTAATGTTATTGACTGCAAGAGTAATCTTCTGATACTTATTATAACTATAAAAGTCATTCTTCTCCAGGCTGGTACGCTGCTTGGAGGAAATCACTTTCTTCATCAATTCTACTGCCGGATTATTCTTACGGGAATATTTTTCCTTTTTGGGCTTTACAACGACTTCATCAAGCACTAAATCAGAACGCATGCTCACATTCAATTCACGCGTTTTGGAAGACACTTTTTCTACCCTTGTAGTATATCCTACCATTGAAAAAGTCAAATTGGTCCATCCCGGACGATAGTCAATAGAATATTTACCGTCAATATCGGTTATTGTTCCCACTCCTTTCCCGTCATAATACACATTTAAATAAGGAATAGGATCTCCTGTATCCGAATCTATAACAACACCGTGTATCTGAGACCATACATTAAGCGTCCAGACACATGCCATTATCACAAACAGGAATAATCGTTTTATCATACAAACAATCTTTTTTACCCTTTATATTTGAAAAACGAAGCGAAATTACTGCTCTTAATTCTTTTAGACAAATCCAACACCCCGAAAAATGACAAATAGACCGTCTTTTATGTAGTATTAACCATTATTAATTTAGATTTTTAGAAATTGCATTTAAAATAAAAAGTGTACTTTTGTAGGCTCAATCGAATTGCAAAAAGAGACAAATTAAAATTCATAAGATATTAGAGAATATGCCAAAAGCGCCTTTATTCCATAATTTTATAGCAACAGGATTTGGTTCAGGATACAGTCCAATAGCACCGGGAACAGCCGGAGCTCTGCTTGCCATGCTCATTTGGTGGGGATATTCCCTCCTCTTCAGTCACTGTATCTCCATCCCTGTACTAACTTTTATTGTAATTGTGGTATTTACTTTTGCTGGAGTATGGTCTTCCAGCGTAGTCGAAAAATATTGGGGAGAGGACCCGTCACGGGTTGTTGTAGACGAGATGGTAGGCACCTGGATTGCCTTGCTGGCTGTACCGGAAGGTGCTCATTGGGGATATATGCTGGCCGCATTCGTATTGTTCCGCTTTTTCGATATAGTGAAACCGCTTGGAGTAAGAAAAATGGAAAGCTTGCCTTCCGGATTCGGAATCATGGCCGATGATATTCTAGCCGGAATATATGGTTTTATTATAATTTATTTATACAGACTCTGTTTCGCGTGAAAGATATACTGACATCATTCCGACAAGGGAAAGGACTATTCATGTTTATGCGGGCACAGTTGTCTGCACAAATTGCGACAGTAACAGATTTTCTGTTGTCTATTCTGTTGAATCAGTTTTTTGGAATGTATTATGTATATGCCACACTCATCGGTTCAGTAACAGGCGGACTAGTAAATTGTATCATTAACTACAAATGGACATTCCGGACAGACGACTGCAGTCCGGCAAATGTCTTATTCAAATATATATTGGTATGGATTGGCAGCATCGGACTAAATTTATGGGGAACTTACCTGCTTACCGAATTCCTGCTCATGCAGAATGGCTTTATTCAACTTAATTCTTCCACAGCCTTCATTTTATCCAAAGTTATTGCAGCAGTAATGGTAGCTGTACTTTGGAATTATAATTTGCATCGGACTTTTGTATTCAAAAATGCACACATCAACAGATTACTGAAGAATAAAATAAAACGAATAAAATATGGAAATAAAAAAACAAGCAAAAAAGATGCGTGATGCCTTGCAGCAACTCATCTACAAAATCATCAATCCTCTTATTCATGGAATGATTAAGATAGGAATTACTCCTAATGTAGTTACAACAATAGGATTTCTCGGTAATCTGGCCGGTGCCTGCATACTTATCTACGCCGGTGCACACCCAGAACAAGAGCCTTTTACCTGCATAGGATGGGCTGGAGGTATTATTTTATTATCTTCTTTGTTTGATATGATGGACGGCCAGGTAGCACGCATCGGAAACATGGCCTCTACTTTTGGAGCAATGTACGACTCTGTGCTCGACCGTTACAGCGAACTGGTCACATTGGGTGGTATTATTTTCTGTCTGTTCGGACATCAGCAACTGGCAGGTGCAGTGATTACATTTGCTGCTCTTATCGGCTCATTGATGGTCAGCTATGTACGAGCTCGTGCAGAAGGTCTGGGACTGGAATGCAAAATCGGATTCATGCAGCGTCCGGAACGTGTAGTACTGACTTGCATCGGACTACTGGCTTGTGGAATCACAGCGCATACAGCATCCGATTTGTCTTTTGACCCAATGCTTATCCTTATCGTACCGATGGGATTCATTGCCATCTTTGCCAACGTAACAGCTTTTGCGCGTATCGAATACAGCCGTCGTCAGTTAATCAAGAAATAAGTCCAACCGATGAATACATTATACAATAAACCTACTGCAAGGGAAAGCCTGACGCTTGTCTTGTCTCTGGCAGCCTGGATGCTTGTAACGGCTTTATTTGTGGGAATACGTCCGGAACACATCGGAATGGGAATACTGATAGCTGCCCTTTTCCTGATCAGCTCCGTTACACGCAAACTCGTAGTAGCTCTTCTTCCTTTTGCCATATTCGGCATTTCATACGACTGGATGCGCATTATTCCCAACTACGAAGTAAATCCTATTGACGTACAAGGACTTTATGAAGCAGAAAAAAGCCTGTTTGGTATAACTACAGCTACAGAAGGGATACTGACCCCCAACGAATATTTTCATCTTCACAACTGTCCTGCAATGGATTTTATGGCTGGTATATTCTACCTGTGCTGGGTGCCCGTACCTATTCTATTCGGATTAGGACTTTATTTTGCCAAACAACGTGCCATATACCTTCGCTTTGCTTTGGTATTCCTCTTTGTCAATCTGATTGGCTTTGCCGGATATTACATTCATCCGGCAGCTCCACCTTGGTATGTGATGAAATACGGATTCGAAGTCATACTGAATACTCCCGGCGATGTAGCCGGACTGGGACGTTTTGATGCAATGACGGGACTCTCTATATTCGACAGCCTCTATGCCCGAAACTCAAATGTGTTTGCAGCAGTTCCTTCACTCCACTCGGCCTATATGGTAATAGCTTTTTATTACTCACTGAAGGCTAGATGCAGCAACTGGCTACGAGGTATCTTTGCTTTCATTATGATTGGCATTTGGTTTACTGCCGTTTATTCCGGACATCATTACGTTATAGATGCCATACTCGGCGCCTCATGTGCCATCATCGGTATCGTGGTTTTCGAATATGGATTGATGAGAATTCCTGCATTTTCACGCTTCATTGACAGATATACTCACTACATTAACTGATAAAATCAGCCTGTAAATGAGAAATTTGCCATAAAATGAGATAAAACGACAAACATACATCTCTTAAAAGTCTAAAAAATTGCCTACCTTTGCGGGCAAATTTTTAGACTTTACGCCAATGAATGATATTTGTTGCATCGGACACATCACTTTAGACAAGATAATTACTCCGAAACAAACTACTTACATGCCTGGAGGAACGGCCTACTATTTTTCTCATGGAATCCGTCACCTACAGAACAGTCAAAATTATAAACTGATAACAGCGCTGGCACCAAGCGAAATGGCTTCGGTAGAAGAGCTTCGCAGCAAAGGAGTAGAAGTAAAAGTGCTTCCCAGCAAGCATACTGTATATTTCGAAAATGCATACGGTGAAAACCAGGACAACCGTACCCAACGCGTATTGGCTAAAGCCGATCCGTTCACAGTAGAAGGCCTCGAAGGAGAAGAAGCCCGTTTCTATCATTTGGGAAGTCTGTTGGCCGATGATTTTCCGTTGGATGTTCTTCAATATCTATCAAAAAAAGGTACACTTTCTGTCGATGCACAAGGATATTTACGTGAAGTAAGAGGAGAGAATGTTCACGCTATAGATTGGGCAAACAAAAAAGAAATGCTGCAATATGTAGATATTCTGAAAGTAAACGAACACGAGGCAGAAGTGTTGACCGGACTATCAGACTATCAACAAGCCTCTATCCAACTGGCAGAATGGGGAGTCAAAGAAGTTTTGCTCACATTGGGAAGTTCCGGTTCTCTGATTTATGCAGACGGTAAATTTTACAGAATACCAGCTTATCCACCCAAAGAAGTAGTAGATGCTACCGGTTGTGGAGATACATACGTAATGGGATATCTGTATATGAGAAACAAAGGAGCTTCATATGAAGAAGCCGGCTGTTTTGCTGCTGCATTGTCTACTCTGAAAATTGAAAAATCAGGTCCTTTCTCCGGCAGTGAAGAAGAAGTCCTTCAAATCATAGAAAACAGTAATCTTCATCCAGAGATTTTATAACATAAAAAAGAGTGTATCCATTATAAGTTATTCAGTGGATACACTCTTTTCTTTTATAATTATATAATGCTATTTTAAATCCTTACTCAAAATCGCTTTGCTGCTTCTCAACTTCCATTAAACGCATTTTCTTCTGTCTATTATCATTGTCAACCTCTACACTCTGATGCTCTATAAGGTATTTTTGTACAGAATGAAGCAGATTTAATTCTTCTTGATCGGCTATCCACTCTCTAGAAGCAGGATGAGTAGTAATCTCTATTTCTGCCGACTGAGGTGTATGAATACCTTGCCAACACATAGAAGCACGTACTCGAATCTTTCCCGGTACCGTAGTTGACTGCACTAACACAGGAGCAGTCCCCCACGAAATAGCCCTTGGATTAGTAAATGTACGTTCATCAGCCACCAACCGGCCTTCTCCTTCTATTTCAAATTTTATCATTCCGTTATTCAGGCGTTTGATATTTCCTTTTTCATCGGTTATAGCTGCTACTACTGTCACTATATCCGAACCATCAGCTACCATATCCACTCCTTCATTGTCTACCCACAGCACTAATTTAGATGGACGGCGTGCTGGTTCCACTTTATGTGTAGCTACTACCTTGCCACCTACAAGTCCCTCTGCCAGCAAATAAGAATCAGCCTGTTTTGCTTCACGAGAGAGTGCCTTATCATCCATGACATCAAAAACCCCGGGAAAAGTAATTATAGGAGAAGGCATACCTTGTTCATCTGCCGGTTTACGATAAGTAAACGTTTTCCCTTCCTTACAATACGTCAACCGTACTTCCTCACAGTTACTATATACGGTAATATCTTTAGGTGAAAAAGGAGTCATGGCATGAGCCATATATACCATCGGACCATTCTCTGCTATTAAAGCCGGATTCTCTTGTACCGGACGCTGCGAACAAAACATATAATAAGAATATTTAGGTTGACGGAATGCATCCATTATCCCTCCATAAAACGGATCGGGATGATAACCTCGCTGATGATCGAACGAATGCCATAAACAACCACCTACATGTTGACGGGATGTACGATATAAAGCATCATAACAAGTATATTGATAAGAAGGCTTGGCATATCCCTGAGCCTGAATCAGCATTGGAACTTCTCCCCATCCTCTATATACCCTACTTGGAGAATTATGAGAGTTCCAGTCATCCACGTTATCGCCCCATTCCCGGGTAAAATAACTGATTTTGGGATCCATTGTATCCGTATTAAACGCTCCTCCTGCTCCATTCAACGGATGAGTAAAATGAACCGGGAAATACTCGTGTCCTTTAGCTGTCACATCACATCCTGCATAACAATAAGGATAGGGATACTCTTCTTTCAGAATATTAACTACATTACAGGCAAAATCTTCCGGATACCAGGTTTCATTCAAAATGGGTTCCCATATCCATACAGAAGGATGATTACGGTCACGACGTACCATATTACGTATATCACTATATACACGACGCGCAAATACTGGTTCCTCATTCCAGAACTGCCATCCCGGTGTATTGACAATGACAAAAAGTCCCAACTCATCGCAAGCATCCATGAATGCAGGATCCTGCGGATAATGTGCATTACGAATTACCCGAAGCCCTGCATCTCTCAGTTTTTTTGCGTCACGCCAGTGTAAGCTATTTGGCAACGCATTGCCTATCACGGCGAAATCCTGATGACGGTTGGCACCAATTAAAGGGAAAGGATAAGGTTTTCCATTCAGCCAAAATCCGTCCTTTCCTTTAAACTCAATACTTCGTATCCCTATTCTTCTGCGGTATCCATCCACCGTATCTCCATTCCGATCTTTGACATACACAAACAAATCGTACAAATAAGGAGAATCAGGTTCCCACAAATGAGGTTGCTGTACCTTCATTTCTGCAGACAACTGTTGCGCTTTACCAGAACGGAACTTTACATTCTTTTCGGTCATAGCTACCAGTTTTCCTTCTTTATCGCATAAGCGGTATATCAGTTTGCCTGTAAACATTGCAGACGATGCATTTCGCAAATGAGCATCCAGACGAAGCTGAGCTTCTACATCCGAAATATTTCCAAATGAAACGAACAAACCACCACCAGCTACTTCTTCCTCATAATTAGGATCGGTAATATATACTCTATTATGTGCCACCAGCCAACAATCACGGTAAATACCACCTAGATAAGCAAAATCAAGCATATCTTGTGCCTTACCGGGAGGATAAGAAGGGTCATCTGAATTATCTGTCCACACAGCAATCACATTATCCTGTCCATAACGAAGATAGGATGTTATATCTGCAATAACCGGAAGGAAACCTCCAAAGTGTTCCTTCACCAACTGTCCGTTTACCCATACCTTCGACTTACCCATAATTGCTTCAAAATGCAGGAAAAGCTGCTTTCCCTTCCATTCTTCCTGTGGGGTAAAATGCTTTCGATACCAGGCCTCTCCTTGATAATTGATGCAACCACTTGCCTCGTAGGGCAACAGTTCCAAGCCATGAGGCAAAGATACCAGTTTCCAATCCTTGTCGTCAAAATCTACACTTTGAGCTCCAGGCATTTTCCCACGTAAGAATCTCCAGGCGGGATTCATACTATAGGCACTACGTCCGGTTTCAGGAAGCTGATAGAAACCAGCAGTAGAAAAACGGGGTTGATACGAGGCAAAGGCCGAAACGGCACAAAGAACCAGACAAAAACATAAAAGCCTCAACAAATTGGTACAGTGTTTCATAAAATCATAAGATTAGCATCGGTAAATTAAACATCTGCAAAACTATAGAATAAATAAACAGATACAAAAAGAGACCGTCTCAAAATAAAAAGAAGTTTATCATCTTGCGAACCATCTAGCACAGATAGTTTAAATGAGGATAATCCTTTTTACTTTGAAACGGTCTCTTTCTTATTCTATCAAATCAAGCTACAGACAACATTTTACGTGCATAGAACCATACAAATACATATGCACAGAAAGGAACTGCAAACGACCATACCATCGTAGTCTGATCGGCCACATATCCCATCAACAACGGACCAACTACTCCTCCCACCGGAGACATCATCAGGAAAGAAGAAGCACGCTTGGTATGGCTTCCCAGTCCTTTCAGAGACAACGCAAAAATAGTAGGGAACATAATTGCTTCAAAAGCATAACCGCACAGAAGAGCAACCAGTGAAATCAGGCCCACATCGAGCAGCACTACAAACGTAGTAAATACAACTCCGGTAGCACATACAAACAGCATTTTTTCTGCACGCACCCGACGCATAATCCAGCTACCGACAAAACGTCCAACCATGAACAGTCCCAATCCACCGAACGATAAAACCCAAGAGGCATCACGGGCACTCATCCATTTTTGTTCTACCACGTAGTTGATGAAGAAACTATTGATTGAAATCTCACCTATTTCATAAGCAAACAAAGCAAAAGCTCCAAACACAAACAGCTTATGCGACCAAAGACTGACCTTATGTCCTTCCGAATCCACTTCTATAGCATGTTCTATTTCCGGCAGTTTTACACGAGAAAATATAACAGCTACCAGCAATACTATTACTCCCATGCATACATAAGGCAAAGCTACACTTCCACTTCCCTCCTGCCCATCGCTGGAAAACAACATAAATCCTACCAATATCGGTGCACAAATACATCCCAGTCCATTGAACGATTGAGCAAAGTTCAGACGGCTTGCAGCTGTTTCCTTTGCTCCCAGTTCCGTCACATAAGGATTAGCCGCTGTTTCCAGAAAAGCCAGTCCACATCCGATTACGAACAAAGCAAAAAGAAAAGCATTAAACGAAGCAATATACTCCCCTGGAATAAACAGCAAAGCTCCTACTCCATAAAGAATAAGTCCAGACACTACACCTTTTCGATATCCGAAACGATTGATAAATAATCCTGCTGGAATTGCCATCACAAAATACCCCATATACATCGTTACCTGAATAAAGGCCGAATGAGCTTTCGTAATATCAAGCGCTTCCTGAAAGTGTTTGTTCATCACATCCAGAATAGCATGGGCAAATCCCCATAAAAAGAAAAGTGAGGTTACAAGTATAAACGGAATAATATACTGCTTGTCAACCAATGAAGTTCCTTTCGATTTCATTTTTCTACATTTGTTGGTTTTATAATTATTATAGTTTTGTTTTTATAGATAATATGGCCTCAAAGACCAAAATATCATCAGGTACAGTCAGCTTCATATTCAGTCTGTGCCCCTTTGCAATATACAGCGGATACCGTTTCAGTTCTGCCATAAGTGTATAAAGCGACTGCGCACAGATTCCTTTTCTATCTGCTTCTTCATAGGCCTCTTTCAGGTCTTTCAGCCTGAAAGTATGAGGAGTCTGTGCCTTATACATCACTTCTCGCGGGAAATATTTTTCCGATGCCACACCGTCTGTACTGTACATTAACGCTTCATTATCCAATACAGCCGTTATAGCATTCCCTTTTGTTCGGCAGACCTCAATATTATCGGTAATAATCTGCGCAGAGATAAAAGGACGTACCGCGTCATGCACAAGTACAATGTCTTTCATATCGCACACTTCACACAATCCTTCCATTCCTGCCCGCACTGACTCATGGCTACTTTTTTTCCCGACAAAAATATGTTTCAATTTGTCAATGCCATGTTTCTGAGCCAGTTCGCGCACAAAGTCCTCCCAACCCGGCACACAGACAACACCAATTTCATCTATTTCCGGATGCTCTTGAAAGGCTTTCAATGTATATAAAATAACAGGAACACCTCCCAGACATACAAATTGCTTTGGAGTATCAGTTCCCATACGGTCGCCCGAACCTCCAGCCATAATCAGTGCTATGTTCCTTTCTTTTTTCATTTCAACAATATGTTTTCTCAATATTCTTACATAAATTCTCGTGCTTATAGCGCATATAGAAAAACAGAACATTCAAGACTGTTATTTCGAACACAAAATACAGATACGGTTCTTTGACCAGCATCACGACAAAGAGTACCAGTGCCCTTGTATCAAAAGTCAGAATATTTGTGTATTTCATCAGCGGCTTACTTCCACGACGGAATTCTTCGCGCAACTCAACAGGCAAAGTATTTCCATATTTTGTCTTTAATACTTTCAGCAAATGCTGACAAGCGGGCGACATTTGCTCCTGACTGCGAGTATATCGGGTATAAAAGAAGAGATAAATCTTCTCGAACCATGCTTCTTTCCACGAAAGTTTTCTCATTTTTTCCTTCTGTACTACAGAAGAATCCAATTCACATTTATCGGCACCTTTCTGAAAGAATATATGCACATTGCGATAATAATCGGCCAGTGCACATTGCTTACTATGACATATCAGTCCGGCAAATGCTGCCAGCAACCAAATCCATAATCCCCATTCTTCATTCAAGCGCAAACAAATAAAGAAATAGATAGAGAAGAACCATACATCACCAGCAAATCCATCCAAGATACGTCCCAGCAGACTTTTCTGCCCCGTCATTCTTGCCAGTTGTCCGTCGGCACAGTCGTACCAGTTTGCCCATATCAGCAAGAAAATTCCCCAAAGTGTGTGATACAAATCGTCAAAATAAAACATATATCCAGCCAATGCTCCCAGTACAATGGATATAATGGTCACAGCATTGGGATGTACATGTAATTTTTTGAAAAACAAAGCCCAGATATATCCACAAGAACGGGTCACGTAAATTTCAAAAAATCCTTCTGTATCCTCCGATTTCAGCGTAGACTTAATTCCTTTTTTCAACGATTCAAACGACATGATACTTTATAGCTATTTATATTCTTCACTTTCTACCGGACGACGGTTACCAAACTTCATCAGTCCGATACCTACAACAATCCAGATAAGTTCGCGCACACGCATAATCAGTCCCATATATACTCCATAAGCATAAGGTAAGGCCAATCCTCCTACAGCTAAAGCAAATCCTCCCTCACGGGCACCCAACTGCATAGGTGAAAAGAAAAGAGCATTGGCAAACAGAGAAGTAAATGCCAATATCAGAATACAGTCCCAGTAACTGATTGCATCCGTAAAAATCAGCAAAATACAATAAATCTCTGCACACGAAAACACCCTTGCAAAGAATTCTGCTCCCAGCGAAGAGTAGAACGTAATACGATGCTTTCCATGCAACTCGGCTATTTGAGCATCTACCCGTTCCAAAGCATCTTTCTTCCGCTGTGCAAACCCCGTAGCCCAATTCCGCAGAAAAGGTACCTTTTGCAACAGCCCAATGCTTCGCATGGCAAGTCCCGAGCGATATCCTTTTGTAAAAAAATACACGCCACAGAGGCAAAACAGTCCGGACAAACCAAGAAAAGCAGACATACCCGTCGTAAGATAATCAAAATGCAGTACGACATACAGTCCGATAGAAAAAAGCCAGAAGCAGAAATGAGAGAAAATATGCATCATCACATACAATATCACACTCGATGTAGCCTTTTCTACCCCCACATATGGAGTCAGTTCCATAATGCGGTAAGGCTCTCCTCCCATCAATCCCACAGGTGTGGTTGCGTTCAGGGCAAAACCGGTTACCGTATATTTGTATACACGCCAGAAAGGAATTTTTCCTCCTTTGAATCCATCGTGTATAATAATATACCATGCACCTGCGTTCAGCACATAAATCAGCATCCAGAGCAAGACTACCACCGGAAACCAAAGACCAGCCCTGCGTACACTCTCGGCCAGTTCGGTATACGACACATCAAAAGTGAAAAGCATAACGGCTATTGCCGCTATGCCAAACACCAAAAATATATTTCTGTATTTATTCTTCATCGATAGAGTCCAACTTCAGCTTATCGCTGTCGTCACGTTTCTCATAATACTGTTTACGCAACGGACGCGCACTGATTTCTTCCTCTATACAGCGGTTACGATATACATCCAAAGCTACATAAATAGCCTGACGGAAGGAATCTTCCGAAGCAATACCCTGACCGGCGATATCGTAAGCGGTACCATGTGCCGGAGAAGTACGTACAATCGGCAGTCCGGCAGTAAAGTTTACACCTTCATCCATAGCCAACGCCTTAAACGGTGCCAATCCCTGATCATGATACATTGCCAATACTCCGTCGAAATAGCGATAGTTTCCAGCTCCCATAAACCCATCAGCCGGATAAGGGCCAAAACACTGAATACCTTTTGCTATCATTTCATTGATGGCAGGAATGATTATTTCCTGTTCCTCCTTACCAATCAGGCCACCGTCGCCTGCATGAGGATTCAAGGCAAGCACAGCAATACGCGGACAATCTATTCCGAAATCCTTTTTCAAGGAACGATGGAAAATAGCAATCTTTTCCATAATCAATTCCTTAGTCAGATGATTTGCAATCTCTGCAACCGGCACATGGCCTGTTACCAATGCAATACGGAAATCACCTTTCAAAAGAATCATCAATGCTTTTTGTCCCTCGCCCACACGTTCTTCAATGTATTCGGTATGTCCGGGAAAATGGAATGAATCCGACTGAATCGTATGTTTGTTAATCGGAGCTGTAACCAGCACATCAAACAAGCCTTCACGATATTCTTCCAGTCCTGCTTCCAAAGCAGAAAGAGCCGCTTTTCCAGCCTCCTGAGTAGGGCGGGTCAATTCCACCTTCAGTTCATCATCTATACAGTTCACAATATTCACCCGGCCATCCTGAGCTTCCGAAGCCGAATTGATAATACTGAAATTAGTCTGAATATCCATTGTCTTACGATGGTATGCCGCTACTTTCGGTGAACCATAGATAATAGGTGTACACAATTCCAGCATGGACGGGTCGGAAAAGGTCTTTAAAATAACCTCATAGCCCACTCCGTTTATATCTCCGTGAGTAATACCTACCCTTATCTTACCTTCTTCCATTTCTATTTGTTTACTTGTTATTATTCTGTTCAGTTTCTACCTGAGCCTTCTCTTCATCAATGGAGTTGTCTACCGGAATTTCAGAAACCTCTTTTTCTGAAGGAAGTTTCAAGGTATACAACGCAGCATTCAGTTTACGGATCTGATCGCGTTTCAACTTACCCGGATTATAGACAAAACCTTCTACCACAATTACCCGGCCGTTGTTACGGTCTACACGCATATGCGATACAAAAGGACCACCCATTGCGTCATTCCGCATTTCCCACAAGCCACGAGCCTCGAAAGCATAATCGCCTTTTACGGCAATATTGCGTACATCCACAAAGATAGAATCGGCAGTTTCCATATACATACCTTCGCTGGCACCCGGAAGATTGATTTTCATTACCGAGTCACGTTTGTGGATAAAATATTCTTTTGTAAATGTATTCTTATCAGTATATGGGAATGCATACATTACAAAGTTCATATCATTCAGATTAGTAGAAGCCCAGAAGAAATCCTTGCCTTCCTTATAAGAAAGCATATCGGCCGGCATCCAGATGTCACAGTCGAAAAGACTTGCCACTTTAGAAGAAATCACCTGATTGTGTTTCTTTTCCAGTTGCTTCACTTCACGATTCATTTCCGCACGAGTGAAAAAATCAATAATCACCTGTCCGTTTTTCGATACATAATCAGCAAACTCAGCCTGAGTAGGTGCCTGAATAGTCATAATCATCTGAGGAGATGAATAAGCATCACGGGTATACTTAAATTTAGTCTGCGTATATGTGTTCGGGTTAATATCTACGATAATAATATTCCGAAACAGTCTCATCGTACGGTCGAAATGCTCCGGACGTACACGTGAAATACGGAAAGAGCGTTCAGCCTGAGGCAATCCCGGAACATCAGTATCCAGCACATGAAACAAAGCACTGTCCGGACTCATCCAGCAATTGTCGTCTGCCACTACCATTACTTCATAGGGACGTCCGCTCGATACGGGTGTCATTATACTTTTTCCTCCTTCTTTACAAGAAGCCAGCACCAGTCCAACCAGTGCCATACATAAATAAAAGGATAAACGTTTCATATTTTTCTCTGTATTAAATGGTTTCATTTTCTTTTTCTGCCTGTTGCTTGGCAGTAGAGAGCATTCCGCAAGCTGCAAAAATATCCTCTCCTCTCGATGCACGAATGGTCGCAAACAGGCCATGCTGCGTAAGATAATCGCGGAAAGCAATCATCGAATCCGAATCGGTACCCTCCAGATCTACATTCGGAATGGCATGGAAACGAATCAGATTCATGCGGCAATCCAGTCCACGCAAAAGTTTAATCAACTCCTTGGCATAAATCAGACTGTCGTTTACGCCCTTGAATACAATGTATTCGAACGAAAGACGACGTTGCTTGCTGAAATCATAACGGCGTAAAATCTCCACCATTTCCGTAATAGAAAATGCCTTTTCTGCCGGCATCAGTTCCCTTCGCTGTGCCGGGAAAGGAGAATGCAGACTGATAGCCAGATGACAATCACTTTCTTCCAGGAAACGTTCCAGTCCTTTGCGCAGTCCCACAGTAGAAACAGTAATACGTTTCGGACTCCATTTATACCCATAGTCGGCCGTAAGTATTTCCAGTGCACGAAGTACCGCATCCAGATTATCAAAAGGTTCTCCCATTCCCATAAACACCACATTAGTCAATGTATCGCGTTCAGGAATCGAGTAAATCTGATTCAATATCTGTGTAGCGGTCAGACTATTGGTATATCCCTGCTTCCCTGTCATACAGAATTTACAGTTCATTTTGCAACCTACCTGCGAAGATACACACAGAGTAGCTCTGTCCGTATCAGGAATATACACAGACTCTATATAATCTCCTTCAGGAGTGCGGAAAAGATATTTCACCGTACCGTCTACCGAGCGCATTTCATGTACAGGAGCAGAAGCACCGATTTCATAGTTTTCCTTCAGGCGTTCCCGGTTCTTCAACGACAGATTTGTCATTTCGTCAATCGAGGTCACCTTTCTGTCGTAAATCCATGCAGCAATCTGTCCGGCAGTAAACTTCGGCATCCCCAAATCGGAAACAATCCCCTGTATTTCGTTCAGAGTTTTCCCCAATAAAGGAGTTTTTGTCATATCCATTTCTTTTCAAATCTATATATTAGCGTACAAAGTTACCGAAAATCTGTGGAATATCCTTATAAAAAACACAGATTAGCACAACCTATTATGATTATTAAAAGATTAGAAAGGAATACAACCCCAAAGATCCTCTTCATATCGCACATCTACATAAACAGCAAACATCAGAATCAAGTCACATAAACCATCCCATTCAAAAAAAGGGGAAACGGGCAGATACTCCCCATTAAAAACTGTTTATCAACCCTATTTCCATCACATCTTACTCCGAACATTCAATCCGCCAATACAGAATAACAACAAACAGAATCTCATTTTCCATATCATTTATCAAAAATAATTTATAATTTTGCTTCATCAAACAAGGACAAGTTCCATAGAAAAACACATACACATGAACTATCAGCTATACCAATACTCTCTTTGTTCAGCCATTGCATTGATGCTCTTTTTCTGCTTTTACTTCTTTTTTGCCAAGACTCCGGAAAAAGAAATATTCAACAACTATCTCCGTTCGCGAAGAACAATGGGCGTAGCACTTCTGGCACTATCTGCAAATTATTCCGTACATTTATTCTGTGGAATACGATTCATCAATATAAATGCCGCCATTCTGATGAACCTTTCCACCTACTTCCTGTGTTACTGGCTTTTCAGTTCAGCGCTCACTTCACTTCTCGACCGTTCTTACATCACGCCAAGACGATTGCGGACTCATATTTGCCTTTGGATTGTATTTTCTACTCTTTCCGGTACAGTGTTGTTTCTACTCCCCAAAGGAATGATACAAAATATAGGCTTACTCGCCATGGCTGTATGGCTGATAACTTACGGAATTATCTTAGCCCGAAGATTGATACTGACCTACAAACGGGCTGTGCAAACTTTAGATGAAACCCATTCCGACGATGTGGCAGTATATGTACACTGGATGTCCGTTTTCACCTATTGGGCTGCTATATTTGGAGTAGGATGTGGACTTCTGACTTTCCTACCCGATGAATACATCTATATTTGGATTTTGTCATCCATACCGTTTTATATCTATCTTTTTTATTCTTATCTGAACTACCTGTTATTCTACGAACAGATAGAACGTACCCTTGAAGATGGGAAAGAAACAAATTCCACAGACGAAACAATACCCGAAAAAGATATTCCACAATATTACGAACACATTGCCCGCAACCTGGAAAACTGGATAAAAATGGAGACCTATACCCAATCCGGGTTTACTATCAATGATATGGCTAAAGTACTCGGAACAAACAGGACTTATCTAAGTGCATATATTAAGGAAAGATACAATCTTTCATTCCGGGATTGGGTTGCAAACCTCCGTATTGAGTATGCCAAACAAATGCTGAAAGAACATCCGGATATGAATATAAAACAAATATCAGAGGCTTCCGGCTTTCTTTCAGTAAGTCATTTCATCAAGACTTTCACCGAAAAAGAAGGTTATACACCAGCCAAATGGAGAAAACAATAAGAGCAAAGACATACAAATAAAATTACTTTCACAACAAAAAAAATGCTCATGCAACAATTATAAATTGTGCTAATCACAAAAAGAAGAGTATTTACAAAAAAATCCTTCCACTTTTTGGGGTAGATTTTAGTTTTTCTTAACTTTGAGAAAGCAACAAGTTATAATTCTTATCATTATGAGCAAAAGAATCTTTTTTCCGGTTCTGTTTCTGTGGCTGATGGTAATAGTTTCTTCTTCTGCCGCACAGCAGAAAGCTGATACGACTTACACCTTCCGCTTCGTACAGAAAAAAGGTATGTTTTATGTACCTTTCGAGAACAACAGTCGGGAGCTTACACGACTTATAAAATGTATAGAAAGTAACAAATCGGATATTGCAAACGGACAGTTACCGCTATACGTCGATGGTTACTGCAACTCCTTAAACAGTGAAGCAAAGAATCTGGCCACAGCGAAAATCCGTGCCAACCGCGTGAAATCTGAACTGATTATACGCGCGGGAATAAAAGAGGAGAATTTCATTACCCGCAACCATGCAACTGAAGGTGATTTCGTCACCGTGCGCATGACGGTACCGGTAAAGGAAACAGCCGCGACGGATGCGGAAGCGGAAGCACGACGCAAGGCGGAAGCTGAACGACTGGAAGCCGAGAAGCGTGCCGAACAGGAACGGCTTGCCGAAGAGCAGCGCAAGGCGGAAGAAGCCCGACTTGGTGAGAAGAAAGCCTGGTATCTGGGTGCGATGTTCAAGGCGGGCGAGTTCAACTATAAACTTTCGGATACAGGCAAGCAGGGCAACCTGATGGGTGGCGGCATCACCGCCGGCTACCAGCTGCAGCTGAACAAGGCATTGGCTCTTGATTTCAACCTCGGCTTGGGCTACCTGAATGCCGACTATGAGAAATATGAAGTCATCGACGGTGTGCGTGTACGCCGTGGCAACGAGACAAAGGACTGGTGGGGGCCCATCAACGCCGGTGTAACATTGGTGTGGAAACTTTTCTAACAGAGGGAGGAAGACGATATGAAAACAAGACAATATATAAATATGATGGGAATGGCAGCCGCCGTGCTGCTCTCTTCCTGCGTGAAAGACACGCTTTATAACACGCCGCATCCCGACAAGGGAGCTGTCATCGTCAGCCTGACGGGACTGTCGGAAGACGATAACTATGTACTCGACATGGACGGGAAGGTGGCCGACATTACAGGTTCGCCATTCACCAATCCCGACCTGCTCAATCCGGGAACACACAGTATGGTAATCTATAACCGTGCGGAAGGTTTCACTTTCGACGGACGAATGGCACGGGTCAATGCCCCTGATGGCAAGAGCCGTGCGGACGGTGCATCCGTAATCCCCCTGCCGAGCTATCTGAAGACCGTCAGTCAGGAGATAACCGTAACAGCTGACGACACGCTGCGTGTCAACCCTGTTCCGCAGCAGCGTGTACGTGACCTGCAACTGGAACTGGAAGTGACGCAGGGACGCCCCGAACTGATACAGAGCGTGACCGCCACCCTCAGCGGCATAGCCGGGATTTTTGATATGGAGAAGGGACAGACCATCGGCGAACCGACCTCCACGGTCTTCTCCTTCACCCGTGACGGCAGCAAGCTCACGGCCGACGCCCGCCTGCTGGGTACGATGGGAGCCGTGCAGACGCTGGTACTGGACATCGTCTTTACCGATGGCGGACGCACACAGCGCACGGAGGTCGACCTGACGGAAGCCCTTGCGGACTTTAACGGCGATATGACCACCGCCTACCGTGTGACCGGAACACTGGAAACCCCCGTCGGCATGGAAGAAGGCAAGGGCGAAATTACCGGATGGGAAACGGTAGAAGGTGGTGATGCCAGTGCGGAAATGTAACGGTAACTATGCAATTTAACAATTAAAGACTATAAATATAATGAAGACAAGATTTTTTGCTTTCGCAGCGCTGGCATTGACACTTGCCGCCTGTAACAACGACAATGAGAACCTGAATGACGGCCCGGTAGCCGCCCAGTTTATCGCCGACATTACGCCTGCTACCCGCGTCAATTCGGAAGGAACAGACTGGACCGACGGCGACCGCATCGGCGTCACCGGCGCAGGCTTTACCAACGTGCCCTACAAGAGAGAGAACGGTAAGTTCGTAACCGACGGTACGACCATCTATTTCAATGACACCGAAACGCATACCTTCCATGCCTATTATCCGTATCAGTCTGACGGCGGAACGGTGACCGTCAGCACCGCAGCCGACAAACAGGGCACGGGCATCGACTTCCTCTTTGCCTCGGGAGCTACAGGCGACGTCAAGAACCCGACGGTGAGCTTCACCGGCGACCATGCGTTCCACCACTGCATGAGTCTCATCAAGTTCACCTTCAAGGCAGGCGATGGTCTCAGTTTCAACGAAACGGAACCTGCCGGCTACACGTTGGAGGGGCTGAAGCACGAAGGCACATTCGACACGGCTACCGGCACGACTGCCGTAACCGCAGCCTCCGAATCGCCGATTACCATGCAGCTGGGCGGTGCCACCACTTCGCAAGTCATCATTCTCCCGCAGGAAGTGACCTCCTCTCTTAACCTTAAAGTGTCTTACAACGGACAGAGCTACAACGCCCAACTGAAACTGCCTGCTACACCCACAGCCAATTTCTACACAGCAGGCTATGCCTACACCTACAACATAACGCTCAACAATAAGGACATCGAGGTGAGCGACCCCACAATTAACCCGTGGGAATCCGGAGATTCGAACGATGCAAGTGCAGAGTTGTAATCCCCGCACACCGCTGCCCCGGCGCAAGCGTCAAGCCGGAGCTGCCCATAGACAGAATGGTGCGACGGCCGCCTTCGCAGGCGGCGGCAGCACAAAACGAAAACAAATAAAAAACAACCCGATATGAAGAAAAGACATTCCATCCATGTAATTCTTGCCGCAGCCGCGCTGCTACTTGCCATGGCTGCCTGCACGAAGAACGAACTGGCGGACGGCGACCGTCTGCCCGAAGGACAATACCCCCTTGAGATAGCCCGCATCACCCTCGGCGTGGAGGGCGGCGAAGCGCAGCCGTGGGGCGCACCGCAGACACGCGTCAGCGAGACCGTGGACGGCACGGGCAGCGTGTTCGACACGGGCGACCCGTTCGCCGTACAGATAGACGGCAAGGACGAGGTCGGCACCTACACCGTGCAGGACAACAACACCGTCAAAGCCGAAACACCCCTGTACTGGAGCGACACCGGCGAACATACCGTCACCGCCTGGTACCCCGCCACGGGCGGCACCCTCGACCTCAGCGACCAAAGCCAAAGTCTTGCCTACCTGCTGTACGGCACAGGCAGCGGCAACTACCAGACTCAGGTCACGCTGAATTTCACCCACGCTCTGGCGAAGGTGCGCGTGACGCCCACGGACGATGCACTCGGCGAGGTGCAGAGTCTTCAGCTCTATACCTACACACAGTGTACTTATGAAAAAGGTGAGGTAGTGCAAGGCTCGCAAGAGGGCTGGATAGAGATGAAGAAGTGCGAATACACCGAGAACGGCGCCACCATCACCTGCTGGGAGGCGAACGTGGTGCCCGGCTACACAATAACCAAGCTGCAGGCGAACGGCACCGAGGAGCGCGAACTCTCCTCCAGCATCACTCCCGTGGCAGGCAAGTTCTACAACATCACGCTGGATAAGGACAAGGGATATACCGACGACGGACAGGGCAACTACACCGTGACCTCCGCCGAGGGATTGAAGGCTGTGGCAGACATAGCCAACAACGGTAATCTCGGTATCAACATTACTTTGACTGAAAACATCAATCTCACAGATATGGACTGGACGCCGATAGGCATAGACTATAACCACCAATACACCGGCACCTTCAACGGCGGCGGCCATACCATTACGGGGCTGACCGTTACGGGAAGTGACCAATATGTGGGTCTGTTCGGCCACATCGGCTCCGGCGGCACGGTGAAGGATGTGACGCTGGAGGAGGTGAAGATAGAAAGCAATAACGATATGAGCGCTGTCGGCGGCGTGGCGGGACGCAGCTATGGCACCCTTGAAAACTGCTCGGTGTCGGGCAGCGGCAGCGGCAGCGGCATTGCTGGCGGTGTAGTAGGCTACCAATCGGGCGGTTTCCTTACCGGGTGCAGCTCCTCGGCCACAGTGAATGCCGGGGGTGTAGCCGGCGGCGTGGCAGGTCTGACGGATAGTGGTGCCACCCTGACCGCCTGCTATGCCACGGGCGATGTGACCCTTGAAAGTATCAACTCAGGCGGCAACTTTGTCGGCGGCGTGGTGGGAAGTAACACATCCTGCACCCTCAAAGCCTGCTATGCCTGGGGTAGCGTGACCGGTAGCGGAAGTGGCACCATCTATGTAGGCGGCGTAACGGGAACCAATGATGAGGGTACCCTGACCGCCTGCTATCATGCCAATGGGACTGTCAGCGGCCCGGCCGGAACCACAGGCGGCGTAACGGGACGGAACTATAAATTTTTCAATGACCCTGTCATCACCGCCTGCTACTGGGGAAGCAATCCCGACACAGGCATCGGCTACAATGAGGGAGGCAGCACCACCATCGAAACCACCAAAGTGACGGACGGCGACTGGCAGAATGCCGTTACACAGATGAACGCCGCCCTGAGCGGTAAAGGCTGGCAGTACGAACTCAAAGACGGCAACAGCCTGCCTGCCTTAAAGAAGGAACAGTAAACCGTCGGGCGGGAAAAGTTACGCCCGAAACGGAAAATAACCGAAGTATAACCCAAAAAGAAAAGAACTCCCATTCCGGGCGGGAGTATTGTGCCCGGTAACATCATACAGACACCGCAGCCCGCTACCGTAAGGTCAGTGGGCTGCATTTTAATAAGGAGAAAAGAATAATATAAAAAATGAGGTAACCCGCATGAAACAGAAAACAATAGCAACCAGACACCTGCGCACCAAGATAGCGGCAGGATATGTGCTGATACTATTCGTCATTTTCGGCATCGTCTATATTTGGCTCAATGAACAGAACAAACAACAGGAATTGGAAGCTACTACCTACAAAATAAGAAGTCTCCGCAAGGATGTACACGAGGTATATATGAAGGTAGTGGATTTATCCATGATTGGTGAGACCGTGCTGGACTGGAATGAGGAAGACATGGCGGCGTACCATGAGAAGCGACTGGAAGTGGACAGCCTGCTCAGCCGCTTCAAGTCCAAAACCTGCCGCAGCGAGCGTATAGACAGCATATGCCAGCTGCTGGCTGAAAAGGAAAAATTGCTGAATAGAATCATGCTGGTACTCTACGAACAAGAAGAGATAAAGGAAAAGATAGCAAGACAAGTGCCAGCCATTGCGTTGAAAAGTTCACAAGAAGAACCGGAAAAAAGGAAACGGACAGGCTTCTTAGGACTGTTCGGGAAAAAGGAAGAAACGAAACCGACCGCAACGACCACCATGCTCAATACGCTGAACAGCGGTATGATAGCCCGCCAGAAAGAACAAAGCGAGAGGTTGAGCCAATACACCGACAGCCTTTCTGTAAGAAACAGAAAACTTATGGCAGTTATATAAAATACTTCCACTTATATAGTGGATTATTGCGGATAATCTATTATCTTTGTGTGTGAACAATACAAAGTAGCATGGAAATAATATTCAACGAAAAGTATTTGAAGGAAATGTACATTACGGGGCAGACGGACAAGAGGCACCGGTATCAGCCACAAGTGGTACGGAAATATATACGTGTTATCAACATAATGCTGGAAACTCCGAATGTACAAGGGCTTTTGAAATACAACTCGTTGAATTATGAAAAGTTGAAAGGCGATAAGGCAGGTCTTTCTTCTGTTAGAGTTAACGACCAGTACCGCATTGAGTTTGAGGAACGGACAAGAGAAGTTGAAACTATCGCTACAATATGCAATATAATAGATTTATCGAACCATTATAAATAACAGACGACTTATGATTGAGATACAAGGAATAGATCCTACTATGATTGCCAACAACCTCACTCCGGCATATCCTACTCACCCTGGTGAAGTCCTGAAAGAAGAGATTGAATACCGCAAGATTTCGCAGCGTAAGTTATCAGAGCAGATGGGAATCTCCTATAAAATGTTGAATGACATTCTTAACTGCCGTCGTCCTGTTACGGCACAGACAGCAATGCTCTTCGAGGCAGCTCTGAATATACCTGCGGATTCACTAATGCGTCTGCAGTTGAAATATAACATGTGGCAGGTCGCCGCCAATCCCTCTTTTATGGAACGTCTGAAGCAGGTACGCAAGTATGCCGCCATGCTGTAACTCACGTTACATAGAAAGTTTCCTGTCCCGCTTCTCTTGATAAAAGGGGAAGGTGGAACAGGTCTTTTGGATTGAAAATAGCCCGTGCCATATTAAAAAAAGCCAATATGCTGTAAGTATGGGATTTCTGTTAGTTGCCGGTGAAGTGGAAGAATAAGAAGGGGCAATCACTAGACTAAAAAGACAAGAAATAAACAAAAGAATCAAAATATTACACTGTCTTTCCCAGGAACACCCCGACAACGGACAATGCTCCCAGTTGTTCCATTTTTCGTTTCAGCTGCCTGCCTACTCCGTACATTCTTCATCGCAGAAAACTACACTTCTACTTCTTCAAGCAGGTCAAATTCTTCTACCATACCGTTTCTGTTTTTAATTACATGTTTAAGATGGCCATAAATCACTGTGCCATTCTTCTTTTCAAATGATTCTGCCAGACTATCTTGAGTTATATATGCTTTAGTCTGGCTGCTTGATTTTGCTAAGAAAAGAATAACGCTTTAATTTTCAAGCCTTTTTCTTTTATTTTTTAGTGGATTGGTCGCACGTTAAGACTGGATTTCGATTCTGTCCGCTACGGAGGATAACCGAAGTATAAACCCAATAAAGAAAAGAGGACGTGATGGAACACACGGCGAATCCACTTGTGAGAGAGGTTGTGTTGGAGGTTATAGAAAAGTGAGATAAGAGAATAAAAAACAGGAGCCTTCGGCGGTCACTTCACCGCCGGAGGCTCCTTGTTTTTTGGAGACAAAGAAGAGAAAGAGTGAATACCATTAAAGTCAAAGAAAACGAAAACAATGAATGAACTCGTTCCTTATGCCGGATTGAGTTTGAAGAACAAGAACGTTTTTATATTCATTTATTCGGCCATTCCATAGAATTTACGTAAGTTTGTTTTCTATAAATTGATAAGATATGAACCAGACTATAACGTGCTATCTCCTATATGGGGACAAAGAACTGTCGGATAAGAATATAAAGCACTTCACGGAAAGTCCGTGCGTGAAAGACATCTGCTTGCTTACCAACCTGCATATACCGGAAACCACATTACCGGAAAATTGCCGTGTCTTGCCATACGGTTCATTCGATTCTACCTCTGCCCTGACACAGATTGCAGCCCATACCTCTACTCCCTACCTGCTTATCTATACCAAGCCACAGATATTGCAATGGGGAGAAATGGCATTGGAAAGAATGATCGATTATCTGTCGGCTCCAGAGTGTGGAATGGTATATGCCGACCATTATCAGGAAACCCAGAACGGACGACAGCCTCATCCGGTTGCCGACTATCAGCCGGGCAGTGTACGCGATGACTTCGACTTTGGCTCCGTACTGCTGTTCAAGACCGATTGTTTCCGCAAGGCACTCCGCCGTATTACACTGGAACCGGAGTATCAGTTTTCGGCTCTCTATGCATTGCGTCTTGCTCTTTCCGAGCATGCAAGCCTTACGCATATACACGAATTTCTATATACGGAAATAGAAGAAGACACACGCCTGTCCGGAGAAAAACAATTCGACTACGTAGACCCTCGCAACCGGCAAGTGCAGATTGAAAGAGAAGTAGTCTTTACGCATTACCTGAAACGGATTGGTGCTTATCTTCCTCCTGTGAAACATACAGTAGATTTATCAGCCGGAGAGTTTGAGTACGAAGCATCTGTCATTATACCGGTCCGCAACCGGGTGCGTACCATCGAAGATGCCATCCGTTCTGTACTGACACAGGAAACCAGCTTCCCGTTCAACCTGATTGTCATCGACAACCATTCTACCGACGGGACCAGCGAAATTATCGAACAATATAAGAAAGACAAACGGGTGATTCACCTCATCCCTGAGCGGACAGATTTAGGTATCGGAGGTTGCTGGAATCAAGGTGTACATCATCCGAAGTGCGGACGCTTTGCCGTACAACTGGATAGTGACGACCTGTACAGCGGTCCGGATACCTTGCAACGTATCGTCGACAAGTTTTATCAGGAGCAATGTGCAATGGTAATCGGCTCGTACCGCATGACCAACTTCGACTTGCAGACATTACCGCCCGGGGTAATCGACCACAAAGAGTGGACAGACGATAACGGACACAACAATGCATTACGCATCAACGGTCTGGGAGCACCGCGGGCATTCTTCACTCCCGTTTTAAGAGAGATACGGGTGCCCAATACAAGCTATGGCGAAGATTATGCACTGGGACTGGCATTTTCACGCCGGTACCGCATCGGCCGTATTTTCGACGTACTCTATCTGTGCCGCCGCTGGGAAGGAAATTCCGATGCAGCGCTCAGCATAGAAAAAACAAATCAGAACAATACCTATAAGGACAGTCTGCGTACACTGGAAATCAGCCATAGAAAAGCATGGGCAGCCGCACAAGGTCTCACTGCCGGCTCTGGCTTCGTTGCACACCAACTGGATACCTGGGAACTGGCTCATCGGAACCATGAAGCACTACAAAATATACAGACACGCAGATTTGAAATAGACGGCAACCAGATTACCATACAGTTTAATCCGGCCCGTGCCGTATCGACCTGCGCTGCTACAGACAAGGCTTCCATTGCTGCACGCCCCTGTTTCCTTTGTATGGAGAACAAACCACAGGAACAAGACAGTCTGACCATTGAACTCGACGAACCTTTCAGCCTGCGCATCAATCCGTATCCTATATTGCAAGGCCATCTCACCATTTCCAGCCTTCGCCATCAGGAACAGACCCTGGCAGACAAAACGGCACGTCAGCTTCCGGGAAGACTGCTGGAATGGATAGAAAACTATTTCAACAAAGGATATGCCCTGTTCTACAACGGAGCCCAATGCGGTGCTTCTGCTCCCGATCATTTTCATTTTCAAGCAGCACGAAAAGAAGACATACCGTTTATTGCCCAATGGGAACGTTTGATGAAAACAGCTCTCCAGACAGCAGAAGTAACGGATGCCGATGGAAACATCTGCCGCAGCTATCAAATCAAGGATTATGTATGTCCGGTTCAGGCATTCATCACCGCAGGAAGCTACACTACCCCTCCTTCTCTGATAGAGCAATACCTGCACACACTACCGCTGCATGAAGGAGAAAGTGAGCCCCGCTACAACTTGTTTGCATGGAAAGACGGACAGAGAGGATTTACAATAGCCTATTTCCCAAGAGACAAACACCGTCCTTCCTGCTATACCGCACAAGGAGAAGCACAACTTCTGGTCAGTCCGGGAGCCTTGGATATGGGAGGACTCATTGTAACCCCACGCGAAGAAGATTTTAATAAAATAACCCTGGAAGACCTCCGGCAGATATTCGGAGAAGTCGCACATCATTAAACCACACATACGCATCAATATATGAAAGAACCTGAAATAAGTATCGGCATTGTCAGTGCCCAGAAAATACACTTTACCCTGAACGCACATTTCCTGGCAAAAGGAGAAACGGTAGACGGACCACAAGTAGTAGCATTCGAAGACGGAGGCATACTATGGAACGGCAATGTATACCGCGAACTGACCTTTACCCCACTGGAAAATGAAGCCTCTTTCTCCTTGTACGATGTCACAATCGGTATCAATTTCCATTGGGAACGGCAGGAAACACAAGTATTCAGAGGAACATTGAAATTAGTGGTAGAAGAAGGAAAGATTGTTGCCATCAATCTGCTTCCGGCAGAAGATTACCTTATCAGTGTGATTTCTTCGGAAATGAACTCGGCTTCATCTCCCGAGTTTCTGAAAGCTCACGCTGTAATCTCACGCAGCTGGCTGCTGGCACAAATCGAAAAACGGAAAGCCATGAGTCAGCAACCTGCCGATTTCTTTTCGTTCATCAAGACAGAAACAGAATACATCCGCTGGTACGACCGGGAAGACCATAGCATCTTCGATGTCTGTGCCGACGACCATTGCCAGCGCTATCAGGGAATCACCAAAGCAACCAGCCCGGCTGTAGAAGAAGCAGTAAAGACCACCAAAGGACAGGTACTGATGCACAAAGGAAGCATCTGCGACGCACGCTTTTCCAAATGCTGTGGCGGAGTAAGCGAGGAATTCAACTACTGCTGGGAGGACAAAAAACATGCCTATCTCTCGGCTGTGCGCGACACCGGCTCAAACGAACCGATTCCCGATCTTTCGGACGAACAGACCATACAGCAGTGGATACGGACTTCTCCTCCTTCTTTCTGTAATACCAAGGATACGCATATCCTTTCACAAATCCTGAACAATTACGACAGGGAGACGACCGACTTCTACCGTTGGAACGTGCGATATACGCAGGAAGAACTGGCAGAACTGATTCGTAAAAACACCAAGACCGATTACGGACAGATACTCGACCTCATCCCAATGGAACGTGGAAAATCCGGACGTATCAGCCGTCTGAAGATTGTAGGAACAAACAAAACGCTCATCATAGGAAAAGAACTGGAAATACGCCGTACGCTATCGGAAAGCCATCTGTTCAGCTCGGCCTTCGTGGTAGACAAAGGACAGGAGGAAAACGGAGCGCCCGCCTGGTTCGAACTGACCGGAGCCGGATGGGGACACGGAGTAGGACTATGCCAGATTGGAGCAGCCGTTATGGGGGAACAGGGATACAATTACAATGAAATCTTGCTGCATTACTATCGGGGTGCAGAAATAAGGAAACTGTACTAAATGAACACACCATCTGCCTGGAAGTGGGTACCCAGTCTGTATTTTGCAGAGGGGTTACCTTATGTCATTGTCATGACACTGTCTCTGGTCATGTACAAACGCATGGGCATATCGAATACCGACATTGCCCTGTATACCAGCTGGCTGAACTTGCCCTGGGTAATCAAACCGCTGTGGAGCCCGTTTGTCGACCTTATCAAGACGAAACGCTGGTGGATTGTATCCATGCAGTTACTTATCGGAGCCGGACTGGCCGGAATCGCTTTTACCATTCCCACCGAACATTTCTTCCAGGTGACACTGGCGGTATTCTGGCTTCTTGCATTCAGTTCGGCAACCCATGATATTGCAGCCGACGGATTCTATATGCTGGGACTCACCCCACACCAGCAGGCACTGTATGTAGGCATACGCAGTACCTTCTACCGGATTGCAACCATTGCCGGACAGGGAGTACTGATTATGCTTGCCGGCTTTCTGGAGAAATCGGGACAAGGCATTCCGTATGCCTGGGCACTGACTTTTCTGCTTGCTTCCGGATTATTGCTCGCACTGTGGGTCTACCATGCCTACCGGCTGCCTCGTCCCGAACAGGACCGGGCTGTCCGTCGGCACTCGGCCTCCAGCCTGCTGTACGACTTCCTGCAGACCTTCCGTTCTTTCTTCAAAAAAGAACAAGCCGGAGCTGCCATTCTCTTTATGCTGCTCTACCGGCTGCCGGAAGCCCAGCTTGCCAAGATGAGTATTCCTTTTCTGCTCGACCCGGTATCCGAAGGGGGACTGGGAATGACGACCGAACAGATTGGGTTTGCCCAAGGGACCTTAGGCATCATCGGACTTACGGCAGGAGGAATATTGGGAGGACTGGCTGTAGCCCGTCACGGACTCTGCTACTGGCTGTGGACCATGGTATGGGCTATTTCTTTACCCGATATCGTCTATGTATATCTAAGTTATTTCCCGGATAGCAGCCTGATTCTGATTAATATTTGTATCTTTATCGAACAGTTCGGATATGGCTTTGGCTTCACGGCATATATGCTCTATCTGATTTACTACTCCCGAGGCAGTCATCAAACCGCACATTATGCCATCTGTACGGCTTTTATGGCATTGGGAATGATGCTGCCCGGCATGATAGCCGGATGGTTGCAGGAAACATTAGGCTATCCGCATTTCTTTGTATGGATAATGATATGCTGTATCGCTACTTTCGGCGTCACAGCCTTACTGAAAATAGATCCTGAATTTGGGAAAAAATAACCTACTTATACACGTATGAAAACTATAAACCGTTTTTTAATGCTTGCGGCAATGATAGTTGCCACTGCATGTACTACAGACGATGAACCGACAGAAATTACAGGCAGATACGGCAATCTGACCGGAGAATCGGACACAGTCATTACTATTGGAAAAACCTCCGATGGATATAGTTTCCAATGTACTTACGAAGTATTTCCAAAAAGCAGAGCAGACAACTACTACGTATGGAACGGAACCTTTAAAAATACTCCATCGGATGTAGTGACCGACAGTCAGGGAAATAAAATCGGCAATGTATCGATAAGTAGCGATGCAGTTACCTTCACTGCCACCACACAACGTCCGGGCACATACAAGGCTTACCGCGACGAAATGGCCGACATGCATTAATCCGTTCTGCCTACACTACTCAGATTATATTATTCCGCCCCTGTCATATCTGTATCCGAACAGATGTGCAGGGGCGGAATGATGAAAGCTAATTCCGTTGCAAGCGTTTCACTGCGAGGTGATGCCCCTCTTTTGCCGCTTGTCTGTACCATTGCATGGCTTTATCCATATCTGTATATCCCAGCCATCCCTCTTCGTATGCCTGTCCGATGCGATAATGTGCATAAGGATCGTCGGAGCGCATATAAGCCTGAAATGCGTGGGGCAAGGAAGCAGGAAGCGTGCCACAGCCCTTGCGGTAAAGGTCGCCCAAATTGGTCGGTGCATAATGCCGGTCGCCTTGCTGTGTCGCCTGCTCGAACCAGTATTCGGCAAGATAACCGTCTTGCGCTACTCCGATGCCTTCCTGATAAATGGTACCCAAATCATTCAGTACCACTCCATCCACTTTCTCTCCCCGCTTGAAACATTCTCCTAAATGCTGAAGCATCTGCACATCTTCTGCAGCATAACTTTCCCAGGTCTCTGCCCCATCCAGTTGCCACGACTTCACTCTTCCTACCGACACGTGTTGAGGCACATCCACCATAACCTCGTTTTCACTCAAAGCCTGATCTTCTTCTACTTCCTGCTCCGTGGCCTGGAGTAGCCGGCTGTTACGCATCAGAAACTGTGTGTATCCGTAGATACGTGGGGTGGAAGAATGCAATCCTGCCCCTACCCCAGCCAACATGTCTTCCGACACATAGGTGAATGGCTTGAACGGTAAGGTAAGATAATAGCGGGGAGCAATGGAAAGAACCGATTTCAAGGTAGCAATCTCCTCGCCAATGGTCTCTGCTATCCAGTCTTCGTTGTAATATTCGAATGCAGACATCCCTTTTATCTGCAATGGAGTTCCGTTTAAGAAACGGTGCAGACAATCGGCAAGATAAGGGAAAAACTTATAGTCGGCAAACGATGCCATCCCGTCCATCCAGATTTCATATTTGCCTTCTCCATGATCGGCCAGTACGAAAAAGGTGGTAGAATGTTGTGGACGTTTCAAATAATAATAGGTTGAAGTACCGTCTGTACCTTCGGCTTCCAAGTCGACAGGAACTTCCAGATCGATCAGGAATTGAGACAGACTGAACGACACGGAGTGATGCGAGATGACAGGTAAAATATGCAACATGAAGATAAAATTTATTTCACAATGCGGTAATATCCTTCCTTACGTGGTTTTGCCTCAGCAGCTTCTCCCGCCGGATAACCCAATGACAAAGCACCTATACCGACCAGTCCTTCGGGTAATCCCCACTGTTTCATCAGTGCCTTGCCTTCTTCCGTAGAAAACATTTCCCGCTCGCGGTGAATCCAGCAACTTGCCAGGCCGATGGCATGAGCAGCCAGCATCATGTTCTCCAGTACACAACTGCCGTCCTGTATAGGATTGTTGGCATCGGCCGGAGTAAAGACCAATACATAAGTAGGAGCATCGTAATAAGGATTGGAGGTAACTCCCATCACCCGGGCATTCATGGCAGCCAGTTGTTTGCGCTGTTCCTCGTTCTGCACGGCCACAATATAAGGCGACTGCATACCACGTGAAGTGGGTGCATAAGTTCCGGCTTCGAGTACAGCCTTCAGTTCTTCGTCTGTAATCTGCTCCGGTTTATATTTACGGCAACTGCGACGTGTCTTTATTATTTCCAAAAAGTCTTTTCCGCTCATAGTTTCTTACTGTTTTTAATTGTATATAGTGATGCACAAACTTACAAAAAAATCGGAAAAGACATTCCGCACTTACCTAAAATAAAAACAAACAGAGAAAGACTCCCGGTATACACCCACAAAAAGAAAGAAGAAAAAAGAGAAAAAGGAAAGCGTATAAAAACAGATGAACCGGTGTGCAGGAATATAAAAAAAGCTTCCCCAAGAAGGAGAAGCAAAGGGCGTCTCACTGCAATGAGACGAGTGTCCCACTGTAAGGAGACGAGCGTCTCACTATAAGGAGACACCTGCACCACTACAATGGGACACCTTTTATTTTAGTTGTTTTCAGGACGGAGTTTACGAACCACAGCTCCAGTCTGCCACATTTCGCTTTCGCGCAACTGACGGAGTTCTTCGTTCAGTTTTTCACGATAGTCCGGCTGTGAGTTGGAGTCGATAGAACGCTGTGCTTCTTCGCCGCTGGCTACAGACTGGTACAGTTTTTCGAATACCGGTTTGGTAGCATCGTGGAACGGAGTCATCCAGTCCAAAGCACCACGCTGTGCAGTTGTAGAACAGTTTGCATACATCCAGTCCATACCTTTGGCAGCAAACAGAGGCATCAATGACTGTGTCAGCTCTTCTACTGTTTCGTTGAAAGCTTCAGAAGGAGTATGTCCGTGTTCGCGCAGTGTTTCGTACTGAGCCAAGAGCAATCCCTGGATAGCTCCCATCAAAGTACCACGTTCGCCGGTAAGGTCTGAATATACTTCGCGCTGGAAGGTAGTTTCGAACAGATAGCCGGAACCTACACCGATACCCAATGCGATAACACGTTCGAAAGCACGTCCGGTAGCATCCTGGAAGATAGCGTAAGAAGAGTTCAAGCCACGTCCTTCGAGGAACATGGTACGCAAAGATGTACCTGAACCTTTTGGAGCAACCATGATTACATCGACATCGGCAGGAGGTACAATGCCTGTACGTTCTTTATAAGTGATGGCAAAGCCATGAGAGAAATACAGAGCCTTACCCGGAGTAAGATGTTTCTTAATAGTAGGCCAGCATGCAATCTGTGCTGCATCCGAAAGCAATACCTGGATAATAGTAGCGCGTTCGCATGCTTCTTCGATGCTGAAGAGTGTTTCTCCAGGTACCCATCCGTCGGCTACTGCCTTGTCGAATGTTTTTCCCTGACGTTGTCCCACGATTACATTGAATCCGTTGTCGCGCAAGTTCAATGACTGACCCGGACCCTGTACACCGTAACCAATGACAGCTATAGTTTCGTTTTTCAATACTTCACGTGCTTTTTCCAATGGAAATTCTTCGCGGGTTACTACATTTTCTGTTACACCGCCAAAATTCATCTGTGCCATTTTTCAATCTTTTTTAGCTAACTCCCTAAGGAGTTTCGGTTATTAAAACAATTTATTGAATATTGAATATGAGTTTTTAAGTTTCTGAGTTTTTGAGTTTGTTATTAATTTGGCAATCAAGCAGTAACAAACTCATAAACTTAAGAAGTTACAAACTTAAGAACTTATAAACTTAAAAACTAAAAAACTCATAAACTTAAAAACTTACTTAAATATCACTTTACTGCGAACAACGACTTCACCGTTATTCTTCTTTACTTCTATATCGTATTCGTTTTCTCCTTTCTGTTCGCGATGGAAAGTAAGCGTATCGCCATAATAGCCTTCTGCTACATAGGCCACTTCGAAGCGGCGGACGGTTTTATCGCGGAACTGCTCCATCGGAAAGAGGTCGAGAATATGCTCGATGTACTTGATACTGTTTACATGACCGTTGAGATCGATGTCGCTGTATTTGGCCTGATGCTCACCTACCAGCACAGGCTGCTCCATCTTGATACGTCCCGGTTTGTCTATCGGGCACTCTACATCGGTACAGATATAATCGGTGATTTTTCCGCCATGCAAAGCCAGCAAGTCGGCCGGCTTACGTGTCTGCATGCTAATCATCGCCCATACGGAACGAGCATACCCTATCGGTTTTCCTTCTGCATTCAGAATGGCAAAGTTACGGTCGGTAAACAGACGGTATACATTTTCTACCCACGTCTGTATGCTGAATTTTTCATAAGCACGGGGCAATTCGTTCATCTCTACAGCCAAACGGGAAAGCACCCATGTGTAATGATTCTCGTTCAAGGTGGCAATGCCAAATCCTCTGTCGGCTGCATGAAAACCTGCACAGTTCAGCAGGTGGTTGCCCAGCACTCCCATGGTCAGTTTTTCCGTGAAATCAACATGGAAAGGTTCTGCCACAAACTCATACGTTCCGACTTTATTCTCATTTACCATTTTTTGAGTTTTTAAGTTTGTGAGTTTTTAGTTTTTAAGTTCTTTAGTTTGTGAGTTCTTTAGTTTTTAAACTCCTTGGTTTGTTGTGGCTTCGATATAACATCACTGCCAAAAAACAATCCTTTATCTGTTGTTGTATCTTTCTTCGCGATGAGCCAGATACTCGTTTACTCTTTCGAAACAGCTGGTCGATACAGCAATTCGTCCGGAACGTACAAACTGAAGCACACACTTCAGAGCCTTGAGTTCCTGATACAGCGAAGTGATGTCGTCGCTCATTCCTGTCAGTTCCACGATAGAAAAAGTAGGATTCACTTCTACAATATGAGCACTGTACCGGCGAATTACTTTCGATGCTTCGGGAGTGGACTGAAACTCCGGTGTAGAAACTTTGTACATGGCTACCTCACGCTGGAAAATTTCTTTATCGGTGAAATAATGAGCCTGTATCACATCCAGTTTCTTTTCTATCTGCTTCACTACTTTTTCAACGATATCGGCCGTTGTCCAGCAAGTAATGGTATACTTATGTACTCCTTTAATAGAAGATGCCGATACGTTGAGGCTCTCGATATTCAGTTGCCGACGGGTAAAAACAGCGGTAATCTGATTCAGTATACCTGCAATGTTTTCCGAATGAACAATGATTGTATATAAAGTTTTGTTTTCCATAAATCGCCTTTCTGCTTAACAGTCTAAATCCAACATCATGTAGTTTACAGAGCTTCCCGGAGGAGTCATCGGAAGTACGTTTCCTTCTTCTATCACACAAGCCTCGAGGAAGAACGGGCCATCGGTAGTCAACATCTCACGGATAGCCTCATTCAGATCTTCACGTTCTGCTACACGACGGAACGGAATGCCGTAGGCCGAAGCAATCTGTTTATAATCGGGGTTCATCATCGGAGTAAATGAATAACGGCGGTTAAAGAACATGGCCTGCCACTGGCGCACATTGCCCAAATAATTGTTGTTGAGCAGGATAATCTTTACAGGGGCTTTCTGCTCCATGATGGTTCCCAACTCCTGCATGGTCATCTGTAAACCACCGTCGCCCATAAAGGCACAAACCGTACGCTGAGGAGCGCCAAAGGTAGCACCAATAGCTGCCGGCAAACAGAATCCCATTGTTCCCATTCCACCGGATGTAACCACACTGCGATTTTGACTATATTTGAAATAACGGCAAGCCATCATCTGATTCTGGCCTACATCAGTCACCAATATTGCTTTATTTTCTGTGGCTTCACTTACCGCACGTACTACTTCACCCATATTCAGCGGACCCGAAGAAGGATGTATCTCCTTTTCAATCACCCGGGTATACTCTGTTTCTTCGTACGAAGCAAAACTGTTGATCCACTCTGTGTGCGTATTGGACTGTATCAACTCAGTCAGCAAAGCCAGTGTACGTTTACAGTCACCCAATACCGGAACATCTACCGGCACGTTCTTTCCTATTTCAGAAGGGTCGATATCCAGATGAACGACTTTTGCCTGTTTGGCGTATGTTTCCAGCTTACCGGTCACACGGTCATCGAAGCGCATACCCACCGCAATCAGCACATCACACTCGTTGGTCTTCACATTGGGGCCTAAATTACCGTGCATTCCCAGCATCCCCTTATTCAACGGATGTGATGTAGGCAATGCAGACAAGCCCAGCAATGTACAGCCACAGGGAATATCGGCTTTCTCTACAAACGCACGCAATTCCTGTTGTGCATTTCCCAGCTCTACGCCCTGTCCTACCAAAACCAAAGGTTTCTTCGACTCGTTAATCAGAGCTACAGCCTCGGCCAATGCTTTCGGGTCGGTTTCCGGATCCGGGTCGTAACTGCGGATGAAATCCACTTTCATCGGTTCGAAATCGGTCATATCAATCTGCGCATTCTTGGCAAAATCGAGAACAACCGGTCCCGGACGACCGCTGCGTGCGATATAGAAGGCTCTGGATACAGCCCATGCCACATCTTCTGCACGGCGAATCTGGTAACTCCACTTGGAAATAGGCTGGGTAATACCCACCAAATCGACTTCCTGAAAGGCATCCGTTCCCAAAAGTCCGGCTCCTACCTGACCGGCAATCACCACAATAGGCGTACTGTCTATCATGGCATCGGCCACTCCTGTAATGGTATTGGTAGCTCCCGGTCCACTGGTTACCAGACATACTCCTACTTCACCCGACACACGGGCAAAGCCCTGAGCTGCATGAGCCGCTCCCTGCTCGTGACGGACTAATATATGATTCAGTTTGTCCCGATGATCGTATAATGCATCGAAAACCGGCATGATGGCTCCTCCCGGATATCCGAAGATAGTCTTCACTCCTTCGTGCTCCAGCGAACGCATCAGCGCTTCCGATCCTGATATTCTTTCTTTACTCATAACTCTCCTTTTTTACGAAGCATAAATCTTCATTAATCCACAATTCTTACTCCACCTTTATCGGCCGAGCTTACCATGCTGGCATAAGCCCGCAAGGCTTTCGATACTTTTCTGTCGCGTGTGACAGGTCTCATCGGACGTGCCTCCAGTTCTTCCTCACTCAAACGTACGTTGATGCTGCGAGCCGGAATGTCGATTTCAATGATGTCACCGTCTACAATCTTACCAATGTTTCCACCGGCTGCCGCTTCCGGAGAAATGTGTCCGATACTCAATCCGGAAGTACCTCCACTGAAACGTCCGTCGGTAATCAAGGCACATTCCTTACCCAAATGTTTCGATTTGATATAAGAAGTAGGATACAACATTTCCTGCATACCCGGACCTCCTTTCGGTCCTTCGTGAGTAATCACGACTACATCACCGCTTACGACCTTGCCTCCCAGAATTCCTTCGCAGGCAGCCTCCTGAGAATCGAAGACTTTTGCAGGTCCGGAGAATTTCCAGATGCTTTCGTCTACTCCGGCAGTCTTCACTACACAACCATCCTGTGCAATATTCCCCTTCAGTACAGCCAGCCCGCCGTCCTTACTATATGCATGAGCCAAATCGCGGATACAACCCGACTCACGGTCTGTATCGAGTTCTTTATATACAGCTCCCTGCGATCCTAACTTGATATTGAACTTTCCGCCCGGTGCACTGCTGTAGATACGCTGTGCTTCAGGATTGACTGCCGGTGTACAAATATTATAAGCAGCGATGGCTTCGGCCAGTGTAGAACCGTCTACCCGACGTACTGTAGTATCGAGTAATCCCCCTTTAGCCAACTCGCCCAGGATATTAAGAATACCTCCGGCACAGTTTACATCCTGTATATGGTATTTCTGTGTATTCGGAGCCACTTTGCACAAACACGGAACTCTGCGGGAAAGCATATCGATGTCGTCCATCTTAAAGTCGACTTCTGCCTCGTGTGCCACGGCAAGCAGATGCAATACTGTATTGGTAGAGCCTCCCATGGCGATATCCAAGGTCATGGCATTGAGAAAAGCAGCACGGGTAGCAATGCTACGGGGCAATACACTGTCATCGCCCTCTTCGTAATATTTATAGGCATTTTTCACAATCAATGCAGCTGCATCCCGGAACAGCCGGGCACGGTTTTCGTGTGTAGCCACAATAGTACCGTTTCCAGGCAGAGCCAATCCGATGGCTTCATTCAGACAGTTCATGGAATTGGCTGTAAACATGCCCGAGCAGCTTCCACAACCCGGACAAGCATGACGCTCTATTTCTGCCACATCGGCATCGCTTACCGTCGGGTCGGCAGACTGGATCATGGCATCAATCAAATCAAGATGTTTTCCGTTCCAGTCACCCGCTTCCATAGGACCTCCGGATACAAATACGGTAGGAATATTCAGACGCATGGCAGCCATCAGCATCCCCGGAGTAATCTTGTCGCAGTTGGAAATACAAATCATCGCATCTGCTTTATGGGCATTGACCATATACTCCACACTGTCGGCTATGATATCGCGCGACGGAAGAGAATAAAGCATACCGTCGTGTCCCATCGCAATACCATCATCAATGGCAATGGTATTAAACTCTGCTGCAAAACATCCTAACTTTTCGATTTCGGCTTTCACCTGCTGACCTATTTCATGCAAATGTGTATGTCCGGGAACAAACTGAGTAAATGAGTTTACAATAGCGATAATGGGCTTTCCCATCATCTCCGGCTTCATGCCGTTGGCAACCCACAAGGCGCGGGCTCCAGCCATGCGGCGGCCTTCCGTACTCATCGAACTGCGTAACTGGTTTTTCATCTTCGTATCTTTTCTTATCAATTAAAAAGCCTTTCTCCTGAATCAGTGAGAAAGGCTTTCATACATATCTTAGCATATACAACTATATACACGAACCTTCCTCACCTCTTGGCTGCAAAACCACGACGCGAATGACCTGCAAAATAATTAGGTTGCTATGTAAGATAGTTGCTTTCATTTCTTTATCAAAATTGATTATTGTGCTTGCAAAGGTAAAGGCTTTTTTGTAACAAACAAATAAAATGATAGTTTTTTTTCTAATAAATTATTAATCGTAAAAATGAGAGCCATTTTACTATCAGTTTATCACTTTTACACCTTTTCATCAGGCTGTAAAGGCTGCAATTTACAGACAAATGTTCATATATGTTTACCCAAGCACATAAAAAAGGCTTTTTTTCATCTTACCTTACTAAAAAACACTAAAACAAAAAGTATTTTCTCTGAAATCAATTTCCCTCATCCGAAATATCATTTTTATTTCCTACCTTTGCCGACAAATCAAAATATTAAAACATGGAAAATAAATACATTACTGTCGCATATAAGCTATATGCTATTACAGAAGGCAAGAAAGAGTTATTGGAAGAAGCTCCTGTAGAACATCCCTTTCAGTTCATTTCTGGAATAGGATATACTCTTGAAAAATTCGAAAACGAAATCCTTGCACTCAACAAGGGAGACCACTTCAACTTCACCATTCCTTGTGCGGAAGCATACGGAGAACGTGACGAAGAAAGTGTACGCGCCGTTTCAAAATCTATGTTCTGTGATGCAGACGGAAATTTTGACAGCGACAACATCTTCGAAGGAAACATCATCATGCTGAACGATGCAGAAGGTCATCAGTTCTACGCAAACGTAGGTGAAATCACTGAAGACAAAGTGGTACTCGACCTGAATCACCCGCATGCAGGAAAAGACCTGATTTTCGAAGGAGTTATCACTGAAATGCGTGAAGCAACCAACAAAGAAATAGAAGGTATGGTAAATCTGATGAGCGGTGAAGGCTGCGGTTGCGGATGTGACAGCTGCGGAGGCGGATGCGGAGACCACTCACACGAAGAAGAAGCCGGATGCGGTTGCGGATGCGGACATTGCCACTAATAGAATAACTATTATTAATCCGATAAAGATAAAAGAGTAAATCAGTACCACTGGTTTACTCTTTTTTGTATATTTGAAGAATATAGGATGCGGCTTGGCATTACCTTCGTCCAAAAGCAAGCTTTTGTCTTGGTACTGCACTTGCCTTTCACTACATTTGTTTTATTAAGAATTTAAAAAGACGATTATGATACTCATTGCAGACAGTGGAGCCACCAAGACTGACTGGTATGCTGGAGACAATCCGGAAAACGGCCAACTGATAGAAACCAAAGGAATCAACCCTTTTCACCTAAAAGAAGAAGAAGTATTCCGTATCATCCGCGAGCAACTGGTTGCACAGCTGGCCAATGCCGATACGTGTACTGCCGTTTATTTTTACGGGGCAGGATGTATCCCTGAAAAAACAGGCATCATCCGCCGCTCACTGGAACACTTTTTTCCAAGAGCGGACATACATATTTACACAGACTTATTGGGTGCGGCTCGTGCCGTATGTGGAAAACAGCCGGGGATAGCGTGTATTTTGGGAACAGGCTCCAATTCTTGTCTGTACGATGGCGAACAAATTACCGACAGTATTTCTCCGCTGGGTTATATATTAGGTGATGAAGGAAGTGGAGCCTACATTGGCAAACGCTTCATTGCCGACTGCCTGAAGAGACAGCTTCCACGGGAAATAGCAGACGATTTTTGTCGGGAATACAAACTGACACCTGCCGATATTCTGGACAGAGTGTACCGACAGCCTCAAGCAAACCTTTTCTTATCGGCTATTACACCTTATATATATAGGCACAAAGAGGTTCCGGAAATACAGGCATTACTCATCGACTGTTTTATGGAGTTTTTCCGACGCAACATCCTGCAATACAAACAAAAGTTACCGGTTTCTTTTGTGGGCTCCATCGCCTGCTTCTTTGAAAAGGAATTACAAGAAGCGGCCTTGCGCTCCGGACTGCATATAGAAAAAGTTATCAAGCAGCCCATCAATAGCCTGATAGCCTATCATTGGACATAAAATATACCTGAATTATATTACTTTAAATTGATCAGATTATGAAGAACTTTAGAGTAGAAGCAATCATCCTAAGTATCGGATTGTTGCTGTTGGGAGTGTTCATAGAGCGTGGTTTCTCCGAATTTGCAGGAAGAGACCGCAGTGTAAACGTAAAAGGACTGGCCGAAATGGAAGTTCCGGCAGACAAAGTGACCTGGCCTTTAGTATACAAGAGCCTGGGCAACGACCTGAACGCCTTATACGAGGAAATAAAGCGTTCCAACCGAACCATCACTGAATTTTTAAAGGAAAAAGGACTTACCGATAAAGAGATAAGCATCAATGCTCCTGTCATCGTAGACATGAAAGCAGAACGCTACGGTAATAATCAGGATTCTCCTTACCGGTACAATGTAACCACCGTTATTACTGTTACATCCAACAAAGTGGATTTGGTGCGCGGTCTTATTACTGAACAGGGAGAACTGCTGAAACGTGGTATAGCCATTACAACCGGCGACTACCAGTATAATATTCAATATGAATATACGGGCCTAAATACCATCAAGCCGCAAATGATAGAAGAGGCTACCAAAAACGCACGTCAGGCTGCCGAAAAGTTTGCAAAAGATTCGGAAAGTACATTGGGTAAAATACGTCATGCCAATCAGGGACAATTCAGCATCAGCGACCGAGATCCAAATACTCCGCACATCAAAAAAGTACGTGTAGTGACTACCATCGACTACTCACTGGAAGACTGATAACAGACAGCAGTAAAAGCATTATCAATCACATGAACTGACGCTATTAGTATCGTCGTCTGACGCGACTGTCAACAAAGACACATGATACTAATAGCGTTTTTTCATACAATAACCCTTTCAAAAAGTTCTGTAAATGTATCTTTCTCCCTTTTCAACCCCATCCTTTCCCCTTCCTGTAACCATATCTGCCGCCCTTTCTTCAAGAAAAAGTAAAAAATTGAAAGAAGTTTCATTCAAGTTTACACAAAAATAAATGCAAATATTTTCTATATCAGTAATTTATTGTATCTTTGCGACCGATTTAGATAAACAATATAAAGTCTAACACAATTAATTATTTACAAACAATTTATTAATTTAATGGAAAACTTAAAAAACATTGCTCCTATTGAAGATTTCAACTGGGAAGCGTATGAAAACGGTGATGCAGTATCAAACGTAAGCAAAGAAGACTTGGAAAAAGCTTACGATAACACTTTGAACAAAGTAAACGACCGTGAGGTTGTAGACGGTACTGTAATCGCAATGAACAAACGCGAAGTTGTAGTTAACATCGGCTACAAATCAGACGGTATCATTCCATTGAGCGAATTCCGTTACAATCCAGACCTGAAAGTTGGTGATACTGTAGAAGTATACATCGAAAATCAGGAAGACAAAAAAGGTCAGTTGATCTTGTCTCACAAGAAAGCACGTGCTACTCGTTCTTGGGATCGCGTAAACGCTGCTCTTGAAAACGAAGAAATCATTAAGGGTTACATCAAGTGCCGCACTAAGGGTGGTATGATCGTAGACGTATTCGGTATCGAAGCATTCTTGCCGGGTTCTCAGATCGATGTGAAACCTATCCGCGACTACGATGTATTCGTAGGAAAGACTATGGAATTCAAGGTTGTAAAAATCAACCAGGAATTCAAGAACGTTGTTGTTTCTCACAAAGCTCTTATCGAAGCTGAATTGGAACAGCAGAAGAAAGAAATCATCGGTAAACTTGAAAAAGGTCAGGTACTTGAAGGTACTGTTAAAAATATCACATC